>Ga0210387_10002027_pt1 | contig 15378 bp, 11 predicted proteins | sample IncBWC7OmetaG_FD_160108 | JGI IMG/M metagenome (GOLD analysis project Ga0210387, IMG submission 160108) | Forest soil microbial communities from Barre Woods Harvard Forest LTER site, Petersham, Massachusetts, United States - Inc-BW-C-7-O ...
CGCTATTCTGAGATCGGCGTACAACCAGATTCACTCACGCTGCTTCGGGATCGTTTTACGGGACAGCCGCGCGGATTCGGATTCGCCGAAATTCATGACGACGCCGAAGCTGAAAAGGCGATTGCCGCCCTAAACGGCAAGGATTTCCTCGGTCGAGCACTCGTTGTGAACGAAGCCCGCCCGCAGCGAGAAGGTGGCGGAGGAGGCGCTGGTGGCGGGCGCGGACATGGCGGCGGTGGTGGTGGACGCGGTGGCCACGGCGGTCACGGTGGTGGTGGTGGCGGACGCGGCGGCGATCGCGGTGATCGTGGCGGTGGTGGCGGACGCGGCGGCTACGGTGGCGGACGCGACCGCTAGATTTTCTTTCGGTCTCTTAACTTCCCATTAATTTGATTTGGACGCTGAAAAACAGCGCGCATCCAACGGGCGTGGTTGTATATTTGCGTTTCGGCGGAGCTCAGGCGATTGCGGTGCGTTCGCGGGCTGCTTTCGTGGTTCTTGCTTTCGGCGCTACGGTTTCAATTTTTCCACCACGGTAATGGAATCGTTCGAGAGTAGTCTCGCGGACTCCTTGTTCGACGAGGGCCGGCACATCCAGCTTTGATTCCGCGTCGTCTAGATCTTGTACGCTGGCATAGAGCGCAGGAGTGCGCGGCATAAACACTGGGCAACAATCGTGAAACGGCTCTGAAGATGTTTCGTAGGTGCCGATCTTCTTCGCGGTTGCGATGATTTCAACTTTGTCCGTGCCGATCAATGGACGAAAAACGGGCATACGAGCGGCGGCTTCGACGGCGACGAGATTGCGAAGCGTCTGCGAAGCCACCTGGCCGAGACTGTCTCCCGTAACCATCGCGAGCGACCGATCCCCTTTTGCTAGAACCTCTGTGATCCGCAGCATCATTCGCCGGTAGAGCAGCACGCGATAATCTTCCGGCGCGTAACGGACAATTTCGCGCTGAATCGCTTCGAACGGAACGCGATAGAGCTTCGCGTGAAATTGATAGGGAACAAGGCAGCGCACGAGTTCGCTCGCGACATGCACGGACGATTCCCCCGGCCGCGCTCCTGTTCCGTAGAAATGCGCGAAACTCAAATGCGCGCCGCGCTTCATCATGTGATACGCGGCGACTGCCGAATCGTAGCCGCCCGAAAGCAAACACATCATCCGTCCTGCAGTATTCGCCGGAAGACCGCCCGTGCCTGGAATTCTCCGCGCGTAGACCAGTGCCGGGCCGGGCGTGATTTCAACGTAGCAGGTGAGGTCCGGATCGGTGAGCTTCACGCGAGCGTCGCGGCCATGTTCGCGAAGTTTGTCGAGGAGATAGCGACCGATGACCTTGTCGATTTCCATGGAAGTGGATGTGAAGGATTTGTCGCTGCGCTTGGCTCGGACCGCGAAGCTTGAAAATTTCAGAGGTTCGATTTCTTCCCATGCGGCGCGGCAGAGGGCATCCATATCTCTTTCCACCGGCTTTGCAACCGCATAAAAAGCAATGCCGAGTACTCGGTTCACGCGGGTGGTTGCTTCCTCGAGCGACGCGCCATCGCCCAAACGCACAATGAAACGATCGCCGGGCTGCTCGATCCGCTTGACGGGCACACCTTGAAGCGCCTGGCGCAGAGCGGTGAAAAGCTTACCGAGAAAAAATCGGCGGTTGCGGCCTTTAAGCCACAGCTCGTGATAGTGAACGACGATGACAGGATTACTCATTGTAGTTTCGCGACACGGCAACGCGGTATTCATGCGACTGGGCCATTTTTGACGAGTTTTAGGCCCGTTGAGCGCGTTTCACAAAGTATAGCAGCGGACTGTGAACTCTTGTAGCAGTGGCGAGTCAGGGAACACGCTAGACCGCCTACAGGGAATCCCCTATGGCGCATGCGCGTAAAAAGCGATAACTCAATGGATACACCGCGCGTTCAAACGAGACTTTCCACTACATGCGGGGTTAGTATCAGCAACGCTCTTTCGCCGAGCGAAGTAACGGGCCATTCATAAAAGTGATGAAAGAAATAGAAAAAAGTAAAAGCGACCGAATATGCAGGCACAGCATCCATAGTCTTGAACCCGGGGCGCTCGGGAGGTAATTATGTGGAATCGCAGAGATTGGGATGACTTCTTTCATATCGTAGGAAAACGGTGGCACAATCACCGGCCGCCGCGGCCTCTGGATCGTTCAGGTCGCCGCTTAACGCCGGCGGAAGGCTACAGTCTGGCTGAACTCGATGACGCAGGAATGAGTATCGAGCAAGCCGAAATGCTGGGGCTTCCGGTAGACGCAGGCCGTGTGGGTGCGTATGGGCCCAACGTCTCGTCACTGCGCGAGTTTCTTCGCGCCACCCGTTCGCGCTTCTAAGTCATTAGATCGGCGACTACCTATCCGCGGGCTGGCAAAGCTGGCTCGCGGATTTTTTTGCCTTGAGCCCGCGCACCACCAATCTTCCATGACCCTCATGAGTCGAACCGGCTGATCAGTAACGACGTGAGGCCAGCGACGAGCGCACCACTGATCACGACGGCTTCCCACGCAATGCCGGCCGCAACCGACAACACTGCTGGCGCTCCGAATGGCAGCAACAGCGCTGCGAGTGCGGCTTCGCGAACTCCGATTCCGCCCTGCGTGATTGGCAGCGCGGCGGAAAGTTTTGCGAGCGGCCATGCAAACAGCCACACCCGAAACTCCATATGCAAGCCGCAAGCTTCAGCCAACGCGATGTTTAAGTGTATAAATGCAAATTGCGCAGCCATTCCGAGACTCAACGCCGCGAAAAGCCTGCCAGGCTGATCGATCATCGAATGCGCTGCGCGGCGAAGGCTGACAAAACGCCGCCTCATGCGATACGAAAAGCGCCGCACCGGCAGCAACGCTGCTATCGCGGCGATGATGGCAATTCCCAGAACTGCAGCTCCGCCGAGCAGCAGGAAAATTCGCCGGTATTTTGGGTCGAGAGCGCCGGGCACGAGGATTGCCCCAACGCCCGCCAGCAGTCCGAGCGCCAGGAAATCGACGGTGCGGTCGACCAGACTGCCCAGCAGGACTCCCGCTTTGCTGCGTCCGATTCGCATCGCCATTCCTGCGCGGACCAGATCGCCACCAATCAGCGAGGGAAGAAAAAGTGAGCCGAACAGACCCGCAAAATAGCAGCGCGCAGCTTGTTTCCAATTCAGCCCTGAACCGGCGACATTCACCATCAGTCGCCATTTCGTGACGCCGACGCAGTGGGCAGCGAGATATCCCATCAGGACGACGATCCACAAACGCGCCGGGAGCGAAACGAGGGTGTGCCAGATACGGCGCCCGGGCAGAAACTTAAAGAGTAAGAAAAGAACGAGCGCGCTTCCGCCGTAGTGCAGCAGAGCTTGCAGCGTGGCGCGCGGCCATTTTTGCTGGGAATTTCGCGTGTCGGATTGCAGAGTCACTGTGAGTGCCAGAACATTATGCGGCGCTGCGGCTTATGCCACAAGCATCGCAAATCCGGTTGCAGTCGGGCTGGTTACCCATTAACGTAGGCGACTCGCTCGTCCCAATTATTTCGGGCCTGGGAATTTTTTCAGAGTTGCCCAAAAATTCGTTCTGATTCGAGGAATATCGTGAAAAAGAAAATTCGGGTGATGCAGTACGGAGTGGGGCCGATCGGCGCGTCGATTGTGCGGCTGATGCAGCAGAAAGCGTCGCTTGAGATTGTCGGGGCGATCGATCGAGATCCTGGAAAAGTGGGGCGCGATCTTGGGGAAGTTGTGGGCGCAGCTGACGGCCCATGGAAAGTCGCTGTCGCAGGAGATGCCGCGGGACTGCTCGCGAAACCGGTGGACGTGGTGATTCACTCGACGTCCTCGTATCTGCCGAGCGTGATGGATCAGCTTCTTGAGATTTTGGGCGCGGGCTGCTGTGTGGTTTCCACTTGTGAAGAACTGGCGTATCCGTATCGCAGGCATCCGGACCTGGCTGCACAGCTGGATGCAGCCGCTAAAGAGGAAGGCGTCGCGATTGTGGCGACGGGCGTGAATCCAGGATTCGTGATGGACAAACTTGTGCTCACTTTGAGTGCGGTGTCGCAGCGCGTGGACTGGGCGAAAGCCGTGCGTGTGGTGGACGCTTCGAAGAGGCGGCTGCCGCTGCAGAAGAAAATCGGCGCTGGGATGACGGCTGACGAATTTCGGAAGCAGGTGAGTGCCGGCGTGATCAAGCATCACGGGCTGCCGGAATCGATCGCGATGGTTGCCGACGGGCTGGGATTCAAACTCGACGATATTTCAGAGACGATCGAGCCGGTGATCGCGGAAGAAACTGTGAAGACTGAATTTCTCGAAGTTGCGCCGGGGCAGGTGGCTGGCGTCCATCAAATTGCGCGCGGAATGGATGGCGGCGAAGAAAAAATCTATATGGAGTTGAAGATGTACGTTGGCGCAAAGCAACCCGGCGATTCGATCGAACTGAAAGGCGAGCCGAACCTCTCGTTGACGATTCCCGGCGGCACGCATGGCGATGTGGCTACTGCCGCGGTGGTGGTGAATGCGATTCCCTCGATTCTCGCTGCGCAATCGGGATTGCGGACAGCTCGCGACCTGCCATTGAGCTTTTTCCCGGCGAACGCAGTGCCGTGATCTCTGTGAGTCACGATTTGTTCCAGTAGCGCGCGACTGCGGCGTAATCGGGATCGTCATTCGAAGCGTCCTTCACCGCGCTGTAGGTGGCATAGGCGGCGTTTGCGGCGGGCAATGTGACTCCCAGCTTGCCCGCGAGCTCCAGCGCTAGGCGAATATCTTTGTGCATCAGGCGCAACGGGAAACTAGCGGGAAACTCGTTCTTCAGGATCGACGGGGCTTTCACGTCGAGCACTCCTGCGCGAGCCATGCTCGATTGCATTACCTCGACGAGTTTTTCACCGGCTACGCCGCCCTTGGTAGCAAGTGCGAGAGCTTCAGCGAGTGCTTCCACTTCGAGCGCGAGAATTAAGTTCATCGCGAGCTTAACGGTTTGTCCGGCGCCATTCGGTCCGAGCAGGAAAAATTTCTTGCCCATCGCTTCGAAAACAGGTTTCACGCGTTCAAACACTTCTTCCTTGCCGCCGATCATAAATACCAATTCGCCCTTTTTCGCACCCCAGTCGCCGCCCGTCACCGGCGCGTCGAGATAGTCCACGCCCTTCTCCGCGCACGCTGCAGCCACCCGGCGCGCGAGGTCTGGCGAAATTGTGCTCGAATCGATCAGGGTGACGCCGCGACGCAAACCGCCGAGAGCGCCGTCCGCGCCCCAGAGAATTTCTTCTACGGCAGCGGGGTCGCTCACGATCGTAATTAATACGTCCGCTTGCGCAGCCGTATCGTGGGCGCTCGCTCCCAGCCGCGCACCGGCGGCCATTAGTTCATCGGCGCGGGATTTTGTGCGATTCCACACAATTAGCGGAAATCCGGCCTTCAGGAGATTTCCGGCCATCGGCTTTCCCATCAGCCCCAACCCAATAAATCCAATCGTCGGTTTCATTCCGCTCCTCGTCGCACAACGCGCGTTGCATCCAATTCGCAGTGGAGAGATGAGTAAGGATAGTGTGAGAGGGCTGGGGACGACAAGTCCAGGCGAGATTATCGCCGTGTCTTGCGCAGTGAAGGGGGAACTGCTACGGGAGCATCTGTAGAATTTGGCGCCTCAACAATGCGAATCACGTATTCGTACGGAATCTCGACGCGCATCGTCTTGTTGCGGCCACCTTGCGAGAAATGCTCTTCAATCGTGACTGCCTCCCCGGTATCGGCAACGAGCTTTCCGACGGAGCGTTGATGAATATTAGCCGTGCGGTACTGCGCCTCGACGCGCCGGCCAACGAATGAGGTGTAGCGTCCCATAACACATCCATTTCACGCGAACGTTGTAAAGCGGTCAATGGTACCACCGATTTATATACGCTCAAGTAAACTGACCCTAGTGATTACTAGTGTGATGAATGGTGCGCGGGGGGTTCTTGATGAATTGGCGCAGGGACTACTTCGGATTTAATTTCCAGATCAGCGATGAGGACCAATACCAGTGGGGTCACAATACTGAACGCAAAATAACTGAAAACAACCGGCAGGACCCACGCAAGCGCCCACGGATCACCGGCGTAGTGCTTCGAGGCCAACCACCACACAATTACAGCTGCGATTAATCCTGTGAATGCGGCGATATTCCTGCTGAGCGCAGAGATTTCGAGCGACTTTCCGCACTCGGTGCAGACGAGGTCGTTCGAATACGCGAGGACTTTCCCAGCGGGAACGTTACGCAAACAATCCGGACACATTCGAGCCGCCACACACCACCCCCAAAATTCGGTTGCAAGATACACTATCCGGCCTGCGCGAGAAAGGCCCGAGCTAAATCAGTGAAAATTCCACGCGGTGCCGCATCGGATCGATCCGATCCGCGCGCACGTTCACGCGGTCGCCCAGGCGGAAGATTCGTTTGGCGTTGCTGCCGCGCGAACCGCGATGTGGCTCGGTGACGATCACGTGATCGCGTTCGCGGTAGACGCATCGCTGCCCCGTGACTTCCTCGAGGCGGTCAATGCTCACCAATCCTTCGACGAAAATCTCGACAAGTTCCACGAAAAATCCGAATTTCTGCACGGAAATAATCAGCGCCTCGTATTCCTCGCCGAGATGGCTCTCCATGAACTGCGCCGTCTTCCATTCCATCAACTCGCGCTCCGCGGATTCCGCGCGACGCTCCGCTTCCGAGCTCTCGGAAGCAATCTCTTCCAATTCAATCCGGCGATAAGGTCCGAGCATCGCGACAGATTGCTCTCTTCCGGGCTTTGCATCGGGAACTTGCGCGCGCATCGGCCTCACGTCTGGATTCGCAAGCGCCCACTTCAACGCGCGATGAACGATCAGGTCGGGATAACGGCGAATCGGCGAAGTGAAGTGCGTGTATTCCTTCGTGGCGAGCGCGAAGTGGCCGAGCACCTCCACGGCGTAACGAGCTTGCTTCAGCGAGCGCAGCATCAAGTAAGAAAGGATGCGCTCCTCAGGCTTTCCCGCGATTTTTTCTGTCAGCCTCTGGTAGTGCTGCGGACGGATATCCACTTCCTCGGCCGCGGGCATCGTCACACTCATCTGCCGCATGCGGCCGCGCCCTGCACCGCCCGTACGAGTATTGCGCGCAGCGGCCTGTGTCCGGCCATGACGCACGGCGATTCGCCTTTCTGAAAGATCTTCCACTCCGAGCGAATAGCCGAACGCGTGCGCCAGCTCTTCGAATTCGATTACTTTCTTCGGATCGGGTTTCTCGTGCACGCGATGCAGCGAAGCCACTCCGCGTTTTTCGAGATACTGTGCGACAGCTTCGTTCGCGCAGAGCATGAATTCCTCGATGATGCGGTGCGCGATATTCCGCACGCTGCGAACGATGCTCGTCATGCGCCCCTGATCATCAAATTCGATAATCGGTTCCGGAAGATCGAAATCGATAGAGCCGCGGCCGACGCGTTTCTTATTGAGCAGCAGCGCCAATTCTTTCATGCGCTGGAAGTCGCTCACGAGTGGCGCGTAGCGCTGATTGGCTTCGGCGTCGCCCTCGAGCACTTTGTGGACATTGGTGTACGTCATGCGTTCGACAGATCGAATCACGCCAGGAGTGAAATCGGCTCCGACCATGTTTCCGGCGGCGTCGATTTCCATAATCGCACTCATCACCAGCCGATCGACTTTCGGATTCAGCGAGCAGATGCCGTTCGAAAGCTCTTCGGGCAGCATGGGCACAGCGCGATTGGGAAAATATACCGAGGTGCCGCGGAGGTGCGCTTCTCGATCGATCGGCGAGCCACGATCAACGTAATGCGCAACGTCCGCAATATGGACCTGCAGTTCGAAGTGCCCATTCGGCAAGGCCGTTACATGCACGGCATCATCGAAATCGCGCGCTGTTTCGCCGTCAATCGTAACAATCGGAAGATCGCGAAAATCGCGGCGGCCCTGCAAATCGGCTTGGGCCACTTGCTGCTGCGTCGCGCGAGCTTCAGCGATTACGTCCTCAGGAAAGACGTGAGGCAGGTGATGCTTGCGGATAATGATTTCGACGTCGACTCCGATTTCACCTGGTCGTCCCAGAATTTCCAGGACGCGGCCCACCGGCGCGAGCCCGCCCTTCGGGTAGCGCGTGATTTCGACGTTTACTACCGCGCCATCCAGCTCCGGCAACCGTAGCCGCCGAATGCTGGCCGCGCCGCCGCCTTCCGTGACGCCGGATTTTTCGCGCAATTCAGCGGTTAACTCGTCCCCCGGAGGGATAGACACCTCATGTTGAATCCGCGTGTCGTACGGAAGCACAACATTCCCGTGGGGCCCGTAGCGGAACAGCCCAACGAGCGTAGGGTGTTCGCGCTCGATAATCTGCACCACGCGGCCCTCGGCGCGCCCGTCCGCACGGCGCCTCTCCACTCGCGCTAGAACGCGATCGCCGTGCATGGCGTCTGCCATGGAATCGCGTCCGATAAATAGATCGCCTTCGACGCGCGGAATCGGGCTGTCCGGCACAACAAAGCCGTAACCGTCCCGGTGCGCAACCATTCGACCGGCGATTAGATTCGGGTCGCTGCCGCGCCGGGCTGCCGCTGGCGCTGCGTTTCTTCCGCCCTCGGAAGGCGCTGCCTTCCCGCGCTTCGCCGCTGCGCGCACAGAATGCTTCGTTTCCGCGAGCTTGTATTGCCCGCCGTGAATTTTTTCAATGTCGCCGCGAGCTTCCAGGTGCTGAATGATTCTCGGCAGGAAACGGCGGCCGTGATGCCGCAATTCCATCCCGTGCGCAATCTGCCGTACGCTTTCCGGATTCGCGATCGTTCCGAGGTATGCGATCACCTGTTCCTCGGTGACGTGATTCGGATTCGGCTCTTTGTCTGGCCTATTTGACTCTTTATATTTGGGTGGATGCTTCATGGTGAGCGAAAACCGCCACGAACAGGCTAACGGAATTCAGGGCGTGTGGCAAAGAGAGTTAGCACGCGGGCGTGGCCACGCCTGCAGTGCCGCATTCTGCGCGATAGGGCACGGTCCTCCTGCGGCGGATCTTCGACATGCCGTGCCCCAACTGATCGATTGATGTAGTTTGCTATGCGTCGCCGGATACTTTCGTAGCAAAAGCTATTGCTGGGATTGGCGCGCGATCGGCAGATCGACGATTCCAATCCTGCCATCAGGCTGTCGTTCGAGAGCAGGCGCGTAGGGGCCGAGCAATTCCCGGCGCCACCAATCGCCCGTTTCGTGCTTCGTTTTGCCGTCCGTAAACCAGTATTGCCAGATTACAGCGCGAACCGCGATCGGTGGCGGCCCGCCCGCGAACGGATCGCCCGCAAAAAGATTCAGAACATCGGGCTCGTTTTTCAGCAGGCGCTCCTCCGTCCAAATCACGAAACGATTTTCCCGCCACGCTCCCAACGACGCGAACCACAGGTTCCAATCGAAACGCGGCTGATACGGAGCATAAATCCCCGGCGCCTTTTTCACATCTTGCGGTTTGTAACGAAATGGATATGCGATCCACGTTTTACCATCGCTCGAGCCTTGAAATTCGATTTCCAGACGCTCGGGAGTCATCACCGCAAACAATCCGTAGCGGTTGGCGATTCGTAAAGGCTCGAGCGCGGAGACCGGGGCAACCGGCAACGGGAACGTAGCCAGAAACATCCAGATGAGCTGCGCCGTCGTAGCGTAGAAAACGAGTCCCAACAATGCTCCGGCGATCGCCATGCGAAGCGGCTGTAGCCGGTTGCGCCAGGCCGCACGAGCGCTTTCACTCGATGCAGCGATGGCGGAGTTTCCCGGTTCCAGTTCTGCACTATTTTTTTCGCTGCTAAAAAGCGCACGCACTCGCTGCTGGAGAATCCATTCGATGAAACGATCGTCCAGCAAGAGAAACCCAAGCGTGAGCACAAGATAGTTCAAGAACGTGTAGTTCGCCGTCAAAATGATGCCAATTTCAAACGGAGTGACGATCCAAAAGCAGATAATCCGGAAGCGCCTCGGGAGAAACAGCATCCACACCAGCACAAGCTCGACAGTGAGCGTCAATATTACGGTTCCGGCGTGAAACCAGTGTGGAAAATGCTGGACGTACCATCCAATCCACGTCGGCAGAGGGCCATTCTGGTAGTACTCATCCATCGCAGTGAAATTCCGCCAAGACACATCGCCGCTGCGGATTTTTGCGACGCCGGATTCGAAATAGATCCGAAACCACTCCCACTGCAGGAGAAATAAACTCGCTCTCGATGGAGGATTACGCCGACCGAGCCCCGGCCAGAATCCCGCCGGCGCAAAAAACAACGCAATGAAGCCTGCTTCGAGCAGCATGCCGTCCGATTGATAGCCGGAAAAATCCTGCGCGGCGGCTACAAACGAAATGAAGCACACGAAACATACGGCGAGCATCCCTCGTGGCCACACATTGGCTACCAGGAACAGCGAAGCTATCAGCCCGATCCAACAAATTGCCATCAGCGCGTGATTGCTTGAATCGATCCACAGCACCGTGGGAGCGAACCAGATTTTCTGCGCACCGCGTACCGCAGCCGCAACCGCCTGCAGGTAATCGGCGGCGGGAAGCAATCCGTTCACGCCAAGCAGGCCCTTGATTTGAAACAGAAGGGAATAAAACGCCGAAAAATAAATCAGCCCGAGCGCTCGCAGAACAATCCATCGCGGCCACAGATGCCCCGGACGCTTCTCGCTGATCGGTTCCGGGCCGAGCAGCCAGATGACTGCATTTTGCAGCCGCTCGAGTCCGGACGGCTGATCGAACGTGCGCGCGTATGCCTTTGACTGAAACATCCCGCCCAGTCTACGGCAGCTTCAAAGTTTTTCGGAGCCTAAACAGGTTTTGAGATAGGAATCCGGAGAGAAGACGCCTTAAACGGCCGCGCAGCGTGTGGCACGAGGGCGAGGTCTTCGCGGCCCTCTACGAGATTGATCAGAAATTCCTGTACGTTGAATTCAATGCCATTCCGCATATGCAACAGTTTGCTGGCCTCGCGAGCGCGGACGTATCTTCCGTCGGAGAGGAGGAAGCGAGTCTTGGCGGTATCAGCCAGATATGGCTCAAGAACTTCGCTGAATATCTGATTGCATAGTTCGGGATCGCGCAAGTGGTACATCACTTCCACGCGTTCGTAGATGTTGCGATGCATCCAGTCAGCGCTGCCCAGGTACACTTCCGCTTTGCCGCCATTGCCGAAAACGAACATTCGGCTGTGCTCGAGGAATCGCCCGATCACACTGCGCACACGAATCCGGCTACTGATGCCGCGCAGTCCCGGACGCAACGCGCAGGCGCCGCGCACTACCAGTTCGATTTGCGCTCCTGCTTGCGAAGCTTTATAGAGCGCTTCAATGATTCGTTCGTCGAGAAGAGCGTTCACCTTGGCGAAGATAAAAGCCGGTCGGCCCGCCTTCGCATGCGCGGTTTCCCGCTCGATCAAACTGAGGCAACTCTTGCCAAGATTGAGAGGCGCGACGAACAGCGGCGCGTAGCTCGATCGCTCGGAATACGCCGTCAGATAATTAAAGACGTGATGCACCGCTGAGGTGATGTGCGCGTCTGTGGTCAGCAAGCTCAAATCGGTGTAGAAGCGCGCCGTCGAAGGATTGTAGTTCCCCGTACCAAGGTGCGCGTAACGCCGGATCTGACCATTCGATTCGCGGCGCGCGACGAGCGCCAGTTTGCAGTGCGTCTTCAGGCCGACGAGCCCGTGAAAAACCTGCACGCCCGCTTCCTGCAAATTTCGCGCCCAGCGAATATTCGATGCTTCGTCGAATCGCGCTTTCAGCTCTACAACGACGGCGACTTCCTTCTTCGATGCCGCGTCAATGAGCGCGCGAACAATTGGCGAATTTTCGCTCGTGCGGTAGAGCGTTTGCTTGATCGACAGAACCTCGGGATCCTGTGCGGCGCTCTCGATGAATCGCACAATTGCGGAGTACGAATCGTAGGGATGATGGAGCATCACGCTGCGTTTTCTGATCAGCTCAAAAATCGAAGAAGCGCCCGGCTTGAGCGCGAGTTCTCTTGAAACGAACGGCTTGAATTTCAAATCGGGGCGCGGCGTCTGGTCGTACATGTGGAAGAGGCGCGAAAGATTCGTCGGACCGGCAACGCGGAATACCTGCCAGGGCTCGAGACGGAAATTTGCCTGCAGCCGCTCGATGATTTCCTTGTTCGCGCCTGCTTCGATTTCCATACGTACGGCAGCGCCTTTGCGGCGGCGGTGAATTTGCGTGTCGACTGTATCGAGGATGCTGCGCGATTCTTCCTCTTCCAGGTAGAGGTTGCTGTTGCGGGTGACGCGAAACGGAGCTGCTGAGAGAACTTCGTAGCCATGGTAAAGGCGATCCGCAAACGCGTGCACTACGTCGTGGAGGAACACGTATTCGACGGTGCCTTCCTTCGACGGAAGCAACACGAGGCGCGGCAGCGCACGCGGCACCGTGACCACTCCCAGAAATGTTTGCGAGCTCCTGCGTTTCTTCTTTAGAAGAAAAGCAACGCATAGCGCTTTGTTCAATACATGCGGAAAAGGATGCGCGGGATCGACCGTCACGGGAGTAAGCAGCGGCTCGACGCTTTTCGTGTAGAAATTCTCGATGAACGCGCGCGCTTCCGGGGTCAGCTCCGCAAGAGTGAGCACTCGAATGGATTCTTTGGCCAGGGCGGGAACAATTTCGCCACTCCAGCATTCGTACTGCCGCCCGACGTACTCGTGAATTTTCTCCACGAGCTCCTTCAGCACCTCTTCGGGCGTCTTGCCGTCCGGGCCCGGATCGCGCTGGCCGTGTTCCACCTGTTGCAAAAGACCGGCGACGCGAACTTCGACGAACTCGTCCAGATTGCTGGCCGTGATGGCGAGAAACTTCACGCGTTCGAGCACGGGATTGCTCGCATCGCGCGCTTCCTCCAGCACCCGCTCGTTGAATTGCAGCCAGGAGATGTGCCGGTTGAAAATCAGTTGAGGATCTGGATAACCATTGCTAGCCATGCTGTCCTCTGAGGCACGCGAGAGTATAGCCGAAGTATTACAGGCATGTTACGAAACGAGTCCACGCCCCGGGCCTCACTGGACTCGAAGCGACGGAGCTGCCACCCGAGGCTGCACTTCGTTGCCACCGTGCCAAACCGAAAGCAACTCGCGCGTGTGGCTGATGTTGTCGAGCGGATTCGCGGCGAGAACCAGAAAATCAGCGCGCTTGCCTATTTCGAGTGTTCCGCGATCTGAAACTCCAAGAACTGCTGCACTTCCGCTCGTCGCAGCGACGATTGCCTGCATCGGAGTCAGTCCAGCGCGAACCATCAGTTCGAGTTCGTGATGCTCCGCCCAGCCGGGAATTCGCGTTGGGCTCGCTCCTGAATCTGTGCCCATTGCTATGCGAACTCCGGCCGCTTGAAGAGTCTTTAAATTTCGCTCACTCGTCAGGAATGCGGCCTTCACGTGCGCCAGATTCGGATCGTGCTCCGCTTTGTCACGGTATTGCTGGCTTTGAAGAAGCTGTAGAAGCTCCGGGCTCACTGCTTGTTTGAAAAATAAATCCTGGGTCACGGCGGAATTCTCAGCGAACACAAAGGGCGATTCGTCGACCATCAATGCGGGGACATAGATTACGCCGCGCGATTTCATCATTCCGATCAATTCATCGTCGACGGGCAAATCGCGGATGCCGTGCGCGAAGACGTCGACGCCGTCCGCGATCAAGGCTTTCGCATCGCCGAGATAAAAAACGTGCGCCGCCACGCGCAGGCCCTGCAGATGCGATTCGTCGATCACTGCTTTGTAGATGGCCGGATCCATCTTCGGGTATTTATCGTAAACGTCGTCGACCCAGACCTTAATGATGTCGGGATGATGGGCGGCAATTTCGCGCACGTCCGCGCGAGCTTCCTCTGCAGACTTCGGCCGATACAGCTGATCGGGGGCCAAAGGAATCCCAGGCGCGCCGGAATCGGCGCCTATTCCGCGACCGGCCGTGAAGATCGAAGCACCCGGAATCGTTCCTTTGCGCTGCTCGTCACGCAGTTCGTATATGAGATCGCGATTCAGGCCGAGCGAAAGCATCGACGTGACCCCGTATTGTTCGTACTGCACGAGCGCATTTTCAATATTTTCGCGCGTGTAGACGTCCGCGCGGTTTTGTGTGCCGGCAACGAGTCCCACATGTGCGTGCACGGTGATTAGCCCGGGCATGATCGTGCGGCCTTCGACATCGATCACGCGCGCGTTCTTCGGGTAATGAAGCTTGCCCTCCTTTCCAACCGCGGTGATCTTGTCGCCGTCGATTACTAGAATGCTTTTCTTGATCGGAGGCGCGCCGGTCCCGTCAATTAGGAGTGCGCCCTTAAAAACGACAACGGAGGTGGTTTGACCGAGAGCCGCTGGAGCGGCTGCTATCATTAGCAGAAGTGCGAGGGTTCTTTTCACTTTGAATTCCTTGCCACTTTTCGATGGACTGCGCCATCCAAATTTTATAGCGATTCGGGTTCGTTTGCGTCCTGAAATGGATCGAATCGTTATCGCTGAGATATATTAGATGCCTGCACAGGAGGTTCGCGATGACATTGCCGAAGCGTTTACTCGGATCGAGTGAGCTGGAAATCACCACAGTCGGATTCGGATCGTGGGCCATTGGCGGGGGCGATTGGGCCTACGGCTGGGGACCGCAGGATGATGATCAGTCTGTCGCTACCATGCGACACGCGGTCGAACTCGGCATCAACTGGATCGACACCGCGGCGATCTACGGTCTCGGGCATTCCGAGGAAGTTGTCGGCCGGCTTTTGCGCGAACTTCCGCAGTCGCAGCGTCCTTATATCTTCACGAAGTGTGGCATGGCGTTTGAAAAAGACCGCATGGCGGAACCGCAGCGTACATTGAAACCGGACTCAATTCGACGCGAATGCGAAGCGTCGCTGCGCAGGCTCGGTGTCGAGCGGATCGATCTCTACCAATTTCACTGGCCCGATAATATCGGCACCCCGATAGAAGATTCTTGGGCGGCGATGGTGAAGCTTGTGGAAGAAGGCAAGGTTCGCGCCGCCGGGGTTTCAAATTTCGACGTGAGCCTCCTCGATCGCTGCGAAAAGATCCGGCATGTCGATTCGCTGCAGCCGCCGTTTTCGCTGATCAATCGCTCCGTCGCGGCGAGTGAGATTCCGTGGTGCGCGAGCCATAACACGGGCGTGATTTGCTACAGCCCGATGCAGTCCGGTTTGCTGACCGATTCTTTTTCGCGCGAACGCATCGCGAATTTTGCGCAAGATGATTGGCGAAGGCGCTCGAGTCATTTTCAAGAGCCAAACCTCAGCCGTAATATCGCATTGAGAGATGCGCTGAAGCCGATTGCGACGAGGCACAACACAT
>Ga0210387_10002028_pt1 | contig 15378 bp, 17 predicted proteins | sample IncBWC7OmetaG_FD_160108 | JGI IMG/M metagenome (GOLD analysis project Ga0210387, IMG submission 160108) | Forest soil microbial communities from Barre Woods Harvard Forest LTER site, Petersham, Massachusetts, United States - Inc-BW-C-7-O ...
GAAGCTGAGTGTGCCATCGCGCACAAGGATTGTCGGCGTCATGGAACTAAGCGGGCGGTGTCCAGGGGCGATGGCGTTGGCGTCGGATTGGATCAGGCCGAAGAGAGCGTTGGGTACGCCGGGCTGCGTCGTGAAGTCGTCCATTTCGTCGTTTAGAAGAAAACCCGCTGTGGAGGTTACGTGCGAGCCGTAGCTATTGTTGAGAGTGTAGGTGCTGGCAACCGCGTTGCCGGCTGCATCCACGACGGAAAAGTGAGTTGTGTGCGGGCCGTCATTTAGGCTGATTGCCTGCGGAGCTGCCTCATTGGAAGCAGAAACTCCACAAATGTGAGGCGTGCCCGCCTTTACCGTTTTGCTCGATGAAGCGTGCTGCGGATCGATGGTCGAGGCGAGTTCCTTCGCATAGCAATCGCTCGTGAGGCCTTCCACGGGCACTTTCGAAAAATCGGGGTCGGCCAGATACGCGGCGCGGTCAGCGAAAACTCGCCGCATCGTTTCCACGACCATGTGCACGCTTTGCGCGTCGTCCCAACCCTTGAGCGGGACGTCATGCAACATGTTCATGGCCTCGATGATGGCGACGCCGCCCGAGCTGGGCGGAGGCGAGGTAATGACGTCCCACTTGTGGCCGTCGAGCGCGTAATTGGCATGCAAGGCTTCGCGAACTTTGGGCTGGTATTGCGCGAGATCCTCGAGAGTGATGAGGCCGCCCATCCGATTCATGTCGTCAACGAGCATCTTTGCGGTTTCGCCACGGTAAAACTCGGCCGCGCCGTTTTTCGCGATGCGCTTCAGAGTCGCTGCAAGCTCTGGCTGCTTAAACGTGTCGCCAGGATGAAACATTTTCCCGTCATTCAAGAAAATGCGGCGGCTGAGGTTGAACTGCTGCAATTCGGCCCGCTCGCCGTCCAATTGACGTGCCAGCTTTTCGCTGACGGGAAAACCGTCCTCCGCAAGACGAATCGCCGGCGTCAGCACGTCGGCAAGCTTCAGTTTGCCGTATGTCTTGAGCGCGAGCTCAAGGCCAGCGACGGTGCCAGGTACAGCGACAGACTTATAGCCGATGACCGAGAGCTCTTTGTCGAGCGTGCCATCAGTTTTGATGTACATGTCGCGCGTAGCTTTGCCGGGAGCTACTTCGCGGTAGTCGAAGAAAGTGGTGCGTCCATCAGCGAGACGGACGAGCATGAAACCGCCACCGCCGATGTTCCCAGCCGCGGGCTCGACGACCGCCAGAGCAAAAGCGACTGCTACGGCGCCATCAACGGCGTTTCCACCGCGCTTCAGAATTTCGACGCCAGCTTGGGAGCCTAGCTCTTCGTCCGTGGCGACCATACCGTGCGTGCCGCGGACTGCTTGCTGGGGCCAAACCCCAGCCGATTGCGTGTGGTCACGATATTCCGCGGCGGCCTGCCCGCGCAACAACGGTGCCAAGAGCATTAGCGTTCCCGCCGCCAGGCATAGTGTAACCACGCACGTTTTCATCGGAGACTCCATCGCAAGGAAAAGACACTAAGTGATTAGGAGGAAGTCGTCAAGGCAGGCGGAACCTTTTCGACACGTACTAGGAAGCGACTAAAGCGCGCGCAGGCGTGGTACTTCACAGAGGATAATACGCCTTCGGTTTTTGCACTTGGAGTTGTGGCGGACTAGTTTGGTCCTGCAGCGTTAACCTACAAATGGCGAATCGGCAGGAGACGGCAGAACTTTAGGCAAGATTGTGAAGCATATTAAACTTTTTGTTTTGTTACTCTTGGCTAAGGAATTCGATCTCCGGCGGGCCAGGGAGCAGGCCTGCGGCTGTACCGCGTTCAATTAACGTTCTGACTGCTTGCTTACCACGTTCACCGTAGCCGAGCGTCCAGCGGTTGACGTACATGCCCACGAACTTATCAGCGACTTCGGTTTCCATGTCGCGGGCAAATTGCATGGCGTAATTAAGGGCTTCTTCGCGGTGTTCCAGGCCATATTCGACGCTATCTTTAATCGTTTTGGCGATTTGCAGACCCAGGGCGGGGCCCAGCGCTCGGCGTACGGCGTTTCCGCCAAGCGGAAGTGGAAGCCCAGTTTGCTCATGCCACCAGACGCCCAAATCAATGACGCGGTGCATGCCGAGTTGGGGGAAGAGAAGCTGGCCCTCGTGAATCAGGAGGCCCGCTTCAACGACTTCGTTCTTGACGGCATCCAGAATCTTATCGAAGGCCATCACCACGGGCTCAAAGTTTGGCTCAAAGAGCTTTAGAGTGAGATAGGCAGTCGTCTTGAGGCCCGGGACTCCGATCCGTTTGCCGGCTAAATCCTCGCGTCTCATGGACTTGGAGGCGACTACGATGGGGCCGTAGTTCTCTCCAAAGCTGGCGCCACAATCGAGCAGGACGTACTTGTCGCGCAAGCTCGGGTAGGCCGCGAAGCTTACAGCGGTGACGTCGTAGGTTTCCGTAAGGGCTGCTTCGTTAAGAGTCTGAATATCGGAAAGGACGTGGGTGTATTTGTAACCGGGAGTGGCAAGCTTATGGGTGGCGAGCGCATAGAACATAAAGGCATCGTCGGAATCGGGGGAATGGGCAAGTTTGATTTCGACGGTCTCTTTTTCGGTCTTCGAGGCTGCCTGTGTACCGGACATGGGCTTATCCAGTTCCTTCCGACGGCGAGGCTCGATCGAGCCGGTTATCGAATGGCCCGAGCTGTTCGTAAGGTTTCTCCGCAGAGAGTCTTCCCCCTCGGGAAAGCTCTGGTGAGGAACAGTAAGGAGAGAACGTACGCGACGCAGGGGCTTGCTTGGCCCAAGGCCAAGCTCGGTGCCGCACCGCAGAGACTAGCACAACCGCAGTCTCGCGACAAACGTTTCCGCTGAATGGAAATAAGTGGAAAAATCGAAGGACCGGACTGAGTTGGCGCGTTTGTCGGGCTTGCGCGATCTAAGAAACTCCATTACGCTGGCTTCGTCGCCAGCGGTGTCTCCCTCCCACCCGCTATCTTTTGTTCCAGTTGCGAATCAAAATCTTGTCAACGTTCCAGTCGACGAAGGATGACGCATGACGCGCAAAAACACTTGGGCGGGAATAGCCGTGGCGCTACTGCTAAGTTTGCCTATAGCTGCCTGTGAGGATACAAAAACCCTGCAAGAGAACGAGCAGTTGAAGGTTCAAGTGGCCGAACTCCAGAAAGAGAACGGCCAATTGGGAAACGATATCGAAACGATGACAGCTGCCCGCGATACGCTGGCGCAAGAGAACGAGACGCTTAAAGCAGAAGTTAAGGCCCTGAAAACGAAGCGCTCCGGTACTAAGGCTGCGAGTCGAAAACGCCGCCGGAGTTAAAGGTCCCAGCAGTTTTAAAGCGCGCTTTTGATAGGGAGCGCGCGAACCGGTTACTATTTTGTTGCAAGGAAAGTCAGAAGGTCAGAAAAGGGAGGTAGGAGCATGAAAACATTTGAGGTGCAATTTCGCTTTCGAGATCGAAGTGAAGAAACGGTGGAATCGACAGTCACGGTGGAGGCGTCGAGCCTTCCTGGAGCCGTTGCCAAAGCAGCCCGTGGATTTGTGAAAGGCCTGGACCGGAAACAGAGATTCGATATGAACAAGAATGGACTCGAAATTACGGCCAAGTCCGCCGGCACAACGACGCCAGAGCAGGCGGGGACATCTACGGAAGCCGCCGCTGGTTGAAGAGCAACGCGGTTAGCGGCGTTTCTTGCTTTCGTTTTGCGCCACCCGCGCCTTCACCAGTTTCTTGATAAGCGCAATGGGGAGAGGTTTGTCCGCGGGGAAGTGGATGGTCCCTTTGGAAGTGGAGAAGGTCTTAAGATCGTTCTTGAACGTCTCGATCACCGACGCCGTAGGGAACAAACTGCAATGGTTTGAAAACGCGGCGAACCACACCAGCACTCCGTTGTGCTTGAACGCGGGCATCCGGTAGCTGATCACCTCCGTAGCGTCCGGTGGCACAACAGAACGAATCGTCGCGCGGAGCTCCCTCAAGGTTCCGCGGGCGGACTCCGGCACACCGGCGAGGTATTCATCAAAATTCTTCGGAGCGCCGGTGCCTTTCGCTGCGGAACTGCGTTTGGCAGGTTTCACTTTTTTCATGCGCGCCATGGCCCGTATCGTCACCTTGGCAGACAAGTCCGGCTTGCAGCGCCGGAATTCCACTCGAATAGTCGGGATGGGTTCTTTCCGCGTAGCGAAGACCGCTAAGACTCGCCCCCTTCGTCGCCCGGCTCGAGGACGCAGGTGTGCCACATCTCATCCTCCGCATGGACGCCGCAGAACCTCCGTCCGCAGATACCGCAGTGAAAGGTTGCGGCAGAATCGCAGGGCTCATCCAACGGCGAAACGGCCTGACAAGACCACTCGAGGTCCCGGGCTTCTGTTTGACTCACTTGTTGCAACATAATCCCTCCTCGTGCGGGCAGTATACACCTGGCAGTCAACTTCGAATGCATTCCAAGGAGGAAGAGAGGCCTGCGGCCCCATTCCACGATAAATAAAGCGGTCCCTTTCAATCACAATTCACTCGTGATCCGGGCTAGAGCGCGGAGACCATGCGGGCGATGGCGTCGTCAAAGGTGGTTTTGTTGTCGAGATAGGGCTGCCAGAAGCGGGTGAGAAGTTGGAGGTAATCTTTCCAGCCGCGCTCGTAGAGGCCCTCGCGGATGGCATAGGGAATGTAAGTTTCCTTGCGGGTAGCAGGAGGTCGATTGATGTTGGGCTTGACGGCGTCCTCTTTGTCCGGTTTGTCCTGGGGGACGTTGTCCGCGTCCGCCGGCGTCAGGAGGGGACGGATTACTTCGCCCGTCGTGTAAAAGATGAGCGCGTGCCAGAGATCGCGGGGGATGGCCTTATCGCGCTGACGGCATTCGCGAACAATCGCGCTTTGGACGGGTTCGGCGATGCCGTGCGACGCTTCGTGGAAGAGGACTTCAAAGGCTTCGTCGCCTTGGTTGCGCGGATCGGTGCTGGAGATGGTGACACGCAGTGGGTCGAGCGTGGTGTAGGCGCCGGAGGGATAAGCGTAAGCGGTCACGTCGACGCGGATTTTTTCCTTGGGCCATTTGGTCTGATAGATGTCGGCTAGTCGTTGAGAAATTCCCACACCTTGTTCTTCGATAAGAGGCGCGACGCGGGCGACCCAGCGGCGGTTGGCGCGGTCCTGGTCGGGCCACAGATGAGCGCGAAAGACTGGCGCGGCGGCTTGCAGCACTTGGGTTAGCTTGCCCGGCAGGCCTGCGTCGCAGGTTTTCTTGCGCGTGCCGGAGAGTTCGTCGCAGTCCTCAAAATCACCTAACTGGTTTTTTAGCAGGACAAGATCGTTATTGAAGAGCAGATCTTTGTTCGCGAAGTTTGCCGCGTAATAGGCTACAGAACTGTCCCAAGCCGCGCGTTCCGTCGGGGTGAGGGGCGTGGCGGAGTCTTCATGGTTTTCAATTTTGATGGAAGCGCCGAATCGCCTTTTTGGGGGTTCGTTGGAGGAGTTTCGCGAAGTTTTGCCTCGTAGTAAAGCATGTGGTGGAGATTGATCCAGAAGCCGCTGTGGAATTCGAAGACGGGAAGGGGGCCGTAGGCGGAGCTGGATTGCTGCGCCGTCGCCGCCATAGGCGTCAGAAGAGCGAGTGCGAGGAACAAAAAAAGCCGTCGAGTGGGTGCCGGGCGCATGTTGAATCGCACGATAGTATAGCCAACTGCTTCGCGGCACAAACCTGGGGTTCTTTCTTTTCCCTATTTTGCAATAGCCGATGTAATATGCCCGCTCATTTTGGCGGCGATTGCTGAGATTTGCCGACGGGAGAATCGGATGAGGAAATTTTGGGTGGTGGGCTGTATGGCGGCGGTCTTATTTGTGCCAGGAGGACTGCTCGCACAGCAGCAGGCGCAACTGCCTGCGTTGAAACAGGAAGCTGTGACGGAAGTGGACAAACTCCAGACGCTCACGCAGCAGATGGTGGACGAAATTTTCAGTTATAGCGAATTGGGGTTCCAGGAATACGAGACGTCGCGCTACGTGACCGGCATTCTGGAGAAAAATGGATTTCGGGTCGAGCATGGCGTCGCTGGCGTCCCCACGGCCTGGGTGGCCACGTACGGCACCGGCAAACCCGTGGTCGCGTTTATTACCGACATCGATTGCATTCCTCGCGCTTCGCAGAAGCCTGGAGTCGCATATCACGACCCGATTGTCGAAGGCGCGCCGGGCCACGGTGAAGGACATAACTCGGGGATGGCCGTAAATGTTACAGCGGCGTTGGTGTTGAAGAAGCTGATGGACGAACACCACATCGCCGGGACAATCAAGATTTTTCCAGGCGTTGCGGAAGAATTGCTGGGCACGAAGGCGTTTTATGTTCGGGCTGGGCTGTTTAAGGACGTGGATATCGTTTTGGGCGCGCACGTTGAATCGGAATTCTCGACATCCTATGGGACGGGGAATGGCGAGTGGAGCGGACTCGTTTCCGTGCAATATTTTTTTCATGGCAAGGCGGCGCACGCGGCGGCGGCTCCGTGGGAAGGGAGGAGCGCGCTGGACGCCGTCGAGTTGATGGACACGGGCTGGGATTTTCGCCGGGAGCATTTGCGTCCGGCGCAGAGATCGCATCGGGTGATTATCAATGGCGGGGATCAGCCGAACGTTGTTCCCTCGGAGGCGGCGGTTTGGTATTACTTCCGCGAGTTGGACTATCCGCACATCAAGGATCTCTATGATTTGGGAAATATGATGTCGGAATCGGCGGCGAAAATGACGGGCACGACTGTGGATCACAAATTGGTGGGGTCGGCGTGGCCGCCGTTTTTGAACAAGGTGATCGCGGAGACGCAGCAAAGAAACATCGAGGCGGTGGGAATGCCGAAGTGGAGCGAGGCGGACCAGACGCTGGCAAAGGCGCTGCAAAAGGAGATTGGCGCGAAAGTGGAAGGGCTTAAAGAGAAAATCGATCCGCTCACGGAGCCGGTAAAAAAACCTACTGGCGGAGGGTCGGATGACATCGGCGATATTTCCTGGAACGTGCCCATGGTGTACCTGATGTATCCGGCAAATATTCCGAATCTGCCTGGGCACAGCTGGGCGAACGGCGTGGCGATGGCCACGCCTATCGCCCACAAGGGCTCGACGGCGGGCGCAAAGGTGCAAGCGATGACTGCCCTCGACTTTTTTCTACAGCCGCAACTCGTGCAGGACGCCTGGGACTATTTTCGAAATGTACAGACGAAAGACATTCATTACGAGACGTTTCTTGGTCCTGACGATAAACCTGCCATCGAGATGAATAAAGAAAAAATGGGGAAGTTCGCGCCGCAATTGAAAAAGTATTATTACGATCCCGGGCGCTATAAGAATTATCTTGAACAATTAGGGATTCAGTATCCGACTGCCAGGACGAAGCCGTAGCGTCTAATAACTGGGTACAGCAGCCATCGATGCTACGGGAGTCTAGGATCGGACGAAGTACCTACTGCGCCCTGGCGATCCGCGCCGCGTAGCGTCCCTGTGGCATCGCGAAAGAAGGAGCGATGGCCCGTGCGGCCATAAGTGAGAGGCGTAGCGGCCAGCTCAAATTTTGCAGGTGCGCCCAAACCGCTGGCCCCTACTATGACGTAGCGGAACGAGTACCCATTTTTCATCCCGGCGGCCAAATCACCTTCGACGAGACCCGCGGCTTCCGGGGTAGCCGGGCCACGTAGCGGCGGCCCTAGACTCGAAAGGGATTCGGGCAGCCTTGTGAATTTGCGGCGGTAAGCCTCGACGGCCTCGGCGATGTCTTTTAGTGACTCGATGGCGGTTTCCTCATTTTTGTCGGCTTCGGCGGAGTCCCATTCCAATTCGAGGGAAGGCAAATCGAGAAGAACCAAGCCTAGCGAGAGGATCTTCCACTCACCGTTCTCCCGCACCAGGCCCATGTTTACCTGGATTGCGTTGGCGCCGGAGGAATCCGTCGCGTCGCGCAACTCCACCGGCATAAACGCCACGTTGTCGCGGGTGTCGGCGCCGCCGATCTGAATTTCCGCAGCGCCGGCAGGAGTGTCGCAACGCACGATGGGGCGGCCCGAGGGATTGGTGGTCACGGAGGGCTTACCAGGTTCGTTAAGAAGCACAAAGCGCTTCATGAACGCGACGCGGGCGGCGGGCGCCATGCGAGAAAAGGATTCCTTGTTGCGCGCGGTGAGAAAGCGCGAAAAGTCGTTCTGGCTTTGCGAGCAGGCCGCTGTTAAGACATCGCGAAGAGCGGCCAATGGCCCGTTCGGCGAAGCGGCGGGTTGAGCTGAAGGAGTGGAACTGGACTCCTGTGCGGTTGCGGCAATCGTGCGGAGCGGAAGCAGCGCAGTAAGAACAATTGCCTGAGCAATTAGAGCATTTTTGCGAAATTTCACGTCAGTCCTTTGCGGCGCTTAGGATGGCGGCGAGATTTTGTGTAAAGGCCGAGCGCGGCATCACTTCGTCACACCCGGCCGCCTGCGCCTGCGCCGCCAGATCGCGCTGCACGTGAGAAAGAAAGCCAATCACTCTCAGATCTTTTTGTGCGGCGCGCACGCGTTCGATGGCCGCAAGCGGCTGGCTGCGCGCGTTTAAATCCACGATGACGAGCTGTGGCGCGGGTTCCAGCAAACTTACCAGGGCGTCACCGTTCGTGGCCACTTTTAACTCCAAGCCGAGATGTTTCGCCGTCTCGGCGACTTTCATCTGAAAAAACAGGTCGTCCATCAATGCCACGATTCTTGCCATGCTGGCGACGCCTCCGCGTGTGTTACTCATTATGCGCCACTTCAACTTTTCGCGGCCTTTTCGAGTAAGATGCAAGTATCGCTTGGGAGGTCCCCCCATGCAGCAAGGTGTAGTTCGATCCACTGAGCCGGGCGTCACTCGATCCATCCAGCCTGCCCTGTTGCTCCTTGAAAAGACGCCGATTCTGCTCGAAACGATGCTTCGTGATTTGCCGGAAGATCTCTTGCGCTGGAAGCCGGCGGCGGAGCGCTGGTCGATTGCGGAAGTTCTGGGCCATCTCGCGGATATTGAGATGGTTTATGCCGACCGGACGCGCCGCATGGTAACCGAAGATACCCCCACCCTGCAGAAGTATGACGCCGCGGGCACGGTTGTGGTCGGCGACTACGTGCGCGGCTCCGCCAGCGAGAACCTCGCGTACTTCACTAAGACCCGGCGCTCCACAGTCATTCTGCTGCGGAGCATTCCGGCGGATTCGGGCGAGCGCGAAGCGACTCACTCCGAACTTGGCAACATCACGCTTCATCAGATGCTTAGCGAGTGGGCGTCGCACGACCTTGGGCATCTCCGGCAGATCGCGGAGCTCTACCGGGCGCGGGCGTTTCACCCATACGCTGGCCCGTTTCAAAAATACTCTAATCCGAAGCCGTGAAGGAGCATCCGGAGGACGCGCGCCTGGCCGTGGCGGGCCCGCGCGAGGTGACTCTCTACACGCGGCCGGGCTGCCATCTTTGCGAAGAGGCTAAGGCGGCCATTGCACCACTGTTGCGCGAATTCGGCGCAGCGCTTCGCGAAATCAATATCGAAAACGATCCGGCTCTCGAGGAACGCTATGGCTGGGAGATCCCCGTAGTCTTTATTGGCCAGCGCAAAGCTGCCAAGCATCGTGTGGACGTGGAGCAATTCCGGCAACAACTTCAGGAAAGCAGATCGAGGTAGGAAGTATTGCGACGAGGCAGCCGATTGATTAGTGCTCGCCACCCGGCTCATGCGCGCCAACCGTTTTGTCGGGCACGTCCCCTGTTCGGCCTTTGACGCGGTCGTAGACGCTGATTTGGCTCACGGAGCCGAGGGCTTCGTTATAGAAAGTGGGCACGCCGAGCGCGGTAAGCAGTTCTTCGTTGAACTTGCGCAGATTTTCGAGGTGCGAGGCCAGAGCAGGAAGCTTCAAGCCTTCGTCGGTCAGAAGAAACTTCTGGTAGCCGGCGTCCCAGAGGCGGGTGAAGCGGCCTTTGAGCATGATCGTGGGCACGACGGTCATCTGATAGAGGTCGTCGGTGCCTTTGCGAAATTCGGCGCCGCTGCCGTACTTTTCGACACGCACGACGCCGCGCGTGCTACCGACGGCAAAGCCCAGCGCCGCGAGATTTTCCATTTGCTTCGGTGTGAACTTCTCTTCAACATTCCACATGGTTCTCTTAGCCTAGTAAATGGCGGGAGTTCTGTAAAGGTGGACTGGCATTCGGGTGGCGGTGTCAGTTTCTGGTAACCGCGTTTACCAGGACTTTGGTCGGTCTTATCACGCATATTGTAAGATGGGCTCGTGAAAATCATCGAAAACGACGCGATACTGTTTGAAGCCCTCCAGCCGAAACTGGCGGCGCATGACGACCGTGAATTGTGGCGGGTGGCGCTTTCCGTACTTGCGGATGAATTCGCGCAGCGTTACGCCGAGGAATCGGGACGCGGTGTTTGGGCCGTCGTCGTAGGTGCATGCTCGCACTGGGTTAGGCCGCACAACAGCCGATGGAACGCCGCAGGCGGGTTTGTTTATCCCGATGGCTACAAAGATTCGGTCCCAGAACTGGATTGGTCTGCGATTTTCGTCTTTCAGAACCGTGAATGGGCGTCGGTTGAGAAACTGCCAGGTAAGAAAACTAAGGTATTCCGCGTGGCGATTCCTGCGCGAACGACGCGGCACAAACGGGCCGTTATTCATACTCAATGGGCACCCAACGGAGAAACCGTTCTTTATGGATTCCGAAAAGTAGCGGAAAAATGGAAATGCGTCGCTGCATCGGACGAAGAGTTGAGAGGCCCTGTTAGCCTCAATGCCTGAATAGTTGCGTTACCCGACGTGTGAATTTTTGTTGGGAGCCGTTATATCACCGGATAAGAATAAAACGTGCCGTAGATGATTGCGTTCGGATTACCTCTGGTGCGTTCCAGCATGTCCTCGACCTCTTCGCTAAAATCGCCATTTTCAGGTGCCGGATTGGCTCGGTCTACGCCTAACAACTTCCATCCGTAACTCTCTAACATCCGACTGCACTTTTCACGGAACTCTTCTGCGGTGGTGGCCCAAGTCGTCACCACGGTGAACGCAGGCTGGAACGCTTCGGGCGTCTTCTCGTCCGACCAACTAATCTCGATAGTGCCAATCCAGATTTCAGTCTTCGCCACTTCGCCCTCTTCGACAGGGTAATACAACTCTTGCGGTCAACTCCTGGGAAGTCGCCTAATCGGAAACTGAGCCCCTCCGGCATTCCGGTGGTTTCCTAATTTGCCGCGAACAGGGTGTGTTGCCGCTGTGGTGGACGGAAGAGCCCTCGCCAACTCGGCGGGCAGCGGCCTATCTGGTTAACCCCATTGGGGCGCGACACCCCCCTCCCCTTTTTGTGTAAGTGTTGATTCTACGGAGTTTAGCTTTTTTCGTAAGTTCATTAGAATCAACACTTGTGGGCAGTTCTCGGAAGTGTTGATTTTAAAGAATTTGTGGAGCCACAAAATACGACAAAACACGGTAAAACGCGGTGTTCTTGTAGATGTTGAAAACAAAGGAGTTGCTAAATTTGAGGTTCCGAAAACAAAAAACGCCAACTGGAAGCTGGCGCTACGAGATAGAAGGCGAACTGTTACCTGCAATACATTATATCACAATGCCATTTTTTGTCAAGCAAAATCTATCCAGAACAAAGCAACATGAAAAATGCAGAAATCCACGGATGGTCCAGCTTTAGAGCGCTAACACCCTGGAGCCAGGACACTACCGGCATTCCTGCAAATGGATGAGAAGCGCGAAGCACAAGCGCGGAAGATCTCTAAACAGGACTGGGCGAAAACGTGTAAAACGTTTCCGCCCAGTTCCATATTCAGCTAACCTTCACAAGAAAGTGATGCGACTAGCGCGGCAGCTTTGCGCTGCTCTTACTGATTTACTTTGGCGGCTTTTGAGAACAGCTCGGCGACGGTCAATCCGCCATCGCCCATGTAGCGGCTCTTGAGGTTCTGGGCGAGCAGTGGATCGTCTTTAGCGCCGGCTGTGGCTTTCAGGACGTGCAGCTGATGATCCGCTTGTGTGCCCTCGATGGTGATTAGCGCGGCGGCGAATTCCATTTCGGGGTCCTGACTGCGCAAGCCGATTGCCTTCTTCACCCAGGCATAGCCGTCGAAGTTAGCGGCCGGGTTCGGGTCCATCGGCAAGTTGTCCGTCATGTGTGGCAGGTTCTTTCCAATCCACTGCTTGTAACACTCGGCGAGATATCCGGCGTCAAATAAGGCCAGAGCGTCCGGATGCCCTGCATTTTCGGCGGCCGTGGCGCGAGCAAAAAGTCTGGTGAACAACTCTTTGGCGATTTGCGGATTCTGTCTTGCATAGAGAGTGGCCCGGCGGAGAGTCTCCATGCGCACGAGGACGGGAGCGCCCGAATCGAGAATGGAGAGAGTATCGGGAACGAGATTTTTCAGGTCGTAATTCTCGCTTCCAGTTAGATTCCAGCCATGATTGATCCATGGCAAAGATTTTGCCTGGCCAATCTCGATGGTGTGACAAATAAGGGGCGGGCCAGCTTGTGCCGACGTGGCCAGAAAGAGTGAGGCCGCCAGGATTCCCGCAATGTACCAATATGAACGGACGCTGATAGGTTTCATGACTTGTTTTTATCTCCTTTCGAATTTTTTCGGACTTCGACGAGCAAGACGCGGAAGAGGAGACCGGCGTTAACAGCGGCGATAAGAAATCTGAGATGGGCTTGCAAAGTCGAGACGGCCGAAGGCCAACAAGACACGGATAGATTTTCAGCGCGCTGCGAACACGTCACTTCCCACTGGCTTTGTCTTGAGACCAGGAGCGCTCCCAAGTACGCCACAGGGAAACGTCTCCGAGATCAAGCTGGTTCCACCACAAATCCAGCATCTTTTGATTAAGACGCAAAATGCCGTCGCGCGTGACTTCCGCAGGAGGAGGGACGAGCGCGGCGAGTCGGTCGTAGACAAGACCGCGCTCCGATTCGCCGACGCGCGCGAGGAGATGCCAGATGGTGAGCGCGTCGCGCTGGCGAGATTCAGCGAGGATTTTGCTGAGTTCGGCGCTCCGCTCTTCCGGCGTGCCGAGCGCAAAATCAAACTTGGACAAGGCCTCGCGAAACGACGCTGAAGCGTCTTCAAAATACGGAGTGCCCGGCCCTACTTTGGGCCGCGTTGCGCAAACCGCCCCCGCGGGGATGAAGGCTTCATGTCCATCCAGCTTGAAACCAACCCAGCCGAGCCTCGTACGGAGAATTCCGGCGCCGGAATCGTCCACTTGCAGCGTGTAGGAACAGCCCAGGTCGACGGCGATGGCGGACGGCGTGTCTACCGTAAATTCCCCCGGTAAAGCCCAGATGTACGCGTGAATCGTGCCGCGGTCGAGCGCGAGCCGGTTGTGTCCGTTGCCGCCCGCGACCAAGCGCAGGCGCGTGTTCGGTTCTACATTCACCGTTCCAACGTCGGCGATGGAAATGTTGGCCTTGGAGCGGCTATCCGTGACCAGTGTTTGGCCGACGCCAAGCTTGGCCGTTCCGGCGTTTCTTGCGAAAAGGTTCGATTCCACTCGCGGCTTGCCTGCGACACTTTCCACGTCCCATCCTGGTCCGGAACTTGTCTCCGGCTTCCGACTCCATTGGAGAATCCCGAACGCGGCGATGAACAGGATGCTCGCGGCCGCGGCTGCGAGTCCGTAGGACCAGCGCGAAGACAAGAGCCGCTGCCAAAATCCCGGCCGTGGCGCAGCTGTAATCTCGGGAAATTCGGGCGCCGGAGCTTCGTGGCGAAATTTGGCGAGAGTGGTTTCCAGTTTTTGAATCTCGGGGTCGGGTTCGCCGGAACCGTCCCAGAGGTAATCGTCATTCATGGCTCATTCCTTCTTGGCAATAAATTCTTTTCTCGCGGCGCTGAATTTTTTTCGCTGCAGCTGTCTGGTTGAATCGCGCCGCCGAGCGAGGCCTGAGCAAGCTTTTCGCGAAGCTGCTGCATGCCGCGGTGTAGATTGACGCGAACGGAGCCGGGAGTCAGTCCGGTGCGGGCCGCGATCTCCGGCCCCGTCATGCCTTCCACTAAACGGAGGATCAGTGGTTCGCGATACGCTTCAGGGAGGCTGCGAACGAACGCCAGGATCATTGCAGCTTCTGCATCAGGAGCTGTTTTCGACGCAGGCAACTCCGCTTCATCTTCCGGGAGGCTCTCCGTTACCGCGGCAACCGCGTGCGTTCGCCTGTAATAATCATTGGCGCGGTTTCGGGTGATCGTTGCCAACCAGGGGCCGAACCGAGAGACATCGCGCAAGTCGCGGAGCCGGGGAAGTGCGCGAAGAAAGACATCCTGAACGAGATCGTCCACGTCACTCGCGGGCACTCTGGCCAGTAGAATGCCGTGGACCATGCGTGCGTATCGCGCGTACAAGCCGCCAAAAGCGGCGCGGTCGCCTCCGCGCGCAGCCACCACCAGCGAAGTATCGCCCGTGGCTTCGGGGGCAGGCGCGGTGTTCACCGCTCGACAGTCCCTGATTGTGAGGCGCGAGTCAACTGTGGTTCCAGCGTAGGATGGGCTGACTCCCGAGATCATTCCGGTATGCATGACGCCTGGGTCTAGACGAGTGTTAACAAGAGCTGAGGTTCCCACCGTTTGTCCGTCAATGAAGTCTAGGGTGGATTCTCTAGTCTAAGTAGGGTGATTGCTGCTAACTACCGCTAAAGGCAGGGTATACCATCAAACTGGCGTGCCGCATCTAATTCGGAGTAAACTGGTCGCATATCTTGGAGACCGACGATTGATCTTAGGGCATGGCCACCGTTAATCCCATCGCTACTTCCGATGACGCCTCCTCGGCCGAAGTACAAAAGCCTCGAGGACCGACGGGGCGATCTGTGCTCGAACTAATCGGCAACACGCCGCTCTTGCGCCTTTCGAGAATTGGCAGCGAATTTCCCAATGTGGAATTTTTTGCCAAGGCGGAGTGGTTTAATCCTGGAGGATCCGTCAAGGACCGTCCTGCGTTGAGTATGATCCAGGCGGGTCTGGCCAGCGGCGCACTTCGCCCCGGCAAGACCATCATCGATGCGACCAGCGGGAATACGGGGATTGCTTATGCCATGATTGGGGCGGCGCTCGGCTATCCCGTGAGGCTTTGCTTGCCGGATAGCGCCTCTCACGAGCGGAAGCGTATCCTCGGCGCGCTTGGAGCCGGCCTTGTCATCACATCTGGCGACGAAGGCACGGACGGCGCGATTCGGCGGGTTCACGAGATTGTTGCGGCTGAGCCGGAAAAATACTTTTACCCGGACCAGTACAGTAATCCGGCCAACTGGCAGGCGCATTACCGCACCACGGCAATGGAAATCTGGGAGCAAACCAGCGGCAGCATCACGCATTTCGTGGCGGCCCTGGGGACGAGTGGCACATTTGTGG
>Ga0210387_10002029_pt1 | contig 15374 bp, 16 predicted proteins | sample IncBWC7OmetaG_FD_160108 | JGI IMG/M metagenome (GOLD analysis project Ga0210387, IMG submission 160108) | Forest soil microbial communities from Barre Woods Harvard Forest LTER site, Petersham, Massachusetts, United States - Inc-BW-C-7-O ...
GGTCTCCGCGATGTTGGTGGCTATCATGACTGTCAATGACTGAATCAGTATGCAGAGCATAGTACCTACCTATAACTATTTTCCGGACACCTGAAGGTGGAATATCGAATACAGCCCCTTGGTTTTCGGTGGAGAGTGTCGAATGTAAGGGATAGATTTTGAATTCGTCCCTTCCAAATAATGAGTGTTCTGTCAAAAGATCATTCATACGACGAATCTCTCCGATCCCAGGCATGAAAAGTAAAATGGCGGATGAGTAGGAAGCATATGAAGTGTCTTCGAAACATATCCGTTCCAGTAAGCGGATGATGAGGTCATAGGGGATGAGTCGCTCGTCAAAAAAGTTGATAGTGATCGCGGTACTTGATGAATAACGCTTTTCAAGCTTCACGTTCTCCTGGACCGTATCCTCATCTTCGTCGTCTCCAGCAGTCATTTCTTCCGACCAATCCGCTCGATTTTTTCCTCGATAGAATTTGTCATGGACTGTGTAGTAAAGGGTGATCAAAATGCAGGAACATGACATAATGTAGAAACCTACGACGCCTGGCATACGGCGAACTTTCGGAGATTGACCACTGTGTATACTCTACTGCATCTTCTAAATAATGCACATCAACAGGAAAAGTACGCCCCGGAACGTGGAGTGTCGGGCAGCCGCCAAAGAATTCGGATATTTTCTCAGCGTCGACAGTGGCCGACATTAATATTACTCTGGAGTTAACGTGTATTCAATGACTGGATCACCTTTAAAACGACGTGTTGCTCACTTCAGGTCCGCTCGTTGTTCCAATAATGATTTAAGAACAATCAAAAGGAAGTCGGATTCGATAGTGCGTTCATGAACCTATCAAGGTGGTCATTACATAATGTAAACAGATAGGATACAACGAAATAAAAACCTCGTCAATAATGATATGCTGTTGTTGCATTAGCATTGTAGACGCTACGTGAGAGGTCAGTGACATACTGTGATTTCGTCGAAGGCAGTGCCTTGACCACCCTGCCCTGTACCCCCTTCCAACATGCGCAGTGCAATTCCGTTGGTGACAAACGCAAGACGGGTATTTCTTGAAGTATTGCTTTCCAGTCGAATCGAATATCCAACAAGAGAGCTGAGAGTTCCTACAGCACTCGGAGGATCCCCAAGCTCACGAGACACACCTTGAATTAAGTTTCAGCATCTCAAAGAAGTAACATTAGAAATGAGAAAAAAACGAACGCTGAGCGAGAGAGATTGCGGAAATGCGGCGTGGTTCTGTACAATAAATCTTACAAAGCTTCCCTCGAGAAAGCTGGTCTTCGAGGATGAAAGTTGGCACTTGGGTTGATTTTCCGCTGATTGGGAACGAACTATTGATCAGGAAAAGGAGTGAGATACCCTGGCAGAAACATTTACCATCCCGTTTCACCGCTCAGAACAAGAACTTGTGAATGCTCCAATGATCGAATGATTTCATTTCGGTATTGTGCAATTGGAAGCTTATTGCGGTGAACCTATCCAGCAATTTACGCATGAGCAAAGCTAGTGGGGAAAGAAGGTTTAGCCTTACGAGCATCTCCTTGTATCCTGGACTGGCTTGTCTGGCCTGGAAGCCTGCCATAAGTTGTTCGGAAACATTTTCATTGTTCTGAGGGGTGGCTCGGAAAGAGATGGTGTCCTTGATATCTAGTGCTTGCTTGGCACCTTTACCGTTGACCTAAGACACATTAGTATCGCCGTAGTGTGCATTGAGAAAAGAGGCTAACTTTGCCACAATTTTCTAGTTTTGGCTCAACGATAGAACGCAGTTTAGCCCACACAGCCCGATTGATAGCATCGTCGCTGGTCTTCCTAGCCACCTCCAGTTCATCCCAAAGATCTCGAAACACTGCGGGTAATAAGCGAAAAAACGTTTGGCTGCCAGGAGCAGCTGAGGTACCCGCAGCAAACCCATCCGTCGAAGGAAATGTCAACGCATGGAGAGCAACAGTTGCGATGTACTGCTCCGCTTGTCCTTCGTCATGACATGCAATATCTTCCATTATCCATTCGCCCATCTTTCTCCCTTCCCACCGAATGCTAACCGCGGCCCTCTTGGCACGACTAGCACCGGACAATATACTGTATGTGATCGCAGCATACCGATCTGCCTTCGCGACGGTTTCTGACAACAAAATCTTGGGGGTGCGACCGGACCAATGTTTTGGAAGGGCCATATCACGAATGTTTACGGTTGTTCCTTGTGCATTCGTCTCAGTGGTAGGCATATCGTCTAGAATTTCGAATATCCCCCCCGTGGATTCTTCGCTATCTTCATCAAAAATGTCTGCGACCGCGATGGGTGACGCAGGGACCTGTGGCTGGAGCTTTGGTGGCCGTTGTTTAATAGTTTTCGCATGTGTAGTAGTTTCCGATATTAAAGGTGTAGTCCCGCGCAATCTAACTTGGAGGGCGAGCAGATCCGCTTTCTCGCGTTCGATTCGATACCGGGATTCCGCATCCTTCTCGTCAAATAAATAGTTTTGCTTGACTGTTTCAAGTCGGGTGCGAAGTTCCCGCACCAAGGACGTGGCGGTTGTATATCCGAGCTGTCTATCAGATGTGAGATCAGCGATCTTCATCTTCAGTCGAACGTATGTAAGATTCGGATCGTCTACGTCAGGAGAGTCACGGCCAGACTCTGATGAACTTGTACTACGGTCGAACGACGCAAGGATGTGAGCCTTCAGGTCAGTGTATTCCTCGCCAGAATCATCCTCGCGAGGCAATGGTGACAAATTCCGCGACGGAACGAATGTCGGTGCATTAACATCTAGACGGGAAGGACTTTTGGTCGTGGCTGTGTGCGTAGGAGGCGCTAGAAACTGTGCAGGCGTTCGTGGTGTGTGTGGTGTTCTGGGAACGAGCACACGAGGTGTTCGTGGAGTTCGAGACTCAGCACCCTCAGTAACACCTGGAGATTAATTAGCACAAAGGTGATAAATTCAGAAATTTCGATGTGTACATTTGTATTCAAGTTCCTCTTCTGTGCAGTGGGTGTAGAGCTGCACCGGATTTCAATATACAAAAAATCAACCACTGTGAATAGGATGAACACAGACCCATTCATAAGCTTCATCCAGCTCAACACCATTAATTGACCGAAGGCATTCTTCCACTCTGAGCTCTGAAAAGCCCAGTCGCCGAAGAACGCCATAGGTAATTCCTAATCGAGCAATCGCCTTGTCCTCAGGCTCGTCTAAGGGTTTCTTTCCTGCTGAATCTAGAGCATGAATACGAAATACATATTAAGCGATTTACCGCTCGAACCTTCTCCAATATCATATTCCAATGCTAAACTGATGATGCGGTCGGTGAGAGTATGGTCTAACTCTAAACGAGGGAGAGATTTTGAAAAACGTCTATCCATTTCAACCGCCTGCAGACCGTCAATTTACCGCATCACAACATGTGCGAAGAGAAAACGCTTACTTTGACTGTTCTAATAACTTCTTTTTCGGTCTTGTCCTGCAGTTTGTCTACCAAGTTTTGCAGCGACTGCCCTTCAACTTTCTCAGGGTCGAATTCGTCGTTTGTTGCCTGCGTTGCGACTTTGTTGCCATTATTTTGCACGCTATCTGCCTTCGGTGGCTCCTCTTTCGTGCTACCCGCAGCACTTTCCACGTCTGGCTCTTCCTCTGCTTGAACGACCTTCTTCGGAACTGATGTGGTCGCGAACCCACGAGCAACAGGCTTCAACTGCGTCTTCTTCTTCTTGGCCATCCCCGATGGACCAAGGCAAATGAACTCGAACGCCTCGAGTATACCCTACCTCTTCGAAGATACAGACAATCTCTTTTTCCCTTGATTATGGTTCCAGGTAGTGAACCGCCTCGCCCTCCCCAGGTCAGAAACCGGAATACGAAATTGTGCGCTGCTCAGTGCACTATAATATGCTGATTGTGAGAAATATGGTTGCAAGTCGACAGTCTGTAAGGGCATGAGAATTGGAGAGCGTGTAGTCACCGCGCATGAGGAGTCACGATTGCAAACAGTTTACCAGTGGTGACTCGGAGTTAAATTTATTTAGTTACTAGTATCAGATTTACCGAATATCCCACGCTCATGATCAAATTATGTAAAAAAAATCAATATCAGCTCGGATATTGCTATTATAAGTAGGCCTACAGTACATATAACTATAATATTGCAATTGAATCTACAGGTAATGCAAGAATATACGAGCGAAAGCAAAATGTCTCTGTCAATCAACAAATATCCAGTTATGATCCTTCTCCTACAGGTGTAGCATTGCCAGTTGTAGTTCCGGACTTCTTTTTACCACCAATTGATTTACGCGCTCGAGGAGCACCTGGCTTGCGTTTATTCCCGCGAACGCTACTTGGGATTGGTGTTCCACTTTCATCTTCGACGGCGTCGACGGCAGTCGACACTCCTGTCGGCCCTGCGTGGCCAAAGAAATCGTCGCCTTCATCGTTCCATAAATCTCGAACCGGTTCATCTGCATCACCCGGGGCCCCTTCCTGCTGCTTGCCTGCCTTTGTTGAAGACAGATCTCTGGCCGTCGAGGTGTCCAAATTAGCGAGCTGGTCGTCGTTCAACAACAGTTGCACGATTTCGCTTGGCTTCGTGACGTCTGTGAAGTTTTTGTTTCCCACCACGATGTCTTGCACCTGTATAGTCTGTGAATTGCGCGTTAATGACATAAGAAATGTGAAACTGACATCTTTTTTCACGCGAGCCAGTTGAATGATACGTTCATCAATGGTGCCTCTGGTGATTAGGCGATAAACAGTTACTTGACGCGTCTGACCTAGACGGTGTGCACGGTCCATAGCCTGGGCATCATTCGAGGGATTCCAATCGTGGTCGTAGAAGACCACGGTGTCTGCAGCTGTAAGATTAATTCCCAGGCCACCCGCACGTGTGCTAAGTAAAAAGACAAATATTTCCGGCCTGAATTAGGTACATTTTCAGCGATCGAATACCTATGTCGAGATGAAGGTCGGTCAAACCTGGTTTGCCAATCTATCACCATGTCGCGTCGATCTTCCAGCTTCGACGATCCATCCAATCGTAAATATTTGTATTGTCGGTAGATCAGGTACTCTTCCATGAGGTCCATCATTCGAGTCATCTGGAAGTATACCAAGACACGATGATCACCGGCCTTGAGTTCCTGAAGTAACGCATCGAGACGAGCGAGCTTAGCCGAGTCATATATGAGTCTCTTGGCTTCAGGAACTTGCATCGTCGATGCAGGTAATTGATCAGACGGAGAATTACCGATGAGTCCGACAGGTGGAAGGCTTGGTATCCGGATCTGATAATGGATGCAAGCACCTTCCGATTCCCGTAACTGGGGCGGTAGTCCGTACATAGCAAGCGACTCTAAAGGAGCGTCCAGCAACTGCGCTTGAGACTCGACGAAAGTCCGATCCGCACAATGTAATGAGATAGGTGGAGCCACAGCCGGCGGTATGAACCATTTTAATTCAGGACGAGCCAAGCACGTTTCGGCCCAACTGGAAGCAGAGATTGACCGTACATGTGGAAGACCTACGGCGACATCGAGGCAAAGTAGGCGGGGTATCAAAGACAATTTTATCGGATTCGTGGCAGAGTTAGCCGCAAATGCCGAGTCCCTGTACGTGAGATGAACGAGAGCTAAAAACCCGGACGACAACTCGGAGGGCTTACAAATAATAAGGAGCTTCTTCTGAGACCCTGGCTTCTTCTTGTACAACCAAGAGCTGTCTGCGAATGAGAGGAGAAATATGGAGGGAGTGTGCCTCCTTCGGTGACATATCAAGGAGGCGAAGAAACGAAAAAGTGGATGGAACTACAAAAATTTTAGACTGAAGTGCGCAGGAAAATAACTAGAATAATCTCACCATTGTCATACAACGAACGATGTATCCAATCTGTAGACCAAATATTCATAAGCTTGGTCAAACAACTGGTCTGCGAGATGGCCGTAGAGGTTTCGCTAGGCACATTCAAAAGTCCACCATTGTGATAGAAAATTTCGGGTATCGTATACTCGATCGGATTTCGCGATGAGTAGGACAACGACATAAAATCGCCTTCTCGCATCAATGGTCCTGAACGACCAAATTGGGTAAAGGAGAACGGCGCGACGACATCTGCTCGTTCAAAAAGCTCCGGGTGATTGCAAACCTGCATTGCCATCAAGATGAACGAATAGCTAACATATAATCCATTGGAGACGTACCTTGCGGAATTGCATGACGAGGTTCATCAGCGATCGTGCGGAGTCAACATCACCTATATTGGCAGCCTTTTCCAAGAGATCGGCCACGGATACGTTCGCGAGCAAAGCTTTGTATAACGCGCGTTGCCGGGCACTCATGTCGACGAAGATGTCCTTCTCAATCTGCGTGAACAAATATGGTCAACATTACAGGTATACGCATAATTGCACAGGTCTCGCCTTTTCACTCAGTTCATTCTGGACATGCCGTTTCACTCGTCTTAACATGAACGGTTTCAGAATCATGTGTAAGCGCCTCAACTGGTGTTCATTCAGTTTGCTTCCCTTGTTCTCAGCGGCATTTTCAATGTCTTTGGAGAACCACTCATTGAACTCGTCGTGCGAGTCGAACAAACTGGGCATGATAAAATGAAGGAGTGCCCACAATTCTGCGATATATATCAGTTACTGAGCACAAGGAACGAATATTGGTATTCACCTTGCATGGAATTTTGAATTGGAGTTCCAGTGAGGAGGAGGCGGTTTCGGCAATGAAAGCCGAGGAGAGTTTTCCATCGGACACTGGACGAATTCTTGATATTCTGTGCTTCATCCAGAATCATATACTGCCATTTAACGCGTTGGAAATACTGTTGATCCTGAATGACCTGCGAAGGGCGAGTCAGAATTCTTCCAATCTCCAGACGTCCAACGTGCGCACCAGTTGATAGCTTGTGATGAGGACATGGAAGGGGGCATCTTGGTTGTAGCTGATCTCCTTCTTACTCCAGAACTTTCGGAGTGTGGCTCGATCTTTGACATTACCCCAATACGGTAGGGCTTTCAGTCCAGGGGCGAAGCGGGTGATTTCTTGCTGCCAATTATGGAGCGTTCCCGTTGGTGCGACAACGAGGAATGGACCCCATATGTCATGGGTTTCCGCGAGATACGAGAGTAGTGATATTGATTGCACAGTCTACCAAAGGATTATGTCGTACGTCGCACATTAGGGAGAACAGTGATGAAAGACTGACTTTGCCAAGGCCCATCTCATCCGCTAGAATCCCGTTGATGCCCTGTTCGTAAAGAGTTGCTAACCAGTTCAGACCCTTCAATTGGTATTCCTTGAGTTGGGCCATCAGCATCTGTGGCTGTCCGATGGTCAGTGGTCCACTTAGGGAGGTGGGATTCTGGAAGTTAAGTTCATCGGAATCGACTAGAAAGAAGTAGGTCGTGAACCGCAGGGATCAAAGAGTAATTTGATGAACATACGATCTACAAGAGGGGCAGCGGACGATCCTTCTGGAGGCTCATCAACATTGTCGCGAATACCTACTTGAGCCTTCGCCAATTTGAGCGCCTCATTCGTTTTCCGTTCCAAAGCCGCCTGTGTGTCGAATTGTTGGGCCCTCTGCTTCGCAAGGGCAATGGCCTCCTGCGCATTGTGTCTCGCATGCCGGTGCAAGTTTGTGTGGTCGTCTTCAAGGTGCTGTTAGCCAGGGCTCAAGTATATAGCAGACAATGGGGCGCACCATCATCGAAGTTAATATCTAGCAGTGAATTCGGATCGACGTCGCCGATATCCGCGCCAATAGGAGTAGCAAGCCCTTCAGAATCGCCCTGGACCTCGGAAGCTACACACCAATCAGCATGAGTCTCAATGAAGAGCCAACCGGGCCGACGCACTCTTCAACTTGCTACCGACGAAATGGCTGTATAACTCAGTCTGGCTAATCAGAAACTCAAGCTTGCGAGCTTGTCTAGCCACCTCCCGCTGCTCCTCCTCAATTTTTGCACGATCCAAGGCCTCCTTTTGTTCACGTTTCCGGACATCTCTTTCTTCTCGTTCATTCTTCTTCCAGAAAACCTGCATTTCACGCATCAGGCGTTTTGCCTTTGCCTGGATATCTTTGTTCGCTTTGGCAGTTTTGGTGAATGGCCTCCGAGCTTGAATGGAGGCAAGTTTCGCTATACGCTCCGCTTGCGACTGTCTTGACTGGTAGCCCATGGCGTGGTATTTGTATACCTGAATAAAGTATGAGTTTTGTGAAACTGAATGCGCTGCAGGACATCTTACTTTGGCGACGTCTCTTCGAGCAATATTAGTCCACACTTTGCGTTGAGTTTCTTCCAGAGATTTAATTCGTTTGAGCATGGCATGGTCGTCTATTTTCTTCGCCCTCTTCAGCGGAGGTATTGGTTCGTCGAGTTCGTACACAATTGTCGACACTGTGGGTGCAGGGGATGTAGGTCGTGATAAAGCGGGTGTGACATCGCCAGCGGCAGAGCCAGGCCCTGAACCTAACCCAAGAATTTCAAGATCAGGTCCAAGTTTCTTCCTAGGGCCCGCCCTTTTACGCGTAGGTTTCGGTGTCATAGAGAAACTATCATGGCTAAGTTCTCGTTGTTTGCCCTTGCCCTTTGTAGAGGGACCCAGAAGCTTCGATGGAACTGAAGCGGAGAGATAATCACCCCCGATGGATCGCTCCAGGTCATCCGTAATATCAAGAACATTCTTAGCGATTTTTCTCTTCTTGTTTGGAGGTCCCGGTCTCTCCTTCTTGGTTGGAATGTTGAGGTCACTGCTGGCATCGGAGACTGCGCCAGATGCTGGACGTTTACTTCCCTTTCCCTTATTCCTTGGACCTGCACGACCGCGGAAACCCCCAAGAATGGAATCCTCAAGCACGCGGGCAGCATCTTCCATACCATGGCCGAAATGTCCAGCGACATTTAGTCCAAAGTCGCCTGGGTCAACCCCATACCCATAACCGTCGACGTGGTCGGGTGAGACTGCGCCCAGGTCACCATCCACATGATGGGGAGCAAGTATTGGAGGTGGTATCGGAGGGGGTAAGGGTATATTGGCTATTCTCCCGGCATAGTAATGAGACATGTGCTGTGCAGCTGTCGAATTGCGTTCCTTGGAGAGACAATTTTATTAGAAATAATAAAAGTCTCCAATCATAAATTTCTCACCAGAATACTAGCCTCGAACCATTTCTCCACTTCGTTCTGGCGCTTTTGTGTCTCCAGCACGTAATCACTCAGCTCCCCAATCCACACTTCCTCGCAGTCTTCCAGGTCAGACGAAGCAAGTCGCAGTTCTTCGTCAGAGAGCCTGTGATGCTCTTCGAGCTTGATCTCTGACTCAAATACGTCGCTTCCCGGAGACTGGGTTCGAAAATCCTTGGTACGCGGTGGATATTTCCTGGGCGTGTACTAGCCAAATTGTGAATAATCAAGATAGGATATCCAGATGTGAATAAAACTCACTCGTCGGTGTCCTGGGGGTTGATAGTCCGCATCATCGTCGGCTCCTTTTCGACGTTTTCTTGGCGTAGATTCACCTTCGCCCTCCCTACAATGAGGAGCTGACAAAGGTTCCCGCGATTCTGGGGGAGACATAAACCGCTGGTTGTCACGCTCGCTATAATAGTTGTTTCCCCCTGGTCCCAGAGGAAAAATATCTCCCTGAACCCACTCTCCATTGTATGGATCCCACCCTCCAGCTCCTTGTATGGCAAGAGCTTGATATGCATAGCCACGAGGGGGGGGTGGTAATTCGCCATGGTGATCAGAATAGGGGAGGTGGGGTGGTTGAGGACGAGGAGACATTCCACCGGAAGTGGACGTAGGGGACATGAGCGCCGGATCAATGGACATGATGAGGGGTGGAGCTGTGTGTGCTGGACGAGCTGACAGACTCGGGGAAGGCTCATCGTTGAGAATACGGCTGAGGGACATAGCTAATGGAATCACAAGATTTTGTGCACGCAATGTGTATTCTCCCACAACGAGACGAGACGACAAGATTGCAATTGCAAGCTAGCCTCGTGTAATCACGGCCAACCCGAACAGCAGCAGAAAAAAGTATTGGACTACTTTTGGACAGTAGCGCGGTGTTGAAGATTGTGAATGTCGAATCACAACCAAGGGTGCTTTTCGTCGTGTCAGTCGATGAGGATGGCGGGACAAGGAAAACTGACCAAGGGGCAGAGGGTGGGAGTCAAATCAATGGGCTTTTTCAATTCTTACGCATTTACATCGGACTCGTCTCGTTGGCTCGAAACCCGAAAAGGAAAATTCCTTTTCGGCCCTGTGCTGTTCTGAAGTGCACATGCGCTATCAAGTTTCACAGCTCAAAATTACTCTTAAAAACATGCGTTCAATGTGAGTTTGGGCGATAACTTTCATATCAAGTTTGGAATATCATCTTTCACCATTCAGTGTTCAGCGAAGCGGCAACACTCGTGCAATTTTGTTCTCTCACTCATATAGGCGGTGCCACTCGGTTCGGGGTCCCTTAGCAATCCCATAGAATCTATGCAAATGTTTATACAAAGGTGAATACCGGTGATCCGAGGACTGCTTCACTACACGAATGGCTAGAGGTCCTCACAAATGTGGTGTAGACGTGTCAGGGTCAGGATACAGCATCAACTCAGGACGAACTTTCTGGTCAAATTCTTCTGGCGTCAAGAAGCCCAATGCGACTGTCGCCTCTTTGAGTGTTGTACCCTCTTTGTGTGCCTTTTTGGCACACTTGGCAACATCTGACGAAATGCGTGATTAACCCCTGCAATGGATGAGAAGGATAGAAACAACACCAACTATCGTAACCTAGATGGCTATTAAGAATAGTGGCTAACATGAGAGATTCGTTGAGCAATTGGTTAATCCGCCTTTCGTTCGCTTCGATGCCAACGATACAATTCTTCGTTAGTGAGCGCGAACCTTTGACGAAGGCATTTCATTTTGCAGCCGCGATTGTCAACATGAAGGTCACTCACCATCAGACAATAAACGAATGCTTTGCAGTACATTTTTGATAATGACAGGTTTGAAAACATTCAACTTTTGTCAGCCATCCGATCGCGCATCAGTGATAATCCATGCAATCTATAAATAGCCACCGTACCTCAAAGTGTCCACTTGCCCCAGCTATGCTCACAGTTGTTTGATTTCCCATAACCTGCGCAGCAACCATGGTAATGGCCTCGCACTGCGTCGGGTTGACCTTTCCGGGCATTATGCTGCTGCCAGGCTCGTTCTCCGGTAGGCTCAACTCGCCGAAACCACAACGAGGACCAGAACCAAGGAGTCGAATGTCGTTTGCGATCTTCATGAGAGAGCAGGCAACCACGTTGAGGGAACCGTGAGTCTCGACCAAAGCATCATGAGTGGCAAGAGCCTCAAACTAAAATGAAATCCATTGTGATCTGTCGAGGGTTGTAAGGGCTTTGGCTTATCTACCTTGTTGGGGGCGGTCCTAAACTCCAGGCCGGTGATCTTGGAAACTTCGGCAGCAACCTTGACGTCGAAACCTTTCTTCGTATTCAAACCCTGTAGAATAACCTCCACCACTAGAGCTTAACTTGTAACTGTGACATACTCACAGTTCCGACGGCGGTGCCGCCTTGTGCGAGAAGACTCAGGCGCGGCAGTACGTCCTTGACCCGATCGATGCCATTGGAAATTTGTTGAACATACCCACTGAACTCTTGACCGAGGGTAAGGGGAGTTGCGTCCTAAAGAAACCATGTCAGGGGATAGAGAATTGAGACCCAAGATATGCAGTGACCTGTAAATGAGTACGCCCGATTTTGATAATGTTCTCAAATGCCTTTGCTTTTGTAGCAAGCGCATCACGTAGTCCCGTGAGGGCTGGAATAAGAGAACGGTGGATTTCGGTCACAGCTGCAACATGCATCGCCGTTGGGAAACTATGGACGGTCGATCACCTTCAAACCAACTGAAATAGATGAACAGTACATACGTGTCATTGCTGCTTTGACTCATGTTGACATGGTCATTGGGGTGAACTGGTTTCTTGGAACCGAGTTCACCACCGAGGAGCTCAATAGCACGATTCGAGATGACCTATTGCCAAACAGTGTCTGGGTTAGAACAGGGTGCTTCGCATTCCCGAGGAGAAAAGGTACCTCGTTGACATTCATATTACTCTGTGTTCCACTTCCAGTTTGAAAGACGACCAAGGGGAAATGCTCGACCAGCTTTCCAGAAATAACCTGTCATAGAAAGTAGCGGAATCGTCACTTGCTCAAAGAGTTGAAATGTAACTATAACTACTAACATCGTCAGCGGCCTTTTGAATTGCCTCTCCGACCTTGGGATCCAAGCCGTAGCCGACATTGACTATGGATGCGGCTTTCTTCAGCACCCCGAACGCTTTTATTAGAGGAGGGGGCAGCCGTTCCGTTGGTCCCCCGATATCAAAGTTTTGTAGGGATCTGGGGAAAGGAGAATTGATACAGGAATCAAATAAAATCAGAAGAATTGAACCTTTGTGTCTGAGCACCCCAGTAACGATCGGAGGGAACCTGAAGTTCGCCAAAGGTATCTTTCTCAACACGGAATTGTTGGTTTGACTGCGAGTAACATGAGATTCAGCAGGTCTTCTCGAGGTTCCGACGGTGCCTACCATAACAGATGTGGAGAATAGTCTGCAGGTTTGATGAGTGCTTGAAACTTGAAGCTGGAAGGGATGCCATCACGTGAATAATTTTTACAGCTGATAGGGGATAGGCTCGAGCTCTCACTCTGCAGATGCGCGATATTCGAACAGTGGTCATAAAGCCAGAAATGAAGATCCAGAGGCTGGTAATTGCGCGAGGGAGGGTCCTTGCACTGGGATCTATCTGGAGAAAGATGACATAAACGACTTTCTCCTTCCGAATTCCTCCGTTGAGTGGCGTTAAACGTTAAACATTAAGGCAGTTAAACATTAAAGGTACAACAAAAGGTACAATATTAATGGTTGTCATCGCGTCGAATGACATCAACCGCGTACCAGTGGCCAATATCATTTCGACATATGCATGTCCCGTAAGTCAAATGTACCATAAGCCAATGCAATCATAACACACTTTCTGATTTGTGCAATGCAGTGAATGTCACTGCAGAACCTTTTTCCGACTCATAGTAATACGTTGAACCCGGACGTGAGTCAGGGAATGAAGATTAAGATCGAATTCAATATCAATACTGTATCAATATATTATTTAATGGAGAACACCACTCGGACAGGAATTCTCGGATCGGCTATTGAGTGGTAATCACGTGTAAATCGGCTATATAACATTCACGTCTTATGCCAGTGTCGCTTCACTTTTCGCCCTACGCTCTCGAACATGGCTAGCGTAACATCGCAGGTCGTTTTCCACCCCCTCGTCTCCCAAACCTTGAAAATGGGTTCTACAACCCTGGGCCGGGACAAGGTACTACATCAAGCGTTCCTCCAGAGATGTCGTCTGACCACAACCTCACTCTAGACCTACCGCACCGTTCAATATTTCTCTCGTTTCGTTGCTTGGTATCTAATCTCTCGGGGTAATAAACTCGACGCAGCTCGGTGGAGCGCTCTCAAATCCCACCTTGGAACAGCCAGGAAGTGTATGGCACTTTCACCCCCCAGTCTCTGGTGCTTCTACTTACTGTACAATGTCTAGTATTACGATTGGGGAAACCAATGGAACATCTTCAGGCAGCCTTGCGTGCCAGTCTCACCCCAGGACCCGCTGCGGAGCAGGTTGTCAACATTGGCAGACAACTGGGGTACTTCGGGTACCTCACGCTCGATGCCTTTGCCTGGGTAAGTTCATTCAACGGTGATTCTATGAATGCGCTCACCGAAAGTTTATTGTACAGGCAAATGCAATCAAATTTATCACCCTGGATCCCGAAACCGCGAAGAAAATTAGTAGGATTTCCAACCGGTTCTGGCTTGCTGGAATTCTATTCAGCATTACCAATGCCATTCTGAAGGTAAGCCTGCCAATTGTGCGTTGAAACACCTAGACCAAACAGCTTTTCACGACGCATATCTCAAGACTGCGAGATTGACAAGCGAGTCCAGGAAGTTGCAAGCTTCGAGGACCGAGAAGGACCTTGGGGAGGAAGCTGAACGTGAAACAAAGCTCAGGTCTCTGGCAGCGTCAGTGTTTACTCCCTGACCCCCTTTTCGAGCACTATATTGACTCGCTGTTGTGGAACAGCACCCTTGCGGCGACTCACTACCAATTCTACATCGACATCCTTGACGTGTGGAACCCCGCAACAAGTCTTGGCTTCGTTGATTTCAATGATGGTGTTATCGGTGGCTTTGGGTACGTCTACTACTTTCTTGTTCAGGTTTGCGGTCACTTAATACCTTACAGATTCATTTCATCCATTTTGGCTTGGCGTAAGCAGTGGCTGGCCGTCAATGGCAAGTAAGCCATCCGTACAGCTCTAGTGAGGAGGCACTGGCATGTCGTTATATCTTGCATACTACAACTCATCCATTCCTTGATGTTGTGAAAAATATGTACTCCCTATGTCAATCTCTTCTGCGTGAATGAAAGAGGGTTCGACAGCTTTCAACAGCGTTATGTAATACGCCAGAATGACTGGAAACGATGATCCAGTTCAGCGAGCCAGTAGCAATCGCAAGTGCACCTATCGGATGCAACAAACAGGCGAATCCCCGGACGTCGTTTGTCCCGCAACGTCCTACAACAATGAGTCCTGACCGGTTCGAAGTTGCTCCTGTTGTTGCTGATTGCGCAACCGTAGATATTCAACACGGACTAGTTCCATTGGCTCCGGACCAGTGCTGAATGTTGACAAACGGGCCCATTGCACAAAACGTTAAGGGTAAGCCATACATAATAATTATAAACTCACTATTGCTTCATGCAATCCTGTAGGAGTTGGAGTTTGTCTTTGCATGCCCAGGCAACGGAAATTGTCCGTCCAGTGGCGCAATCAGCGAAGTCTGGGGATCGAGTGTTGAGGTGACGACGACACTTGGTTAAAGAGAGTAGAGATTCACCTTTAACAACTGGATCGCACTCCTTTAATGCTCGCGCCTTGGTGATCTTGAACAGAGTTTCCTCTTCCCGACGCGACAGAGCGTTCATTAAGCACAAGTTAGGCACCAGTAGTACCAGTAAGTAGTAAAAACTTGAATCAGCGAAGGCTGGCTTTGTCACATTTAGACACTGTAGACAAACAACGGCAGATTCCGACTGACACCGTGACAGTGCCAGTCACGGTGCCAGCCTTCTAGGGTTCCGTTAACAATTCGCTGGCAATAGCTAACAGGAGTTACTAACTTGGGCCCCTTCAGACCAATTGTTAACAGGTGTTAGTAACATTCCGATTTTTAACTAG
>Ga0210387_10002032_pt1 | contig 15368 bp, 13 predicted proteins | sample IncBWC7OmetaG_FD_160108 | JGI IMG/M metagenome (GOLD analysis project Ga0210387, IMG submission 160108) | Forest soil microbial communities from Barre Woods Harvard Forest LTER site, Petersham, Massachusetts, United States - Inc-BW-C-7-O ...
GCGAGCGGCGCATGACGAGGGCAAGGATGACGCTCGCCACGAGCAGAGAGGCAAGACTGCCCCAGACGAACGGACTGACCGGCATGCGGGTTGTCCAATAAAGTGAGGGAAAAGCTGAATGGTCACTGGTGTGGGTGAGGGCGATGTAAGGATAAATAAGCGTGAACAGGAGGATCCCGGAGACGATCATGTCGCCACGGCCTTCGGGTGTGCCCAGCCGGGCCGCAGCGGCTTGGTAACCGAAACCGGCCAATACAATCAGGTGAATGATAAGGATGGGTGAGAAGACGTCGCTGATGTGGACAATATTCGCGATAAACGGAATCTCAATGAGCCATCCAGGCGGAATCAATCCGAAGGCTATCGCCAATGGGACGAGTGCGCCAAGCGCGACGGCAAGCTTCAGGCGGTTTGACGGCGTACGGCGGAACGTCGCCAGGGCATAAAGCACCCCGAGCAACACCAGGAAATTGGCTGCAGGATTGAACACATTTTCAGGGGTTTGCAGCGGCCGATAGAAGATTTCATCGAAGAGACCCAGCAAAAGAACGGGATGAATTTGAAATACCTGGGGATCAGCCGAACAGGTAAAAGAGGCTCTCAGTGCGTCGAGAAAGGTGAGCCAGACCGGGGAACCGATAAGAATGAAAAGCCCTCCGGTCCAGGTTGCGAGCAGGAGTTTTTTTGATTTTTCCAAAAAGGAAACGTCGGCCAGAAGGAGGACGAGGAGCCCGCTGAGATTCATCGTCAGCAGCATCATATAAGTTTCCTTTACCGTGCCGGAGTTCATTTCGGTCCAGCAGGCAACGAGGAGGCCGGCAGACCAGGTTGCTCCGCTGCGCCACGTTGGCGCGGCGACCAGCCGGCACCAGCAATAGAATATCCACGGTGCATAACAAAAACTGAAAAAGTCGGGATGGTTGAGACGGTAGAGGAAAAACCCGATAAAAGGGGCGCTGAACGCTGTGAGGGCAGCCGAAGGAAGATGGCGGGTGCCGTGGAGGACAATTAACCCGAGGCCGAGGGCCAGCAGCCATTTTGCGGCCAAGAATTTCAAATCCCAGGCCCAGGCGGCCCCATTGGCGGCAATGACGAGCAGGTGAAGGGGATCGCCGAACATGGATTGCCCTTGGCCGAGCAACACCGAGCCACCGGAGTTGTAGCGATTCCAAAGCGGCAGTTCTCCGTCATGGAACAGCGCGCGATGCTGGACCATCGACACCGGCACATAATACCAGATCATTGCGCCGACATCCGAGCCCTGGGCGCCTTCCATGATCGTGTCCTGATACCCTGGCAGGGTGGGCGCGCGTTCATACAGGAGCACGGTGCCGAAGTTTGGTGAAACGAAACTGCGGCCGAGAAAAATGATCGGATAGCAGTTCAGGGCGACGGCAAAGAATGCCATCGCGGCAACGGCCATTGCCGGGTGGAGGCGGAAGTACCCGGTGATTGGCCCGAGATGAGTTATGATGCGTTTGCGCGTGGCAGCAGATAAACGCCGCAAAGCAGCGGCAAGCGCCAGGCAGACAAGGTAGGTGGCTCCAAACCTCAAGGCGCGGCCGGGCCACGGGCTCGGTGCTTTTAACGTAAGAGCGCTGGGCAAATTGATGTTCAGAACGGAGGCGGTTGCACTGGATGCGGTCACGAGTACGACCCGGCTGGTCGTGCGCGTAACCGGCTTGATCTCCGTGCCTGGGGAAAAATCGCTGGGAGAGAAGACCCGGATCACCGAGTTATCCCTAGTGACAATGCGTGCGTCGGCCAGGGCCACGGTGGCCTGGCCATTGATGAACTCCAGCCGCAAGCCGTGGTAGGTGCCTAATGGTATCTTAAAGCGGTAGCGTTGGAGTGTATTTCCGGGGTCAATCGTTCTCTGCGCTGAAAAATCCTCGGAGAAACCGTTGCCCAAATCGAAGTAAACCCGCACGTCACTGCGCACGGAGGCGGCAATCTTGATCTCAAACCGGTAGCTTGGCGGGGTGTTGGGCGAAAGGAACAGTTGGGCGAATACAAAACTGAAAATGGCGATGGACAACAGACGGGGGGCAGTGAAGGTGCGGTTCATTGAAATATGCGAAAGGCCCTGTGTCCCTAACGGCTTGTCCCCAGGATTGGTTTCGTGACGGGGACAAAAAAAGGTCTCTTCATGGCCGATGCGAAGTGAAGTTGCCGGCAGGCATGGAAAAAACTAGGCGGCGCCGGGCTGACCGAAGGTGGCCACGCGCGGAGGGTTGGCGAGGCTGAAGTCCACCCGGTCGAGCGTGAGATTCGGATTGTATGCCGGGTCGTTGAAAAGGGCTTTGCCCCATTTTCTTTGCAGGTTTTTCACTTCCCTGGAAAAACGCTGGCGCTTTTCCGCGGTGTCCTCATATCCCCGGCTGGCGCTTTCATGATGATAAAGTTCGGCAAAAGGAGTGAAGAGATTGCGGAAGCCGGCGGCGCGGACTTTCAGGCAGAAGTCCACGTCATTCAATGCCACCTTGAAGTTTTCCCCGTCGAGCCCGCCGACCTTGCGATAAGTTTCCCGGCGGATCACCAGGCAGGCGGCGGTGACGGCGGACACGGTTTGCTGCAGGAGGGCGCGATAGCCTTGGCCGTGAGTATCACGGGGGTGGCCGTGCCAGGAATGGCCGGCCATGCCTCCGATGCCCAGAATGAGCCCGGCGTGCTGGATGCGGCCATCGGGGTAATAAAGTTTTGCGCCGACGCAGCCGATCTCGGGGCGGAGCGCCTGGCTGGCCATCTCATCGAGCCAGTCACCATTGATCACCTCCAGGTCATTATTGAGCAGGCCGATGAGCGGGGAGTCGATTTGGTGAACGGCAAAATTATTGATCGCAGAGTAGTTGAATGGCCCGGGAAAGGCGAGCACGCGACAAAGCGGATGCTGGCGCAGTACATCCAGATAAGCGAGCGTTTCTGGTTCATCGGAGTTATTGTCCACTACCAGGATTTTGAAATTGGGATAAGTGGTTTTTTTGAGAAGACTGACGATGCAAGGACGCAGCAAATTCACGCGGTTGCGGGTGGGAATGATGAGCGTGACGGCGGGCGTGGGATTGGGCAATGGATAGTGCACTCGCCAGTAATGGCCCTTGGTTGGTGTGAGGGCGGCCTTGATGCCGACCCGCTCAAAATGATCGGCAACGGATCTTTCAGCAGCGGTCACGGAATAATTCTTTTCGCTGACCTGTATCGCGGTTGAACCCTGAACCGCGCGCCAATGATAAAGAATCCTTGGGATGTGGCGGATATGGCCGGGCGGGATGCGATCGATGACGCGCATGGCGAGATCCCAGTCCTGGGAACCCTCGTAGCCGATGCGAAAGCCGCCGATTTCGCGCACGAGAGTCGTGCGGTAAGCACCGAGGTGGCAGATAAAGTTTTGGGCAAAAAACAAGTCGGGATTCCAGTCAGGTTTGAAATAGGGGCCATAGCGAAAGCCTCTTTCGTCGAGTTTATCCTCGTCGCTGTAGATCAGGTCGGCTTCAGGGGAGCGAGCGAGCTCGAAAGCGATGCAAGCAAGTGCATGAGGGCGAAGTTCATCATCATGGTCCAACAGCGCGACAAAATCGCCTTGGGCGAGAGTGAGGGCCGAATTGGAAGCGGCGCAGATGTGCCCGTTGGTCTCGCGAAAGACGATCTTGATGCGCGGGTCTTCCCGCGCGGCTTTTTCGAGCAGGGGGCGGATATGCGGCGCGGCGGAGGCGTCGTCCGCGATGCAAAGCTCCCACTGATTGTAGATTTGTGCGCGAACCGATTCGATAGCCCGCAACAGCCATTTTTCCGGTGTGTTATAAACCGGCATGAGCACGGAAATGAGCGGGTGGTGCTTCAATCCTTGCAAATTCGCTTGGATCTGGGCGACGACCTCCGGCGTGAGCGTGTCATGAGCGCGTATCCAGAGATCGTAGTCTTGATCGAAGGTATTGTTGCCAAGGCGGTGGGCAAGGATGCGGCGCCAGTTGCCCTGTTCATCGCCGACTTCAATGGTTAGAATGGTGTCCTGCGGCCCGAGGGCCAGGGCGATCGTAAAACCACAACGCACGGCTTGGGCCAGTCGGGGGTGTTGATTCGCGACATCGGGGCGTGGCAGGCCATAAACGCCGGGAAAAATCCGGTCGCCAACGCGGGCGCGCACGGCACTGAGCAATGTTTTGTCGATGGCGAAGCACCAGCCCTGCACCTCCACTTGACCCACCAGCGAGGCCCATGAACGCGGGTGAGGGAAGTCATAACAGAGTTGGGTGGCGGCATCATCGAAGTCGCGCGGTGAGTAGGGAAAATTAACCTTTGGGATGAGGGCCGGGTTGGGCGGAGCGGGCGGCTTGGGGCCAGATCGATCCGATAGCGCACGGCGCAGGGCACGCAGCGGGGCGGTAGATTGCCACGAGAACGATGACTGCATGGAGCGAATTTTTTCTTCGCGCTGGTAAAGCAGATCGCGCAATCGCGCGAGTTCGCTCAGGGCGTTATCCGTCGCGGCCCGGCCCAATTCTTTCAGTCGGGGTATACTGGCGAGCAGTTGAAGGAACGCATTGCTTCGGAATGCCTCATTTCTGTCGGCAGCGAGCGCGACAAGCCGGTCGATGGCCGGCCGCAAATCGACGGTGGCCTGTTGGGCGCCATTGATTTCATGCGCAAGCACCAGTTGCCTCAACAGGAAGAACGCCTCCAGCCAGGGTTCATGCATCACACCACCACCCAAGCCGGGCAGCTCGCGTGCTTCAGGCGGGAAGGTGGAAAAGGTGTGCCACCGCCATGCGTCTTCGCCGAAGAAGTGCGTGCGGGCCGCAAATTCATAGTCAACCAGCCGGATTTTGCCTTCTGGATCGACCAGCACATTCCTGGGAATCAGATCGCCGTTGGTCCAGCGGGTGCGACAGGGGCCGGCCAGTGCACCGGCGCGCACGAACGGGAAGACGATTTCCCGCAGGAAGTTTTGATCGAATTCGGCAAAGACCGGCAAAGCGCAGACTTGGGCGAATAACGCGTCGATTTCTTGTGCTGCAGCCTCGGCCGTGGACGGCTGCAAAGTGTGTCCCAGCGCGGCGAGTACTTTCCCGCCATGTTTGAGGGCTTCACCCGGGGTTAATTGGCCCTCAAGCACAAGGCTGTCCAAATTCCGCCCATCGAAGAACTCGATGCCAAGGTATTCCCATTCTCCCGATCGGTGGAAAAATAACGGCCGGCAGGTGATTTCTGGACAGGCGCGGGCAAAAGACTGGGTGCGTTCCCACAATGGGGTGAGATTGCGGCCAAGGGTGAGATGACAAACCGTCCGGTTTCCAGCCAAGACCCGAAAACTAGCCTTCATTAAATGATCTTGGCGACGGGGATTGCCTTGGATTGGTTCGAGATGAAGGTCGGTCAGGGAATCGACAACATTGAAACGGGAGAGCTCACCCCGAATTATCTCAACCGAAGGGAAAGCGCGCGGTTCCAGTGGAACTAAATTCGGAACCGGAATTCGTCCGCCAGTATCGTTTAAATTAAGTGGAGGATTGTCAGGCAAATGGGATAAAGCATCCTCTGAATTACGAGTCATGAACGACAATAAACAAGAGCATGGCCGGCAAAACGGTCAGGGCAAGGCGCTTCAACCGCCGGTTAGGCGGCAGCGGACATTCAGAGCTTGAAGCCGGCGGCGGCGGCGTCCCGGGCGAACATTTGCACGGTGTCGAGCGATAGCGCGGCGAGATCCATGCCGAGGAGCTTGGCGGCTTTGCCGAGGATGTCGTGCTGGACGGTGACGATGTCGCAGCCGCACGCTTCGGCTTGGAGGATATTGAGCACTTCGCGCACGCTGGCCCAAAGGAGTTCGGCCTTTGGCTGGCCTTTGAGGAGCGTCCGGCATTCACGCATGAGCGGCATGGGATCCACGCCGGTATCGGCGATGCGGCCGGCAAAAACGGAGACGACTGAAGGCACGGTGGGATTGAGCGCGGCCGCCACGTTGCCCACTTGGGCCAGCGTGAGGATGGCCGTGATGTTGAGCTGGACATTTTGCTGGGCGAGCTCGCGAATGATCGGGAGGGAGGACTCCCCGCGGGAATTGGTGATGGGGATTTTGACGTAAACGTTTTTGCCCCACCCGGCAATTTTGAGCCCCTGGCGTTTCATCTCGGAAAAATCGTCGGAGAAGACTTCAAGCGAGACGGGTTTGGCGGTGACGGTTTGCAGGATGTCGCGCGCGAAAGCCTCATAATCTTTGATGCCGGCCTTGTTCATCAAAGTCGGGTTGGTCGTAAGGCCCTTGATGTAAGGCTTGGCGTAGAGGTCGAGAATGCCGGCTTTGTCGGCACCGTCGGCATAGATTTGGATCTTGAGGTCGGAAAGTGACGGCATTTGGCGAGTGAGCAGTCGGGCTCAGGGGCGGGCAAGGATAATTCGAGCCGCTTCGGCAAAATTTTTCACGGTAAAATCAGGAGGTGCGATTGTTTCCTCCGCGTAACCAAAATCGATGAACACGGTGCGCACGCCGGCGCGCTGGCCGCAATCGATGTCGCGCCAGCGGTCGCCGATCATCCATGAGCGCGTGAGGTCGAGGCCCAGCGCCGCCGCGGCATCGAGCAGCATGCCGGGCTCGGGCTTGCGTCGCCGCGACGGTTCGCCTTGGCCAGGGTCATAACACACCTCAATGCGCTCGATCTCGGGCACGAGCTGGCGAAGCCGCGCATGCATGGCCTCGACGATGGCCTGTGACTGCGTGCCACGGCCGACATCCGGCTGGTTGGTGGCCACGACAAGCGCGAAGCCGGCGGCCTTGAGCGCGCGGCAGGCGGCAGGCACTTCGGGAAAGAGACGAAACTCTTCGAGCGTGGCCGGCGCATAGGGATGGCCGTCACGGATGACCTGGACATTGAGCGTGCCGTCGCGATCCAGAAAAACCGCCGGGCGGTTTTTCTGGAGGCTGGAGGCTGGAGGCGTCAGGGGGGAGGTGGTCATTTGCGACGATGGTCGATCAGACCTTGAAGCATGGCCACAAGTTCATCGCACTCACGTTGGAGTGGCGCTATTTTTTCGGTGGGCAATGCATAAACTTCAGCGGCGATCTCCAATTGGGCGGAAACTTCCGCCAGCGATCCTTTGGCAATGAAGAAAAATTGCACGGATTCTTTGTCTGTCTGCCGGGCGTCACCTTCTGCGATATTGCTGCATACGCTCACGGCGGCACGTCGCAGCTGGTCGCGCAGCCCAAAGTCGGTTGAAAGAGGCGGGGATGAGCTCAGACGATAAATCAAAACGGCCAGCGCTTTGCTGCGTTGCCAGACAAGAAGTTTGCGAAAGCCGCTGCTCATAAACCTGAGGCCTGAAGCCTGGCGCCGCTCGCCTCGGTTGTCATGATTTGGTTCCGACCACCGATTCCCACTTCGTCTGGTTCACCTTCAAGTCGGGATGCGAGACGAACAGGTGCCAGACGACGGCTTGGAAGGCTTCGCTGTGCGGCGTGATGTTGTTGGGATTGACCGTTGGCACGATGACGCAGGCGTCGGCAACCTTGGCGGTGTGGCCGCCGTCTTTGCCGACAACGCCAATGACCCGTGCGCCGACTTGTTTGGCGAGCTGCAGTGCCGCGACGAGGTTGGGGGAGACGTTTTTTTCGAGATTGCCGCCGCCGACGGAGAAAATAAGCAGGGCATCCTTGGCGTTGAGGCGCGAGCCGCGCAGCCATTCGACGAAAACGCTGGCCCAGCCTTCATCGTTGGTGCGGGCGGTGAGTTCGGAGACATTGTCGGTGGGCGCGTAGCATTCGAGGCCGGCAATTTTGCGGAAGTCGTTCACGGCATGCGAGGCGTTGGCCGCGCTGCCGCCGACGCCAAGGATGAAGAGCCGGCCGCCGCGTTCGCGAACGCCGCGCAACTCAGCGACGCATTTCTCGCAATCGGCCGGGTTGATCCGGGCGACAATCTCGGCGGTTTCCTTGAGATGTTGAATGGAATAGGACATGGATGGAAAAAAGGCTGAAAGGCTGAAGAACTGGAAGGCTGAAATTTGCTATTAGTAATTTGCAGGTGGGATTTGGCAGTTGGTTTTTCTCCGCGGATGACGCGGATACTCGCGGATTCGGAACAGATTTTTAACCACTAATGGGCGCTTGTGTTCACTTATTTGTTTTACCGCGGATTACCAAGATAATCACGGGCGATCTTTTTTGAACCGCGAATGGACGCTAGTGCATACGAATAGGCTGCTGAAAAACCTGCTGGCCGTCGTTGCGATCAGAAAGCGCTGTGGCCGTGCTTTCTGGCGCAATCCGACGGCCAACACAGCCTTGGCCGTGTGGCTGCGTTAGCAGCACAGCTTTTCATCAACCTTCTCATATCAGCGGCATCCGCGTTATCCGCGGAAAAATATTCGCGTTAATTCGCGGTTCAAAAACTGGAATGGTTGTGCCAATGTTCAGAGCCGGGCTTTATCAGCTGTCAGTGAGCATAAGTCTAAATCCGTGGTTCAAAGTCTGGGCCGTCCCTCTTCAGCCTTTCAATCCTTCAGTTTTTCAGCCTTTTTCAACAACGTATCCAGTTCGTTTAACCCCTCGGGTGAGCCAATTTCATAGAAGCGATCCTTGATCTCATAGCCGGCAAGTTGTTTTTGCAGGACGAGGGACTTTTGCACATCGGCGAGGTCAACCACGGCATCGCGCGGAAAACGGTCGAACGCTGCGGTGCGGAATATCCCGAGCCCGTAGTCGATGTGATGCATCTGCGGGACTTTGTTTTTTTTGTCGTAGACTTTGATTTCACCCGCCTCGAACCAGACGTTGCTGGTGTCGTAATGCCCGCGATTTTCGTAAACCGTCATCAGCCCGAGCCGCCTGGATCCCAGGAAGAAATCGCCGGCGGCCTGGTAGTCGATGGGCAGGTATGAGTCGCCGTAGAGCACATAGAATGCGTCGCCAAGTCTTGGCAGGGCGCGGATGAGCGCGCCGCCGGTGCCGAGAAGTTTGTCGCCATCGAAGGAATACTCTATCTGTACGCCCCATTTTGAGCCATCGCCGTAGAGTTCGACGACTTTTTCACCGAGATAGCCCACGCAAAGCACCAACCGGGTGAGCCCGGACTTTTTCAGCAGGCGGATCTGGTGTGAGAAAAAGGGTTCCCCCGCAACCTCGACGAGAAGCTTGGGAATTTTCTCGGTGAGGGGCCGCAGCCGTGTGGCCAGCCCCCCGGCGAGAATGGCGACAGGCATGCCGGAAGATGGAAGGCGAAAAGCGGAAGGCGAAGACATTTAGCGTTTTTTGGCCTCAAGCTCGGTTTTCATATTTTCGCTTTTCAGCTCTATGCGACAACTTTGGTGCCTTCGAAGTCGAAGCGGAAACGCACCTCCTGCAGGCCTTTTTCGCGCATGGCGTGGCGGAGCTTTGCCTTGTCGCCCGCGTAGAACATCAAAAATCCGCCGCCGCCCGCGCCAATGATTTTGCCGCCGAGTGCGCCGTGGCTCATCGCATGGTTGTACCATTCGTTGATGCAGTCATTGCTCATGCCTGAGCTGCGGGCTTTCTTGCGCTGCCAGTGCACGTCCATGAGCCGCGCGAACTCCTGGAGGTTTCCGTCCTCGAGTGCAGCGAGCGACTTATGGCCGAGTTCCTTGGTGAAGTGCAGGTTGTCGAGCATCGCCGGGTCGTTTTTCTTCGAGCGGTCGTTCTGGTCCTTCAAGATGCCCGAGGCGCTGCGCGAGTAGCCGGTGAAGAAGAGCAGCAGATTATCCTCGAGGTTAAAGAGCGTTTCCTCGGAAATCTTGCACGGGCGATATTCGACCCGGCCGTCCTGGTGAAACGTGAACGCCGTGATGCCGCCAACGGCTGCGATGTACTGATCCTGTTTGCCGATGGGCTCGCCGAGCCTTTCGATTTCGATGTGGCAGGCCTGCTCCGCGAGTTCGGATGGGTGGATGATGTTTTTTTTGAGGGTATGCAGCGCTTTTAATAGGGCCGTCGTAAAGCTCCCGGATGAGCCCAGGCCTGTGCCGGCAGGAATATCCGCCATGGAGGTGAGCTCGAGGTTGGGCGCGGCGATGCCCACGAATTTCATGGCTTCACGAATGATCGGGTGCTCGAGTTGGTCGACCGAGGCCACGCGCTCAAGCTTGGAATATTTCACGATCAATTCCTGCACGAAGGTCTGGTGCAGCGTGATGTAAACGTACTTGTCGATCGCGGCGCCAACGAGAAAACCGCCGTGTTCCTGGTAATAGGAAGGCAGGTCGGTGCCACCGCCGCCAAGGGAAACACGCAAAGGGGAACGGGTGATGATCATGGGAGTTGAGGGCTGAAAGGCTAGAAACTAAAGGACAGAAAGACTGAGCGTTGAGGGCGAAACATCCAATGCTGCACGGGTCGTAATGGGTCGTTTGAATTTGGTAATGAGTTTGGCCGCCCTCCTTTGCCCCTTCGACAGGCTCAGGGCTTCGGAGGGCAGGCACGCATTGGCACGAAACCAATTACCAGCTGCGAATTACAAATTACAAACAACAAAATACTAACGACCAACGACAAGCTACCAATGGCGAACCACCAATTCCCCTCTTGCCCACTCAGGCCAGAGGATACCCGCTTTTTTGATAGATCGTCTCGACGATTTTCAGCATCCGGATGCCTTCGCGCAGTCCCGGCACGGGTTCGCGCCCAAGGCGGATGTCATCGATGAAAGCGCGCGTTTCCTCACCCCATGAACCGTCATTGCCGGGATACTCCCAAAATGTTGTTTCAGGCGGCCCCATCTGCGGGAGCATTTTGTAATAGGTTAGGCGTTCGACGCCGTAGCTGCCGCCGAGACCGTCGATGGCGACCTTTGCGTCGCGGCCATAAATCTCAAAAGAAAACAGGTTTTTCCACTCGGTGCAGCTCACATGGAGCCACGCTGTCTGGCCGGTGGAGGTGCGCAGCGAAAGGAAGGCGTTGTCGTCCACCTTCATGTCCCAAAAATAAGTCGTGGCGTGGCCGTCGACGGTTGCGAAATCGCCGAGGAACCAGCCGGCGAGGTCGATCAGGTGCACCCCCTGGTCGATGAGTTCGCCGCCGCCGGAGAGTTTGGGGTCGGCGCGCCACTCGCGGTCGTAGCCCTTGCGCCCGCCGTGACCGTAGCGTGCGCGCAGGAACATCAGCGGTCCGAGCGCGCCGGCGTCGATCAGTTCGCGGGCTTTTTGCAGCGCGGGATGAAAGCGGTGGTTGCAACCGAGGCGGACACGCACACCGGCCTTGGCCGCGTCGTCGCGAATTTCGCAGAGCTGGCTGGAGTGGAGGGCACCGGGCTTTTCCACCAGCACATGTTTGCCCGCGCGCACAGCGGCCAGCGTGATGGGTGCGAGCGAGGCATTGAGGGTGGAAACAATGACGGCGTGCACGTTAGGGTCGGCCAGCACCGCATTGAGATCGGTCGTGGCTTGGCAGCCGGGTGCGAGCTGGGCGAGATCGGTGGCGCGCGCCGCGTCGAGATCGCACGCATGGCCCAGCGCCAGCCCGGGAATCTTGCCGAGCGCAACGGCGCGTTTTCGGCCAATGACGCCGCAGCCGATGATGGCGAATAAAAGTTGCGGTGGAACGACTTTGCTCATTCGGGTAATTGGATGTTCAAGCGCATCCTGACTCATCGCGAGACGCAAGTGAGGTTTTGTAGGTTTCTTGCCGTCGGCGGAACGGCCTGCCTGGTGCAGGTGGCGAGCATGAAGTTGTTCTTGGGCTGGCTGGGGACAAATATGTCATTTACACTTTCATTCATGTGTTCGACGTCGACCCACTACACGTTGAACCGTTTTTGGGCGCTGCCGAGCACGCGGGCCGACACTTTGCGCCAGCTTGGTGAATATCTTGTTGCGGCGACGTTAAGTTTCGCGATCAACTTTTTGCTTTTTCGGCTGTGCGTTGACGTTTTTGGACTCGATAAGTTATGGTCAACCGCGGTGGCGGTGCCGCCTTCAACCGTGGTGGTCTTTCTGCTGTTGAACTACCGCGTGTTTCGCCGGAGTTAGTCGTCGGGCTTTTCTCCGCCGATTACGCGGATACTCGCAGATGGATTCGGATGGAGCGGCTTGTCCCAAGACGCTGCTTTTCGAGCTTCGTGACCCGATTAACCTTCCCCATCCCATATACGCACGGATCCCTTTTAACGCAGAGAACGCAAAGGTCGCAGAGACAGCAGAAGCGGACATTCGCGTTTATTAGCGCCCATTTGTGGTTCAAAAAGGATTGAGCGCCTTGGAAATGTTCCCTTCGTTTTCTTCTGTAACAGCTTGGAAGGATTGGTAGCCTTGGAAGGTGAAATTCCAGCGACTCTTCGCGATCTTTCCTGTCCGTCGCAGCTTTAGCGTAGGTGGATGTTCGAAAAAATGGGAGAATGCACGGGTGTGCGCGGGCCTGTTGTTGGCCTGGCCGCTCCTGTTTTGTTTCATTTCATGCCGTAACCGGCACGAGGAGGAAACGCGCTGGACCATGATCAATGTCACGCCTGGGCAGGTCCAGGCCGACTGCCATTTGATTGAGTTTCCCGATGGTTCGAAAGTGCTCATTGATATAGCCGATGCCATGGACGCCCCGGGTACGGCCCTGTCTTTTCTGCAAAGCCATAAGATCAGCCATCTCAATCTGGTGATTATATCACATTTTCATAAAGATCACTATGGTCGATTGAAAGACTTGATCAACGCGGGCATCAAAGTTGACCGGGTGGCTTGCAATCTCCCGGCCTCGCGGGGAGAGATGGATCGTGAACACCTGAGTACGCCGCTGGCCGATTGGGACGATGCCATGTCTGTGCTGCAGTTCTTGCGTGAAAAGCAAATCCCTTGTTTCACACCCAAGGCCGGAGACCGGCTGGTCGCGGTTCCTCTGGCCCACGGACTGGTGGCCACGCTCGATGTCGTTTGTCTCTATGATGGCGTGCATACGCCGATCGGTGAAACGTCGGTTAACGACACCAGCATCATTGTGCGCCTGAGCCATGGCCCAATCCGTGCGCTTTTTACCGGTGACCTTATGAGCCCGCTGGCAACATGGCTGGCTGATAGCAACTTAGACTTGGCTGCCGATTTGCTCAAAGTGCAGCATCATGGGGCCTATTGGTCTGGTCCGGATAAATTTTTTGCCCGGGTCAACCCCAAGGCCGCGCTGGTCCCTGCGCCAAAGGGGTTGTGGGTTTCTTTGCTCGATAAACGGGTTCGTGACTATTTATCCGAGCATCATATCCCGACGTATATCAGCGGCATCAATGGCAATGTCACGGTGGTCATGACGATGAAAGGCTTCACCATCCAGGCGGAGCGTCCGGGCGATCAAGGACTGAAAAACTGAAAGGCTGAAGCCGACGCCGGGCGGCCAACCACCAACTCCGGACGACCAATAACCAATGATCCTCCTTCGCCCCTTCGAGGGGCTTGCCGAACGGGCTTGTCGAAACGGCTCACCGCCCGCAGGCTCAGGGCCACGGAGGACAGGCAGGTGACAGGTAGAGAATTCCTAACCCCAACTCCCCATTACCAATTCCCAACCACAGCTTCCATCCGCAAACGATCCCTTCTACCCCACATGGTGCCGTGGATTGCTGGCTGTTGCGGTGGCGGCAATCGGGTTCCTGCTGCCGCAAAAGGTGCCGTTGGAATATTATTCGCTGAATAATCCGTCGTCGGGATTGAACTATCTCGAAATCACCTGTGCGGCGAATGTGCAGGGCGAAACCGACATCTACCTGGATAATGGCCGGGGCTTCAATGAACTTGAAAAAATCCGGTGGCCGATCGGCCCGAGCCAGTCTGCCTATACTTACACTTTCCCGCTGCCCGATGCGCCATTGTTTCACCTGAGACTAGATCCCTTCATCAGCGGAGCTGGAGAGTTCACGATCACGAACCTCCGGATTATCAATCGCCGGGGCGAAGAAATTCGCCGCTTTACGAGGGAAGATTTTCAGCCAACCCACCAGATCGATGCCATCACTCCCACGAGCGATGGATGGAAACTGGTGGTTGGAGCGCAGGCCGACGATCCCCATTCGCAAGTCCAGCTCTCCCGGCCGATCATTCCGCAGGGCATGAACGAGCGCAACCTTAAGCGCTGTCTCCTTTCGTCCGGCTACCTTGCGCTTATGCTTTGGATTCTTCTGCTGGCCGTTTACTTCGCCCTCAGGCTGCACCGCGATGGGCGAGCAATCGTTCGCGCGGTTGTTTTCCTGGCTTTCCTGGCCCTGCTTTTTTCCCTCGTCGGCAATCGCGGTCTGATCAAAAATTCGATTCGCTACGCGCAGTACGCTTTGCCGGCTGTCCAAACCCCATAGACTAATGCCTGCTTTTCCCGCGGATAACTCGGATTATCGCGGATATTAGCAAGCTGATGAAAAACTATGCTCCGGATCCGCGAGTATCCGTGCCATCTGCGGAGATAAACCACCCGCCAATTTCCAACTCCGGCTCGCGGAGACTCATCGCCCTATTGGCATTCTCATGCGCCCGTTTTCTGGTTTCCGCTTTTCCTCAGTTTTTCTTGCAGGAGCCTGTATAAATGCCGAGCAGGCTCAGCCCCATGCCGGCGGCCAGGCCAAGCAGGCAACCTGCGGCACCGATCAAAAACAGCTTTCTGGATGTTTCATCAGCTGCAGTAACTGCATCGCCTATGCGGATCGCATCGGCAAACTGCTGGTGCGCGAAATCGGCCTGAGTTTTGCGGATATTGGCGATTAATTCCTGGTAAGCCGGCTGCAGTTCATCAAGCGATTTCTGAGCCTGGGCCATGTCGCCGGGATTTTCCTTGGCCGATTTCATGGCTTCCAGTTGTTCGAGCAATTGAACCTTGTCGGCTTGCAGTTGGCTGGCCTTTAAACCCGATTGGAGCGCACGACTCACCAGAAAAGCCTGGGTGTTGTTTGCAAGCAGGGAGTCCGGATCTTGGTTGAGGGTGGGAGTCTCGGAACGCGGCAGATCTGCCTGTGATCTTGCATCCAAAGCATCGTTGCGTGCCTGGGTCTGGGCTAGCAGGTCGGTAAAGACTTTTTGATCTCCCGCGGCATGACGTTGCTGATCATCAAGGATGCGCAGGGAATATTCCATTTTCTTTATGGCCACGGTGCGATTCCGGGACAAACCATGCTGATAGATGAGTTCCAATGGCTCGCTGAGTCGATTCTGGGCAAAAAGCTGGGTTTGATGCAGCAGGTCTTTAAAGGATAGATTGGTTGTGGGAGAACGGAAGGATTCGCCTTGTTTGAGCTGTTGGGTGAGGTAGTCGGTGATATTCTCCATTTCCCTGCCAAAAACCTGCTCGTATGCAGGAAAATCCACATTGTGCAGGTCATCGAATGCCTGGCCAAAGGCAGCCAGCGTGCTGGTGTAAGTGCGTTGAAATTTTTCGCTATATACACTGACAATTTCGTTGAGGA
>Ga0210387_10002034_pt1 | contig 15368 bp, 13 predicted proteins | sample IncBWC7OmetaG_FD_160108 | JGI IMG/M metagenome (GOLD analysis project Ga0210387, IMG submission 160108) | Forest soil microbial communities from Barre Woods Harvard Forest LTER site, Petersham, Massachusetts, United States - Inc-BW-C-7-O ...
CTACCGCATCAACGTAGTGGTCGTGAACATGCCCGAGTTTACGCAGGCATTCTCCTGCAAGTCAGGACAGCCTATGGTGAAACCTGCAGCCAGTGTGTGCAGGATTTGGTAGCGGCTGGCTCCAAGAGACTACTGGCTGTGGCAGGAGATGCAACTTTTTGCAGCTTGACTCTTGGCCGATCACCCGCCAAACTCTCTACATCCCCCCGCACTGCCCAGTCGTGTTCCCAGACACGCTGATTCCCAGGAGGTTCTGTGTCGAAGCCCGTAGCCTGCTCACTCGCCGTTTTGCTTCTCTTCCCGTTTCTTTCGTTGGCCCAGACTGCTTCGGCTCCGGCAATCCACACTGGCATTTGGCGAGGCCGTCCGGTCACCTACTCCATCGTCAATGGGCAACACATTTACCAGGGCGACATTATTGTTGATCATGTTTTCCCGATCATGAGTCAAGCCGCAGCTTCGGCAGCCAAGACGGGCACCCGAAGCAGCTACTCGATGACCATCGCCTACTCGCAATATCTGTGGCCCAAAGTCAGCGGCGTCGCCACCGTGTACTACATCATCGACGCCAACTCCGATCCTCGGGCCACGCCGACCATCGACGCCGCCATCGCACAGTTCAACAGTGACTTTCCCAATGTGATTCAGTGGGTGCAGTGGAATCCGCAGAACCCGCAAGGCCCAAATTATGTTGATATTAATCTGAGTGGAAATAACTTCAGCGGGAGTTGCGAGGCAGCGGAAGGTTACGAGGCCATCCCCGCCCAGCCGATGACGGGATCGTTTCTTTGCACCGAAGGCACCATCCTTCACGAAATGGGGCATGTCATTGGCCTCTGGCACGAGATGTCGCGCTCCGATCGCGATACCTATATCAGCGTGAACTATCAGAACATTATTAAGGGATCTCGTTTCAACTTCGACATTGTTCAGGACGACGCCCAGAATATGACCTTTTATGACTACGCGTCGCTGATGCAGTACCCTGCTTTTTCTTTTATTCGCAACGGCGGGCCCGGTATTGAGACTATCCCCGCCGGAATGCCACTGGGCAGCTTTGACGGCATCCCGGTGCCGCAAACCGTTGACTACTCTGCTGGTGACAAGGAGGGCGTCGAGCGTCTATACGGCGCACCGCCAACGCAGATCACCGTGACGTCCAATCCGCCGGGCCTACAGGTCATGGTAGACGGAAATCCGGTAACGACACCGCAGACATTTGCTTGGTCTCTGAATTCGACCCACACCCTTGCTGTTCAAACCAACGTCCAGACGTTGAACGGCCTTATCCAGAACAGCAACACTTCAGCAACTTTCTATTACACCTACGGTCGCTGGAACGACAATACAGCTCAAAGTCACACCATCACTGTAACGCCGGGGAATGGCGAAGTTCCCTTCCCAGCCAGTTCCCCACAAGTTGCTACGTACACGGCGAATTTCATACAACTGGTTCCCTACGCAACCGCGGTGTATCCCGCGAACACGGGAAGCGTGGCGCCATCCCCGCAGCCGCAAAGCTATCCCGGTGTCTCCGGTTTGTACTTCATCGCCCGGCAGCAAGCCACGCTGACGGCAACCCCAACCAGCGGTTGGAACTTTTACGAATTCAATAACGGGCCTTTCTGGCTGTCCGGCGGTCTCAGTGTGAATCCCAAGACCTTCTATGTGCCGGACTCAGGTGACCCGGTTAATACCACGGTAGAATTCTCCAACACACCGGTCTACACGGTCGACCTCACGCCGGAAACGTTCAGCTCCAATGAGTACGCCTACATCGATGGAGGATTCTGGTACACGCCCAAAACTTTTTCTTCCTTCTACGATCCCAGCTGGACACCCGGCAGCCAGCACACTCTGAACCTCGATGCTCTGGAATATCCCTTCAGCATTAACAGCCGTTATGCCTTCGACAGTTGGAGCGACGGCGGAGCACAGTCGCACACCATCACGTTACCCGCCGGCAGCACCAGCTACATTGCGACCGTGACTCTAGAATTCGCTCCGGCGGACAATTGGCAGTTTGGCTTGCCTTGCGGCGCGGCCTCCGCTTCAATCACTCCAGATTCGCCCACGGGCGATGGCTTCTATCCCACAGGGCAAGTCCTGACCTTTGACCAGACTCCCGCTACGGGATGGACTTTTGCCGGATGGTCTTATGATTTAACCGGCCTGACCAGCCCGCAGAATCTGACCATGACCGACGAAGTGCTGGTCTTCGCGAACTACAACACCACCAGTACTCCGATCTCGATGATCAGCCTCAGTCCGCCGTCCGCAGCTGCCGGCGGCAGCAACTTCACACTCACCATCACGGGCACCGGCTTCACCTCGGGAACCCAGGTATGGGTGAACAACACCTTCCGCAGTTCGACGTTCGTGAATTCCACCACGCTGCAAGTGGTGGTTACTGCAAACGACATTGCTTCGCCCACTGCGTTCCAGGTTTTCGTTCAGAACTTCCCAACCGGCTCCCCGTGCTCCGTCTCTGCCGCACTGCCATTCTTTGTTTACGAGTCCACGGTCGCAATTACGACCGTTCCCACGAGTCTGACGTTTGCAACCCAAGCTGCCGGAACGACCAGCGGCGCCAAGAGCGTGACACTGACGAATACGGGCAGCGCGTCCGCTAGTCTCTCCATCTCTGGCAGCGGTGATTTCGCTCAGACCAACACTTGCAATGGTTCGCTCGGCGCGGGAGCCAGTTGCACCGTCAATGTGAAGTTCGCTCCCACCAATGTAGGCACCATCACTGGCTCAGTCACGGTGAGCGATACTGCGTCCAATTCGCCGCAGATCATCAGTCTAAGCGGTTCAGGAGCGGTGCCGCTTACCTTGTCCCCGACCAGCCTGGCATTCGGCAGCGTTGCCGTGGGCACGACCTCGACTGCGAAGACCGTCACCGTGACCAATAACGAAACCACCACGCTGAACTTCACCTTTGCCGCCAGCGGGAACTACGCCGCGGCCGGGAGTGGCGCTACTCCCTGCGGCACCAGCCTCGCCGCTGGGGCAAGTTGCGCCATGTCGGTGACCTTTACTCCCACCGCGAATGGCAGCATCAACGGAGCAGTCACGATCGCTGACAGCACCATAGTCCGCCAGCAGGAGGTTACGCTTTCAGGTACCGGCACCGGAGGGTCGGCCGCGCCCCTGAAATTCAATCCGGCTGCGCTGACCTTTACCAGTCAAGCATTCAACACAGCTAGTCCCGCCCAAACTGTCACTATCACCAACACCAGCGCGAGTTCGGTAACCATTTCCGCCATCGCCGGCAGCGGCAACTACGGCGCAGCGGGCAGCGGAACTACACCGTGCAAAGCAGGCACTGTGCTGGCTTCGAATGGCGCCTGCACTATGAACGTAACCTTCACGCCGACGTACCTTGGCACCATCAAGGGAGCGATTACCGTCTCCGACAACGCCAGCGTCAATCAACAGATTCTGAACGTCAGCGGATCGGCCGTTCTGCCCGTGACGTTCTCACCCGTAAGCCTGACGTTTGCCGCGCAAAGTGTCGGCACAACCAGCGCACCGCAAACCGTCACGCTAACGAATAACCTCAGCACCACTCTGAGCAAGATTGCCCTCTCCGCCAGCGGCGATTTCGCCCTCGCAACCAATACTTGTGCGTCGACTCTGGCAGCTCATGGTCAGTGCACGGTGAGCGTGACCTTCACACCCAGCCAGACCGGCAGCGTCAAAGGCGCAGTAACGCTGGCCGATAGCGCCGTGCCCAGCCCGCAGGTGGTGAATCTGGCTGGAACGGGACAGTAGAAGGGATCGCCGCAGGCCACCTAGGCCAGACGCCCTCGTCTGGGCGCGCGCGACGGTCGAAGGCTGTTGACCATCTAGCGATTGAGAGAGGATAATCCTCCTGCTCGGCCATTCGCAGCGTTCTCCCCCTTGCGATTCGCATCCGGGCTAGGTTTGTGTCTCTCGCGCGAGTAAGCCGCGATTCGCGATTTCGCGCCACGGAGGTTTCCCGATGGACAAAACTTAGCGCATCCAAGACGGCGATCGCTGTGTCTCTGCTCTGTGCCGTTTCGGCGATTGCCTGTCACGCACAGACGTTTACCAGCCTGGAAAGTTTCCACGGGCGCGAAGGCGGTCAGCCCTGGGTTATGTCTCTGATTCAGGGCCGTGACGGTAACTTTTATGGAACAACAATGGGCGGCCAGCCCCACTGTCAGCACTTCAGCGGATGCGGTACGGTTTTCAAGATGACTCCGGGTGGCACGCTGACAACAATATATAGCTTCTGCAGCCAAACTAACTGCTCAGATGGCGCCTATCCTGAGGCAGGCCTGCTTCTAGCCACTGACGGAAACCTCTACGGCACAACATGGGCCGGAGGGGTCGGCGTGGGCTATGGCACAGCGTTCAAAATCACTCCAGACGGCAAGCTGACGACGCTCCACAGCTTTTGTTCCCAAACTGAGTGCGCTGACGGCTCCTATCCTACAGCGGGATTGATTCAGGGCATCGACGGAAATCTCTACGGCACCACCTACGAAAACTATGAAAGCTGGGGCACAATTTTCAAGATTAGCCCGACTGGTGCGCTGACGACCTTGCATACGTTCGACGGCGCTGACGGCGCTCACCCTATGCCAGCCTGGTTCAAGGGAGTGACGGGAATTTATGGCGGAGCGGGTGACACAATTTTCAAAATGACTACGACCGGCACCTTGACAGTTTTGTATAAAGTAATCGACACAACCACCAATTTTGACTCTCGATTGGTTCAGGCGACGGATGGCAACTTCTACGGAACAGACTCCACTGGCGGTGCCAACGAATATGGCCGGGTATTCAAAATGACACCGAGAGGCGAGCTAACCACCCTCTACAGTTTTTGCTCCCAAACCGATTGCAGCGACGGGTATTACCCTTCCGGAGGCGTGACCCAAGCTACGGATGGGAATTTCTATGGGGTTACTTCGGCCGGGGGCAGTCCAAGTTGCGTCGTCAACGGTGGGGCGGGCTGCGGCACCATATTTCAGCTAACGCCGGCGGGCACCCTTACTACGTTACACAGCTTCGACCAAAGCGACGGCATTGTCCCCTTAGGCGGCCTTTTGCAAGCCACCAACGGAACGCTTTACGGGACGACGGATCAGGGCGGCGATATAACTTGCAGCTTGAAAACTGGCTGCGGCACAGTGTTCAGCATTGACATGGGTCTCAGCCCGTTCGTAAGTTTCGTGCTCGGTGCCGGCAAGGTCGGGCAGACTGGACAGATTCTCGGGCAAGGATTCACTGGCAGCACTGCTGTTTACTTCAACGGAATCCCAGCCAGTTTCACAGTTAGATCCGACACTTACCTAACCGCCCCAGTTCCGCCCGGCGCGATAACCGGCTACGTGACCGTGACTACGCCGAGCGGCACACTCAAGAGCAACATGCCGTTCTTTGTAATCGAATAGTTAGAGAGCCTACGCCACGACCGGCTTCTCGCGTTCCACCGGCAACCCTGCCAGCAACCAGGCGTCGAATCCGCCGACAACGTTGATGACATTGCGGAACCCGGCGCGTTGCAGCAGGCTGCATGCGATCATGCTGCGGTAACCGCTCTTGCAGTGAACCGCAACCGGGGCATCGCGGTCGATCTCCGGCGCGGCAACTTTGAAATTGTCCAGCGGCCACCAGTCCGCCTCCTCGATGTGCCCTGCTTGCCATTCCGGCTCACGGCGAACGTCGAGCACCGCCGAGTGTTCAGCCTGCAACCGTCGCTGAAGATCCTGCACGGAAATCTGCGGCGTCTCAACGAGTAGGCACCCAGCCTGCTTCCAGCCGGCGATTCCATCTTTCAAGTATCCACGCGCATCTTCGATTCCCACACGAGCCAGCCGCAAATGCGCTTCGGACAATTGCTCCGGTGAGTCCGCAATCAGCGCCGGCCGCGCTGACAAACCCAGCACCGTCCCTGCCCAAGTGGCAAACTGGCCGGAGAGCCCGATGTTGATTGAGCCCGGTACGTGGCCTGCGGCAAACTGCTCGCCGGAGCGGACATCGAGAGCAATCACTCCGTCATCGAGAAGAGCTTCTAGCTCAATCGCAGAAATCGGCGCTAAGGCTGGCAGCGCCGAGAGCGACGCAGCGCCCGCGCGATTGATCTCCGCATCCTGCAAGAAATACTCAGGACGCGCCGGCAGATTCTCGGTCAATTGCCGCACGAACTCTTCCCTGCTCTCGATCTGCAACGCATAGTTCGTCAGCCGCTCGGTTCCGATGGTCGAGGACCGCTCGGCGCGCATGTTGCGTCCGCAGAGCGATCCCGCGCCATGTGCCGGATACACCACTACGTCACCCGATAACTTCAGCACCTTGTTGTGCAGGCTGTCGTAGAGCAAGCCCGCGAGTTGCTTCGGCGTATGGGTCTTCGAAAGATCGGGGCGCCCCACATCGCCCAGGAAGAGCGTATCGCCGGTCAGAACCGCCCAGGGTTTGGAAGACTTCTCCTCATCCGTAATCACCAGACAAACGCTTTCCAGCGTATGGCCGGGAGTTTCCAGCACCGAGATGCGTGCTTTGCCCACCCGCAGATCAAAACCATCATGCACACCCACGTGAGGAAACGCAGCGCCGGCACTGCCGCCGATGTAGATGGTCGCTCCGGTGCGCGCCGCCAGCTCGTTGTGTCCAGAAACAAAGTCGGCATGAAGATGAGTCTCGAAGATGTGGCGGATCTTCGCCCCATGTTCTTCAGCGGCTTTCAGGTAAATGTCAACATCCCGCTGAGGATCGACTATGACAGCCTCGCCCTCGGACGCCAGCATGTATGAGGCGTGGGCCAGACATCCTAGGTAGAACTGTTCGAAGAACATGGTCGTTGCCCCCTGACACTGCGATTCTAGACCAATGCGGCCAAGTCATAAACCCGCACCGGAATTGTCATTGCGTCACACGGATTGTGATGGTAGGTTTTCCGTCATGAGTGAGCCCCACGCTCCGGCGACAAACTCCGGCGCCACTGCACCCGAAACTCCCAAACTTCGGCCTCTGACCGCCTCCAGCTTCTGCCCCAATTGCGCCGCGCAACTGAAAGAACACCGCTGCAAGCTGAGCTGCCCACGCTGCGGCTTCTACCTGAGCTGTTCGGACTTCTACTAGAAAAGCAGCATTTGGCACCTGGCGTTTAGCATTTGGCCATCATGTTTTTTGGCATCCCCACAAACCTCACCTGACCAATGCCAATTGCTAGGTGCCAATTGCCGCTCTCCTGACACATCCGCTACTTCCATCTACAATAGGGAGTCATCCAACTTTTGTACAATAGGAGATTCGAATGCAACGCAAGGCAAGTGCTATCTGGAAGGGCGGCCTCAAGGACGGCAAAGGCTCGGTTTCCTCCGCCAGCGGCGTGTTGAACAATACGCCTTATTCGTTCGCCACACGTTTCGAGAATACTGCCGGAACCAATCCCGAGGAACTGATCGCGGCGGCCCACGCCGGTTGCTTTTCCATGGCGCTTTCAGGACAGTTAGGCGCCGCCAATCTAACCGCGTCGAGCATCGAAACCTCGGCCACACTGACCATGGAAAAATTGGAATCGGGCTGGACCATCACGGCCGTGCATCTTGATGTCGTGGGCCGAGTGCCGAATGCCGATCAGGCAGCATTCCAAAAGGCAGCGGAGAACGCCAAGAGCGGATGTCCAGTATCGAAGCTGCTCAAAGCCAATATCACCATGACCGCAAAGCTGGAAGGCTAGATTTGGTAACAGCCCGCGGCAGCCTGTAGAATAGTAGTTCTTCCTGACGGATGGCCCGCAAGGGCCGTCGCCCAGTATTTTGCCATCGTGGCGGAATTGGCAGACGCGCATGGTTCAGGTCCATGTACCCGCAAGGGTGTGGGGGTTCGAGTCCCTTCGATGGCACCACTCAATTAAAATAGTCTCCCGAGCATTTCGGGACCCACTATGCCTGCCAGTCTTGACCAGATTGTAGCTGCCACGCGCCGCAAAGTATCCGAAACCCTGCGTTCGGCTGATCTGCGGGAGCTTGAGCGGCAAGCGGAGCAACACGTTCCGCGTGGTTTTCGGCTGGCCCTGGAGAAACAAAACCGCACCGGGCCGGCACTCATCGCGGAACTGAAGAAAGCATCTCCTTCTCGTGGCCTGATTCGCGCCGATTTCGATCCCGCAAGTCTCGCGGCGGAACTCGAAGCCGCCGGAGCGGCAGCGCTTTCCGTCCTCACCGACGCCGAGTTCTTTCAAGGTTCATTGCGGAACCTGCAACTGGCCTCCTCCGCCACCAAACTTCCCTGTCTGCGAAAAGACTTCATCGTGGACGAATTCCAACTGCTGGAAGCCCGCGCCAACCATGCTGACGCGATATTGCTAATTGTCGCGGCATTGTCACCAGCAGAACTGGAAACCCTGGCCAAGAAGGCGAAGGGCTATAGCCTGGATGTGCTCTGCGAAGTCCACGACGAGAAAGAACTGGAACGCGCCCTCGGTGTGGGATTCGACCTGATCGGCGTGAACAGCCGAGACCTGCGAACTTTCACCGTCGATCTTCAAAGCGCTTTTCGTCTGGCTGGCATGATGCCAAAAAACGTCCTGAGCATTGCCGAGAGCGGTATCCAGAGCGGTAAAGACATCGCGCGTCTCAGGGCAGCAGGTTACCAGGCATTTCTGATTGGGGAATCATTGATGAAAGCACCCTCTCCGGGAAATGCGCTACGGACTCTAATCGCACAGGCCGAGAGCTGAAAGCTGGATTTTATGACTTGGGTCAAGATTTGCGGAATCACAAATGTAGAGGACGCGCTGACCTCCGTAGATGCGGGCGCTGATGCCCTGGGATTTGTGTTTTACGAAAAGAGTCCGAGAAACCTCGCTCACGAAGCCGTACGCGACATCGTGCGCCGATTGCCGGCAAACATTGAAAAGGTTGGGGTCTTCGTAGAGAAGAGCCTCGATGAAATGGACCGAGTGGCCGAAACAGTCGGGCTAACCGGGGTTCAGTTGCATGTGCGGTTCCCACATTCCCAATGCGCTGCGCTGGACTCCAAGACGACCAAGTACATGGTTCTGCGGGCGAACGACCTGTTGGACGCTCAGGGACGTTTTACGAGTCTCCCGTGGTATCAGGACGTGAAGAAAAATGTCGGAGCGATTTTTCTGGATGCCGGCACCGAAACACAACCCGGTGGGACGGGGAGGACTTTCGATTGGGCGAACGCGGCGGCAACTGTCCGTCTACTCCAGCCAGACTTCCGCATCGTGGTCGCGGGTGGCCTCACGCCGACAAACGTCTCCGAAGCCTTGCGTATACTGAAACCCTGGGGTGTGGATGTGTCAACCGGAGTGGAGGCGCGTCCGGGCAAGAAGGACTCGAAGAAAGTTCGTGACTTCATCGCTGCGGTGCGACACGCCGACCAGGAAGCGTAATGGCCACCGGCACCATCACAAAACGAAAACAACCGGGCCGCTTCGGCGCGTATGGCGGCCGCTACGTTCCCGAGACCCTCATGGCGGCGCTCGATGAACTGGAGCACGCATACGATAAAGCGAAGCGCGACCCCAAGTTCCAGCAGCGCCTCCAGGAGCTTCTGAAAACCTACGCCGGACGCCCCACGCCACTATTCTTTGCCCGCCGTCTCACTGAAAAACTCCGCGGCGCGAAGATCTATCTTAAGCGTGAGGACCTGCTGCATACCGGCGCCCACAAGATCAACAACTGTCTGGGACAAGCGCTCCTGGCCGAACGCATGGGCAAGCACCGAATCATCGCCGAGACCGGCGCCGGCCAACATGGAGTAGCCACGGCCACCGTCTGCGCGCTGTTCGGCTTCGAATGTGTCGTGTACATGGGCACCGAAGACATGCGCCGCCAGGAACTCAACGTGTTCCGGATGCGCTTGCTAGGCGCTGAGGTGCGTGGAGTGGATTCGGGTTCGCGCACTCTTAAAGATGCCATCAACGAAGCCATGCGCGACTGGGTCACCAACGTCCGCACTACGCACTATCTTTTAGGCAGCGTCCTGGGCGCGCACCCATATCCGACCATGGTTCGCGATTTCCACCGAGTTATCGGCCGCGAAGCCCGATCTCAGATTCTCAAAGCCGAGGGCAAACTGCCGGCCGCCATCATCGCCTGCGTTGGCGGCGGGTCCAACTCGATCGGGATCTTCTACGACTTCATCAAAGACAAACGCGTGAAGTTGATCGGAGTAGAAGCCGGCGGGCGCGGCCGTGCTCTTGGTGATCACGCTGCCCGTTTTGCCGGCGGATCGCCGGGCGTGTTGCAGGGAACATTTTCATACCTGTTGCAAGATCAGAACGGTCAGATTGCCAATACGCATTCCGTTTCCGCCGGACTCGACTATCCCTCTATCGGTCCAGAACACGCCTGGCTGAAGGATTCCGGCCGCACCGAATACGTATCCGCATCGGACGAGCACGCTCTCGAGGCCTGCACGTTTCTAGCCCGCACCGAAGGTATTATTCCTGCGCTGGAATCGGCCCACGCCGTGGCGGAGGCATTAAAGCGCGCACCCAGAATGAAGAAGTCAGAGCTGCTGATCGTGAACATTTCCGGCCGCGGTGATAAGGACATAGGCATTTTGAGGGAGAACCTGAAGTTGGATTGAAGATTCCGCTGCCGCCAAGATGCCGATTTCTTTCCAATCTCGCCCCGCTCTCGTCGCCTACATCACCTGCGGCGATCCCGACCTCGCCACCAGCTGCGACATCGCTCTGGCCGCGATCGAATCCGGCGCCAGCGTAATCGAGCTGGGCGTACCGTTCAGCGATCCGCTGGCCGACGGTCCCGTCATCCAGCGGGCCAGCCAGCGCGCCCTTCGCCACGGCACTTCGCTGACCCAGGTGATCGAACTTGGCAAAGAACTCCGACGGCAATCGCAGGCAGGACTGATCATCTTTTCCTACCTGAACCCGATTCTGCGCATGGGTCTCGAGAAGTTCGCCGCCGCGGCGCAAGACGCGGGCATTGACGGCGCCCTCGTCACCGACTTGCCAGTAGAAGAGGCCGACGACTACCTTCGTCAGATGCGTCGCCGCAACCTGGCCACGATTTTCCTGGCCGCGCCCACTAGCACCGACGAACGTCTGAAGCGGATCACCGATGTCTGTAGTGGATTCGTATACGCCGTCTCCAGAACTGGCGTGACCGGTGCCCGCCGCGAAATGGCACATGACGCGCAAAAGCTGGTTCGTCGCCTGCGCAAGTACACAAAGCTGCCGGTCGCCCTGGGATTCGGCATCTCTACGGCGGCCCAGTTTGCCGCAGTTGGAGAGTACGCGGACGCAGTGGTGGTAGGAAGCGCCATTGTGCAGACAATTGAGAACAATCCCGGTAACGAGGCCGAGTCTGTGGCAGAATTCATAAGACAGCTTTCAGCCGTCAGCTCTCAGGCTTTCACCTCAAGAAAAGTAGTTGGGCAGGTTGAAACTGGCAACTTAAGAGCTGAAAGCTGAGAGTTTCTCCTATGAATATCCCCGAGTGGCGCAAGCAAATTGACGAATTGGATCGCAGGCTGGTTGAGTTGCTGAGCCAACGGGCGCATGCGGCGCACGAGATCGGTAAACTGAAGCGCGTCGCCGGAATGCCCATCTACGAACCGGATCGTGAACAGGCCGTATTCGAGAACGTACGCCGTGCGAATCCAGGACCGCTTCCCGACCACGACCTGCTCAACATCTACGAACGCATCATGGACATCATGCGCCAGATCCAGCAGCAAGAAATTGCCCCCCAATCCCCTGTGGCCTCGTCGTCAGGTGGGACCGAGTTAGATGCAGAAGTGAATGATTGAAGTTTAGCCTTTGGTTCTTAGCTCTTGGCTTTTGGCCTCTACACAGGGGCGTCACGTTAAGAGCTAAGGGCTAAAAGCTAAAGACCTCTTCTTATGATCGTTGCCATGCAAGAATCCGCGGCAGAGGAGCAGATCCAGCAGGTCATCCAGTACCTGGTAGGCCTGGGCTTTTCCGTTCACCGCTCCACAGGTGCTCGCCAGACCGTGGTGGCTGCGGTCGGAGACCGTGTCGACTTCGACATTCGCAACCTCGAGGTTCTCGCCGGAGTTGAACACGTTCACCGCATCAGCGCTCCCTACAAGCTGGCCGGAAAAAGTTTCCGCCCCCAAGGCACCGTGGTGGAGTTTTCCAATGGTGTGAGAATCGGCGGCGAAGATGTAGTGGTCATGGCCGGACCTTGTTCCGTGGAATCGCGTGATCAGCTATTTACCGTGGCTGAGCAAGTGGCCAAGGCCGGTGCGCGCGCGCTTCGCGGCGGTGCTTTCAAGCCCCGCAGCTCGCCTTACTCTTTCCAAGGACTCGGCCTCGCTGCTTTGAAGCTCCTGCGCGAGGCTGGCGACAAATTCGGATTGCTTGTCATCAGCGAAGTGATGGAAATCTCCCAGATTGCCCTCATGTTGCCTTACGTGGATATTTTTCAAGTAGGCGCGCGCAATATGCAGAACTTCAATCTGCTGCGCGAACTGGGGCTCATCAAAAAGCCGGTTCTGCTCAAACGTGGCATTGCGGCCACCTTGGAAGAATTGCTGCTCTCCGCCGAATACATTATGGCCGGAGGAAACTACAACGTAATCCTGTGCGAGCGCGGGATTCGCACTTTTGAAACCTACACTCGCAATACGCTCGACATTTCAGCCATCCCCGTCATCCACAAGCTTTCGCACCTGCCAATGGCATCCGACCCCTCCCATGGCATCGGAATCCGGGACAAAGTTGCTCCCATGGCGCGGGCCTCCGTCGCCGCTGGTGCCGACGCGCTGCTGATCGAAGTGCACAATGACCCCGATCATGCGCGGTCCGACGGGGCGCAATCGCTATATCCGGCGCAGTTCGCCGAACTCATGGATCAATTGCGCATCATCGCTCCGGCGGTCGGTCGCAGGATTGCCTGATGGCCATCCGCCAAATCACCATCGTCGGCGTCGGCCTGATCGGTGGGTCGTTTTCTCTGGCGCTCCGGAAGCAGGGGTTCGCCGGACGCATCGTCGGCTGTGATCGCGCAGCGGTGCTGGATCGCGCGCTGATTCGAGGCGCAATCGACGAAGGCTTCTCGCAGCCCTTTGAGGCAACGCGCGGTAGTCAAGTGGTCGTTCTCGCCACGCCCGTGCTCGCAATCGTCGACCTCATTCATCGCCTCGGCCCAGCCCTTCCACAGAAGACTCTGCTGACGGATGTTGGCAGCACCAAAGGCGAGGTGTTGAAGGAGGCCAAAGCGGTGTTCGGCAAGAACACCGGCCTCCGTTTTCTCGCCGGACATCCCATGGCGGGGAAGGAACAGTCTGGCATCGAGTTCGCCGATGCCGGCCTGTTCCAGAATGCTGCGTGGTTTGTGACACCGGTGCGGGGACAAAAGCCCTACGAAGGCCTGAGCGGCGAATTTCTGGATTGGGTGGATAGAATCGGCGCCCGCATCGCCAGCCTCGATGCCGATGAACATGATCAGCTCTGCGCCTGGATCAGTCACTTGCCGCAAATGATCGCGACGGCGCTGGCAGCAACTTTGGTGGACGAATACGGCCAGGAGGCTCCGCTGCTCGAAGCTGGCGGGCGTGCCCTGAGGGAAATGACTCGTACGGCCAGCAGTCCATACTCGATGTGGCGCGATATCGCCCTTACCAACAAAAAGAATCTCTCGGATGCGATCTCCAAGATCGAGCAGCGCCTGGCCCACATCCGCGAGAATCTCGATACCCGAGAACTGGCGATGGAGTTCGAGCGCGCCCGCGAGCTGCGGAAACCTCCGAAGACCTAGGTGCGTTGTCATCCTGAACAAGCGTTTTCTGCGCAGTGAAAGTCCTGCCCTGAGCGGCTTCGAGCACCAGCGAGGAGGAGTCGAACGGGGATCTGGGCGACCGCGCAATGGGTCGCGCTCTCTGCGACCCAACAAACGCGCGATTGGCCCGCTTCCTTACCGCCGTGCGCCGAGGGTCGACGTTACACCTCCTTCTGAACTTTTCGTTTAGAATCTTTCCTTGTGCACAAAGTCGTTGCCAATGCCGACGAAGCTGTCCGCGACGTGTTCGACGGCGCTGTAATCATGGTAGGCGGTTTTGGCCTGTGCGGTATTCCGGAGAACCTGATTCGCGCCCTAGTGCGCAAGGGCGTAAAGAACCTCACCACCATAAGCAACAATGTCGGAGTCGACGGCTTAGGCATGGGTCTGCTGCTTTCGGCTGGACAGATTCGCAGACATATTGGAACCTACGTCGGCGAGAACAAACTACTCGAACAGATGGTTCTGCAAGGCAAGATTGACCTTGACCTTGTGCCTCAGGGCACGTTTTCCGAGCGCATTCGCGCCGGCGGCGCGGGCATCCCGGCATTCTTCACTCCCACAGGCGTGGGCACCATCGTGGGTGAAAAAAAAGAAACGCGTGAATTCGACGGCCGCACTTATGTGATGGAGCTCGCTCTGAAAGCCGATTTCGCCTTGATAAAAGCCTGGAAAGGCGACAAGTGGGGTAATCTGGTTTACCGGAAGACCGCTCGCAATTTCAATCCCATGATGGCGACTGCGGCTGAAGTTACGATTGCAGAGGTTGAGCATCTGGTGGAACCCGGCGAACTCGAACCGGACCTCGTGCACACTCCCAGCGTTTACGTGAAGCGTATTTTCAAGGGAGAACTGTTCGAGAAGCGGATTGAGAAGAGAACGCTGCGAACCACCGCTGGTCGCTAACTCATGAACAGACCCGGCAAAGATATCGACAAGCGCGAGCGCATCGTCAAGCGCATCGCCCGCGAACTGTGCGATGGCTTCTACGTGAACCTCGGCATCGGAATGCCTACACTGGTGGCGAATCACGTGCCCCCAGGCATGGACGTCATCCTCCAAAGTGAAAACGGCATGCTCGGCATCGGCCCGTATCCGTTCGGAGGGCAGGAAGATTCCGACCTCATCAACGCCGGAAAGGAGACTGTGAGTGAACTGCCCGGCACCGCCTATTTTTCCAGTGCCGATTCCTTCGCCATGATTCGTGGCGGCCACATCGACCTCAGCGTCCTCGGTGCCATGGAAGTGGACGAAGCGGGCAACCTCGCCAACTGGATGATCCCGGGAAAGATGGTCAAAGGCATGGGCGGAGCCATGGATCTGGTCGCCGGGGCGCGCCGCGTGATTATCGCCATGGAGCACACCACGCGCGAAGGTGAACCTAAGATCCTGAAGAAATGTACTCTGCCACTCACGGGGGTTGGCGTAGTAAACACCATTGTGACCGATATGGCCGTGATTCAGGTGACGCCAAAGGGCTTGCTACTGGAGGAAACCGCGCCCAGCCTGACGGCGGAAGATGTTCAGAAAGCGACCGAAGCCCGGTTGATCGTCAGCCCGGGCCTGAAAGTGATGGAAGGCTGACTA
>Ga0210387_10002035_pt1 | contig 15367 bp, 13 predicted proteins | sample IncBWC7OmetaG_FD_160108 | JGI IMG/M metagenome (GOLD analysis project Ga0210387, IMG submission 160108) | Forest soil microbial communities from Barre Woods Harvard Forest LTER site, Petersham, Massachusetts, United States - Inc-BW-C-7-O ...
TTATGCCGGCAAGTATTACAAGGTCGAGAAGGGCTTTTCGCAGATCAAGCCCGTGCAGAAGGGTGGCATCTACACTTTTGTCGGCGGTGGCTCGGATGCCGCGATCGAGGTCGCGGCCAGGCATGCCGACACCTACGCGCTCTGGGGCGAATCCTATGCGCAGGTGCGCGAGCAGACCGCGCGCGTGCGTGACGCAGCAGTGAAGCATGGCCGGCCCGTGCCGCGCTTCAGCCTGTCGGTGCGGCCGATCCTCGCCGACACGGAAGAGAAGGCATGGGCGAAGGCGGAAGCCATTCTCGAACGTGCCACCGCGCTCCAGGACAAGACCGGCTACCGCAAGCCGGCCGACGGTCACGCCACGGCGGGCGCCAGGCGGCTACTGGCACTGGCCGAGCAGGGCAAGCGCATCGACAAGCGGCTGTGGACCGAGATCGCCAAGCTCACCGGCGCCAACAGCAACACCACCGCGCTCGTCGGCACCCCCGAGCAGGTCGCGGAAGTGTTCGGCGATTATTACGACCTCGGCATCAGTCACTTCCTGATCCGCGGCTTCGATCCCCTGATCGACGCCATCGACTACGGCCGCGAGCTGATCCCGCTGACGCGCAAGCTGATCGCCACCCGCTCGGCGGCGCGGGGGCAGGCCGCGGAATGATACGATTTCTGATTGCCGTGGCGTTTTTGGCGGGCGCCACGCAGATCGCCGGCGCGCAGGTGGCACTGCGCGTCGGCGATCAAAAAGGCAATTCGCAGGCCGTGATGGAAGCGGCCGGCGTGCTGAAGGACGTTCCCTACAGGATCGAGTGGAAGGAATTCGTCGCTGCCGCCCCCTTGCTGGAAGCGCTCGGCGCCGGCGCCATCGATACCGGGCTTGTCGGCGATGCACCCTTTACTTTCGCTGCGGCAGCCAATGTGCCGGTGAAAGCGATCACGGCTATCAGACAATCCAGAGAGGGGCTGGCGATCCTCGTTCCCCCGAATTCGCCGATCAAGAGTTTTGACGATTTGCGAGGCAGGAAAATCGCGACTGGCCGTGGCTCGATCGGCCACCAGCTCATCCTTGCCGAGCTCGAGGCAAAGGGGTGGACAACGAACGACGTCCAGCTCGTCTTTCTCACACCCTCGGATGCCAAGATCGCCTATAGCCAGGGTTCGGTCGATGCATGGTCGACCTGGGAGCCCTATGTCAGCCAGGAGGAAGTGCTGTTCAAGTCGCGCACCGTGATCACGGGAGAGGGACTGACGCCGGGTCTTTCCTTCACGGTCGCAACCCCTGACGCGATCCGCGACAAGCGCGAGGCGCTTTCCGATTTCGTCAGGCGCCTGACCGCGGCGCGGGCCTGGTCGCAGGATCATGTCGACGGTTATGCGGCGAGCTGGGGCAAGTTGATGAACATTCCGCCCGAGGTCGCCGAGCACTGGCTGTCACGGGCAAAGATCAGGATCGCCCCGATCGACGACGCCGTCGTCGCGGGCGAGCAGCAGACCATCGATCTCTATCTCCGTGCCGGCCTGATCAAGCAGAAGCTCGACGCGAACGCGATCGTCGACCGGTCGTTCTCGGAGGCGATCGCCAAGGGCGCGGGGTTGTAGGCACCTCCGTCATTCCAGCTATGCAAGACCCGGGCGGAAATCGTACCGCGGGAATGCTGAATCACAGCCCTCCACTGTCGTCGTCCGGCTTGACCGGGCGACCCAGTACGCAGCGGCTTCTCGGCGGATCACAGCCATCTCTGGAATACTGGATCGCCCGCTTTCGCGGGCGATGACACCGAGCGGATGTTTGACGGCTAGCCGAACGGCCCCGCCCGCCAGCCCGCCCCATCTGGAAATTTCGCCTAAAGTACATAAATTGTGCAGGGCAAGAGGAACAATTTTGCTATAGAATACGCAAGTCAAATCATGCAGGCTGACCCCTGCATTTCGACCTGAAAATCAGGCCCGTCGATCAAGGCGGGCCGTTGCTTTTTAGGACTTGGGCTTTTTAGCAGCCATCGAGACCTTAACCATGAGCCGTTCGAACCGAACCGACCATATCCGCCTCACCTCGCATCCCGAGCCCGGCGGCAAGCATGCCTTTCCGATCCACTGGGGCGCTGGCGACGCACGCGCGCGCGGGCCGATCATCGGCACCGTGTCGCGGCCGGCCGACCGCAACGTGATCGGTAGCCATGGCGGCTCCTATGCGGTCTACCGCGCGCTCGCGGTCTCGGCCGGCGCGCTCGACCCGATCCGCCGCCCCGATCTCACCAATACGTTTCCCGCCGCGACCATCGGCCCGTTCCCGCAATGGAACGAGCCGGGCCGCATCGTCGCCCTCGACCCCTGGGGCCATCTGGTTGCGGAGAATTTCGGCAAGGAGATCGCCGAGGGCGTCGACATCCGCCCGAGCATCGCGGTGACGCGCGCGCGGCTCGATCTGCCGGAGATCCGCTCGGCGATTTTGGCAAAGCGGCTGAAGCCGGACGGTGACGTCGTGCATGAGAACGGCAGCGTCTCAGTGGTGAAGGTCGCGATCGATCCGGTCTGGTATCTGCCTGGAGTAGCCGAGCGTTTCGGCGTGACCGAGACGAGCCTGCGCCGCACGCTGTTCGAGCAGACCGCCGGCATGTTCCCCGAACTCGTGACGCGGCCGGATATGCAGGTGTTTTTGCCGCCGATCGGCGGCACCACGATCTACATGTTCGGTGACGTGACCAAGCTGCCGGATCATCGCACCAAGATCACCTGTCGCGTGCATGACGAATGCAACGGCTCCGACGTGTTCGGCTCCGACATCTGCACCTGCCGGCCGTATCTGATCCACGGCATCGAGGAATGCGCGGCCGGTGCGCAAGCCGGCGGCCTCGGGCTCATCGTCTACAACCGCAAGGAAGGCCGCGCGCTCGGCGAGGTCACGAAGTTTCTGGTCTACAACGCGCGCAAGCGGCAGGAAGAGGGTGACGCGGCAGCCGCCTATTTCGAGCGCACCGAATGCGTCGCCGGCGTGCAGGACGCGCGCTTCCAGCAATTGATGCCGGACGTGATCCACTGGCTCGGGCTGCGCCGCATTGATCGTTTCCTGTCGATGAGCGACATGAAATATGACGCGCTGACCGGGCAGGGCATCGACATCGTCGAACGCGTCCCGATCCCCGACGACCTGATCCCCGCGGACGCCCATGTTGAGATCGCGGCGAAGAAGGCCGCCGGTTATTTCTCGATCGAGCCGCAGCCGGCCGAAGGCCTGACCGGTACCGTCGGCCGCTCCCTGGAGAAGTATTGAGACGTGATGGCGCTCACTGCGGCGACTGAACACGACGCGCTGTCGCTTCTGACGGCGCAGGCGGTTCGCAGCCGCGCGAAGCTGATGCTCGAGCTCGGCCTGCGCGGAGAGCTGACGCATTTCACCGTCCATCTCGATCGCATGGACGATGTTGCGGATGCGGTGCTTGCCACCATCGCCAGGGCCTATCCGTCGCTCGACATCCCCTTTCACGCGCGCTGGCGGCATTTTGTCGTCGACGGCGCCGACTGCTGGGAGAAGATCGCGAGCGCCGTGTCATGGCCGGATCGCGCTGCTCGCGCCCGCGCCGAATTCGATCTCGCCATTGTCAGCGTGCTGCTCGATGCCGGCGCCGGGGCGGCCTGGCGCTACAAGGACGCTGCGAGCGGCAAAGCGATCGGCCGTTCCGAGGGCCTCGCGCTCGCAAGCCTCGATATGTTCGCCTCCGGCGCGTTTTCAAACAACGCGCACGACCCATTCCGCGTCGATGCCGACAAGCTCGCGGAATTTTCCGCCTCTTCGTTGGAGCGCGGCTTTCAGGTCAGTGCCAACAATCCGCTGGTCGGCCTTGAAGGCCGTGCCGATCTGCTGCGTCGTCTCGGCCGGCAGATGCTCTCGCGCAAGGACATCTTTGGGCAGCGCGACACGCCGCGGCCGGGCGGATTGTTCGACCATCTGGTCGCGCAAGCAGGAGGAAAGGCGATCGCCGCGCCCTCGATCCTGCGCGAGGTGCTGCTTCAACTTGGCCCGATCTGGCCATCGCGGCTTTCGCTCGCCGGCGTCTCGCTTGGCGATTGCTGGAAGCATCCCGAGATCAAGACTGATAACGCGACCATCGGCCTTGTTCCCCTGCACAAGCTGTCGCAATGGCTGACCTATTCGCTGATCGAGCCGCTGCAACGTGCGGGGTTGGAAGTGAACGACATCGATGGCCTCACGGGACTTGCCGAATATCGCAACGGTGGCCTGTTCGTCGATCTCGGCGCCCTTGCCCTGCGCGACGCTGATGATGCAGAGCGCGCGCACGAAGTCGATTCAACGCTGGTCGTGGAATGGAGATCGCTGACAGTAGCCCTGCTGGATCGGCTGGCCGAAAAAGTTCGCACGCGGTTGCACCGCGACGCAACCTCGCTGCCGCTCGCAAGCCTGCTCGAAGGTGGAAGCTGGGCCGCGGGGCGCGCGGCAGCCTATGCGCGCCGCGCCGACGGCTCGCCGCCGATCAAGGTCATTAGCGACGGAACTGTTTTTTAGAACATCGGGAGTGCCGCGCCATGGAAGGCGTCACCATCGTCGATCATCCGCTGGTCCAGCACAAGCTGACCTTGATCCGGGACAAGTCGATTTCGACCAAATCCTTTCGCGAGTTGCTCAAGGAAATCGGGATGCTGCTCTGCTATGAGGTGACGCGCGACCTGCCGCTGGCGGAAGTCGTGATCGAGACGCCGATGGCTCAGATGCAATCCGCCAAGATTGCCGGCAAGAAGCTGGTGTTCGTGCCGGTGCTGCGCGCCGGTGTCACCTTTGTCGACGGCATGATGGATCTGGTTCCGACCGCGCGCGTCGCCCATATCGGCCTTTACCGCGAGCCGCAGACCTTTTCGGCGGTCGAATATTTTTTCAAATCCCCCTCCGATCTCCACGAGCGCCTCGCGATCGTGGTGACACCGGTGGTTGCCACCGCCAACACGGCCGTGGCCGCGATCGATCGCCTCAAGGAACGCGGCGCCAAGGACATTCGCCTGGTATGCCTGATCGCCGCTCCCGAAGGGCTCGAGCGCGTGCGCGGCCTGCACGAGGATGTGCCAATTTGGACCGCTGCGGTCGATGAAGGCCTCGACAAGCAGGGTTTCATCCTGCCGGGCCTCGGCGATGCCGGTGACCGCGCTTACGGAACGCGCTAGAATAAGGAGGCTGGCGAAGTACGGGAGCATAAGATGAGCACGCGATCGGGCTCTGAAAGCGTGGCGGCTGCTCCTTCCTCCGAATTGGACTATGCGTCGGTCGGCGATATCTCACAGGCGCTGCAATCCCGCAAGCTTTCCGCCTTTGAACTGCTCCAACACACGATCGCGCGCATCGAAGTGCTGGATAAGCGCCTCAACTCGATTGTCGTCCGGACATTCGATCTCGCAAGGGATGCCGCGAAAGCAGCGGATGCGGCGCTGGCGCGCGGCGACAAGCGGCCGCTGCTCGGCATCCCCGTGACATTGAAAGAACCGTTCAATCTCGTGGGAACGCCGAGCACCTGGGGTTTCCCGCAATTTGCGAATTTCATGCCGACCGAAGACGCGCTCGTCGTCTCCCGCTTGAAACAGGCCGGCGCCGTGATCATCGGCAAGACCAACATCCCGGTCGGGCTTCGCGACTTCCAGAGCTACAACGACGTCTATGGCATGACCTGTAACCCATGGGATCTGGGCCGCTCGCCCGGCGGCTCCTCGGGCGGCAGCGCGGCCTCACTGGCAGCGGGTCTTGGAACGCTGTCGATCGGATCGGATATCGGCGGATCAGTGCGGGTGCCCGCGCATTTCTGCGGCGTCTATGGGCACAAGCCGACGCTCGGTCTGGTTCCGCTGCGCGGCTACAGCCTTCCGCCCGCGCCGCCCGTGCCCGGCCATGGCGACCTTGCCGTGGCAGGTCCGATGGCAAGATATGCCTCCGATCTTTCGCTTGCGCTCGACGTGATCGCCGGACCGGACGAGATGGCCGAAGGCGTCGGCTACCATCTCGCGCTACCCGCTCCGCGGCACGAGGCGCTCAGGAATTTCCGCGTGTTCGTGATCGACACGCATCCGCTGATGCCGACGAGCCGTGCGGTGCGCTCGGCGACCACGGGACTTTCAGAGCGGTTGACGAAGCTCGGTGTGAAGGTCGCGCATGAGAGCGCGTTGCTGCCGAGCCTCGCGGACTCCGCGCGCCTCTATATGAAGCTCCTGAATGCAGCGAGAAGTCCGCGCGTTTCATCGGATGACTTCGCGGTTGCCCAGCGTGCGGCGGCTTCGCTTGCCGCCGATGACGACAGTCTGCAAGCGGGACGTGCCCGCGGCACAGTCATGTACCAGCGCGACTGGCTCGCGGCCAACGCGACGCGGCTGCAATTGCAGCAGCAATGGCGCGCCTTCTTTCGCGAATGGGACGTGGTGATCTATCCGACGGCGGCCGTTCCTGCTTTCCCGCACGACCATTCCGAGCCATTCGAGGCGCGGCGCCTCGATATCGACGGCAAGGCCTATTCCTATTCCGACGCGTGCTTCATCTGGGCAGATCCCGCGTCAACCTTCGGCCTGCCGTCGACCGCGATTCCGATCGACCGCTCGCCGGAAGGCTTGCCGATCGGCGCGCAGGTCATCGGTCCCTATCTCGAGGACCGCACGACGATCGCGTTCGCCGAACTCGTCGCGCGCGAGTTCGGCGGCTTCGTGCCGCCGCCGATGTCATCATTGTGATGTGAAGGGGACATGTAATTAAGGTCGTCATACCATAAACACAGCAATTCAGGGACCTCGGTATGCGAGGCGCCCGGCAGCATGTTTTCTTACGCACCGCGCTCGGCGAGGGCCGGCAGGTGCATCACGCGGGAAGGAGAAGGCACATGGCCTTTACCATCAGTATCAACGGACAAACGCATCAGGTCGACGTCGACGGCGACACGCCGCTGCTCTGGGTGCTTCGCGACGTGCTCGGGATGACTGGAACGAAGTTCGGCTGCGGCGCAGCGCTCTGCGGTGCTTGCACCGTGCATATTGATGGGGTCGCGACGCGCTCCTGCATCACCAGCGTCGACAGCATCGATAAATCGGTGGTCACGACTATTGAAGCGATCGGCGCGACGCCGGCAGGTGCGAAGATCCAGAAGGCGTGGCTCGACCAGGAAGTCCCGCAGTGCGGTTATTGCCAGTCCGGCCAGATCATGTCGGCTTCGGCGCTGCTCGCAAGCAATGCGCGCCCTTCCGATTCCGATATCGATGACGCCATGAGCGGCAACATCTGCCGTTGCGGCACCTATGTCCGCATCCGCGAAGCCATCAAGCTCGCGTCGAACGGTTGAGGAGGCGCATCATGAAGCACGATCGCACCGCACTCCTTGCCACCGAAACGAATCTCACCCGGCGTAGCTTCCTGGTCACTAGCGCTGCCGTGGGCGGCGGCCTGATGCTCAGCCTCAGCCTGCCGTTCGGCCAAAGCGAGGCCGCGGGTTCCGAGGCATTTGCCCCCAACGCCTTCATCCGTATCGACAGCGACGGCCAGGTCGTCCTGACCATGCCCTATGTCGAGATGGGGCAGGGCACCTACACCTCGATCCCGATGCTGATTGCCGAGGAGCTCGAGGTGAACCTGAAGCAGGTGAAGCTCGAACACGCGCCGCCAAATGAAAAGGTCTATGCCAATCCGCTGCTGGGCGTACAGGCGACCGGCAACTCAAATGCGATGCGCGGCGCGTGGAAACCGCTACGCGAGGCCGGCGCGACCGCGCGGACGATGTTGATCGCCGCGGCGGCCAAACGCTGGGGCGTCGATGCCAATTCATGCCGCGCGCAGGATGGCGAGGTGATTCACGCGCAGAGCGGGCGGCACCTGAAATATGGCGAGCTTGCCGCGGATGCGGCCAAGCTGCCGGTGCCGGCCAATGTCGCACTCAAGGCCGCCAGCGATTTCAAGCTGATCGGCACGCCGGCCAAGCGCCTCGATATATCCGGCAAGGTCAATGGCTCGGCGATGTTTGGCATCGACGCGCGGCCGCCGGGTGTGAAGTTCGCAACATTGGCTCAGTCACCGACCTTTGGCGGGCGCATCAAGAACGTCGACGACACGGCCGCGAAAGCAGTCAAGGGCGTTCGTCAGATCGTTCGTCTCGATGACGCTGTGGCCGTTGTGGCCGATCACATGGGCGCTGCGAAGAAGGGGCTCGAAGCGCTCAAGATCGAGTGGGACGACGGAGAACATGGCGGGCTCGATACCAAAGAGGTGGCGCGCCTGCTCGAAGACGCCACGCTCAAGCCCGGCGTCGTCGCGCAGAACATCGGTGACGCCGACAAGGCCATGGCGGGCGCCGTGACCAAGGTCGAGGCGACGTACCACTTGCCGTTCCTTGCCCACGCCACGATGGAGCCGATGAACTGCACCGTGCACTTCCGCAAGGATGAATGCGAGATATGGCTGGGCACCCAGGCGATCGCGCGGGTGCAAGCGTTCGCGGCGAAGGCCGCAGGCCTGCCGGTAGAGAAAGTCATCGTGCACAATCATCTACTGGGCGGCGGTTTTGGCCGCCGGCTCGAGGCCGACATCGCGGTCCGCGCCGTCGAGATTGCCAAGCAGGTCGATGGACCCGTCAAGGTCGTGTGGACGCGCGAAGAAGACATCCAGCACGACCTCTACCGCCCCTATTGGTTCGATCGTATCTCCGCGGGCCTCGACAAGGATGGCAAGGTGATCGCCTGGCATAATCGCTACGCAGGCTCCTCCGTCATCGCGCGCTGGCTGCCGCCAGGCTTCAAGGATGGTCTCGATCCGGATTCGACGGAAGGCGCGATCGATCTGGTCTATGACATGCCGAACTTCCATGTCGAATATAGCCGCGTGGAGCCGCCGGGCATTCCGACCGGCTTCTGGCGCAGCGTCGGTCCCTCGCACAATGTGTTCGTGGTCGAGAGCTTTGTCGACGAACTGGCGGCCGCGGCAAAGCAGGACCCGGTCGCCTATCGGCGGGCCATGCTCGGGAAAAATCCGCACGCAAAAGCCGTGCTCGATCTGGTGGCGGAGAAGTCTGGCTGGAGCAGCCCGTTGCCCAAGGGCCGCGGACGCGGCGTGTCACTGCAATTCGCGTTCGGCAGCTGGCAGGCGCAGGTTGCGGAAGTCGAGGTGTCGCCGAAGGACGGCACCGTTCGCGTCCACCGCGTCACTTGCGCGATGGATTGCGGCACCGTGGTCAATCCCAACACGGTGCAGGCGCAGCTCCAGAGCGGCATCATGTTCGGCACCACCGCAGCTCTCTACGGCGAGATCACGCTCAAAGGTGGCCGGGTCGAGCAGACCAACTTCGATACTTACCAGATCCTGCGCATCAACGAGGCGCCGACGGTCGACGTTCACCTGGTCGCAAGTACGGAACCGCCGGGCGGCATGGGCGAGACCGGAACCTCGGCGGTGGTGCCCGCAATCGCCAACGCCATCTTTGCTGCGACTGGCAAGCGGCTGCGCAAGATGCCGGTCGATGCCAACGTGTTGAAGCAAGGGGCGTAATTTCTGACATGAGCCGCGACTAAAACCCCAGATGACAACAACCAGAAAAGGAGCGTCAGATGATCCGCAAGGCTAAAGCAGTTTGGCAGGGTACCGGGAAAGACGGGACCGGCCACCTTACCACCGACTCGGGGGTGCTCGACAACACACCCTATTCGTTCAAGACCCGTTTCGAGAACGAGAAGGGTACCAATCCGGAGGAGCTGATCGCGGCCGCCCACGCCGGTTGTTTCACCATGGCGCTGGCCTTCGGCTTGCAGGGCGCGGGCTTCACCCCGACGGAGCTTTCGACGGAAGCCGCGGTCACGCTCGACAAGGATGGCCCGGGCTTCAAGATCAGCAAGTCGGCGTTGACGCTCCGCGGCAAGGTGCCGAACCTGGACGAAGCAAGATTTGCCAAATTTGCCGGTGAAGCCGAGAAGAACTGCCCGGTGTCCAAGGTTCTCAATGCGACCATTACGCTGGATGCGAAGTTGGTCCAGTAATACCCTTGGGTGATCGTCACGGATGGGGCGCCGGCGGTAGAAAAAACCGCTCGGCGCCGGCCGGCTTTCGGAGGTCATGATGGCTGACGCATACGAAATCGTCGACCACAGTTATGACGTCGTAATCGTCGGCGCCGGCGGTGCAGGCATGCGTGCCGCACTCGGTATGGCCGCATCGGGACTGAGAACGGCCTGTGTGACAAAAGTGTTTCCGACCCGCAGCCACACCGTCGCGGCACAGGGCGGCATGGCCGCCTCGCTCAACAACATGGGCGACGGCGACAATTGGCGCTTCCACATGTACGACACGGTGAAAGGTTCCGACTGGCTCGGCGATCAGGACGCGATCGAATATATGTGCCGGGAGGCGGTGCCGGCCGTGCTCGAGCTTGAACATTACGGCGTGCCTTTCTCGCGCACGGAAGCCGGCAAGATCTATCAGCGCCCATTCGGCGGCCAGACCATCGACTACGGCAAGCACATGGCGCAGCGCACTTGTGCTGCGGCCGATCGCACCGGTCACGCCATCCTGCACACGCTCTATCAGCAATGCGTCAAGCACAACACCGAGTTCTTTGTCGAATATGTCGCGCTCGACCTGTTGATGGACGATGACGGTACCTGTCGTGGCCTGCTCACCTGGAACATGGATGACGGGGTGCTGCATCGCTTCCGCGCGCATCGTACGGTGCTGGCGACCGGCGGCTATGGCCGCGTCTATTTCTCCTGCACCGCCGCACACACCTGCACCGGCGATGGCAACGCCATGGTGCTGCGTGCGGGCCTTCCGCTCGAAGACATGGAGTTCACGCAATTTCATCCGAGCGGCATCTATGGTTCCGGCTGCCTGATCACCGAAGGCGCGCGCGGCGAGGGCGGCTATCTCACGAATTCGCAAGGCGAGCGTTTCATGGAGCGCTATGCGCCGACCGCCAAGGATCTCGCCGGCCGCGACGTCGTCTGCCGCTCGATGACGATCGAGATCAACGAGGGGCGCGGCTGCGGGCCGCAGAAGGATTACATCGAGCTGCATCTGGAGCATCTCGGCGCCAACATCCTGCATGAGCGGCTGCCCGGCATCAGCGAGACCGCACGGATTTTCGCCGGCGTCGACGTGACGCGCGAGCCGATCCCGGTGCTGCCGACGGTGCACTACAACATGGGTGGCGTGCCCACCAACCTGCATGGCGAAGCCATCACCAAGCGCGACGGCAATCCGGACGCGATCGTTCCGGGCTTGATGGCGATTGGGGAAGCGGCCTGTGTCTCGGTGCACGGCGCCAACCGGCTCGGCTCGAACTCACTGCTCGACATCGTCGTGTTCGGGCGCGCGGCGGCGCATCGGGTGACCGAGGCTTTGCGTCCGGGCGAGGGCCACGCGGCGATCCCGCAAGCCGCGACCGACCGCGCCATCGCGCGGCTCGATCGTATCCGATGGGCCAAGGGCAAGACCGGCACGGGTGCCATCAGGCTTGCGATGCAGCGGACCATGCAGCGGCACTGCGCCGTGTTCCGGACCGGGCCGCTGATGGAGGAAGGCTCGCAGAAGCTCGATGGCGTCATCGCCATGATGCGCGATGATCTCGCAGTCGCCGACCGCTCGATGATTTTCAACAGCGACCTCGCCGAGGCGCTGGAGCTCGACAACATGCTGGCGCAGGCCAGTGTCAGCGTTCACTCGGCGATCGGACGGACCGAAAGCCGCGGCGCGCATGCTCGCGAAGATTTTCCCAAGCGCGATGACGAGAACTGGCTGCGTCACACGCTGTCATGGCTCGACGATGATGGCCGCGTCCGGCTCGACTACCGGCCGGTGCATCTCAAGCCCTACTCCAACGAAGTGTCGACGATACCGCCAAAGGAGCGCGTTTACTGAAACTGAATCTTGCGCCGGCTATTGTTCAATCAGCCCTCGAGACGCGCAAATAATAATCAGGCCTGACTTTTCGGAGTATATTTGCCGACAACGCATTTATAGCCTTGCAGCTTCCACTCCCGGTACGGGCCGTTTTGAAGCCACTCGGCGATGCCAGCCTGTGCATGGACCTGGCACTCCATCATGGTGATGCTGGACTGATCGCTGTTGGTGACCACTTTTTCCAGGCAGACTTGGCCATTGCACAGCATGGCGACGAGGGTAACGAGCATGGAATCTCCGTTTTGATAGCAAACGATTCGGCGGATTTTACCATGCAGTCTTCATGCCAAATTAAAGTCCGGCGCCCGTACAAATACGTAAACGGCGCCGGTGCCGCGCAAACGGGCACTGACGCCGCCTCACTACCGATGCTGGCCTACTTGCCCTCGCGGTTGATCCTCTGCTTCGCGTCCTCGTTCATTTTCTGGACGGTCGGGTCGCGACTGGCCTCGCCGGTGGTTTGGGTTCTGGTGGCGGGCGGGCTGTTGTTCGGAACGGAAGTCTGTTCAGGCAACTCTTTTGCCGGCCGCGTCGCCGTGGTGGCTGGTGGCGAGTTGCTCTGCGCGCTTGCGGCGTGGATGTTCAAGAGCAACAAGCTCGTCGATGTCGCGATCAACAGTGATCGCGACGACTTTCTTCGGATGGGGTGCATGGAACGTCTCCTTTATGTGAGAACGGTTGATCATGATCGGTGTTCCCTGTGCTCATCTGCTTCTGCACCGCAACAGCGTGACTGCATCTGCGAACTCGTGGGATACAAAATCCAGACAAGCAACGGCCGGGCGAAATTGAGTCGAAAGAAAGCGTCGCCCTCATTTTGTCGGAGTTGCGTGGTGTGGTGCCGGTATGCCGGACGTTGCGTCGCCTTCAGAAGAAAAAGAACAAGCAACCGACACGCCGGGCGCGCAGCACACTCGGCGCGCGATGCTGGTGACGGCGCTTGCCGGGTGCGCCTGCCTCGCCGCCTACCGGCCCGCCGGCGCCGACGAAGATCAGCCCGGGAGCGATGAGCGCCCGCAGAAGGACGACCTTTTGGTCGTCACCGACGGACCGCAGTCCGGACAGGTCATCAAGCCGTCGGATCTGAAGCAGGGTGGGCCGCCTGTGCATGCCTGGCCGAAGGATCCCAAGACGTCCGTCGTGCGTAGCGGCTCGCGGCTGAACGAGATCATTGTGATCAAGCTCGATCCCGCCGACCTCGACGATGACACGCGCGCGCGTGCTGTCGAGGGCATCCTGGCCTATTCGGCGATCTGCTCGCATGCGGGATGTCCCGTCACCGACTGGGTGAAGGGAGAAGGCAACGGCAAGACCGTGCTCAAATGTCCGTGCCACAATTCGGAATATGATCCGCGCGCCAGCGCGCAGGTGGTGTTCGGCCCGGCGCCGCGACGCCTCGCAGCGCTGCCGCTGGCTGCATCCGGTGATTCACTGACCGTCGCCGCGCCCTTTGCCGGAAAGGTAGGTGCCTCGCAATAAGGGACCACGCGGCGACGTCATTTGGAGCTCTGCACGACCATAACAAGACAAACTGGGAGGTAGCGTCCATGACTATCAAGCAATGCCTGCTATCAAGTGCCGTAGCGTTCACCTGCGTGATCGCGACCGCCGCGACCGCGGGGCCGATCGAGAGTTACAGTCCGGTGAGTTCAAGCCGCCTCGAGAATCCCGAGCCCGGCAACTGGATGCTGTATCGCCGGACCTATGACGGCCAGGGCTATAGCCCGCTCGATCAGATCAACACCTCGAACGTCAAGAGTCTCACGCCGGTCTGGACCTTCTCGACCGGCGTGGTGGAAGGCCACGAGGCGCCGCCGATCGTCAATAATGGCGTGATGTTCGTCGCAACCCCGATGGGGCAGGTGATCGCGCTGAACGCCAAGACCGGCGACGAATATTGGCGCTACAAGCGACAGCTCCCCGACGATCTCTTCCAGCTTCATCCGACCAGCCGCGGCGTCGGCCTGTGGGAGGACAAGCTCTATCTCGCGACCACTGACGACCACGTCGTCGCGCTCGACGCCAAGACCGGCAAGGTGGTCTGGGACCAGAAGGTCCAGGACTACAAGAAGGGGCAGTACATGACCCTGATGCCGCTGATCGTCGACGGCAAAGTCATTGTCGGCGGTTCCGGCGGCGAGTTCGGCGTTCGCGGCTATGTCGCGGCCTTCGACGCCAAGGACGGCAAGGAACTGTGGCGGACCTTCACCATTCCGGGCGAGGGCGAGCCCGGCCATGACACCTGGCAAGGCGACGACTGGAAGTCCGGCGGCGGCTCGGCCTGGATGACCGGCACGTACGACAAGGACACCAAGACTGTCTATTGGGGCGTCGGCAACGCCGCGCCGTGGCCGGGCGAGGGACATCCCGGAGACAATCTCTACACCAGCTCGGTGCTCGGGCTCGATCCCGGCACCGGCAAGATCAAGGCCTATCACCAGTACCATCAGAATGATTCATGGGACTGGGACGAGGTCGACGCGCCGATGCTGATCGACCTGCAGCAGAACGGCAAGTCGTTCAAGGGCCTCGTCCATCCCGGACGCGATGCGATCTTCTGGGTGCTCGAGCGCAAGCCCGACAGCATCAACTATGTCGCGGGCTGGCCCTTCGTCTACACCAACGTCTGGAAGAGTATCGAGCCGGAGACCGGCAAGCCGGTCGTCGATCCCGAGCACAAACCGGTGCTCAACAAGCGCGTCGAGTTCTGCCCGTCTTTGTGGGGCGGCAAGGATTGGCCGTCGGCGGCCTATAGCCAGAAGACCGGCCTTGTCTATGTTCCCGCCAACGAGAATTTCTGCGGCGGATTCACCGGCGAGAAAGTGCCGCTCAAACCCGGCCAGCTCTGGCTCGGCACCAAGCCCGAAGACGTCGGCCTGACCGTGCGCCCTGGCGCGGATCATTTCGGCGAGCTGCAGGCGTGGGATCCGGTCACCCACAAGAAGGTCTGGTCGCACGGTTTCCCGAAGTCGCAATTGTTCGGCTCGGTGACGGCGACCGCCGGCGATCTCGTCTTTGTCGGAGGCACCAACGACCGCTACTTCCGCGCCTTCGATGCCAAGAGCGGCGAGCTCTTGTGGGAGCAGAAGACCAATTCCGGCATCATGGGCATGCCGATCGCCTATGAGGTTGACGGTACCGAATACGTCGCCATCCAGTCCGGCTGGGGCGTCGATGCGCAGCGCATCCAGGATGCACTCGCCGGCGACAACATCGGGGTCGAAAGCAATGTGCCGCAAGGCGGCGTGGTCTGGGTCTTCGCCGTCAAGAAAGAGCAGGGCCTGTAAGCAACGGCTCTGAAAACAAAATGCGGCGGACATCATGTCCGCCGCATTCTCTTGTGGGCTCTGCCGCTGCAAGCGGCGCGAGCTCACGTCTCCAGTTGCTTGCCGATCGGCAGCGCGCGGATGCGTTTTCCGGTCGCGGCAAAGATTGCATTGGTCAGTGCCGGCGCGAACG
>Ga0210387_10002036_pt1 | contig 15365 bp, 14 predicted proteins | sample IncBWC7OmetaG_FD_160108 | JGI IMG/M metagenome (GOLD analysis project Ga0210387, IMG submission 160108) | Forest soil microbial communities from Barre Woods Harvard Forest LTER site, Petersham, Massachusetts, United States - Inc-BW-C-7-O ...
CCAGTTGCTGCATCGTACGCGGGCCGAGGATCGCTGAGGTCACGTCCGGGTGCGCCATCACGAAGCCGATCCCCATGTGCGTCAGTGACAACCCTGCCGCCTCCGCAATGGGTATGAGCCGCTCGACCGCATCCAGGTTGCGCTCGTCCGCCATCTGCGCGGGGAACGTCTTGGCGCGCAAGCTATCGGGCAGCGGCTGTCCCTTGCGGTAGCGGCCGGTGAGCATGCCTTTCGCCAGCGGGCTCCATACCAACGCGCCCATCCCGTAGGTCTGGCAGAGCGGCAGCACCTCGCGCTCGGTGCTGCGATTTAGGATCGAATAAGGCGGCTGCTCGGTGCGAAAGCGCGCCAGGCCGCGGCGTTCCGCAACCCACTGCGCTTCCACGATTTGGGAAGCCGGGAACGTCGACGAGCCGATCGCCCGGACCTTACCGGTCCGCATCAGGTCCGTGAGAGCGGAAAGAGTCTCCTCGATATCGGTCTCGGGCGAGGGTCTATGGATCTGATAGAGATCGATATGGTCGGTCTGCAGGCGGCGCAGCGACGCCTCTACCGCCTGCATGATCCAGCGCCGAGAATTGCCCTGCTGGTTCGGATCCTCGCCCATGGGCCCGTGCACCTTGGTGGCCAGCACAACGTTGTTACGCTTAGCCTTGAGCGCCTTGCCGACGATCTCCTCCGACTCGCCGCGGCTGTATCTGTCGGCGGTATCGATGAAGTTGATGCCGAAATCCAAGGCCTTGTGGATGATGCGGATGCAGTCGTCGTGGTCAGGATTGCCCAGTCCACCGAACATCATCGCGCCCAGGCAGTAAGGGCTGACCTTGATGCCAGTTCGTCCCAGCGTGCGGTACTTCATGATCTTTCTCCCAGGTTCGATGCTTGGTTGTCAGCGCCGCGTTGCTGCGTTAATCTGTATAAGCGGAACAGCATTCCGCATTTATACGGAACCATGTTCCGCTTGTCAATTAGGAGTATGGTGAGGAACAAATCGGCAGACCCCGCTGATGGCGTCGAACGTCGGGGCCGCACGGATCGGCGCGTGCGCGCCGACGCTCAGCGCAACATCGATACGTTACTGCAGACGGCGATGGCCGTGTTCGCAACCTCTGGGGTGGATGCTCCGGTCCGAGAGATCGCCGAGAAGGCCGGCGTCGGCGTCGGCACCATTTACCGTCACTTTCCGCAACGTTCCGACCTGATCGCGGCCGTCTTTCGTCGGGAAATCGATGCCTGCGCAGACGCTGCGTCGGTTTTGGCGGCCGAGCACGAGCCAGGCGAGGCTTTGGCTCGTTGGATACAGCGTTACGTGGACTTCGTTGCGGCCAAACGGGGACTGGCCAAGGCCCTCCACTCCGGAGACCCAGCCTTCGACACCTTGCCCGCCTACTTCAGGCAGCGCTTAGAACCGGCTCTTCGGGCACTTCTGAAATCTGCCGTATCCGCTGACGAAGTTCGCACCGATATCACCGCCGAGGAGCTTTTGGGTGCGGTCGCAAGCTTGTGCATGCACTCTTACGAGCAAGGAGCCAAACACGCTCGACGCATGGTTTCGCTACTGGTCGACGGCTTACGTTATGGCGCGAGCTCTCCTTCAAAATCCAAGAAAGCTGTTCGTCGCAAAACTTAGCAACTAATTCGCGGCCGTTGCCGCACCGAACTTCGCGGTCATCCAATCGAACAACACGCCCTGCCACAGACTTGGAGCACCCATTTGACAGTGCAACGCGCCGCCGGAGGCAGCATCGAAGGTCACCGCGGTCACGCTGTGCGCGGCGGTCAAGGCCTTTTTCGTCAGCTCCAGCTGCTCGATTGGCACGAAATGATCCTCGGTTCCGGCCAACAACAGTACATCCTGTTTGATTTGGGCCGCCACGGGCGCAATCCGATATGCTTTGAACGCGTCGAGCACGTTGAACATGCCATGTACGCCGAACACCCACTGACCGTTGGCCACCGCCCAGCGTGACCCGCTGTCAGGATTTCGCCGTGCCAGCGACTCGAGGACATCATCGTGGCCGTGGGCGTGCAGCCAGAAGATGAAAGACGGCACGTGGCGCGTGGCGATGGCATAGCCGTCGTACCAGATGTCGTACTCGACGACACCATCGATGCGCGCATCAAAAGCTGCCGCGCGCGGCGCAAGATAGCCGCCGAGACTCTCGCCAAGCAGGACGATTTTCTGCGGCTTGGGATGATTCGACAAAAACGCGTCGAGTACGGCGGCATTGGGCTTCTCCCAATCGGCCTGCATGATCAAACCCTGCTCCCGCAACACCGCGCCCTGTCCGGGTCCTTCGTAAGTGAGCACCGAATAACCGCGCTGATGCGCCGTAGCGGCGATACCCAGATACAGTTCTTCGAGCGTGCTGTCGTAGCCGCCGACGACCACGAGAAGTGGGCGGTTGTCGGCGCCCGCAGGTCCCGGGTAGTACACGGCATTCAGATGGTGCGAGCCATACGCTACCGCGCTGCGCTCGTAGACGACGCCTTGCGCGTCGAGGCCTTGGTAAAAAGCCGTCACGTTTTTTCGATAAACGTCGGTTCGGCGTGCATCATCCGGCGCCAAAAAGAATTCTGCGCTGCGATAGTAGGTGTGCGCTCGCAACAAGGCGTTGCCGCGGCTCTGCGCATCGTTGATGTGCAGCGACCTCGCCAATGCGCCATCGCCTGCTGCCAGCCAAGCCGCGTACCAGCTCTCCGCGTCGCCTCCCTTAACAAGGGCGATGGCTTGCAGCGCCTCGCCGCTGTCGCCGCCCGCGGCTGCCACGTCATTCAGAACCCGTACCGCCTCGAAATTGTAAGAAGGGTCTTTAAAAAACGCAGCTCGTCCATGATCCGCGGGCGCCGGCCACGCAATCAGCACCACCAACCCCAACAACACCACGGCGGATCCTATCCAAACTTTTCGCATGGTAATTCCTTCGCGCCAGTATTCTTCTGTGGGCGAGCACCCATATACGCGGATACCCACTGCATTGGCAACAAGTCCCTACATTGCGCGCAGACGATCCTGAAGTCGCTTGCGAAAGCGCCGGCTCAACCGTAGTCTAATTTTCGATCTCAGTACCACTTCGTAATCGCCCCCGTTCTGCACCTCCAGCCCGTGAATCCGATCGAGCTTTACGATGGTCGAGCGGTGAATGCGGATAAACTTCTCCTCGCCCAGATCGCGCTCGAGCTCCGCAAGCGTTCGACGCATAATGTGCGTATCGCTACCTACATGCAGGCAGGCGTAACAGCCCACCGCCTCGATCCAGTCGATGTCCTCCACATTCAGAAATAGCACTTCGCCGCGACTTTTGACGACGAGGCGGGAAGCGGTAAGCGATTGCGGCTGCGTGTAGTGCGCGAGCTTATCCTTGGCCCGAATTAAGGCTCGCTTGAAGCGCGCGTCGTCGAATGGCTTCAACAAGTAATCGAGCGCTCCGGCTTCAAAGGCGCGCAGCGCGTACTCATCGTAGGCGGTTACAAAGATTATGGTCGACGGCAGATCGCTGCCAAGCAACTCGAGGACGTCAAATCCGCCGCAACCGGGCATTTGCACGTCGAGAAACACCAACTCAGGTTTCGATGTTCGAATCATCTCAACGGCGCTCAAGCCACCATCGCACTCGAGTACCGATCCGATGTCCGGGTCATTACCGAGCAGGACCGTTAGATTGCGACGCGCCCATGACTCATCGTCCACCACCAGCGCTGTTATTGACGATGTTCGCTTGTCGGGCAACGACATTCACGATTCCTTAAGAGGCAGGCACACGACGACTTCAACTCCGTTGGTATCGGTGTGGGTCAGCCGCAAATCGGACTCATTCCCGTGCAATATTTGCAGACGGCTGCGCAGATTGCGGATGCCGACGCCGGGTGTGGCCTGCACATCCGTCGAGCAATCCGGGCCGTCATTGTAAACGCTCAAGCGGAGTTTACCGTCTCGGCGCGAACCGGCAACACGAACCTCGCCGCCGGCGGCACGCTTGCCAATGCCGTGCTTGATGGCATTTTCCACCAAGGGCTGCAGCAGCAGGTTGGGAACCTGTGCCCGCAGCAGGTCTGGAGCAATGTCCACACTTACCTGCAGGCGTTCGCCTAGGCGAATCCTTTGAATATCAAGATAGCGTTGCAGGTACTCGACTTCCTCCGCCAGCGTCACCTGCGATCGATGGGAATCCTCTAAGGCGCGACGCAGAAACTCGCTCAAGCCCACGATCATACTGACCGCCGCATCATTTTTATAATCGCGCACCAGGCCGGTGATTGAATGAAGAGTGTTGAACATAAAGTGTGGCTCTATCTGCTGGCGCAATGCCGCTAGCTGCGACTTGGATAGCTCCTCGCTCAGTCGTGCCGTCTCAGTCATCTGGCGCGCCATCCTCTCTCGCGCATCCATTACATAGGTAACAGTTAGTATCAGCACATAGACGATCAGGTACGTTAGGACCTGAAAAAGCAGTGACGTGCGCCACGTTGTCGCGAATGTGGGTTGCTGTGGAAAATCCCACGGGTTAAAGAGCACTTGCAGCAGCGCAAACCATGCCTCGGCCACCAGGCTGATAACGGCGAAAGCCGCAACGTGCACGGCGGCCGTTTGCAGGGTTGCGGCGCGAATGATGTCATATCGCCGCGCCAAGCCAATGACGAGCGGAGTAGTCAACACCCACGGTAGCCAGGATGCCAGCTCGGTTCCGAAGATCAGCCAAGCGTGTTGCCTCCCGATCGCTCGCATAAAGAGCACCGACTGACCCGCCTCGAATAACGCTCCCGCGACCCACATGGCCGCAATCCAACTCCATGGAGTCGAGCGTACGTCGGCGTGGTTCTCGGTCATGTACGTGACTCTACGCCAAGGTTTTGATGCAAGTTCACTTATGCAACGAATCGCCGTCCCGGTGCAATAAGCGGTCTGAGTACGCCGGAGCGTTGCACCTACACCATGGGCGATGCAATAACAATCGCGTCCGATCGGTCTCCTCCATAGTCCCTAAGCAAGGTAACCCGAATGAGCAATTGGATAGACCGCAGCTCACATCTCTTCCCGTCTCTGCCCGGGGCTTGGTACGCAATTCCGCTCCGTCTAATCGTCGGCTACGGCTTTATGGAGCATGGCTATGCGAAACTGGCGCGAGGTCCGGACGACTTTGCCGACATTTTGCATGCGCTCGGAATGCCCGCTGCCGCGCTGTTGTCATGGGCGACAGTTCTTGTCGAGTTGCTCGGAGGATTTTTTGTGATGGTCGGGGCGTTCATCCCTCTCGCCAGTGTGCCGATGACGATCGTGCTGCTTGTCGCCATATTCACCGTACACTTACCGAATGGCTTCAGCTCCATCAAGCTTCAGTCGGTGACCGCGGCCGGAGCGCACTTCGGACAGCCTGGATACGAGACTGACCTGCTCTATCTTGCGTGCTTGGCCGCGCTCGTGTTGGGAGGGTCTGGGCCCTTCGCGCTTGACCGGTTGTGGCGACGGAAGAGTGGCGGGCTCCCTTTGTGAAACTCTACTTCCCTTGCTTCTTACTCGCCGCCCTCTCCATCGCAATGAGCTGATCCGACGTGCTCAACATTTTTGCGTGTTGGTCGTTGACCGTGTACTTCCCAGCGATCACCAGAGTCGGCACACCGGGTATTTGGTAGTCCTCCGCCCTTTGCTCCGCCTGGCCTGCGCTCATATTCACGCTAAAAGAGCGAAATGCCTCGGAGAATCTAGCGACATTGACGCCATGTTTTCCCACCCAAGCTGTGATGCTGCGCTCGTCATTGAGCCAGACGTGATTCTTATGGATGTCCTCGAAAATCTGCGAGTCCAAGCGATCCAGGTCACCTGTCGCTTGCAGTGCGTAATAAGCCTTCGCCAACGCCTCCCACTCCGGGTGACCTAAGCCCACCGGCACGCGTCGCAACGTTGCATCTTTCGGCAGAGCCGCGGCCCAGCGTGACAACATTGGATAAAACTCATAGCAATGCGGACATCCCCACGAAAAGAATTCGACCACCTCGATCTTCCCGTTGGTCTCCTGTCGCTGTGGGGCATCCAGCACGACATAGTCATGTCCGGCGACAATGCTCGCTTGAGGAGACGTGGACAGCGCAAGGAAAGCGAGTGCGCAAATACTGATCCCTGGACGCATAGCAACCCCTGTTTAGAATTGGCAACCGGCGACGAGTTATCTTAGCGCCGAATTCCCCCGAAACACATGAGTGTTTGTGGCCCGCCCACCCCGCAGTCTCGGCTGTCTCTACTTTTTCCGACTCGCCGAGCGCTTCTTCGGCGTTTGCTGATGATGAGAGCTTTTTGGATGGCCCACGATGGGCGGCTGAATCGGTGTGCCGTAGACGTGCGTGTTCGAATGAGGGTGCGGCACAAAGGAACTCGGCGTTGGGCGGGAGTCGGTCGACTGAGCGCCGGCTGACAAAGCCGGCTGCATGAGCGTGGCGGCCGCGAGCACGATAACGACGTATTTCGTCATGTTCATGATTCTCCCAGCCGAATGGTAGCTCAATATCGCGGCCGGACGTTCCCAGTGCGTTCCTAATGTGATGTACGTCTCGCGTTTTCATCGTCGGCCGGGTCATTCGGGCCGCAATGCTCCGCAATCGATTTGGGCCGGTCCAGAAGGAGGCTATCTTGTCGGGTAAAGCCTCGATAAATAATCCATGTCCAGCTCGCCTTCATAGGTCTCAGCGCCGACCTTCAATGCTTCCGTCACGCGTGCTTGCGTCACCTCGTTAGCGACACTCAAGTCGGACTCATGGGCTTCCACCAGGAGGCCCTCTGCCATGGAGCTGAACCCTCCCATATCCACCGCCGCCTTGGCGTGAGCGATGGCATGGGCGGGAAATGCGGCGATGCGATGAGCCAGTGCCTCGACAAAAGGCGTCAGCTCGTCCGCCGGCAGCGCCCGATTGATATAGCCGTAACGTTCTGCTAACTCCGCCGAGAGATCATTGCAACCCAGGAGCACCTCCAATGCCCGTCCCCGTCCGATGAGCCGGGGCAATCTCTGCGTAGAACCGCCGCCCGGAACCAGCCCGACCGCTACCTCGGGTTGGCCGAAGATCGCTTTGCCAAGGGCGGCAAAGCACATGTCCATGGCCAGCGCGATTTCGCTCCCTCCGCCGCGTGCCCGTCCCTCGATTTTCGCAATGGTTGCCTTGGGCATGTTCCTGAAGCGCTCACCAATCGTCTGCGTAAGACGAAAGCTGCGCGTAAGGGATACCATTTTCGAAGCGGATCCAACTCGGCCCAAACCAGAGTGGGCAATAAAGAAATCAGGCAGCGCGCTCTGCAAGACCACAACCCGAACGCTCTCATCGGCTTCGAGCTGCCTGCCGAGTTTGTCGAATTCCTGTGACAGAAGTTCATCAAGAAGATTGATCGGCGGATGATCGATGCTGACAAATGCGACTCCAGAATCAAGCCGCAACCGGAAACATTTGTAATCAGAGTACTGCATTGAGTGACTCCATTTGACAGGGGTGCGGCGGCTCAATGCATCCCCCGAATAGGGGGCAAACAATGACGCATTGGCGGTCACACCCGAGCACCTGGCCTAGGGTGCGACTACGCTGGACTCATTTTCCGCGCCAATGCGTCCACGCCAATGCGTTCAGATGAACCCGAGATTGGCCGGGCTGAAGGCCGAGAGGTTGGGCAGGACCGCCGCGAGCGCGGTGGCGTCGGCGCCGAACCAGCTTGCGAGCGTGGCGGCAAACTGATCGACGGCGATCGTCGGAATCCAGCGGCCCAGGTCACTCGCATCGTCCGGTCCGGACAGAGTGAGCGTAGGCATCGTGCCGTAGATCTGGCCCCCCTTGACGGCGCCTCCGATGACGAGGGGATGACTCCCCCACGCGTGATCCGTTCCGCCGCCCGTATTGGGCAGGAAGTTGCGCGAGAAGTCCGACAGGGTGAATGAGGTCACGCTCGAATCGGTGCCGATGTCGCTCATCGCGCCATGGAACGCCGTGAGGCCGGCGTCGAGCTCGGTGAACAGACTCTCCTGTGTATTGAGCTGGTTTGTGTGAGTGTCGAAAGAGCCGAGGGTGACCAGAAACACCTGACGGCTCGCGCCAAGCGTGCTTCGCGCCTGGATGACCTTCGCGATTGCAAGCAACTGCGCGGCGAAGTTCCCGGTCAGTGCGCCGAAGCGCGCCGTCAGTGTCGCATTGGTGCTCGTCAGGATCGGATTCAGCACGGCGCTGCTCGCCAGCGCGCCGGTCATCACCGCTTGCGCGGCCTGCACAAGGTTATCGCTCTGATCGACATTCAGGAGCTGCTGCAAAGCGGTGAGGCGCGCTGTGTCGGTCGCGCTGCTCGAGTAGCCGTTCAGCCCGAACGAGCCGCTCGTCGGAATCACGAGCGCCTGCGAGGCGGCACCGGTGACAAAAAGATTGTTCCCGCCGGTCGAAATCATCGGCGGCACGGTCGACCCGGAATTCAGCGTCGCAAGCTGGTCCGTCAACCGTCCACCCCAACCGCTGTTCGATGATGACGTGCTCGAGATCGAGGCCTGCCACTGGTGCTGCTGGTCGATGTGGGAGAAGAGACTCTCGGGCTTGATGGTCGAAGTCGACAGGTACTGCGCCTTGGTAAGCGGTTGGACGAGCGTCCCGACATTGGCGACGATGGCCATGGTATCGGCCGCCCAGAGCGCCTGGAGGCCCGGAAGCGCTGGATGCAGACCATAGAGCGGGGCGCCGGTACTCACCTGCAGCGGCAGGAGCTGCGCCTGTGGGATTGCGAGATAGCTGCGGGTCGTCGCGTAGTTGGCGTAGCCGGCCGTATCGAGCGGCACGATCATATTGTTCGCATCGTTTCCTCCGTAGAGGAACACGCACACGAGTGCCTTGTAATCATTCGCAGGGGCGGCATTCGCGGCCAGCAAACCGAGTTGCCCGAGCGCCGCACTGCCGGCCAGCGCGCCGGCGTGTGCGAGGAAGGTACGACGCTTCATGTTATCGCTCCACTTGGTATTGGCCGGAGCTGAGTATCAGGTAGGCCGCGGCCCGCACCGGGGCAACGGGGTCGCTCGAGTTGGCTCCCGCGGCGTTCGCCGCCGAGAGGATGATGGCGCTGGCGTCGCTCGATAGGCTGCCGTGCATCAGTGTCTGGTTGAGCGCGGCGATCATCGCGGCATTGTCGTTGTCACCGGCGAAAGCGCTAAGGTTGATGCTCGTTCCGGTGCTGCCGGTCACCGTGGAACTGGGAGCAGCGCCCCCCTGCAAGATCACCGTATTGACGAAGTTCGAACGGGCCAGGGCAGTGGCGGCGTTCTGGATGCCGAATTCCGGGGCGGTGGTCTGCGTGCCGGGAATCTGGTAGCTCGGCGGATAGAAATTGAACACGGTCTCCGGCGAGAAGATCGGTTGACCCATCGCCGAACTCGCAGTGCGTGGGAGCACGCCATCCGATTGTCCGCCGAGGCTGCGCAGTGTCTCCGTGATGAAAAGGGCCGGCTCGCGCAAGTGACCGAAGATCGCCGCAGGTGCCGCATCGCGGGCCTCCTCGTCCTCGAGAATCGCGCGCACGACGGCGCCGAGATCACCACGCACTCCCTGGCCATTGTCGGCGAACACCGCGGCGATTCGCGCCACATAAGCCGGCGAGGGATTGCTTGTCACGAGATGCTGGATCAGCTGCTTGCCGATGAACGGGCCCACGTTCGGATGATTGAAGATGTTGTCGAGGGCGTTCGCAAGATCCTGCTCGGGCGTTTGTCCGGTCGGCACGGTATAGGAATTCAGGAGAAGCTTGGTACCCGCCTGGTGATGGTTCGAGAATGAGACCATCTGTCCATCGAAGTTGATCGGATTGTTCCAGTTCGAGCTCGCACCGGGGCGCGGCGGATAGGTCCAGCCGGTGAACACGGCGGCGAAGCCCTCAATTGTCGGCGGAGCGTACGTCGGGATTGGCGCACCGGTTGAATCGAGCTGCTGGCTGCCGTCTTGATTGAGCTCTACCAGGCCGATCGAGAAGAGCTGCAGCACTTCGCGCGCATAATTCTGGTTCGGCACTGTTCCATTGGTGGGATTGGTCTGGTCGCTATTGGCCATGTCGAGGTAGTGACCCATTGTTGGGCTCAAGGTCACATCCTGAAGCAGCGTTCGGTAGTTGCCGAGTGCATCATTTAGCAAGATGTTTTGGAAATCGGCGAGGCCATAGGCCTCGTAGATCTCGACGCTCGAGACCACCATGATCTGCGAGAGCGCGAAGGCCACCCTCTGCCGCAATTGGTCCGGGTTGCTTAGTGCGTGTGTGAAGAAATCCCGCTGCACCTGAAACGCCGAGTACTGATCACGCGCGCAGAGGCTCGCCGCATCGGGCGGGTTCGAGCCGTCGCTCTTGCAGTCCGCGGGCGCGGTATGCGGCGTGTAGCTGTAACCCGTGTACTGGGTCGCGGGCAACGCGAGTTGCGCGCTGATATAGGCGTCAATGCCGGTGCTCTGCACACTCGCCACATCGCTTGCCGTGACTCCGAAGGTCGCCTGATCGAGTAATCGGGCAGCGTCCGCGGCCGTGACGGCCGGTGGCGGCGGTGGTGGCGGAGCAGTCGGTGCGCTCGCCCCCGAACCGCCGCCGCCGCAGGCCGACACGATCAACGCAACGCCGAATGCACCGAGAAGTTTCGCGGCTGTCGGTGCCGAGCAACAACGAGAGAGACCGCCTCCCATGATCCGACTCTTCTTTTGCTTGTGACGAGTATAGAAACGTCAAGGGACGGACTCCGTTGACATCGACGCACGGCTTTCTGAACGGGCTGGATAAAGAAGAGTGCGGCAGGATACTTCCAAGCGTGGTAGGAAGGGATTCCACCACGATTTTGTCGGGAAAAGAGCTGCCGCACTCTGAAAACCACTGACTTGAGCGATGCCCTCCATGATCACCACTCATGGCATTTGTTCGGAATTTTCCTAGGTTCAACCTATCCGCCCAGCGCAAGAAAATCTGTACGCTAGGCCACTTATGTCAACTTATATTTGGTCTGAGCGCTGCTAGCGCAGCAGCGCATACGGCGCTGGAGCGAACGATCCGCCACCGCTCTGTAGGAGTTTTGACCGCCCGCCATGGTGGGGTGCAGAATCGGCCGAAAAAGGCATGAGCACGAGCAACACCTGACAAATCGAGAGCATCTGAACAATGACTATTTCAATCCGTGCGGCCGAGCCCAACGACTACGAAGGCATTCACCAAATATTTTTAGGTCCCAAAGTGGTTTGGGGAACGCTTCAACTGCCCTACCCATCGGTCGAGATGTGGCGCAAGCGACTGGCTGATCCTTCAGATGGTACTTTCAGACTGGTGGCGTTTCTCGAACAAGAGCTGGTCGGGCAATTAGATGTTCACACTTTTCCCAATCGCCCGCGCCGCCGTCACGTGGGCAAGATAGGTATGTCGGTTCGCGATGAGTTTCAACGCAAAGGCGTCGGCACGGCACTGCTCCAGGCAGCCGTTGACATGGCGGATAAGTGGTTGAATCTCTTGCGGCTTGAACTGGAGGTTTATGTCGACCACGAAGCAGCCGTTCGGCTGTACAAGAGGTTTGACTTTGCCATTGAAGGCACGCTGGTCCGCTTTGCCTATCGCGCTGGGCAGTATGTCGATGCGTACACGATGGCTCGCTTCAAGCGAGAGTGAGTTGCGCGGCAACCTTCTGTCGCGCATCCTAAAGCACCGCAGGGATAACAACTATCTAATAGCCCCGATGATCATCCCATGAATGACGCGACCAGTGACCGAACGAAATAACGCGGTCTTTTTGAGCTATGCGACGCAAGACGCAGATGCGGCGCTGCGGCTTTGCCAAGCCTTGCGCGGCGCTGGTATTGAGGTGTGGCTCGACCGCAGCGAGCTTCGGGGTGGTGATGCCTGGGATCAAAGAATCCGTCGCGAGATTCGCGACTGCGCGCTGTTCATCCCAATCATATCCGCGAACACGCAGGCGCGTCTCGAAGGCTACTTCCGGCGAGAATGGAAACTCGCCGTCGCCCGAACGTTCGACATGGCAGACGACAAGACGTTTCTCATGCCGGTCGTCATCGACAGCACTCACGATCGGGACGCCCATGTGCCGGACAAGTTTCGCGAGCTTCAATGGACGTCTTTACCCGGCGGAGAAACCCCGGCAATCTTTCTCGAACGACTCCAGCGTCTGCTTTCACCCGAGGGCCACGCATTGGCGCCAGTCAAGGCGCCATCAAGGGGACACCCTGCGTACAACGTTCACGCTGCGCCGGCCGCGCAGGTTCCAATCCCGGCCAAGTCCATCGCTGTCCTGCCGTTTGCAGATATGAGTGCAGAGAAGGATCAGGAATATTTCTCGGACGGTCTGGCAGAGGCGCTCATCGACCTACTTACACAAGTTCGCGATCTGCGGGTACCGGCGCGCACGTCGTCCTTCTCCTTCAAGGGAAAATCCGATGACATTGCCAGCATCGCGCAGAAGCTGCGCGTGGCTCATGTCTTGGAGGGCAGCGTACGCAAAGCCGGCACCGCGATCAGAGTGACCGTGCACCTGATTCGCGCCGACGACGGCTACCACCTCTGGTCGAAAACCTACGACCGGGACATCGAGGATATCTTCAAAGTCCAGGACGAGATCGCGGGCATCGTCGTTGAGGCGCTAAAAGCCCAACTGCTGCCGGCGCAAGGCGTTGTCAATTCGCACCGCACGTCCAATATAGAAGCGTATGAGCAGTATCTGCTCGGCAAACAGTTTCACTATTATCGGCGCGGCGACAGCTCTCAGCGTGGGCTCACAGCCTTGACCAAGGCCCTCGCTCTCGATCCAAACTACGCGTCTGCGCATGCACTTCTTGCCGTCAGCATGGCCGACCAGATCATGGTGGGCACGGCTGCGTTTGCGGCAAATGCCCCGCTGGCTATTGAGGCGGCCGAGAGAGCGGTCGCACTGGCGCCAGGTCTCGGCGAGGCCTATTCGGCCCGCAGCTTTGTGCGCTCCAATTTACAGTGGGATTGGCGGGGAGCGCAGGCAGATATAGAGATAGCTTTGCGGCTCGACCCTCGTTCAGAGACGACCCAGCGTCGATTCGGGATACTGCTGGCCTCTATGGGCCGCATTCCCGAAGCCCTGGCCGCCGCGCAGGCGGCAACTGAGATCGAGCCGCTCGACGTGAGTTCTTGGAATTTACTCGGGCTTTGCTACTGCGCGGCCGGTCAATTCGCTGAAGGACAGCGAGCTTTGAAACGCGGGCTGGGACTGAGCCCGGAATCGATCATGATGACGCTTTACCTCTCGCTGGCGGAGTTGGTCACCGGTCAGACGATCGAGGCATTGAAAACCAACAGCCGGCAGCAGTACGAGCCGTGGCGCAGCGCCGTTCTCTGCGCGGCCGAATATGCCTTGGGTCATGCGCAGGAGTCGCAAAGGGTCATGGACGAATTGATCGACAGGTACGGACAGAAAGCTCCCTTTGCTATCGCCATGGCCTATGTGTGGCACGGCCAAATAGACGAGGCATTTGAGTGGCTGGAGCGGTCCTATCAGCAGCGTGACGGGGGACTCACAGTGCTCCAGGCCATGGTCGGATTTTCTGAAGTGCGTAAAGATCCGCGCTACGCGGAGTTGCTGCGAAAGATGAACTTTGCGCCTTAACTTGGCGTCCGAATCTCACATGGGCGAGCTCTTCGGAGTGTAATTCTGTTCGCTGCGAGCACTCCAACGGTACAGATTTTCATCCCCGCAATGAGGGCATTTGATCGCAGTCAGTTGATCATCGAAATCCGTCAACGCTTTGCCGCCCGCTGCTATGGCCGCAGTCGCAATCACAAGGCCGCATGATCGATTCTTACACAGCCACCCTACATAGGCCTCGCCCGACACCATTTGCTGCGGCGGTCGTACGTCGACGTGCCGCAACGGGGCGGCGGCGACCGGTTTGTGAGATGGCGTACCCTTACTTTTTGTCGAACGTTTGATCGCCATGACTCGACCCTCCTGGCGCGATACCCCAAAAGACTACCGCAAGTGTCTGCCATACCAAAGTCCAATCGATCCCACGGTTTGATAACCTTTCATCCCTGACGCCGAGAACCTGAGCGCGCGGGAGCAACATTATGAGTGAACTTGAGCCGAGACTGCCCGCGATTTTCCTAGGACATGGCAGCCCGATGGAGGCATTGGGCGGCCCGTACGCCGACGCGTGGCGACGCCTGGGCGCAACACTGCCGAGGCCGCGGGCAGTATTGATGATCTCGGCTCATTGGTACATCGACGCGACCGCCGTCACCGCCATGAAGGCCCCCCGCACGATCCATGATTTTTATGGCTTTCCCGAAGCCCTCTATCAAATAACATACCCTGCGCCTGGCGAGCCCTGGTTGGCCGAGCGGGCCACAAATCTCCTGGCGCCTGTGGAAGTACTCAAGGATAACGATTGGGGGCTGGACCACGGCGCTTGGTCTGTGCTGCGGCACCTTATTCCCGCCGCCAACGTGCCTGTCGTGCAACTCAGCATCGATCGGACAAAACCGCCCGGCTTTCACTTCGAGATCGGTCGCCGACTGCGCGATCTGCGCGACGAAGGCGTTCTCATCGCCGGATCCGGCGACGTCGTCCACAACCTTCGCACCGTGAGCTTTGATGACGGAGCTCAACCTTACGATTGGGCGATCAGGTTCAACGACGTCGTACGACAGGCCATCGCGGATCACGATTGGCAGCGCCTGATCAACTACGCTGAACTTGGACAGGACGCCCTGAAATCGATTCCCACACCCGAGCACTACTTGCCGCTGCTCTACACCTTGGGCGCAGCCTATGACGATGAACCGGTATCATTTTTCAATGACGAGATAGCTTTCAAGTCCATCAGCATGCTCGGCGTGAGCATCGGCCACGCCCAGCCGGGCGGTGACGCCGTGACTCGTCATCCCAACTGGCCGCGCCCTCGAAAGGTGGCCGAGTAACAAAAGTCACGAGCCGACCATGAGGATGAGGATTGCGATTCTTATGGCTGGATGCCGCGCAGCTTATGGCGCGGCGACACTACGCAGTGCGTCGATGGAATATTTTCCCGCACCCGTAATGTACAACAGCAAGAAGCCTCCCATAATGCTGAGATTCTTGTAAAAGCCATCCATGTTGTCGACTCGATCCGTACCTGTCATTGTCCAATAGCGATGCCCAATAAGCGCAGTTCCCAGCGTGTATAAAAACAAAAGAAAAGCCGAAGGACGCGCGAAGGCGCCAACGGCGATCGCAAATGCAACCGGGAGCTCCATAAAGATCGCAACGGCGGCGGCCAGTCTTGGCATCGGGCCGCCAAGCTGCACTATTTGGCTTACCGTGCCCGAGTAGTCCCTCAGCTTTCTCCAGCCGAAAATCAGAAAGAGTGTCGCGAGAAAAAGG
>Ga0210387_10002037_pt1 | contig 15364 bp, 13 predicted proteins | sample IncBWC7OmetaG_FD_160108 | JGI IMG/M metagenome (GOLD analysis project Ga0210387, IMG submission 160108) | Forest soil microbial communities from Barre Woods Harvard Forest LTER site, Petersham, Massachusetts, United States - Inc-BW-C-7-O ...
CGCCGCGACCGGTTCCAGCTCGAAATCGACCTCAAATGGTGAATTTTCGAGCGGTCGTAATTTTCAAGCAGCACGACCAAGCCGGTCCCGATCGCGCGATCAGTCAGCGACGGGGGTGCGCGTGCAATTTTGGTCTTTCCAATTGATACGCGTGCCGCCGTCTAGCATCTCGAAATCCGTCGGCATGAGCGCGCCCAGATCGGAGCCTCCGATGCTGTCGGACGCCTCGGTCGTTGCGGAGATGTAGATATTTCCGCCGTCCGCTAAGAACATGCCATAGGTTTGCAGGGCCTTGGCGACGGCGCGCGCCGCGTCGTTCGGCAGCGTAGTCAGATCATAGTCGGCGCGCAGGCGCAGACGCGAGCCGTACGGCAGCGTGGTTGGCCCGCCCGTCGGGCCACCGATATGTGTCATTGGATGCACATAGACCGCAGACCGGATGCGGTTGTTGGAGATCGTGAAGCGCATCGCGTGCGACACCTGTTTGGCAGCGAGCTCATCGGCGGTGAGCAAGAGCGGCGCGATCGGGAAATCTCCAGCGTCCGCTCCGTTGCACCCGTCGCCACGAGCGAAGTTCGGCGGAGCCGCCGCTTGCCAATAGTCCCGCGTCAGATCCCAGACGACCAAACAGCTCCCGCTGAACGTGCCCCCCGTGGCCATGCCGCCGGTGACGTTCGATTGATAGAGCTCGTACAAGCGCGGCCCTTGGTAGACGAGCAGGTGGCAATCACCGTCCGCGCAGGCGTAGTTGTCTGCGCCTTCGGTCTTGCCGCCCGCGGGTAGCGGAATTGGAGCGGTATCACAGTCGGGGAGGGCGTCACTCGGTTGGGTGAAGGTGCGCCGCGGGACGCTCGCGTCCGCGGTGTTGACCTCGAACGAGAAATCCACGCCGAGCGTGGTGCGCTTGCCCGTGTCACCCCAGCCACTCGCCTGCAGCGCAGCCAAAATAGTGCTCGATTCCGAGTCCACCGCAGCCTTGGAGATGTCCTGATAGAAGACGGAGCTGGCAACGAACGACTGCGCGCTCGCGGTGCTCGTATTGCCGGCGCTGCTCGTGCTCGAGCCGGCGCTACTCGCGCTCGTGCCAGCGACGCTCGCTCCTGAGCCGCTGCCGGCCGAGCTCGAGCTCTGCCCGCCTGCGCTGGAGGCCGCGTCGCTCGCCGCGCCACTGCCACACGCGACGGCGGCACCAGCCCAAAGCAAGACCAGCGAACCGCGAGCCAACAGCGCTACGTCCATAATCAATCAGCGTACCTAGCTTTCGATTGAATGGCCAGTGAGCGCGCGCGTAAAACGCGCGCCTACATCGCCGCCAGGCCAAGCTGCACGTGCCGCGTGGCATCACACGTGCCTCGTGACACTCGTTGCTCGGCGCGCAAGCCATTGCCGTGCCCGAAGCGCGTTGCCCGCCTGAGCACACATCGCCTTGAGCGCAGGGGTTACTGTCCGATCAGCTCGTGCCGTCTGCGTTGCTGTGCACGCAACCCTGGTCGGATCACACGGCTGCATGGTTGTCGTCGCAGCTGAGTGGCGCCCGGCCAGAGCACTGCCCATTCGTGCACGTCTGCTTGTGCACGTCTGCCGTTGCGGACATTGGTTGCCACTGTCACAGCTGGTCTCGTCCGTGAGATTCATTGCTGGGCTAGCCGTCTTGCGTACGTTGTGCTGAAGTCGCGCGCTTCGAGCTCGAAAAAGAAGGGGTCAGGGCATGCTGATGGGATCGGTTTCATGGGCGGCGGTGTTGGTTGCGGGCGCCGTGCTGCTGGGGTGCTCTGGCGCAGAATGGCGAGCGGTGGAAATCGACTCGCCCTATCAGGCGCCCAAAGCGTTGACCGTCACCGTGGTCGCGCCGCGCGTGGCGCAAGAGGCCTCGCAGGCCTTGATCTCGGCGCTGGTCGACGAGCTTCGCAGCAGCGGCATCAGCGCGACTATCGTATCCGGAACGGCCGGCGGTGCGGAGGCAAACCTGACGATCTCCAAATGGGAGCCCGGCTCACAGGCGATGCGTTGGCTGGTCGGTTTTGGCGCAGGCGAAGGAGAGATCGTCGTCACCGTAGACACCGCGACCATCGGGATCGCGGGCACGGCGCACGGCTGGATTTCTGGCGGTTTCTTCGGCGGTGACTCGAACGACTCAGCCATTGCTACCGGTCGCTTGATCGGCAGAACGATCATTACTGGTCGCAGCGAAACCCAGCCACGCCAACCGAAAACCCCGCGTTCAATGGCTTCGCGGGTCGGCGCCCAATAGGCGGTGGTGGGTTGGCGAGGCTCGTCGTGGCCCTCGGCGCGGCATGGCGCAGCTCCGCAACTCGGCTCGTGCTCTACTCGCATGCCCCCGCCGCGAGAAAGTGATGTTCAAGTTTGAACTTCAATCTTGAAATGCCGAAGGCACCAGCGCCGAGGTAGTCGTTCTCGCGAATGCGGAGGGCACCTCGCGGCTGCGCGTGCCGGGTTGGGCTTTTCGTCAGAGACGCCGAAGGCTGTGCGGGTCTGCGTTGCGCCGCGTGACCACCCCAAAAATCAGCCCATTATATGGTGTCTACGGCGCGGACGCGCCGCGAGTTTACTTGGCTGCTGCCGGCTTCGCTGCAATGACTTCACTGAACAGTTTGCCGAGCGCCGAGATTGCCGGCGTGGTGGCAAAGCCAGTGTGCACCGTCGGAGAGACGAGCCCACTCAGAACGTCGGCGCGCGGCGTGGTGCGAGTGAGCGCGCTCGACAAGGATTGAACCGGGTTTTTCGCGTCGGTCTTACGCGCAAGCGCTTGCCCGAACTGCGCGAGATCGTCCGGCTGCCCGAAGCGCTCGACGACGAGCTGTAGAATCGAGGTGTGGTCGAAAAGGGAGTGGCAAGCCGAGCCCGCTTCCACGAGCGGCGACACCACTATGCCCGGGATGCGCACGCCGAGCGTGCTGAAAGGCGACTGAATCGTCCACTTGTTCCCTGCTGGCGGCGCGTAAGACATCGCTGGCGGCGGCACGTGATCGAAGAAACCGCCGTGCTCGTCATAGCAAATGACGAGCACGGTGCGCGCCCATTTGGCCGGGTTCGAAGTGAGCGCGACGTACACGCGGCGCAAGAAATCCTCACCGTAACCAACGGGGAGCGGCGGGTGATTGCAGTTGCCATGCTGATTCAAGACCGTCGCAAAGTCGTTGTAAAATGGCTCACAGTAGATGAACTGCGGAGCGCGGTAGCTGCTCTGCCAGTTCGCCGCCAGTGAATCGAGCACGTGTCCGTGCTCGATCACGTGCAGCCATTGAGACGGCATCAGCAATAGGTTCGACGGCACGCCCACGTCGCGGATGCTTTGCGCGTCGACGTAGATCTCGAAATCCAACGATTTTTTAGCCAAATAATCGAGCACGCTGTGTTGAGTCGGAAATAGCGTGAGCGAGTCGGGCGTCGCGTCGATCAAGGTCTCACCGCTGAGGGCCATCAAGCGATTAGGCTGAGTGTCGGCTGGCACCGCGGCAAACCAGCGGTCGCACACGGTGTTGTTCCGCGCGAGCGCCGCCGTGATGGGTATTTCCAGCGGGCGATTGAAGCGCATCGGCACCGGGCTCTTGTCGATGCTTTGCGTGGCTTGATAGGTCTTGATGAAGCCGTCCATCGCGCCGCCGCGGAGCTCGGTCTCGATCTGCGCGCGCGAATGCGGCAAATCAGTGGGCAGGTAGCCGTCGGGCGTGGCGGTCGGATAATAGAGGTTGCCCGCGACGTCGGGGTTTCCGGCATCGAAGGTGTTGCTCTGCAGGCGTAGGCCGTCCACGTCGGTGCGACCGTCGAACGCGGGGTGGCTCAGGAAGCCGAGCATGTGATCGAACGAGCGATTCTCCAGCATCACGACGACGATGGTATCGACGAGACCCCGGAGCTGATCTTGGCTAATCATTGGTCCTCCTGCTCGGCATTCTACTCGACCTGTCAGCAACCGAAGTCGAACACCAAGCGCAGTTGAGAGGGCAGCGTCGCACTTTCGTCTGCGCTGAGCGTCGTATCGAACGCCCAGGTCCCATTCGCGGGGGCGTCGAGCAGCGCGCTGCCCTTTGGGTTCAAGCAGACTCGCGTGCCGTTCGGTGGCGTGACGCACAAGGCGTGGTCCTGCACCTGTAGCCCGCTCTTCACGCTCGGTTGCGCGACGGACTTCACCCTCAGCGCAGAGCCCGCGCTGATTTGTAGCGAGCCCGTGCACTTCAAGCTCGCGTCGCACGTTGCTTGCGCCGCCTGATTCTGGGTCGGTGCCACTCGTACGGATTGGCTCGCGTGTGAGTTGCCCTTCGCGGGGTTCGCGTCGAGCGCGACGATCATGAACGTGGTGTCGTTCAGTACGTTGACCTGCCGTTGATCTTTGGACGCGACCTGCGCGTTCCAGCCGCTCGGCGCCGGATCTGCTTGCAACGCCGCGTTGCCGCGCACCTCCCAACTGATGGTGACCGGCGCGGCGTTGCAGATCAGAGGGGGAGAGACATTGAATGCCACGACCCCGGGGCTCGGGCCGCAGCCGCAAGTCACGAGTGAGATGACGAGCGCGGCCCCCGCGCTGCACTTTCCGCTCATCTGGCGAAGATCGTCGATCTAGCTGCGTTCGTCAAAGCTCTGCGTGCGTGCGTCGAAGCCCGAGGGCTAATAGGGCAGAAATCGGAAATCTCGAACGGCCCCGATCCGCCTCAGCCACGCCGTCCCGCTGAGCGTCGTCCTTGGGTGATTCGAATAGGCACGTTCGACGTTGTTGACGTGAGTCGAGTTGAGTTGAGTTGCTCGCGGGTCACCGCCCCAGGCGGAGACCCAATTTCGGGCTTCGAGCGTTGGCCACGCAAATGTCACACAGTCGTGCGCGGATGATCGCATTGGCTCGGGCATGCTCGGCTCTTCAGCGTGTGCGAGAACGCGACGCGCGCGTCACCTGCCACTGCGCATTTGGAATCATTGGCTCGCCCGACGACACTTGCGACGCTTTTGCCCCGGTGGGATACGCAATCGGCGCTCGTTGTGGCGCTGAGCGCGCTGCTTTTGTGTGCGTTCTTCTCGGTGCCGTACCTGCCGATGGTCGATCTGCCGCAGCACTCGGCTCAGATCAGCATTTGGGAGCGCCTCGACAGTGCGGAGCTTTCGGCGACGCAGTTCTTCCAGCTCAATCTGCGGACCCCTTACATCGGTGCCTACGTTTTGGCGCGGGTGCTGGCGACCTGGCTCGGCGCCGTGTCCGCGCTCAAGCTGGTGGCCTGGCTGGTCGTGATAGGCCATTGGGGCGCGTTCAGCGGGCTAGTGCGCACGCTGGGACACCCGCGTTGGCTCGGCCTCTTGGGCTTGCCGCTCGGCCTCGGTTACGGCTTCTATTTCGGCTTCATCAGCTTCATCGCGGCGCTTCCGTTCGGTTTGCTCGCAATGAGTGCCGCGCTCGTTCATCGGCAACGAGCCACGGCACGCACCGGGCTTTGGCTCGCGGCAGCGCTGTGCGCGACACTCGTCACTCACGGCTTCGCGTTCGGGATGACTTTCGCGCTGGTCGCGCCGCTGCTCTGTCGCGGCGCAGGCTCGCTCCGCGCCCGTCTCGCTCCGCTGCTTGCACCAGCCATTCGAGCCGCGGTCTGGCTCGTTCCGGGCTCTTCTGCGCACAGCATCGGGCTCACGATCTGGGCGCCGCGGTTTTGGGATTTAACGGACGTGCCGGCCTTGTTGCTCGCGGCTTCCGCCGCCGACCACGTCGCGTCGGTGTTCGGGGTCGTGCTGCTCGGTCTGGTCGCGCTTTCACTTGGCCGACCGAGCCGCGCGTTGGAGCGAGCCCTGCCCCTGTGCCTGATGTTGCTCGGGTACTGCTTGTTCCCGCTGAGCTTGGGTGGCTTCAGTCCGCTTCATCTGCGTTTTGCCGCATTCATGGTACCGGCGCTACTCATCGCTTGCGAACCGCGCGCGGCTTTCCGTTCCTGGCGAATCCCGCTGTGTATCGCCGCAACGAGCGTGGCTTGGCTCGGGCTGTTCGTTCATCGTCTCTCGGCGTTTGCTCGCGAAACGCAACCGATAGCCGACTTCGTCGCTCGCATGCCGGCCGAGCTCAGCATTCGCCCGATTGTGTTCGAGCGCACGAGCAGCGTGTTCCCGGCGCTCCCAACGCTGCTGCACCTATCGGCGTACTACCTGCCCGAGAAGGGCGGGCGGCAGGCGTATTCGTTCGCGATGTATCCGACGAGCGTGATTCGTTACCTGTCTACCGTCACGCCGACCATGGACGGTGGCGCGGAATGGCACCCGGAGACGTTCTCCGCGGCCAGCGAGCTCGCAGGATACGATTGCTTCCTCGTTCACAGCAGTACCGACCGCTCGAATGAGCTCTTTGGAGCGCGCGTGAATGAGCTCCGTTTGGTGTTTCACGAGTCGGGTTGGTGGGCCTACTTCACTCGCTCCGCCCTCGCGGGTGAGCGCGTCAGCATTCAGAAAGGATCGTGGCATGCACAACCGATGGTCGTCAGTCGCTAACAAGGAACCCGCGAGCAACTCGGAGTCACCGATCTCCGAGGCTCGGCTGAAACCTCGGCAAGCGGACCCATTCCGACTCGTACGCCGGACGAGTCGTGCGGCCGAGCTGTCACTGGAGGACTTCACTCGCTATTTCCCGTATTCGCCGACTGCGCTCGCGATCAAGGAATGCGCACGGCTGTCGGTCGTGCGCCGCTATCAATGTCCAGGGCCGGTTCTCGACGTAGGCTGTGGCGACGGGTTGTTTGCGCGAATGGCGTTCGAGGGCGCTGAGGTCTGGGGTATCGACATCGACGCAAAAGAGGGGCGCTGGGCGTCCGCCAGCCAGGCGTACACGCAGGTCATTTTGGGGGACGTGACCCGGGCCAGCTTGCCCGAGGCGTTTTTTGCGACGTGCGTCGCCAATTGCTCGCTGGAGCACGTGCCGCGCATCGATCTCGCGCTGAAGAATATCTTGAGCGCGTTGCGGCCCGGCGGGTTCGCATACTTGTTCGTGCCAAGCGCGGAGTGGGCGAGTCATCTGACCAGCTCACGCGTGCTTGCGGGGCTCGGTGCGCCAAGCCTAGCGCTTCATATTCAGCGCTCGATCGATCAGCTGTTCCGGCACCATCACTTGTATGACGCTCAGGGTTGGGCGCGTGTCGTGAAGGAGTCGGGGCTGGAGCTGGTTGCGCTCGAACCGGTTCTATCGACCGGAACCACGGTGGCCTTCGAAGCGTTCCTCTTGCCTTCACTAGCCGGTTTGCTGAATAAACATCTGACGACCCGCTGGACGAACTTTCCCAGAATCCGACAGGCGTTTGCTCGGCCGGTCTATCAAATGGTGAAGGCGATCATGGATCACAGCGACGCGGCACCTACGGCGGAGTTCTTCATCGCAGCACGGCGCCCCGAGGTCTAGGTGGAGACCGTCGATTATTTTTCGAATCATCGCCTAAAATTGCGTTTTCCGTGGCGCCTCTATCATGAGCCCATCGTGCGCGAGCTGAGGCATGCGCTCGAGCTCACCGACGGCGCAGAGGTGCTCAATCTCGGCTCTGGACCGTTTCTAGAGCTCGCCAAACTGCCGCGACACAACAAACGCTTCACGCTGTGCGATATCGATGGTCGCGCGCTCGAGCTGGCCAAGGAAATTCATGGCGCGGCTCTGGTCGCAGTGGACACCGTGGTCGCGGGGGCGCCGCTACCTTACCCGGACCAGCGGTTCGACGCCGTCGTGTCGATGGACGTCGTGGAGCACTTGCTCGACCCGCTGCCCTGGCTGGAAGGCGCACTGCGCGTGCTGAAGCCGGGCGGGTTGCTGTTTTTGACCACGCCGAATTACGCGTCGAGCTCGCTCCGCGTGCTCGAAAACACGGTGCTCGAAGCCGTCGCGCGTGGACAGGGTTTTAGTCGACGCGACCTTCACCCAAGTAAGCTCGACACGTCCAAACTGAGTGCGTTGCTCGCGGCAGCGGGCGCTCGCAACACGCGGATCAAGCGCATCTCGTTCGGCTGGGCGTTGGCCGCGTTTGCGCGCCGCTGAGAAGCCGGCGGCATGAGCGACTTCCCCGGTGGCTTCTTGTTTGGCTGCGCGACCTCAGCCACCCAGATTGAAGGTGGTTGTAAAACGAGTGATTGGTGGGAATTTGCTCGGCAAGCAGGGCGCGTCGCCGCGGGTGACGTGCCGGACGTTGCTTGTGACCATTGGAACCGACTCGCGCAAGACACCGAGCTCTTGGTGCAGCTCGGAGTTGGGGCGCATCGCCTGTCGGTGGAGTGGGCTCGCATCGAGCCCGAGCCCGGCCGCTTCGATGATGCGGCGTTGGAGCACTACCGCGCAGAGCTCCAAGGCCTGAGTAATATCGGCGTCGAGCCGCTACTTACTCTGCACCACTTTTCCTTTCCGAGCTGGCTGGCGCGGCGGGGCGGTGCACTCGCCCCAGAATTGCCCGCGCGCTTCGAGGCATTCACTCGCCGCGTCGCTCGCGTGCTCGGTGACCGAGTCAAAATCTGGACCACCATCAACGAGCCGAACGTTCTCGTCGCGCAAGGCTACATGCTCGGTCATTGGCCGCCCGGACTGCGACAGCCAAAATCAGTGCCTCGAGCCGTCTCGAACCTGCGCCGCGCTCACGTCGCCGCCTATCGCGCCATTCACGAGTTGGTTCCGCATGCCAGCGTCGGGCTAGCGCACCACGTACGGCTGGCGACGCCAGCCTCGCGCTCGCTGTCTGATCGCGCGACGGCGCGTCTGCTCGACGTGCTCTTCAACGGCCTATTCATGGATCTGCCTCAAGATTACCTGGGGCTGAACTACTACTCACGCGACATCGTGCGCTTCGATCCGACTCGGCCAAACGAGCTGTTTGCGCAGCGGAGCGTGCAGCGCGGGGCGGCGCTGAGCGATCTTGGTTGGGAGATCTACCCGCGCGGACTCGGCATGGTGCTCAGACGTCTGGCGCGCAGAGGCAAACCCATTTGGATCACCGAAAACGGCGTTGCGGACGCTTCCGACCTCGTCCGGACGCGATTCATCGCCGACCACTTGGCTGAGATCGCGCGGGCGCTCGCCGATGGCGTCGATGTGCGTGGCTACATGCACTGGTCGCTACTCGACAACTTCGAGTGGGCGGAGGGCTATGCGCCCCGTTTTGGGCTCTACTCGGTAGACTACGCAACGCAAACCCGCACTTTGCGCGCCAGTGGCGAAGCGTACGCGCAGATAATAACGGCTCGCCGCCTCTGACCCGCGCGATATGCGGAGCCCGCCAAGGCGCGTTCGCGCCGGCCACACCGAAGTTGAAGTCTAAACTTCAATCTCGAAATGCGGACGGGCTCGCGCAGGTAGTGCACGTGACGACGGAGAACGAGAATTGACAGAGCCGCGCCGAGCGGCTCTTGACGACGCTCGCGTGGAGTGCTGATATCCTCTGCAGAGCGCTCTGGGGCGCCTCCTGTCCGCGGCAAGGGATTTCCCACCCAGTTTCTGAGTCGATCGGTCGATACGCCTTCTTTCGGCCTGTAGCTAAGCGGACCTCGGGCAAACGAAAGGAAGGTCGTCATGCTCGTGGTCAAAATGGATCTGGCCGGCTTGCGCAAGCAAGCCAAACGTTGGCTCAAAGCTCTGCGAGCGGGGGACGCAGAAGCGTTCGCGCGGCTCGGGCGCGCGCTGCCCAAACACTCGCCCGTGCCGGGGCTTCGTGAAGTGCAGCAGGCGCTTGCGCACGAGCACGGCTTCGAGAGTTGGGCTGCTTTGAAGGAGCAGCATGAAGGGGCAGGGCCCAACGCGGATCTCGCTGCGCTCGCGGACGAGTTTCTGCAGAAGGCGTGTATGTTCTCCGGCGGCGCGCTCGACTTTCCGCAGAAGTGGCGACGCGCCGAGCGCATCCTGGCGCTGCGCCCCGAAGTCGCGAAATTCAACCTGCATACCGCGACCGTGTGCGGCGAGCTCGAGCACGCGCGGCGCTTGCTAGCCGAAGCTCCCGAACGCGTGCACGAGAAAGCCGGACCGCAGCGCTGGGAGCCACTGCTTTGCTTGTGTTACAGCCGCTTGCCGAACGAACGAGCGGCAGACGCGGCCGTCGCGATGGCCGAGCTTTTGCTCCACGCGGGCGCCGACCCGAACACCTGGTTTACGGACCAATGGAAGCTGCGCTACAGCGCGCTGTGCGGCGTGATGGGTCAGGGCGAGATGGGCGCTCCCGAGCACACGCGCGCTGCCGCGCTCGCAAAACTGTTGCTCGACCGTGGCGCCGATCCAAACGAGAGCCAGGGTCTGTACGACACGTGCCTCACTGGCGTCGGAGACGAAACCAAGTGGCTCGAGCTGCTCTTTGACTACGGGCTCAAAGCCGCAGATGTCATCAATTGGGACACAGACCCCGAAGGCAAACCAGTCGAGCGGATCTTGAATTTTTTGTTGGTGCACGCGGCACGAAGCGGGCATCAAAAGCGACTCGAATTGCTGCTCGGCCACGGAGCTGACGCGAACGCAAAGAGTCGCTACAACGGCAAGAGTTGTTACCAGAATGCGTTGCTCTTCGGCAACCCGGAGCTCGCGGAGATTTTACTAGCTCACGGCGCGACGCGCGAACCGCTCGTGGGTCGTGAAGCATTCGTCGCGGCGTGCAGCGCGCGCGATCGCTCGCTTGCTGAACGACTACTCGAGGGCCATCCCGAGTATCTCGAAGTCGCCGATCCGTTGATCGAGGCGACGACGCGCGGTGAGCTGAACCTCGTCGAGTTGCTGTTGGATTTGGGGATGGATCCGAATCGCGCCGGTCAGCATGGCCACCGGGCACTCAACGAAGCCGCCACGAACCAGCCGCTCGCCACGCTGCTCCTAGCGCGCGGCGCCGATCCGCGCGGCCGGGCCTTCGGTTCTTCGGCGGCAGTCTGGGCGAAGACCGGCAAGAAGTTCGAAATGGCGCGCTGGCTCGCGGAAAGGAGCCGTGACATCCTCGATGCGGTCGCGAGCGGGCATGTCGAGCTGGCGCGCGAGCTGGTGCATGAATACCCGGCGTGCGTGAATGACAAAACGAGCTGGGGCGGCGGCGTGCTGCACGAGCTGCCCGCGGACCTCACGCGCGCGGAAGCATTGATCGAGCTGTTACTGCCGCTCGTTCCCGACCCGTACGCGACGAACGATGGCGGCAAGGCACCGCTCGAGGAGCTCGTCGCAAACGGCTCCGACGACGTCGCGGACGCGCTCGAAGTCGCGCTGCAGGCGGCGGCACCCGTAACATCGAGCTGACGCGCCGACTGCCTTGCGGCTTGCCAGAGTCCCGGCGCGCCTTCGCGGCGATTCCCAGCGCCCACGCCCTAGAACCTGATCCGGCGCGGCATGGAGCGCCTTTGCTCTATGCCGGCCGCACGCCGGTGATGAACATGCGTTGCGACATCAAGCCGAGATCTTGGTTCCGCTCGGAATGCGTCGGGACTTGCCCAAGGTCCTGGATCTCGATGAACCCCATGCGCTTGAGGATCTGAATCAGCCCTCGCCGCGTGTACAGGCGCATGGCGTAGAATTGATCGACGACCACGCCCTTTTGCACGTCCGTTACCAGCTCGCGACAGACGATCCGCGTGCCGTCCGACGACAGCGACCGCTCGCGGCAGACGAACGACTGGTCGTCGATCCACTCCCAGGAACGCGGCTCGAAGTTCCGCCGGACCCAGGTGCCATCGGAAACGTCGATCGCGAACCGCCCCCCGGGTTGCAGCAGCCGCCAGACCTCGCGCAGCACCATGAGGTCGCCATCGGCGTCGTGAAAGTACCCGAAGGAGTTTCCCAGCATGAGGACGGCGCGGAACGAAGCGTCGGGATAGGACACGTGCTGGGCGTCACCCTGGGCAAAGGTGACCGGAGCATTGAGCGCTAGCGCGCGCGCCTGAGCCATCGAAATGAGACAGGATGACTGATCGACACCGCTCACGTTCCGCAGCCCTCGGGCTGCGAGCTCCAGACTGTGCCGGCCTTGACCGCAGCACAGATCCAGAATCGGATCAGTGGGCTGCAGCGGCAGCGCCCGGAGCACGAGGTCGATATCCAGGATCGTATTCGCGTGGTTCTCCACCACGTCGCCGTCGGTCTTCAGGTACAGCTCGTTGAAGACCTGCCGCCACCACTCCTGCGGGACATGCGCTTCGAGATCGACGACGGGGCCAGGAGAGCGCGGAGGGCTTGCCGACTGCACGGGGGGTTACTGTATCGTGTACAATAGCCCAACATTTTCCGCAACTGAGTCGTCATGCGAATCGCGGTGATCCACGGGGATCTGGAGAAGCCATTTCCGTACTATCCGAACCAGGACTGGGACTCGAACGACAACGGCGTGCTGCGGCGTCTTCACGATGCGCTGGCAAGTCTTCGCGATCATAGCTTCGCCTTCTTCTCCGCGCACGACACGCTGTGGCGTGATCTAGAACGGAGCCGCGCCGAGTACGACCTCGTGCTCAACCTGTGTGACGACGGATTCATGAACGACCCTGACCGGGCGTTGCACGTCTGCGCCATGCTCGACGTGCTGGGTGTGCCGTACACGGGCTCGGGTGTCGTGGCGATGGCGATGACGGCGGACAAGCAGGCGCAGCTGAACGTGGCACGGGAGCTTTCGGTGCGCGTTCCAGCTACCGTGCTGGTGGGCCCGCGGCAGCTCGTTCCGCCGGACATCGCGTATCCCGCCATCGTCAAGCCGAACACCACCGATGGAAGCGTGGGCATCAATCGGCGCAGCGTCGTTCACGACGCGACGGGTTTGGCTGCGGCGCTGCGTATGATTCGCGAAGAGCTGCGGCTGTCTTGCGCTGTCCTGGTCCAGGAGTATCTGCCAGGCACGGAGCTGGGCGTGTCGATCGTCGGCAATACTCCGCATGATTTCAACGTGCTTCCCGTTACGGAAGAGGACTATTCGCTGCTCCCGGCGGAGCTGCCGAAGATTTTGGGCTACGAAGCGAAATGGGATCAGTCGAGCCCGTATTGGCAGATCCAGACACGACGCGCGGCGTTGTCGCCCGAGGTAGAGGCATACGTGATCGCGTGCTCGACGAAACTGTATGAGCGGTTTCGCCTGCGTGACTACGCGCGCTTCGATTGGCGCCTGAACGGGCGCGGGGAGCCCGTGTTCCTGGAGGCGAACGCCAATTGTGGCTGGTGCTGGGACGGTCACCTGGCTAAGGCCGCGGCGTTCGCCGCCATGTCGTACAGCGATCTGTTGAACGCCATCCTAACCAGTGCCGCACGGCGCAATGCGGCAGCGCTCGGCGGCCCATGCTGAAGGCGCACGTCACCAGCGTCGCCGTCGTGCTTGCCGATGATGAGCAGCCGGATCCGTTCCAGCTCTCGCCGGCATTGCCGGCGGCTCGTGCGGATGCGGTTTTCGGGTTGACCACGGCCCTCCAACAATTGCGCGACTACCGCTTCATCTACTTCAGCGATCACCAGCGCTTGTTCGCTGAGCTCTCGGCGCGCCGCCACGAGATCGAGCTCGTGCTGAATCTTTGCGACCAGGGCCTGCACAACGACTGGGCACGGGAAGCGCACGTGCCGGCGTTGCTCGAGGTCCTCGGCTTGCCGTACACGGGCGCGAGCCCTCGCTCGCTGGTCTGGTGCTTCGACAAGGCGTTCGTGTACGGAGTCGCGACCGCCATGGGCATTGCGGTGCCCCAGTTCACATGCGCGGAAGCGGGAAAAGTCACTTGGGATGGTCCGTACCCGGCGTTCGTAAAACCGAACTTCGCGGACGGCAGCTTCGGCATCACCCGCCATGCCGTCGCGCACGACGCGGAGGGCATCAGGCGCGCGGTCAGCGCGATGCGCGAGACGTTCGGCTACGGTGATCTCGTGCTGGTTCAGGAATACCTGCCTGGGTTGGACCTCAGCGTCGGCGTTATTGGCAACCCGCCGGTTTCGCAGCGGGCGCTGCCGATTCTCGAGGAGAACTACGCGGGCGTTACGGGGGGCGCGCCGCACGTCGGCTGTTACGAGGCCAAATGGGACTCCGAGAGCACGGCTTCCGCGTATCACGGTGTCAGTTGGCTCCGTGCCCAACTGCCCGCGGAAATCGAGCGTCGGATCGTCGATTGGTCGCTGTTGCTGCTAGAGCGGCTCGAATGCCACGACTATGCCCGCGTGGACTGGCGCTTGGACAGCACGGGGCAGCCGCGGCTGCTCGAGGTGAACCCAAACCCTGGCTGGGATCATTGGACGTATTTGGCCACCATGGCGGGCTGGGCGGGCCTCGAGTATCCGGAGCTCTTGCGCGCTATTCTAGAGGCTGCTCGTGCGCGAACGTCTGCGGCTCACCCCTCGACAGGGAACCAGAGCGGATCTCGCGCCTCCGGCTTGCCGTTGTAGTTAATGAGGATTTCCTCCCCCACCTCGAGCTCGCGCAGCGCCACGAAGTCGATGGCGGCATCTTCCAGTCGCTTTTCGTAGCGCGCGTTCGGCGTGTACGAGTGATTGTAGAGAGAGCCGTAGCCCAGCGCGATCGCCGCGGCTTCTCCGTCCCAGCCCCATTCGAACGTGTAGTCGAAGAACACGGTCTTCTCCACGCTGCTCCACTGAGCGGCGGGCACGACGAGGACCGGCGCGGTTTCGAACACTTCACCGGCCGTGATCGGCCGCCGGGCGAACACGCCGCGCCCCTTGCGTTGGCTGACGCCGAGATACACGCTGCTACTGTTGCCATCATCCGGAGCGACGACCACGTAGCGATCGATCGTCCGGATGCAGCGCGGCGAACCACAGCGGCAGTCGAACGTCCAGCGAGCGTCCCACGAGTCGTCCGGCGCGGAGCCAGCTAGGAACTCTGCCATGCTGACGCCGTTGTACAGGATCGTCAGCTCTTCGCCCGCTCGGATGCGGCGCTCGGTGACCACCTCACGCGTGTCGGAGACGAAGCAGTTCGCCTCGCACGAATGGTTGATGTAGCGGGCATTCGTCCGAGGCAATATCCAGGCATCGCCGAAGAGCAGGGCAAAACGGATTTCGTCTTCGGGAACATCCGCGTACTGCACGGCCGGTCCGGCAAACATTTCCACGACGGTGCCCGCGTCGAGGTCCTCCGTTGCGACCAGGCCGAGCCCCGCGCGCGTGTTGGTCGTGTGGCTCGGATAGGCGCGAACCGTTGAGTCGTCTTTGGGCATCTCCGCGGTCACGCGACTACGACGCTGTTTGGAGCTGCTGCAACAAGGTGACGTAGTTGGTCTGATCGATCCCGCGCGCATTGAGCGTCTCGCAGATGCGCACGCAGGGGGCGATATCGGCCTTGTCGATGAATTGGCCGCCATAGCCGACGCTGCGCTCGAGCGTGATGACGCCGTGTACCCATCCGGCGGGCGCGAACAGCAGATGATTGGGCTCGAGCGTGCCATAATGGATGATCCCTGTCTTGTATTCGTCGTC
>Ga0210387_10002038_pt1 | contig 15353 bp, 25 predicted proteins | sample IncBWC7OmetaG_FD_160108 | JGI IMG/M metagenome (GOLD analysis project Ga0210387, IMG submission 160108) | Forest soil microbial communities from Barre Woods Harvard Forest LTER site, Petersham, Massachusetts, United States - Inc-BW-C-7-O ...
GCTTCGATGTCGACGAAGGCCTTGGCCATGCCGTGAAGGCCAAGCTGATGGAGCTGATCGAGGGTCGGATGAGTGAGCAAGACGGGATCTCCTAATTGTAGTAGCGCGGTCCGCGGATGTTGGGATGAAGGATCGGCGCGTCGTCCGCGGAGCGCTTGGGTGAAGGACGCCGATCGAGATTGTTGGCGAGGATCGATTTGACCGAGCCGTAGGTGCGCGCGCCGATATCGATCGCCCGCATGGCGGCCGCATCAAGCCGCTCCTGCCCATAGGATCGGGCGAGCCGGATGATGCCGAGACAGGCGCGGAAGCCCTGTTCCGGATGCGAGCGTTCATCGAGGATCAGGTCGCACAGCGCGGCGGTGGCCGGCCCGATCGTGACGGCATCCTTGCGGATGCGCTCGATGGTCCAACCGGCGTAGCGCCGATGACTGGACGCCATGTGCTCCGGCATGGTCGTATGTTTGTGGTTGCCGCTCATGCGCTGATGCGCGGCGATCCGCTCGCCCTTGTGGAAAATCTCGACGGTGCGGGCGGTGAAGCGCACCTCGACCTCGGCGCGAACGAAGCGATGCGGGACGCTGTAGTAATGCGCCTCGACCTCGACGTGATAGTCGATGCTGACACGGCAGATCCGCCACTCGGCGAACACGTAGGGGCTCTCCGGCAACGCCTTGAGTGCCGGCCGATCGATCTCCTCCAACAGCTTGCGGCGGGTCACGCCGAGCCGCCGGATCGGCCGCTCCTCGTTGAGCCGGGTCAGCAGTTCGGCGATCGCCGCGTTGACCTCGGCGAGGCTGTGGAAGGTGCGGTGGCGCAGCCGCCCGAGCAGCCAGCGCTCGACCATGAGGACCGCCTGCTCGACCTTCGCCTTGTCCCGTGGCCGTCGCGGCCTGGCCGGCAGAATGGCGGTGCCGTAATGCGCCGCCATGTCGGCGTAGCTGCGGTTGATCTGCGGATCGTAGAGGCAGGCCTTGATCACCGCGACCTTGGTATTGTCTGGCACCAGCAGCGCCGGCACGCCGCCGATCGCGTCGAAGGCGCCGACGTGGCCGCTGATCCAGTCGGCGAGCCCCTGCGTCCAGGTCGCCTGCGCGTAGGTGAAGCTCGATGCGCCGAGCACCGCGACGAAGATCTGCGCGGCGCGCCGCTCGCCAGTGAACCGGTCGATCACCACCGGCACGCCGTCGCCGGCATAGTCGACGAACAGCTTGTCGCCGGCCGCATGCGACTGCCGCATCGTCACCGACAGTCGGCCTTCCCAGGCGCGGTAGAGCTCGCAGAAGCGTGAATAACGATACCCGCCGGGCTCGCCCGCGATGTACTCCTCCCACAAGATCGACAGCGTCACGTGCTTGCGCCGGAGCTCGCGGTGTACGGCTGCCCAGTCCGGTTCGGCCTGCCGGCGATGGCCCCGCCGGGTGCCGGGACCGGCTCCCGCGCTGGCGAACAGCCGGGCCTCCAGCTCAGTGTCGGTGATGTCGTCGGCCAATGGCCAGGTGAGCCCCGCGGCCTCGAACCGGCGGATCGTCAGCCGCACCGTTGAAGGGGCGGTCCCCACCCGCCGCGCAATCTCGCGGGTCGGCATCCCGGCCGACTTCAATCTGATCACATCGCGCACATGGCGCATCGCAAACCTCTCCGTCGGCATCCAGGTCCCCTTCGCAAAGCCGAAAGGCGGGACCGTATCGGAGCCAGAAGAGGCCTCGTCACCCCGGGCGACATCATCCCGGAATGGTGGGCGAGATCATCTCGGAATGGCGGGCGAGATCAAATCGGAACGGTGGGCGAGATCATTCCGGAATCGTGGGCGACATCGAGCGGAATCAGCACTCGCACCATCCGCGCTGCCAAAGCAACACTTGCTGACCACCCTGAGCGAGCCGGAATCGGCGGAATTGATTGAGAGACATATCGACTTTATCGACGGGACCGGCCGCAGCGTTCACCTCGCGTCGCCGTTCGTGCGCCATACATGCAGAGAAACGGCGGCGCGCTTCCGATCGCGGGCGCAATTGCTACTCTGCCGCTTGTCTTGGCCGATGGTGGCGTATTGGCCGAACCGGGGCTCAATCGCGAACGCGGAATTGTCTTCAGGCTCGAGCCAGGAATCGTTGCGCTGATGCCGCACCCGGAAGATTGCGGGAACGATGAGGTGGCCGCGGCGATGCATTTTCCTTTGCGAGGAATGGCTGATCGACGTAGCCACCACTTACGCTGGTAAATGCATCCTGATCGCTGCAGCGATGACTATCATTGAGCGCTCGCTGTTTCCTGACCGTCCGGCCTTTTGGGTGACTGCCGGCCGTCGTGGTGGAGGGAAAACAACGGCTCTAACCATGCTGATCATGGCGACCCTCGGCCTGCGCCCGGCCGCCGCCGCCTGGACGCCGAATGAGGAAGAGCGTCGTAAGGCATTGCTGAGCTATTTCATGGATGGCGTGCCTTACATTCTCTGGGATAACGTTCCTCGTGGGATCACGATCAGTTGCCCGCACATTGAGCGGAGCTGCACCGCTGAGACCTATGTGGATCGCAAGCTTGGTGTCAGTGAGCGAGTGCAGGCCTCAGCCGCGACCATCCACCTTTTCACGGGCAACAATATCGGTCCTAAGGGCGATCTTGCTTCGCGTAGTCTGCAGGCGCGAATTGAGATCGACCGCACCGACCCCGAAAACCGCCCATTCCGGCATTGCGACCCGATAGGATGGACAGAAGCGAATAGAGTCAAAATTCTCAGAGCGCTCTATACGGTCCTGCTTGGAAATCCCGAACTGCGCCAAGTGCGGCATGCACCGGCCAAGACGCGTTTCAAATTGTGGTGGCGTGTCGTTGGCGCGGCAATCGAGAATGCCGCCAAGCTGCATTCCGAGGCCGTCGAGCCTGCAGCGCATGATGCGAAGGACCGCAGCAGGCCTGTGTCGATCGACTTTCAGAAACTCTTCCTGGATCAGGAAAGCGACGAAGAGGATAGCGCATCGCTCGCCGATACTCTCAGCGTTCTCAACAAGCGCTGGCCGGGCGGGACATTCAAGGCAGCTGATGTGGCCGGCGTCATCAATGAAAATGGAAATACCCCTGATGGCGTCGCGATCCGGGAATTTCTGTTCCCGGGACAAAAGAGCGATGTTGTTTCCTCAAAATCGGTTGCAAGGCGCTTGCTCGCGCATGTTGGCAATCCGGTCCGGCAGGATGACAAAATCCTGTCGCTCTACGCCGGCACTGACAGCAACAGCAAAATGAAAACCTTCCTTGTCAGTGTGGCGATGGCCGAGGGAGTGGCAGCGTGATACCGCAAATTGCGGGGTTTTGCGGTATTTCTTTAGAGGCTCTAACGCGCGAAAAAAAGTTTCTTGGAGAAAACTGTATTTCCTGACGGTTGAGGGGCTGAAAGAAACACCGCAAACACCGCAAACACCGCAACCGGCAGATGTCCAGACATTGGACATCTGAGCCTCCCTGCAAAGTGCTGAGTATCTACAGTGTCAGAACCATCCTGACCTCGCGGCTGCTTTTGCTGTGACGAGCCTGCGGGTTATTAGGTTGGTGGCCACAGGCGCGCCTTGGTATGGGCCCCGCCATCCCTTTGGGTATCCGACGACTCCCTACGTTCAATTGAGCCGTTGATCGCGATCGTCTTATGTCCAGCCGATGCGGTAGCGACCCCTCCTCAGCCGCCCAGCCCAGGGTCGCTATCGTTGCCCTCTGTGGGCGTTTCCTCCCTAGACTTGGGTCCGCTAGTGGCAACACTGGCGGGCCTTTTCTTTCGGCTCACATTTTTCAAAGACCGGCAGGCCGCGGGGATCGGCCGGCCTTTTGGGTGATACACCCAAAAGGGCTGGCGAGAATATCCGGAGTCCATAAAAGAGGCGGCGACAGCAACTGGGAAGGCTACCTTACGGAAAACCAGGATTGCCAGGGATACGCGGCGAGATAAGACTCGATCGCAGCTGGGGTTATAACGCTGACGACTAATGCAAGGATGGCGATTATTAGCGCCGCTACAGCAATGCGTCTCTGCAATCGTGCTGCCGCCGCTGCATCGCTTGCGGAGTACGACGCAGCGCGGGCAATTTCGTTGGCGTCCTGCGCAACAGCGAGATGTTGTCTCGCCAGTTCTTCCTCAAATGATTGCTCGGGGGCTAATTGAAATTCTTCGCGATATCGCTCGTCGGTCATGACACATCCTTTCAATGACCTAATATGGCGAGCGTGACCCCGGTTTATGATCTATTTTAGCCGAGGTGCGGAACTCTAAAGAGCTTCTAAGACGAGCGATCGGCGGTAACCCACCACGTCAAAAAGGCCGATGGGCACCCCGCCTCCAACCTCCAGGAACCCCAGAAAGCTTGTTCGCCACCGCAAGTGTCGCGTATTCGCTCGTCTCGAGAGCTATCTTCTGAGCGAGCATCACATCTCCGGGCACCAAATATCTGTGTGGCACCACGCACCAGCCGGACCTGGGAACGTCGTTCTCGTCCAACTCCTGAATGTTGGCGCAGGTGCCAAAATGAATACGGTACTTTTTCCCGCTGGCGCCGCCGCGGACGTCAAAATAGCCGAACGCATCGAACTGGGCGCATTGCTGGGGCGACAGCCAGGATCTGAGAAGCCGCAACCCCCGCATTGTTGGGTCGTTCGTTTGACGAGCCCTCCTATACAACCTGCGGAGCGCCTGTCGACGACTGGCTCTCACTGCTGCGCGCCAGAGCAGCACCGCTCAGCCGCCAACCAGGCGTGGGAAGAACAGGACCTCTTCGGCGGTCGGGTCGAACGATTTTACCAGGCGAGACTCGCCGGCAGATGTTCGCTCAGCGGCGATGAAGCCGGACCCGGTTAACACTCGGAAGCGTTCCTCGGCTTTGGCCACTGCATTACTGTCCTTCGGATCGAATTGATGACGGCTATCTCCGGTGTGATCCATCACAATCTGGGTCGCCATGGCGAATGCTCCTGAGGTGCGAAATCAGCTGTAAGCAAACTCCTGGCAGCGGCGCTGGGTTCCTGGCGAATATTTCCACACGGCATAGCTCAAATCCGCAATCATTGCGGTAGCGCGCTCGCTTTTCTCTTCATCTAACAGGCAGCCTGCAAAGGTGCCTCGCAAGACAGTCGGCGGCCAAACCGCGCTCCTCCGTGAGAACACGCGCGCGAACACAACGCTGCTCGAGCGTTGGAATATGAACTAGCTCATACCCTTGCTTGGTCCCGCACGGGCAAAAGAACAAAGCCCGGAGGACAACTGTGTCCCAACAACGGATACCTAATTGGCTTACAGTCGACCTTGTGAGCATTGTCCTAGGGGTGGTGATTATCGTGGTCGGGATCTGGATAGCTCCTTAGCCCTCCCATGTGTCGGGCCGTGCGCTGTCCTAATTATTGCCGAATTAGGACACACGCCGATTCACATTTCTAACCGATGTCGCCAATTTCGCGTGGTGAAGTGCCCTTTGGGACAGGGTGATTTAAATGGATACGTTTGAACGCTGTTGCGCGGCAACAGTCGCAACTGGATTTTTTGTGCTTGTCGCTTCGCTGGTGGCGCTGATGGTCTACTGTCGATATTCGCGGCGGCCACCCAAAGCTGGGTGGCCCGCCTGGCAAACCTCGGCTCGGCTTTCCAATGCTACGCCAATGCGAGCGTCGCGAAGAGGTGGCCGATGGTGCCTGATGCCCACACAAATCCGGTGGCTACTACCGCTGCGGCCGCGAAGAATATCGCCATTTCCAGCCGCGTCAGTGTCCAATCGCTACGCATGGTGCGCCTCAATGGTTGGACCATCCCCCAGCATGCTGTTCAATAATTAACGAAGCGTTAAGGATACGATCGGCTGTTTCGGGGCGACCTTTGGGCGACAAGTGGGCGGGTGAATCGCCGCCGCCGGACAATTTTACCTGGGAAAAACGACGGACGAGATCCCCAGTCGGGCCTAACAGTCCGACTACGGCTAATCCAGGGGTGGAGTTAATCGGGCACGCTCGCGGCGTTTTAAAAATCTGGAACGATGGCCCAACGGCCCATTTAGTTTTGGGGCGGCCAGCCCGCCCTAGGCGGGCGGCGGCTGGCGTTTTCGTCCGAAACCTCCGCGCAGCCGTTGCCCGCCACACTTTGTGAGTTGGGTGACCCGGCCCGTAGACCTCGGCCCGGCTCCCTTTCGGGGCTACCAACCGCCGCCATAATAGCCGTAAGGGCGGGGTCCATATGGATAGCCGTAATAGCCGTAACCCGGCGTGACCACGACAGTGCTGTAGCCGGGATAGCCATAGCCGGATCCATAATAGGCGTCATCGTAGCCGTAGTAGGGATTGCCACCATAGTAATAGGGGGCTGCCAGCGCGCCACCAATCACGGCGCCGGCCGCGAGCGCTCCCACACCACCCCATCCGAAGCCGCGGTGCCAACCGCCGCCGTGCCAGCCTCCAAAGCCGCCGAAACCACCACCATGGAAACCGCCGAAGCGCACCTGAACAGCACTATCCGCTTGGGCGGGCTTTGCGGAGATGGAAAGTGGGGTAAGCGGAGCAGAATAGGCTGGCGCCGAGACACCGAGCAGAAACGCACCGGTTACGGAGAGCGCTGCAACAAACCTTGAGACACGCATAGGCAACTCCTCTCATCTTGCTTGATCTCGTGAACGCGACGCCGTCGCGCAAGCGTTGGCCGCTTGGTTACGAAAACGGCCCGCGCTCATCCGCGTTCCAAACTCCCGTTAGCTAGGGCTGGCTTTCAGAGGGCCGCCAGCAGCCGCCCGACCTGCGTAGCCGTCCAGCGGCTGCCATTTCGCGGGGTAGGGATGCCCTTCTCGTTCAGCCCCGCCGCAATAGCGCTCAAGGTCACTGCGCCGGCTGTGCGTAGCTCTTCTATAATTGGTGCGAGATCCGCCGCTCTGGATGCCGAACGCGCTTTGATGGCCGCTGTAGCCAATTCACGGGCCTTATCAGAAGGGACCACGCCCCGGTCACCACCAAGCTTCTTGCCGCGTCGTTTGGCGGCAGCCAGAGCATCCTTGGTGCGGGCTGAGATCCTTCGCCCTTCGTCTTCCGCAACCATCGCCATGATGCCTACGGTCAGCCTGTTGGCGTTCGGCATATCGACCGCAACGAAGTCGACGCCGGCCTTCTCAAGGCCCAGGAGAAAATGCGCGTCGCGGGAAAGGCGGTCCAACTTAGCGATGACAAGGTTCGCGCCATAGGCCCGGCAGGTTTTCAGGGCGTCCGCCAGCATGGGCCGTCCGCTGCGCTTGCCGCTCTCGACTTCCACGAACTCCTTCACCAGGGCCCAATTGCCGCCGTTCAGATACTCGTCGACCGAATTGCGCTGCGCTTCGAGGCCAAGGCCTGATCGGCCCTGCCGTTTGGTGCTGACTCGGAGGTAGCTGATCCATTTGCCTTCGGCCACGGCGACCTCCCAAATCAGTCAACGTTGGTTGCGGGCTCTGTAAAACTCCGTTCCAAGTGCCCGCCCGTGCCGATTTAAAAAGGTGGAACGCCACTCCTCCCGCGCGGTTGGCTCTCGGGGCGGGCGGCGCCGAGGCGCGTTTTCCGGACACTGGCGCGCCGAAACGCTGGCCCGCTTCACCCCCAAGTCGGCCGCGCTCCCTGGTCCCTCACCCTGGGCGGGGCTTACTTGATCCCTGTGCGCAGGTCTATCGCTGCCAGCAAGCCTCCGTTTCGCCCTGAGGCGTACTTCTATCGATCTCGCCCGCCGGTCGCGCTTGGATATGAGCGGGACGGGGGACTGCTCTTATGCGCAATCTTGGGATCGCGGCGCTTTGCGTCGTGTTGGCGGGATGTGCCTCTCAAACAGGTGTCGTTCCTAAGGGGCAGGGCGGCTACATGATTGCCAAGCAGGCAGCAACGGGGTTTCCCGGGCTCGGCAATCTCAAGGCTGAAGCGATGGGGGAAGCGAACCAGTATTGCCAGGGTCAGGGACGAGACTTCCTCTTGACCAATGAAACGGAAACCGAGCCTCCGTACATACTCGGCAACTATCCGAGAGCGGAAATCAGTTTCCAGTGCGTCCCGCCGCAACAGCCAAGGCGATAATACGATGCCTATGCGAGGGCGCGATATAGTGACCGGTGTCGTCAGAAATTTAGGCGGGGCCGCCGTCGGTTATCAGTAGCGGCAGCGACCCCTAACCGCGCGTGGACGCGTCACAGCCGACGCGCGGCTAACTGTGACGCTATCGCGGCTCCGATGTCCGACAACTCGCGAATGGAGTTAAGGATACTAAGCAAGGTTAGCGCGTGGCGGGCTCATCCCCGCAGTTGGCAATGGTGATCGGGCACCGTGCGACAATGTTCCATCGACGAACTGCATCGCCGCCATTCTAAAGCAAGGGAACGCCGCCCCGAGATCTCGCTTGATCCGTCAGTGAATTGGATTGCGAGATTTTCCCATGCGTAGTTTCTCAGTATCGCTCGCTATTGCAGCATTTCCGGCCTTAATCGCCGTACACCCCGCTGCGGCGCAAAGCTTCGACGACCGATGGTCAATCATCCCCAAGGCTCACGCCGAGCCAGCTCCGCCGGCTCCTGACAATTCGTCGGTTCCCCCGCCGAGCGAGAACAATTCTGACGCCAATTCGGAAGTACATAGATTTAGCGAAACTCCGAAGCGGGCCTTTTCTGGCAAGGCGTCGTTCTACTCTTACCGGAAAGCTAAGACAGCAAGTGGCTCAGATTTCGACCGCAATCAGCTAACAGCGGCGCACCGGAGTCTTCCGCTCGGCACGCGGGTTCGCGTTACGGATTTGGCGACTAACAAGTCAGTCGTCGTTAGCATCACCGACCGCGGCCCATTCATTCGTAATCGCGTCCTTGATCTCTCGCTTGCGGCGGCGCGTAACTTGGGAATTACAGATCGCGGCGTCGTCGATATCCGGGCGGAAGTTCTCTGAGCGGTCTACATAGTTATTTCGTTCACGCCTTGGCCGAAGTGGCCTACTTTGAATTGTGTGTACTAGTGAACTGACGGACCGGTGCCAACATATTAGGCTTATGGAACTCAACCAACGGTTAGGACCCGTAAGCTGGAGATGGTGTCATGCAGCGGCGCCGTTTCAAACAAACCCGATCCCTTGAAGAGCGCCTTTCCGAAGAAGCGAAGCGTCTACGCGAGAAAGCCAGGCTGCTTCCGCCCAGCGCAGAGCGAGACGAAATGATCCGCAAAGCCCGGCAAGCCGAAACAGTCTCTCATATGAATGACTGGCTGACATCGCCGGGGCTGCGTCCGCCGGAATAAGCTGTAAGGTGCCTGTCAGCCTGCGGGCTTAGGCTCCAGCCATGACGCTCAATAGCTGGCTGTTTGTGCTGTCGATCATTTGGTGCGCCGTGCTGTTCGGCGCATTCTTATTCATCGCCTTCGCGCACTAAGGCCGCCTCGGTTTGCGCTCTCGCATTTTAAGAACAAACTCCCCCGAAAAGCTCTTAGGATTCCTGGCTAGACAGCAGGGAGGGCACCATGGAAATTCGAGATCATGCGAGGCGCTTGCTGTCGAATGTGAAGTCTTAAGTGCTCAGCCAGCAACTTCAATTGAGCGCGGTGCCACTCTTTCGCCAACAGCTGGATGATTTTGGCGTACCTGTTCGAGAGGCCCGCAGTCATCATCAAAAAGGAAAGCAATTAAGGCGCCTGATCGGCGGCCTCGGTGACCTAAGTTGAAATGTCGCAGTGGCTTGTGTCGAACTAAACGGGTGTTCCGTTGTCATATAAAGATGAACTGGAATGCCGTGCCGTGTCCCACCAAAACGAGCGCGTAGAACTCGCGATGCAGATTCTAGAGTGCCGCCGCAAGTTGCGGCGGGCGGCATGGGACGATGCGACTGTCAAAAACATCCAGGCGCAGTTGAAGCTGCTGGAGCAAAAGCTCCGCGAAATAGATGAGTAAGGCCGCCGCGGTCGCGTGGTCGTTTTTCTCCTGAGTGATCTGCATTACACGCCAAGGCCCTTGCGCGTCCGTCTCGGCAGCGAGCTCGCTTGGACTGGTTCGTAATCTCCGACCTTGAGGGCAATCAAAAGACCTAACTTCTTCGGCATTAGCACGAGGTACGCGATGTCGAGCGAAACCGAAGATATGATCCTTTCCCAGCGCGGCGCCCTGCGGTTCAGCCGTGTCGTCACTCCTGTCGAGAACATGCAGATATGGCACGCGACGGTGAGCGACTACTCGTTCGTGATTAGGCCAACATCAATACGAAGGCGAGGCTTGTGATGCTGACGAATGTTATGCCCGAGGAACATGTACTGCATGTTCTGATAACGGCCACGTTGCGGGGAAGTTCGAACGTGGAGGCTAGGCCTCTAATGTGACGTTTTCTTTGCCGTCTTGCCGGCCGGCCGCTCGGGAGTGACAATTATGCAGTAGGCTACCTGATGCTCGCCATCGAATGTCTCAAGCAAGCGACTGCAGACCAGGCACCGGTATTGTCCCTCTTTGGCCGTGCTTGGAAATCAGTTCGATCCGACGATAGCCAACCGCAATCGACGCACTGTACGTCCGACTTCATCATTGTGATGATCCCGCCGATCACCGCCGATTAGCCTCTAAAAAGTCGAGTACAGACTGCGGTACCTCGCCGAACTCAACGTATCGTCGGCGCATCTCGTCGGAAATGTCCATGGTCACGTCACGGGACCAGCCTTCGACGGTGTTGAAGGCCACGATGCGGACCGGATGAAGGTACTGGCCTTCCACTAGGTCGCGGATCAGCGTTTCTCGGTCTGCGCTTTCCGCGTCAGTCTCCCGCCAAGAACACCCCCTCCGGCCGAAGTCATCCAGCACGAGATAGGTGTCTTGGTTAGCCTCATTGGGCACAATCGAGGGCGAGCGACGCATGACACACAAACTCCACCGCAGGGGCCTACTGGGAAGATAGCGATTTTGCGCCGGGATGGCGAATTTCCGCCGATCAGACCGGGAGGGTAGCCGGCTACTTCTTTACCTGCTTGCCTCGCGGCAACGGTGTTGGGGAAGCAGGCACCGTGCCCGCTGTCACGCCGGCTGGTCGAGATCGGGCTGAAAGTGAAGGCCAAATGATCTTTGAAGAACTTGAGCGATCGGCGAAGCGGAAACTCAGCGATGCTGAAATCGGCGCTCTTGGAGAGGTTTTGACCTTGCGCCATCTCGCGAAGGATGAGCGCGAACTCAGGTGGATGTTCTTTCGCGAACTCCACCGCATGAATGCCCAGCCAAAGGCAAAAACTGGACCTCGTTAACCGATCAAACTGGACGAACGGCTCGTAGGGACCTAACCCGGCGGAAGCCCCGGGCGAGGCCACAGCGGCCGAAAGCGGCGCGGACCTCTTATTTTTGGCCACTTTTCGCCACGTTTGACTTCTAATTTGCCGAAGTAATTTTTACGTAATGTAGTTTTTTGTTGCGTTGCGTTGAGTTGGAGCGGCCCAATGCGTGTCGCAGTAATTGTGGTGTCGATACTGGTTGTCGCCACCTCATCGTATGCTTCAGATTCTTGCATGACCAAGGACGAAGCGCGCAGTCATTTTGCTACGTCTTATCTCTACTGGCACGGACCAGGCCATTGCTGGGACGCAAATTCGAGTCGGCGTCAGTTGATACGGAATCAGCAAAAAAGCAATGAGGTGGTTCGCAAGGAAGATCGTGAGCCAAAATGGCTAGAAGCCCATTCTCAGCTTCTATCTTCCAATGAAACACCCTCCGCCCCGCCATCGCAGCCTTCCAAAACCTACGAGACGTCGCACGAGACGGCCGTGGGTGGCCCGTGGTCCGATCGGTGGGTGGATATTACTCATCCTGCGCCGCCCACCCTTGATGCGCGGCCGTCTGATACGTTGTCCTCATTGAGGGCTAGTGCCCGAAGTTCGGTGCCCGGGATAACGGCGGGCGGCATCATCCTGATTTTCTTGGGCTCGATCGTGATGGTTGCCGTGATTGAATTTGGACGACGCTCAGTAAACGTGTGACACGTCAGCGAGTCGCCATGCATTATCCGAAGGCCTGTATCCGAGAAGTTCTCATATTTCATCCCACGATCTCTCTAGAAGCCGCTCTTTTCGCGGAGGGGCTGTAGCTCGTCATCCTTCTTGACGGGCTGCTTTGGCATATGGCCGGATTTGGTTTTGGTTGCCGTCTGCGCCCGGTCTTTATCCTTCGGCCGTTCCTGTCCCTTGTCGTCCAGAACAACCCCATGGCCTTCTTTGTTTCTCGGCATGGCTGGAATCTCCTTCGACAGATCAACGTGGCGCGCAGTAGCGGAGTTCCCATAGGAAATTTGCCAATTCGCCTTTTATGTCGTTGTTGATACGTACGGCTTAGCGCCATCCCAAAGCAGCTCAGCATAACGGCGCGGACATCTGCATCATTCCGATTGATCAGTCAGGCAGTCCTGGCTGAGTGCGCCTAGCGCAAGCAGTCATCGGCCCGAGGAAAGAGGGATTCGGTCAGGCACGGTTTCGTCGGCAATAGCACAGCCTGTTCCTTCGCTCACACTTGGCAAGGTGACATTCTTGCTTTTGATGGATTTCCGTCCATGCCAGGGTAATTGCCCCTGAAGGCTTCCAGCTCGGGCACTCTCTTCAGAGCTTGGCGCTTCGAGGCAGGCTAGCGGGACCAGATTTCCGCTCAAATAACGACTGGAGAGAAATCTTCGCCACGGCTATGGCGGGACTGCTCCTGGCAACTTGCAAAAGATTGTCGCTGAGAAGACCCCGGACCGTCCACAAAATGTTGGGCGCCGACTTCGAGAGCATGCAGACGAAGAGTAGTTCGAGGTTGTGCAAGTCCATAACCGAAAATGTCTGCGGAGGAGCTTTGTTGCAGTAACAGGAGTTCACGTTATGGTGGCAGGCGCGCGCAGAAAAGGTGGTGGCGCAAGTTTCTGGAAATGCAAGATGCGACTGAAACGGAAAGCTGGCACGCTCAACTAGAGGCCGAAAACAAGTTCCGAGAAGCTCAACGGTCGGCTCGCGATCATTTCTTAAGGTGTGACGCTCGACCTCATGCGGATGAAACTCGCTAGAGAAGACGCCGCAGCCTGATCGTTCAACGGCCGCCAGCGTCTTAGGGCGCTGGCGGCTTAAGTGCACTTGTGCACCGAACTAGCCGCCTTCAAATGCTAAGAGAACAGGGCCCGGTCTGCCGGGCCCTACTACTGAAGACCTCACCTCGTCGCGCAAATGCGGCGAGGATTTTTTGTGGTAGCAACTGGCCCAGTTTCGGTTCGCCGTTCCAGATGTCACCATTAGGCCGCTGTCGCGGAATCGCATCACTCCGCTCGCAACAAACCTCGTGCTCGCGATTTACCTTGAGTGTGTAGGCGCTCAAGCGGTCTAACAAAACCGAGCGAAGAGGAGGCGGAGCATGGGATCAATGGTTGCGGGAGCCTTCATGTTAGTCAGCATCGGCATTCTAATGGCCCATGCGATGAGCGCTTTCCGCCCGGGTTCATAGTTGGTGGAGACTGACGCTCCGCGTGAGCGAATGCTAGCGCTGATGACCCAGGCCGATGCCTAGCGCAAGCGCCTTCTGCCGCAGCGATCCCTCGCTGCGTTTCATCTGCTTTACAATTTTCGCTACTGGGGTGCGAGCTTTCGAGTGTTGCTTCAGTTGTTTGATATCGTCTGCCGTGTACAGCTTGCGAGCGCGGTTCTTATTCTTGTTAGCTTTGGCCAATTTGTGTTCCTCAAACCAAGGCTGGTAGTACGCAGTACTAGTTTGGCAAGCAGGGGCGACCCATTATGGACAATCTCTGGCCTGGCATAATCGCGCTCGTATGATGCTGATCGTGGGAGGCGACTCCGCTCCATCGCTTGGGGCTGGGGGGCTCTGTGGGGATGGAGCGGAGCTTCAGTACACGAAGCCGATGCGTCTCGTCGGCAAACGCAAGATGCTCGGATTTTCGGGCGGCCTAGGGGCCAGATCGTGAAGAGCATTCAAGCAATTGAGGAATGTTCGTGTTGTGAGCCGCCGCCTTTCTTAACAATTGGTTAAGGATACTCTTGGCCCCTCCGAGGCGACCTTCTAGGCGGCAAATAGGCGGGACGCGCGGCCCTCAAGGACGACGAGGCGCCGCTGAGGCACAGCAAGATTGCGAGAGGGGAAAGCGCCGGTTCCACTCCGGCGGGCCTCGTAGCGTAAAATATGCTTAGGCAATTGCATGCTTCAAGCGCATGCTGGCTCATGGCCAGTGGCGCGCAAATCATCGAACGTTAATGCTGCCCGCAGTGCCGAACGTGGTTCCTCGTCACGCGGGAACGGGTGGTGATCAGTCTGGCTTCAACTGCAGTCTGTGCAAGGCTGAAATAACTTCTTGGATCGGCGTCTTTGACTATTCCAATTGGATGACAGTTGGAGCGTTGCCGCCCCCAAGAAGCCCTTTCGCCTATTGAGTTTGGACCGGATACTCGAACGCCACACCCTCTCGGTCGTGTTCGCCGAACCACTTCCGCGCGGCGTCCTGATCAGCGAATACCTTGAGATGATCCTTGTCACCAACCTGCTTGCGGGTATCGACGTAAATCCAGACCGTCATCATCAATTCTCCAGCTTGTCGCGAGCGTTCAAAAACTCGTTGAGGCCCTGACAATCAGTCCGGCAACCGGTCGAGCCACGCTTGCGCTTCGGCCATAAGTCAGCTTTTCGAACGATAAGAGGGCATCATGCGTGGCACGATCATGATTTCACTGGTCATTGCCGGTTTGGCAATCATCGCAGCCGGCACCGTTGAGGCGGCCAGCATCCGATATCCGTATTGTTTGCAAGGCCGGAGTTCTCCCGGCTGGAGCAACTGCAACTTCCGAAGCTGGTCTGACTGCATGGTCATGGCTAGGGGCAGGCATCTGACTTGCGTTGATAACCCGTTTTACAGAGGCCGCCATCGGTGAGTTTGGTGATCAGGCGGACCCGGTCTCCGTCTCGCTCCACGCGCAGGCCGTGGCAGCCTCTTTAATGATCCAAGATGGAACCGCGGCCAGTAGAGGATGGGTCTTCTCCAAGAGGCTGCGAGGCGATGTGGTCGATCAGGTATATCGATCCTGTCGGTGTCAAATGAAGACTGTCGCTGACGAGCTGTTTGTCGCCGATTGCGAGAGTCGGCCGCCAATAGTCAGCGATTATGCCAATTCGAAACGTGTGCGGAGAACGTGGGCGATCTCGTCAGCCCGTCGCTGAAAGCCAATCTGATCGGAGGGCGCCGAAATAACAGTGGGCACCCAGCCGTAAGCGTGATCTCTGCGAACCGCGACTTCCACGCCGGCCACGTTGATCTTTTGAGTGATCATGTCGGCGAGCTGCTCGGCACTGCAGCGCTCTTTCACCATGGCGATCTCCATCCCGGATGATGCCCCGTCCCGCCGTGGGGTGGTGGAATTGA
>Ga0210387_10002039_pt1 | contig 15352 bp, 9 predicted proteins | sample IncBWC7OmetaG_FD_160108 | JGI IMG/M metagenome (GOLD analysis project Ga0210387, IMG submission 160108) | Forest soil microbial communities from Barre Woods Harvard Forest LTER site, Petersham, Massachusetts, United States - Inc-BW-C-7-O ...
GGACTCATCTCCTCGCGCAACGACCACGAGAAGCCCACTAGGCCATGCTTGGTTGAGGCGTTGACCGTGCTGAATGGGTAGGCTGTCTTACCTCCTGCCGAGGAAAGGTTGACCACGTGTCCTCGGCCGCGCTCGAGCATGCCGGGGATCACGAGGCTGGTGAGAGTGTGAATCGCGGTGAGATTCGTCGCGATGACCTGGGCGATATCCGTCGGTTCGACGTGCTGGAACGGCAGCATGCAGTCGATTCCGGCGCCGTTAACCAGCAGATCGACCGGGCCGAAGGTTTCCCTCGCCGTGGAGACCAGCCGGCGAAGCGCGTCGTTGTTGGTGACGTCGGTCGGGACCGCGATCGCCTCTCCGCCGCGCTTACGGATATCCGCCGCACACCGCTCCAGCTTGTTGCTCGAACGCGCCGCGAGCGCCAGCTTCACGCCACGCTCGGCCAGGCGCTCAGCGAGCCTGGCGCTGATCCCACTCGAGGCGCCCGTCACGATTCCCACACTTCCTTCCAGTCTCATCGGCATCTCTCCTTGGTCAGCATGTCCATGAGCGCGGCCAGTCGAAGTGGCGCAACTTGACTTCGACGCTGCGGCTCGCGACGGTCGCGATGAAGTCGGGGGCCGGCCAGTAGGTGCGCATTCGCCAGCGCTGGACCTCATCCGGGTCCATGCGGTGAGAGACGAGCGCTGCCTCGCTGCCGGGTGCAGTCGTGACTGCGAAGCCGTCGAGCGGGTAGAACAGGCCCTGGCCGGTCGCCTTCAGGTAGGCCTCCTTGCGTGTCCAGACGCCAAAGAAGCCCTCGGGCCAGAGATCACGTGGCAACCGCATCAGTGCGCGCGACTCACTGCGGGCGAACCATTTGCGTGCGAGGTCCCGATCAGCAAGGTCAGGGCTCACATGCTCCACGTCGATGCCGACCTCGTGCCTGGCCGTGATAGCGATCAGCGCAATATGGGCGGAGCGTGACTGGGTGAACTTCAGCAGCGGACGGTGGGTGAGCGCAGGACGACCGTGCACTCCACGGTTGAAGCGTAGCTCGCCAGGATGACAGCGAAGGTAGCGCGCCAGCAGCGCCCGGCGCACGCCGCGCGCGACAAGGAACCTGCTGCGACGAAGCGGGGTCGCGCGCAACTCGGCTTCGGCGAGTTCCTCGTCGGCGAGGACTCTCTGAAACTCACTGACCTGGTGTGCTGACACGTCGAGGAACACACGCCATACGGCGATCTCCTCGCCCAGCTCGAATGACAGGCTCGGATGAGGCAGCGGACGCGACGCGCCGATCGCGATAGAAGGCGTCATCAGCGCCCGGCGGTCGCGATTGCGGTCAGATCGCCAGCGAGGTAGCGCTCGCGACACAACCCGCGCTGCACCTTGCCTGAGGATGTCTTCGGCAGCGTGCCGGGCGCCACCAGCACGACCTGCTGCGGCGCATGCGAGAGGCGCAGGGTGAGGGCTCTCATCGTCTGCTGCGCGATGCTCGCCCCATCGACATCGCCAGCGCGTGTCTCGGCGATTACCACCATCCGTTCCTGCTCGGGCACGCCGAAGGCGATCACGTTGCCGCGTCGCACACCTGGTACGCCGACCGCGCATTGCTCGTAGTCCTCGGGGAAGAGATTGCGCCCGCCGACGACGATCATGTCCTTGATGCGCCCGCACACGACCAACTCGCCTGCGGCCATGAAACCGAGATCGCCGGTGTGCAGCCAGCCATCGGCGTCGATCGTTTCGTCCGTGGCGATCAGGTCACGCCAGTACTTGCTCATCACGCTCGGGGAGCGTACGAGGATCTCCCCGACGCGGTCAGGAGGCAACTGCATACCGGCGGGATCGACGATTGCGATCTCCGTGCGTGGGACCGGAGGGCCACAGGCGATCAGTCTGCGTGCACCATCCGCATTGGGCTCTGTCTCGACGACGAGGCCGTCCTGCTCGAGCTTCGAACGCGAGACCCACAGCTCTCGTGCCATCTCGCCCGGACGGGAGGAGGCAACGGCCAACGTCGCCTCTGCCAGGCCGTACATTGGACAGATCGCCTCGGGCTGGAAGCCGTACTGAGCTGCGATACCCGCGAAGCCGTGCATAGTATCGGCGTCGATCGGCTCGGCGCCGTTGCCGGCAATACGCACCTGTGACAGCTCAAGCTCGCGCGGATGCGCCTGCAGATCGCGCGCCGCGAGCCCGTACGCGAAGTTGGGCGCGACGGTGAACGTGGCGCCATAGCGCGAAATCGCGTCCATCCACGAGCCTGGTCGCGCGAGGAACTCCTCGGGTGGCAGCATCACCATACGCGCACCATGGGCGATCGCGCCTAGCGTCATAATCAGCCCCATGTCGTGAAAGAGCGGCAACCAGATTGTGCCGACGTCATCACGCGTGCCACGCGTCACCTCCTTCATCGCGATGATCTGCGAGATCACCTGGCGGTGAGAAAGTGCGACGGCGCGCGATCGGGCAGTCGTGCCGGATGTGAACTGCAGGTAGGCGAGCCCGTCGGGCTGGCTTGTCGGGTCGCCCAGATTCGTATGGGGCGCGCTTTCGAGCTGGCCGATTGGAATGACGCGCGTGCCGTCCGATTCGGCCGAGAGAGCCTCTACGAATTGATCCATGACCATCACCAGCGCGGCACTGACGTGCTTGACTCGGTGGCGGAGTTCCTCTAGGAATTGTGGAAGTTCGGCCGGACGGCGTGGCAGTGAGAGGATTATTGGGACCGCGCCGACCCACGAGGTCGCGAGCAGGCCGTTGATCAGCGAGAGGGAAGTGGAGGACAACAAACAGACGCGATCGCCGGGGACGATGCCGAGGTCGCGCAGCATATTCGCGCCGGCAGCCGCGCCGTCCATCATCTCAGGGTATGAGCGCGACTGCTCGTTGAGATCGCGGTCCACAACCATGAACCTATAGTCGGAGTTGACCCCGAGTCGCAATGCATCGGGGAGCGTCGCTGCGGTTAGTATCGCCTCGGTGACGGCTGAGTCTGTGTTCATCTCTCCCCCTTCGTGGTTGATTGCATTGCCTGCGCGGAGCCCTCAACAGGCGGAATTAGCGATCCGCGGCGTTCTGGGGTCGACCACCGTCGAGTGCGACGATCGAAATCATGTCCCCACGATCCGTGCTCGCCCCATCCAGGTGATCCGGCGCACGTCGAGCACCCTGTCGCGGATGGTGCCACTGGGCGAATGTGACTAGCCGATGAGTAGGAGCCCGCGCGGGGACGGTGATCGGCTGGAAGAATCACCTTCGGTCCGCCGTCTAACACCAGCACGTTCAGATGCTGGAGCGCCAACCACACTCGGCGCGACGTCGAAGTCACACCCAAGCCGCCCGACCCGCCGTCGATCACGATCGCCTGCTCGCTCGCTCGGCCACGGCCTGGGGGTCTTGAGAGAGTTGCCACTCGCCGTTCTGCAGCGGGCGCGTCTCCTCGACGAGTACTGCCGGCTCAACGGCGAATGGGCGATCAACTCCAAGGAAACCCCCCAGCTCCCGCAACGTCTGCTCCGCCAGCCATTGGATTGTCGAAGCGAGATGGAGGTGCTCGCTAAAGGTCCACAGCATCACAAGCTGGCCGTTGGCGATAAAGCTCGTTATTTCAATCAGCCGAGGACGCAAGCCGGCCGAGCTGCGGTGTGGCCCCGGAGACTCCGTCGAGGGCCAAATTAGCTCAGTGAAATACTCGTCGACCTGCCCCCAGTGGTTTAGTCCGATCGGGGCGGCCGGCATTTCGCTGAGCAGCTGGCGTGAGCGAGGGTCGTCACTGAGATAACGCAGCATCCCATAGCCGATGCCTCGGTTGGGGCAGCCCCGTATGCTGTCCTTGGCGGCTCGCAGCGACTGGGATGGCGCGTTCTGTCCGAGCGTGAGTAGAGCTGGCCACAGCGTCGAGCAGCGACCGATCGTGCGCGACATATCGAGCCCGTCAAGCAGGTTCTCACGGCCGTGGCCCTCGAGTTCGATCAGCAGAGAGTTCTCACCCGTCCATGCATAGATGGCACGCCCGAGGCCGGCGATGATCGCCTCCCTCGTATCACAGTCGTGAAGGCGGATCAGCTCGTGCGTGATCGCGCGCGTCTCCTCGACGCCGAGCACCGCAGCCACTCGGCGCGCGGACACCTGCCGGTTCTCGCCGGTTAGATGATCGAGTGATAGCTCGGGCACGTTCGCTCGCTTACGTGACGCCCACTCGCTCAGCTCTCGGCGCAGCTCGGTGGTCTGCGCTTGCACGCGCAGAGCTATTCCGAACTGCGCGAAGGATGTCGTCTTGGGCGCCAGCAGCGGTTCTTCCTGGCGTGTGAGCTGGAGGTACACAGTCTGCAGATCCTCGAAGAAGATCCGCGAGGAGTAGTAGTCGAGGGCGATCCAGTGTGCGGCGACGTGCAACCGACCCGGCCTGTCCGTGCCGAGGTCAATGTATGTCAGGCGCACGAGCGGGCCGCCGAATAGGTCAAGGCTCTGCTGCAGTCCGGCGCATGCCTCCTCGAGGCGGTCCTGCAGTTCCCGCTCTGGGATGCCCGAGAGATTGAGCACCGAGAAGGGAAGCGGCTCGATCGCCTCCGGACCCGCGATGAAAGCTTGCCAGGCCCCGCCTTCGAAGCGGAACCGCAGCCTTAGCATGTCGTGGTGCAACATGACTTCGCGCAGCGCCGGCGCCATCGAGGCATGGTCGATGCGCTGGCCGACCGACAGCAGCGGCCACATCCCGTTCCAGTGATGCGCCTCGTCGAAGTCCTGGTCGAAGAACCACTGCTGACTAGGGGTCAGCGCGATCTCGCCCGTGACGATCCCCTGCTCGGCGACCGGCCCCTGCTGCCAGGTCGAGCGAGCGGCCAGACTGGCGACGGTTGCGGGCTCCTCGAAGAACGCTCGTGGCTCGATCCGAAGGCGCTGCGCGCCAGCCTTCGCCACGATGCGAAGCGCCAGTAGAGAGTCGCCGCCGAGCCTTGAGAAGCTGTCTTCGCGGCCGACCTGGGTCAGCCCGAGCATCTCCCGCATCAGACTCGCTATGACCTCCTCGGCCGCCTGCTGGGTCTGGCTGGTACCAGTAAGCTGCTGTGTACCTTCAGCCAGAAACCCTGGCGAGCTCCAGCCGGGTTCGGGCAGTGCTTTGACGTCGACCTTGCCATTCACGCTTAGTGGCAGGCGCTCGAGCATCACAAACGCCAGGGGGATCATGTGCTCTGGAAGATGCGTGGCGAGGTGCGCGCGGAGCTCCTCCGTGGTGACGACAGCGTTGTCGCGGGCGACGACATACGCGGCCAGGCGTTTGGGCTCGTCACGATTACCGAAGGCCTTTACGACCGTGGTCCGCACGGCTGGGTGTCGCCGCAGTGTCACCTCGATCTCGCCCAGCTCGATCCGATGGCCGCGGACCTTGACCTGTGAGTCCCTCCGTCCCAGCAGTTCAATCTCGCCACTAGGCAGATAGCGGCCGATGTCCCCAGTGCGGTAGAGCCGGTGGTGCGTTCGTGGGTCGATGACGAAGGACTCGGCGGTGCGCTCAGGCTGTTGCCAGTAACCACGCGCGAGGCCCGCGCCGGCGATCAAGATTTCGCCGGGCACCCAGTCCGGTCGCGGCGCGAGCAGGTGGTCGACCACATGCACCTGCTGGTTGGCCATTGGCCTGCCGTACGGGATGCTAGTCCAGGTTTTCTCAACATCATAGATCTTGCGCTCGATCGACCAGATCGAGCCCTCGGTTGCGCCGCCGAGGCTAACAAGCTCGATGTCGCTGACGACAGCACGCGCACGGGCGGGCAAATCGACGGGTATCCAGTCGCCGCTCAGCATCGCCAGGCGCAGGGAGTCGCCGAGCCCGTTGCTGCCAGAAGATGTGGCGGTGATAACAGCGTCGAACAGTGCGGGAACCGAGTTCCACACCGTCACGCCGTGCTGTGATACGAGCTGCGCCAAGCGCGCCGGGTCGTGGATCTCCTGTTGTGATGGGATCACCATCACGCCGCCTGTCGATAGTGTGGCGAAGATGTCGAAGACCGATAGGTCGAAGTTGAGAGAAGAGAGCGCGAGCACCCGGTCGCGCGGCGAGAGGCTGTAGCGCTCCGCGCAGTCCACGAGCGTGTTAAGCACGGCACGGTGCTCGATCATTACACCCTTGGGAATTCCGGTCGACCCGGACGTGAAGATTACATATGCGAGATTCTCTGGTTTGGCCTGGCATGTCAACGGGTTGGCCGCGCCGTCTCCGAGCGCGACCGTTTCGACGTCGATCGTGTGCACACCGGAGGGCCAATTGCTCGCGCCTTCGATCTCCGCCTGCGTGAGCACAATCCGCGTGCGGCCGTGCTCGATCAGGAATCCCCGCCTCGCTGACGGCAACCTCGGGTCGATCGGCAGATAGGCGGCCCCCGCGCGGACGACGCCGAGCACAGCGACGACCTGCTGCCATCCTTTCTCGATCATCACGCCGACCAGCTCATCTGGCTTCGCGCCGGCATCTATGAGCCCATGGGCGATGCGGTTGGCGAAGGTGTCCAGCTCGCGGTATGAGAGGCGACGCTCACCAGCGATCAGAGCGAGGGCGTCGGCGCGCTGCAGGCACGTGCGATCGATCAGGCTGTGGATCAAGAGTGAGCGATCGGTCGCACGGAGCGTCTGGTTCACAGTGTGACGTCGGCTCGCTTGGTCGGCTGGCATCAGCTGTGGCCGCTGTTCCTCAAGCGCCATCCGGCTATCCGCGAGGCACTCCAACAGCGCGCAGTAGGCGGCGAACATCTCGTCGAGCACGCTCGTCGGAAACAGATCCTCGACTGCGTCCCAGGTGAAGCGGAGCTCGCCGTTTCGTTCGTAGACGACATGGTCGAGTTGGACCTGTGGAGTCTGGCTAATGCCGTAACCGATGGAGGCAGGGAACGTGGACTGCTCGTCGGCGCCGGGGAATGGCATCCCAAGTAGGCTGGTGAACACGACAGGCGTCGTGGCTGCGGTTGTGCCGTGTGTGCGCGCCAGCTCGCGCAGCATGTCCACGCCGGAGAAAAGCTTATGCGCGAGGTCGCGGTAGAGCTGGCTCTGTAGGCGACGGGCGCAGTCCTCGAAGCTCTCACGACCGTCGGTGGCGGCGACCTCCAGCAAGATCGACGATGTGAAGTCGCCAATCACGAAGTTGACGTCGGGGTGCAACGGTAGGCGGCTACCGAGCGTGACGTTGATACTAAACGCAGGCGCGGCGCTCCACATCGCGAGGATCTCGGCGTAGGCGGCGCACAGCAGCGTCGAACTCGTCACCTGCGCGCTGGCGGCGCGCTCCTTCAGCCGGGTCCACCTCTCCTCATTGAGGCTGTGCTCGCGCCGCACACGTAGGCCGTTGGAGCGCGAAGGGTCGACCGCTAGCGGCAGCTCTGGGGGCGGTGGAAGTGTCGCGACACGGTCGGTCCAGTAGGTGCGCGCCGCGCGGTAGGCGGGCGAGGCACTGAGCTGATCGACGGCGACTACGTAATCGCGGAAACTCACGCCTATCTGAGGCGGTTGCGCTTCTCCGTCGGCATAGAAGATCGCCCACTCCTGGAACATCAGCCCGATGCTCTGCGCGTCGGCGATCAGAAGGTCGATGCTGCAGTGAATCACGGTAACGCCGTCGGGGCGCAGCGACGCGCGGATGTCGAACAGTGGCCAGCGGTCGGCTGGAAGGATCTGGTGCGACAGCTCATCGCGGATCAGAGCGAGCTCGGCCGCGGCCGTCTCCGTGCGAAGGCCTCTGAGGTCTCGAAACGGGATGTCGTAGTCCTCAACGTGCTCGAGCACGCGCTGTGTGCCGTCCTCGAGAAAGATCGTGCGCAGTGCATCGTGACGCGCGATCACCAGGCGCAGAGCCCTCTCTAGGCGCGTGACGTCGACCCCCTGCCCCTCGAGCTCGACATAGAAGTGAGTCGAGACGCCGCCAAGATCGAATAGTGATCGGCGTCCGATCAGATACGCCTGCTGAATGGCAGTCAGCCGGAACGGGTCGTAGCGCTCTCGTGGTTTAGCTTCGATTGTCTGCGGCGCCTTGGTCGGCGCCGCGCGCGCCTCGGCATCGAGGAGCTGCATCGCCTCCCCGGCCAGCTCGGCGACGCTGACCCCCTCAAAGAACCGCTGCAGCGAGAGCGACACGCCGAGCGTGAACTCAAGCTTGGTGTTGATCTCGACGGCTTCAAGGGACCCAAGCACGACAGGCCGTTCGCGATCAGCTATCGAGACGTCGAGCAGATCTTTGAAGCAGGCAACGATCAGGTCTTCGAGCGCCTCGCTCCTTGCCTGGGGCGCCAGCGCAGCCCGCTCGTCCTGCTTGTCGATATCATCGCTCGCGCCGGTTCTTCCAGTCATTATTTTCTTTGCATCTAGATCCGCGTGTGGATATTCGGGCACGCCTGTTGCAGTCGAAGGTAATGCGTTTGCCCTCACCTGGCGACTCAAAAAAGGATCGGCCGCGACGAGTCCGACGGCGGGGCGCACGGGTAGGCATCGGAGTAGTACTAACGGATCGGCCAGCCTCTAGGAGCTTGACGAGCGACGTCTGTGTCTCGACGACATGAAGTACCCTCGAACCGAGAGAAGGGGATAGCCCGTGAAAGCGTAGGCCTGTCGGTAGGCGACGTGGATGCTCTGCAAATGGACCATCGATGCTGGCCGATGACAAGCGCTACTTTCCGCGGGCGATCCGGACAAACGGCCAGTGAAAGGCGCCATCAGTGCGTAGTCAGACGATAGAGCTTTTGACTGGGGCCGTTCCGACAGGCGGGTCAGGTACCAGGTTAGTGATGCAGGAATGTGCACGGATAGCGGCGTAGATCGAGCTGTTGCGACGCAGCTTGATGGCCCAGGCCGGCGAGTCCTATTCTGCCTCCCGTATGCGGGCGGCGGCGTAGCGGTATTCCGCGGCTGGGAGGAATGGCTGCCCGACGGGGTCGAGGTATGCGCGCTTGAGCTTCCGGGGCGAGCACCGAGGATCGGGGTGCCGCCCGCACGACGGATGGAGGCACTCGTGGACGCCCTGATCGAGCAGATTGAGCCCCTACCGGCGATGCAGTTCGCACTGTTCGGTCACAGCATGGGCGCGCTGGTCGCATTCGAGTTGGCGCGGGCCATCCGCGCACGGGGATTCGTCGAACCTGTGGCGCTGTTTGTATCGGCGCATCATGCGCCGCAGTTTGAAGGAGAGCGCACAGCGCTCCACAGGCTCTCCGACGTGGATCTGCGTGCGGAGCTGAGGCGGCTTGGCGGTACGCCTCCTGAGCTATTGCAGAACCCTGCTTTTATGGAGCTGCTGCTGCCGACGATCCGTGCCGACTTCGAGGTGTGCGAGACATATGGATACGTCGAGCGCGCGCCACTCGAATGTCCGATCCTCGCGTTCGGCGGCAGTGAGGATGCACAGGTGGGAGAGGACGAGTTGCGAGGCTGGAGTGAGATGACGACGGGTTGCTTCAGGCTTGTGATGTTGCGAGGCGGGCACTTCTTTATTAATGAGAACCGGGAGACGCTTCTCGGGGAGATGGATAGATGTTTCGCTCCGCTACGTGCATATCGATGAATGGGTCAGCTCGCTTTGACTCTGCTCTTGCGTAGAGTTCGGACCTGCGACTGTGTGGGGGCTCTGCGAGTGCTCGGGCGACTCGATGCGCAGGCCGCCGACCACGACCGCAACCGCAAGCATGACCACCACGCCTGCGAATATCTGAAAGGTGTCGGTCAAGCCGAGGTAGGGCGCAGCGAAGCCCGCCGCCACCGCCGGCACCGAGATCGCCACATACGCCACCACGTAGAACGCCGACATCACCTCGCCGCGACATCCGTCCGGAATAGCCGATGAGAGATGTCGCAGGGCGCCCATAAACGCTAGCCCGAATCCCACTCCGGCGATTGCCGCTGAGGACAGAAAAAAAATGGCTGATGATACTGACAACGACGCGGCCGTCAGTACCATGCCCAGCGCGAGTAGCGACGCGCCAACGCTTGTGAGTGTTCGGTTGGACAGGTTCCTTCCCACCAGCTGAGCGACGGCAGAGGGGGCCGACAGCAGGCAAACCGCCAGCCCCCCGGCGAATTGCCCATGGCTGTGCATCAACACACTCGTAAGCTGAGGCCCGAGCGCTAGGTATAGGCCGGCGAGAGACCACGAGGCCAGCACGCCGAGCGCCGCCAGCACGAACGCCCCGCGCGTCGGCAGCGGCACGCTCGGGCGCTGGGGGCGCCACGTCGCTGGCCGGCGGTAGGCGACAGGCTCCGGGAGGATGCTAATCGCCAATATCAGCAGGACGATGAAGATGGCCACCAGCAGAAACGGGAGCACACGTGGGTCGGGCAGGAACTCCACGATCGCTCCTGAGATCAGCGCGCCGGCGCCGATACCGGAAGCGCTGGCAACGCCGTTGACCAGCGACGCGTGCCGCGTGTCGCCGCTCGGATGCAGATCGAGCAGAGCAGCGCCCCCCGCGCCCAATGCCGCGCCCGTCGCGAGGCCCTGCAGCGCACGCGCCGCGAACAGCCATGCGACCGAACGCGCCACCAGGAACACCCCCATGGCTGCGAGCAGCACCGCTAGCGAGCCGAGCAGCACCGGACGCCTTCCCGCATGGTCGGAGAGCCCGCCGATCAGCAGTAGTGAGGCGAGCACGCCCACCGCGTAAGTGCTGTAAACCAGCGTAAGCACTGGAGTAGAGAAATGCCAGCGCGCCTCGTACAGCCCGTACAGGGCAGACGGTGTTGCCGACGCGAACAGCACCACGGCGATCACCGCGGCGACGGCGGCAAACGCAAGTGGCTGGGAGAGCCGGCGAGCGCGTGCATGCATGGCGATGGGGTCCATCCTTCCAAACCCCCCCGATGGCAGGGTCGAGCGCCTGCCGGGGACAATCAACGCGCCTGCGCTCTGAGTACGCTGGATCTCCGGACTGCCGATCGCCGTGCGGGAGCCGGTCTTCTCACCCTGGGAAGATTGCGCCACGTGACGACGCTCGCCAAATCCGCGCCAGTCGGGGTGCGGATCGTGCGGTTTCAGGCGGTCCCCAGCGGTCTCGCAGCACATCCCACGCGACGCGGGCGTCCCGCCGAATACCGCTCAACCGTGCGGACAACCGCTCAAGAGAGGCAAGAATCGGGAAGCGCCTCGAGGGCGCGACTTTGGCGGTGGGGGTTTTCGAGACCGCCGCATTCAACCACTCTGCCACCCTTCCACCGGGGAGGCTAGACGATTGCCTGCGCGCGAGCCCGGCAACACTAGATCGCCTCCCCGAGCGCGATGACAATTTATGAGCATGCTACAGTATGAGCATGCTTGAGCATCGCCTGCAGGTCCTAATCGACGACGAGCGTCATCGGCGGATCGTGGGCGCCGCGCGCGAGCGAGGGGTGTCCGTCGCGACCGTCGTGCGGGAGGCGATCGACCGTGGTTTGAGCGCCCCATCCGCCCGGCGCCTGGCCGCCGGGCGGCGACTGCTGGACGCCTCCGACATGCCCGTCCCGGAGCCGCACGAGCTGCGCACCGAGCTGGAGGCGTTGCGCGGACGTCGAGCATGATCGTTCTCGACACGACCGTGCTCGTGTACGCGAAGGGCGCCGATCACCCGTTGCGAGATCCCTGCCGGCGCCTGATCGATGCGATCGCCCAGGGCAAGATCGAGGCGACGAGCACGGTCGAGGTGATCCAGGAGTTCGTGCACGTGCGCGCCCAGCGTCGCGAGCGCTCCGACGCCGTGGCGCTCGGCGGCGACTATGCCGACCTGCTCACGCCACTCATCACGGTCGACGAGGAGCGCCTGCGCCGCGGACTGGCGCTGTTCGAGCACAACGAGCGTCTCGGCGCATTCGACGCGATCCTCGCCGCGACCGCCATCGACCTCGACGCGAGCGCCCTCGTATCGGCCGACGCCGCGTTCGCCGACGTGCAGGACCTGACCCATGTCGCTCCGGACGACGCAGGAGTAAAGAAGCTGCTCGGCAGATAGAACCCGGCCCTACCGCCGCGAGGCGAAGAACCCGCTCAACAGCTGCCCGCAGTCGGGCGCAAGCACCCCGGAGAGGACCACCGGGCGGTGGTTCAAGCGGGGCTCTGCGAGCACGTCGAGCACGCTGCCGGCGGCGCCGGCCTTCGGGTCGGTGGCGCCGAAGACCACGCGGGGGACGCGCGCGAGGACGATCGCCCCGGCGCACATCGCGCAGGGCTCGAGCGTCACGTAGAGGGCGCAGTCGAGCAGCCGCCACGAGCCCAGCACACGCGCGGCCTCGCGCAGGACGAGGATCTCGGCGTGGGCCGTGGGGTCCTCGCGCAGCTCGCGCTCGTTGTGGGCCACCGCCAGCACCTCCCCGGAGCGCACGAGCACCGCGCCGATCGGCACGTCCTCGTGGGCGGGCGCGCGCTGGGCCTCGCGCAGGGCCAGACGCATGAAGTAGACCTCATCCTCGCCGTCGCGACGGTCCTGGTCGAAGCGGTAGTCGGGGTGCTCTGGAGTGTTCATGGGCATGGTGGCCGTAGGCTCTGCGAGAGTGCGAGCGCAGCGTCGTGCTCGCCACCGTCGCCGGTCCGCCGGTAAGAGGGATGATTACGCAAGGGGACCATGCAGCCGAGCAGAGGCCATACGAGAGCGCCGGCAAGCGCCCCCACTCACGGTCCCCTCGAGCGGTGTCGCCCGACAGGCTTGGACGCTCGCCGGATCGCGCTCGTGCTCGGAGCGGCGTTGGCGTTCGCGCTGGTGCTCGTCGCGATCGTGACCGCACAGGCGGGCGCCGAATACTGGGCGCACGAGGCCGGCGGACTGATCCCGAACGACACCGGCATCCCCGGCCAGGGCGGCGCGCCGGGAGACTGGGTACCGGCGCAGTGGAACTTCACCGGCCCGTTCGGCGTGCGGGCGCCGCAGGCGTGGGCGAACGTCGCCGCGGACGGGGCGCCCGGCGGCAAAGGAGTGATCGTGGCGGTGCTCGACACGGGCGTCGCGTACATGAACCGGGGACCCTTCCGCCGCTCTCCGGACTTCAGCCGTTGGGGGTTCGTGCAGGGCTATGACTTCGTCGACCACACCCGCTACGCGTACGATCGCAACGGCCACGGCACGTTCGTCGCGGGCACGATCGCCGAGGCCACGAACAACCGCTACGGGCTGACCGGCCTCGCGTTCGCCGCGCGGATCATGCCCGTGCGGGTGCTGAACAGCGAAGGCGAAGGCGACGCCACGACGATCGCCGAAGGGGTGCGCTATGCGGTCAACCACGGTGCGCGCGTGATCAACCTAAGCCTCGAGTTCTCCAGCGACGTGCGAGCCCACGACATCCCGCAGCTGATGGCCGCGCTGCGCTACGCCTACCGCAAGAGGGTCGTCGTGGTCGCGGCCGCGGGCAACGAGGGGCACACCGCGATCGCCTATCCGGCGAAGGCCCCGCACGTGATCGCGGTGGGCGCCACGACCGAACACGGGTGTCTCGCCAACTACTCCAACGACGGGCCCGGTCTCACGCTCGTGGCCCCGGGCGGGGGCGCCGACGCCGACCTGCCGGGCGACCCCAACTGTCACCCCGAAGCCCCCTCCGGGAGGGACGTCTTCCAGATGACCTTCACCGGCTCCTCGCCCCGCGTGTTCGGGTTCCCGGAAGGCTATGAGGGCACCTCGATGGCGACCCCGCACGTGGCCGCGACGGTCGCGCTGATGCTCGCCGCGCACGTCCTCGGGCGCCGGCCGACGGTGGCGCAGATCACGCGCAGGCTGCGCGCGAGCGCGCGCAAGCTCGGAGGCCCGACCGACACGGGGCTCTATGGAGCGGGACTGCTCGACGCCGCCGCCGCGACCGCCCCCTGAGGGAGGGCGATCTATCCCACCACGCCCACTGCCAGCCCCGGGGCAGCGGGGTTCTCGACCCGCTCGATCGTCATCAGGGCGGGACTGCACCAGAAGGCAGGGAACAGCGCCGTTCTCGTGGGCTTGACCGCGTTCGTCGGCGACGATGTCGGTCCCCTGCCGAGTGCGTTGTGGGCGAGCACCGTGAACCGATAACGGACGCCGTTGCGCAGGCCGCCGATCGCGGCGCTCGTGCCGGAGACGGTCGTCGGCGCAAGACGGTGAGAGCCGGCGTAGGGCGTAACCGTGTAGGTCGTGATCGGACTCCCGCCGTTCGGTGGCGCCGTCCAGCTGACGGCCGCACTCCCGTTCGCCGCGACGGCGAGCAGATGCGCGGGCGCGGCAGCGGGCGCAGCCGGAGGTTCAGCGGCGGGCGCCGCCTTGAGGACGACCGTCGCCATCAGCCAGGTGGTCGAAGCCCCGGTCTGCACGCTCGCACTGGGAGTCGCGCCGGTGGCACCGGTCAGGGCGTCCTCGGCGACGAGCTCCATGTCCCCCGTCGGCGAGACGTTCACGCGGCTGTTGAAGCCCATCCGGGCCATCAAGGCGTCCCCGAAGCCGGAGTCCGCGTAGAAGCCGAGCACCAGCTCGTTCGGCGCCGTCGTCGGCGCCGTCGCCGGGGTGGCGACCACGGCTGCGGCTTTGGTCGTACCCGTGGCCTGCGCCGTCTGATCGAGGACGGCCGTCCCGGCGGCGTTCGAGAGGCCTGCGTATTCGAGCGCGGCGATGCCGACGTCGGCGGAGGAAGTCGGTGTCGCGGTGATTTTGGGCTTCGTCCCAGCGCCGACGCTTACCGGTGCGCTCCACACGCTCATCTCGGTGCCGTCCGACGCTTGGAAGTGCAGCAGCTCCGTGAACGTATCGCCGGCCGAGTCCTGCACTTTCGATGTGGTCGCGTGGGAGCCGTTCCATACGCCGACCTCGACGAGTAGACGATTCCCGGCCGTGAGGCTCGCGGTCGGAGTCACGGCGAGGCTGGCGCCGTGACCGTGTCCGGAGATCTGTTGCACGAACGCCGGGGAGGTCGTCGCGGTGGGAGTCACCGCGTTCGAGGCCGCCGAGGGGGGGCCGGTGCCGACGGCGTTGCTGGCCGTCACGGTGAACGTATAGGTGACACCGTTGGTCAACCCCGCGATCGTCGCGCTGCTCGCCGGCGGACTGCCCGTGACCGTCGTCGGCGTCTGCGCCGCCGAGCCGATGTACGGCGTGACCGTATAGCTCGTGATCGGACTGCCGTTGGCCGCGGGCGCACTCCAGGTGACCGTCGCGCCGGCGTTGCCCGGGGTCGCGGCTACCGCCGTCGGCGCCGCCGGCGCGGTCGGGGCCGAGGGGGTGACCGGATTCGATGCCTGCGAGGGGGGTCCGCTGCCGACGGCGTTGGTGGCCGTCACGGTGAACGTATAAGTGACACCGTTGGTCAACCCCGCGATCGTCGCGCTGCTCGCCGGCGGACTGCCCGTGACCGTCGTCGGCGTCTGCGCCGCCGAGCCGATGTACGGCGTGACCGTATAGCTCGTGATCGGACT
>Ga0210387_10002041_pt1 | contig 15334 bp, 11 predicted proteins | sample IncBWC7OmetaG_FD_160108 | JGI IMG/M metagenome (GOLD analysis project Ga0210387, IMG submission 160108) | Forest soil microbial communities from Barre Woods Harvard Forest LTER site, Petersham, Massachusetts, United States - Inc-BW-C-7-O ...
ATCGGCACCAACCGCGTCTTCGTCGCTCCGTCTTGCTCGCTACTGCACGTTCCGGTCGACTCTAGCCTGGAGCGCCGGATCGATCCGGAGATCTCGAGCTGGCTGGCGTTTGCTCGGCAAAAGCTGGATGAAATTTCACTGCTCACGACGGCGCTCAACCATGGGCTGCATAGCGTGGCCGGTCGCTTCGAAGAGAATCGCCGAGCGCGCGCCAGTCGGGGCGCATCGAAACGAGTGCATGACCCGGCGGTCACGGTGCGCATGCTGCGCACCGAGCCCAGTATGAGCCGGCGCCAGAGTCCCTACGCGGTGCGCCGAGTGGCACAAGCGCGCGTCACACCGCTGCCCGCGTTTCCGACCACTACGATCGGCTCGTTCCCGCAAACGAGCGAGGTCCGCGCGACGCGCGCCGCGTTCCGTGAGGGTCGCCTCGACGCCGACGCGTACCAGCAATTCCTCCGCGCCGAGACCGAGCGCGCCATACGCGTGCAGGAAGAGCTCGACCTCGACGTCCTCGTGCACGGCGAGTTCGAACGTACGGACATGGTCGAGTACTTCGGCGCGCAGCTGGAGGGCTTCGTGTTCAGCGAGCTCGGTTGGGTTCAGAGCTACGGCTCACGCTGCGTGAAGCCGCCCATCATCTACGGCGCCGTGTCGCGCCCGGAGCCAATGACCGTAGAGTGGGCAAGCTACGCGCAGTCGCTCACCAAGCGCCCGATGAAGGGCATGCTCACCGGCCCGGTCACGATTCTGCAGTGGTCGTTCGTGCGTGACGACGCACCGCGTTCCACGGTGTGTCGCCAAATCGCGCTGGCGATTCGCGATGAAGTCGCCGATCTCGAAGCGGCCGGCATTCGCATCATTCAAGTCGACGAGCCTGCGCTGCGCGAAGGGTTGCCGCTGCGGCGCGCGGATTGGAAAGAATACCTCACTTGGTCGGTCGATGCGTTCCGCCTCGCGTCGTCGGGCGTGCGGGATGAGACGCAAATTCATAGTCACATGTGCTACGCCGAGTTCAACGACATCATCGAAGCCGTCGCTGCTCTCGACGCTGACGTGATTTCCATCGAAACCTCACGCTCGAAAATGGAGCTACTCGACGCCTTCGTGCGCTTCGTTTACCCCAATGAGCTCGGACCGGGCGTGTACGACATCCATTCCCCGCGCGTGCCGAGCGAAGCCGAAATGGAGCAGCTCGCGCGCCGCGCGGCAAGCGTGCTCGATCCGAGCCGCCTGTGGATCAACCCAGATTGCGGGCTCAAAACGCGCGGCTGGGCCGAGGTCCGTGCAGCGCTGGCGGCCATGGTCAACGTGGCGAAGCGACTGCGCGCAGAACGCGCGCTCACGCACACGGCTATCGGATAGCTCAGATCGCGACGATCGCGCTTCGACGCCGAAGGCTGGGCCGCTGCCAGGCGCCACTCGTGACCATCAACTCGGCGGCTGGGCATCAACTCGGGCATCTCTGGTGGTGACAGTCGCGCATCAACTGGTCTCGCAGCGACAGCCGCGCTGCGTTCGTTGCTGGCCAGCCACGCGGTTCGACCGGCTCACGCAAACGAGCTGGCGCACAGGTGACCTTGCCGCACGGGCCTGCCAGAACCACTGATTCGCCTAAAAATTGGCTGATTTCTCGCGTGCTCGCGAGCGTGAACGAACCGAGCCCCAGCCGCGCGCGACAAGAGCGGTGCGCCGGGCTCGCCAGTGACCAAAGATTTTTCGGCTGCGGCGACTATCTCTCGCCTCGCGCTCTTCCCTCCCGCCGACTGCGCGTCTCGCTCGCACATGACACAATGCGGAACCGTTCCCCGAGCTGGAAGTGGAAGCAGCAAACCAATGAAGGCGATTCTCGAACAAGTCAGCGTGCCGGTTTCTCTGATCGCGACCGCGGCTGGAGTCGTGCTCGTCACGTTTGGCGCTTTAGCCGGCTGCGGCAGCACCAGCGGTTCGAGCGGAACGTCCAATGCGGCGGCGGGCTCGAGCGGTGCACAGGCGACGACGGGCGGCACTGGGCTCGCCAGCGGCGCGCCCGGCGTGGCGGGCTCGCAAAGCGTGACCAGCGCGGGCGGCACGTCGGCTGGGGGCGGCTCTGGAACCACTGCTGGAGCGAGCGGTAGCGAGCCCGGAGCGAGCGGAGCGACTGGCGGCAGCGGCGTTGGTGGCACGACCGGGAACGGTGGCGGCAGCGCGATTGGCGGCAGCGCGACTGGCGGCAGCAGCCCCTCAGCCGGCGCGGGCGGTGCGGTAGCAGCTGCCGGCAGCGGAGGTGCCTCGAGCGGAGGCTGCGCAGATCTCGGTGGCGGTCCGGTCACGACGACCACGACGCACTTGGACATCGGCGTGCACGATCCGTCGATGATTTGGAGCGGCTCGCGTTACTTCCTGTTTGCGACGGGCGGCACGCTCAACATCCGCAGCTCTGCCACCCTCAATACGCAGCAGTGGACCAACGTCGGCAACGTGTTCAACGCGATTCCGGCGTGGGTGACAACCACACTCGGCGCAAACCCGGGCAGCCTGTGGGCGCCCGACATCAGCTATTTCAACTGCACGTTTCACGTTTACTACGCGGGCTCTACGTTCGGCTCGAACACCTCGGTCATCGGTCTCGCCACCAGCCCAACGCTCGATTCCTCGAGTGCCAGCTACAAATGGACCGATCAAGGCTTGATCGTGAACACGACGAGCAGCGACAACTACAACGCGATCGATCCGAACGTGAGCTACGACGCGACCGGCGCGCCCTGGTTGGCTTTCGGCTCGTTCTGGAGCGGCATCAAGATGCGCAAGCTCGACGCGACCACGGGCAAGCCGTCGACGAGCGATGCGACCTTGTACTCACTGGCGGACCGCAATGGTGGCGCGATAGAGGCCGCCTCTATCGTCTCTCACAACGGCTATTACTACTTGTTCGTTTCCTTCGACGCGTGTTGCAAGGGCGTCAACAGCACGTATCGAACGATGGTCGGACGCGCCAGCGCGATCACCGGTCCATACACGGACAAGGCTGGCGCAGGGATGATGCAAGGTGCAGCCGAGCAATTGCTGGCCACCTCTGGGCGCTACATCGGCCCGGGCGGCGGCACCGCGTTCCGCAACGGCACGACGTACTTGTACGCGTATCACTACTACGACGGTGACGACAACGGGAACTCGAAGCTGCAGGTTCGCCAGATCAACTGGGACACGACCGACTGGCCCACGCTCAGTGATCCGCTCTTCCCCTGACTAAGCCATTGCGCGTCGCACCCGACGCCGGCGTGTACCTGGGGCTCTGGGAGGTACTATGGTGGGCTCGTGAGTCGGCAACCGAGCAAGGCGGGGTCCGCGACCGCGTATCTGCTGCTAGCGCTGGCTTTCTGCCTGGCATTTTGGGCGTTTGCGAGCGCTTGCGAGTGGTTCGTCGATGCGCCCTTCCGCTACACGACAGAAGGCGAATGGTCGCAGAACCTCGTGCGGTCCGCGGCCCGCGGCCTACGCGGCGAAGAGGCGGCGCTGTTCATTGCCTCACTCTTTGCCGTGCTGCCCACGGTCTGGTTCCTCGCGCTTGCCCTGCGCGGTCGCCCGCCGCGCCCGCTTCACGCCCTGCGCCGCTTTGCTGCGCGCGGGAGCTCGCGCTTTGCCGCCTTGTTCGCCGCGCTGGCGACGGCGCTGTCCTGGCTGGTCTTCCGCTTCGTGCTCTCCGGCACCGCGCTGATCGACGACGAACGCTCGTATCTGTTCGCGGCGCGAAATATGGCCTCCGGTACGTTCTTTCGCACCAGCGCGCCCGCGGCGTTTCGGAATCCGATGATCCTGACCGCGCCCGCGTGGGTCAGCAAATATCCCCCGGGCTTCGCGGCTCTGCTCGTGCCAGGCACGCTGCTCGGCATGCCGAGGCTCGTGCCGTGCGCCGTTTGTGCGCTGTCCGTGCTCGGCGTGTTCTACTTGGCCAAAACGCTGTTCGGCCTGCGCACCGCGCTGGTCGCCTGTGTTTTCTGGGCGTTTTCGCCGTTTCAACTGGCGATCAACGGCACGACGATGATCTTCGGCACGTCGGGTTGCCTCGCGCTGTGGACCGGTGCCCTCGTGGCGCGTGGCCTCACGCAGCGTGACGAACGCGCGCTCGCCGGCGCGGCGTTGCTCAGCGCAATTCACGTCCTCGTGCGTCCCTTCGACGCTGGGCTCGTGCTCGCGGCCGTCGCAATACCGGTCTTCGCTTTCGAGTCAACACGCGTCGCGCTCAGGCGCGTCGTGTTGCTCGGTGCCGGTTTTTTGCTGGGCGTGCTCGGCCTCGGCGCGTTCAATCAGCGCGCGTTGGGCTCCGCCGTAAGCTTCGGCTACACCAGTGCCGGGGACTACCGCTTCGGCTTCTTCGTGCATTCGTTACCCGGGTTCGAGTACGTGCACACGCCGGTTCAGGCGCTCGCGCACGTGCTGGTCGCCTTCGCTCGCTTGGACGGCTGGCTCGTGGGGGTACCCGGTTGTCTGCTGCTCGCCTTGCTGGTGCTCATCGGCCCAACTCGGCGCGAACTAGCGCTGCTGCTGGCGGTCGCGGTTCACCTGCTCGGCTACTCGCTCGCTGCGTCGAGCGGCACGTTCGACGTCGGCCCCACGTACTACTACCTCGCGGCGCCCTGTTACCTGCTGCTCGCGATGCGCGGGGCGCTGCGTCTCGAGCTCGCGCTGATCCCAAGGCTTCGGCCAATCATCACCTGGGCCGGGTTGGTCGCCTTGCCGGTGGCGTGGCTCACCGTAGTTCCACTGCGGGTCCTGCGTTTGGTGCGCCTCAGTCAAGCCATCAGCGCGCCCTGGTCATTTCTCGCTGAAAGTGACCTGACTGAAGGCTTGGTGGTCGTACCGTCGTTTGCGGCACTGCACGCTGCGGGCTACGCGCTCGGCTACCCGTACGAGGTTCGAACGCGAGCTGGGGTCGTGAAGCTGATCCGCCCCGAGTCGCGAGCAGAGCTCGCGGAGGCCGTGCGTTTTTTGCACTACACGGGGCCGGTGTATCAGCTTCAATTCGACGAGCCGCGCTTTCAGAGCGACGGCACGCGCCGGTACGGGCTCGTCAAGCTCGCCCCATAAGCGCGTCAGGCTTTTTGGGTGGGCGCGACCCAAGCCGCGCCGCACCCAGCGAGCCAAGCTACAAGCTGAGGGAGTTTTCAGCCTCCACCTTCTGACGTTGATCGAGCTCTTTTCGCGCCTGCGTGAGCGGATACGGGTCGATCCAGCCGCGCACGTCGAAGTCGTGCGGCAAGAAGCCCCAGGTCAGGAGGAAGTCCTTGAAGTCGCTGAGCGCCGCAATCGACGACTCGAGTAGATCCGTCTGCAAGTGACTACCCACGTCCTTTCCGTACGCGAGGGCAACGGCCTCCTCAGTGGAGCCAGTTTCGCGCGCGACGTAGGCGATAGCCTCGCGCGGGTTGGCTTCCGCCCAGCGCCCCGCCGAGAGCACGCGCTTGAGCAAGCGCACCGCGAGGTCCGGGTGCTTCTCGAGCAGCCCCGCATCCACCGTGAGCGTGCGCGGTGAGCCGTTGTTCACACGCACCTTTGGATCCGGATGCTTGCCGAGATCGAACACCACTTCAGCGCCAATGGCGCGCGCAATTCCGAGGCCGCGCGAGCCCTTGTGAAAGATGGCGTCGACTTCACCCTCGAGCAGGGCGCGAGCTTCAGGCGATTTTCGAGGGTCGCCTTGCGCCCAGCCGCGCGTCCGAGCTTGCGGCGTGTCGCTCCGTTCGAGATCCACTAGCTTCACGTCTCGCTCGGTCAAGCCCTCGAGCTTGAGCGCAGCGACGTATGCGCGCAGCGTCGTTGCGCGCCAAAAGTCGATCTTGATGCTCTTGTTCACGAGCACGCCCAGCCGCTTGCCTTTCAAGTCGCCCAGCGCAGGAATCTTGTTTTGCGGCAAAGTGAGGATGACTTGTGCTTCGTCGGTCCACGTCAGGCCGACCACGCGCGTCGCGCGGCCGGTGGCGCGCGCCCAAATAGCCGGGATATTGCCGCCCTGCCGAAACGAGTTTTCAAGGGTGTGATCGTAGTGCGAGTCCCGCAACGTCGGGTCTGTCACGTCCTGCAACGTCCGCACTTGGATGCCGTCCTTGGCAAATTCCTCTTCGATCAGGCCTTGTTGTGCGGCGATGCCGAGCGGCGTCGGCACTGGGCAGCGCGTGTACCAAAGGGTGTCGATCTTGGTCATGGTTCGGTTTCCTTTCAGTTGGCAATCGGTGGCAAAAAACCCAGCGTTCGGGCTTGTTCCGTGAGACCACTCATCTTGAATTGCTGCGCGAGCACGCCCGGACCAAAATCCCGCGAACCGCCGAGCGCTTCGGCCAAATGCTGCAAACGCGCGCCTTCCTCCAGAATCACGATGAACTCAGCGGTCTTGCGCAGCCCCGCCGTGCCCCACACGGTCGAACCGCCATTGGCCTCCAGAATGGCAGTCGTGTGCGCGTCGATGCGCAGCCGCTCCAAGATGTACTCTTGCTCGGGCTGCCGACGATCGATGTACACCGGCAATTCACGAGTCAGCAGGTAGCGCTGCACTGGCACATAGCGGATCGGCAGCGTGCGGTGCGTTTGAGCCCACGCGCCGAGGTACGGCGAGTGCACGTGTGAAACGGTCGTGATGTGCGGGTGCTGCTCGAAGATCTTGTTGTAGCGCCCAGAGCCCGAACCGCGCCCCTCACCCGCGTAGACCGTGCCATCGAGCCCGAACACCGCGGGCTTGAGCGCGCGCTGGCCCGCAAACGGCCCGGCGTAGTTGATTGAAACTAGCTTATTTTCCCCAGGAATTCGTTCAATGAAGCCCACGGTGCCATTGGCGGTGATGGTGCCGGTTTCGCGGAACACCTGAAACGCAAGCTCCGCCTCTTCCGTCGCTTTGGCGACGAACGCAGCGATGTCGTGTCCGAGGTTGTTTTCGAGTGAAGTCATCGTCGATTGCTCCCTTTCGCTTTTTCTGTTTGTTCGTGCTCGAGACCGATTCGGCGACTAGGCCCCCGCGCTCTGTGTCAGCTCGGACAAGTCCGGTAGAGGGCTGCTCGACGCTGTCGGCAGAACGCGCTGACCGCTCTCGTACGCGCGGTACACTTCCTCGTAGGCGCCGCGGGCCGCGATCAATTCATCATGCGTACCGATCTCGACGAGCCTACCCCGGCGGATCACCGCGATCCGATCCGCGTCGCGAATCGTCGCCAGCCGGTGCGCGATCATGAAGGCCGTACGCCCCTCGCACAGGCGGCGGAGGGCATGCTGGATGCGTCGTTCGGTCTGGATGTCGATCGCACTCGTCGCTTCATCGAGGACGAGCACCGCCGGGTCCGACAGATACGCGCGCAGCAAGCACACCGCTTGGCGCTGGCCGTGGCTCAAATTCGCGCCCAAGGCGCCGACCTCGGTTCGATAGCCGAGCGGCAACCGGCGCAGCATTTCATCGACACCGAGCTTGCGGCTGGCTTCGAAGACATCTTCGTTGCTCGCGGCCGCGGCGCCTGCGCGCAGATTCTCCAGCACGGTGCCGCTGAACAGCACGTTGTCTTGCAAAACGACGCCGATTGAGCGACGAAGATCTCGCTGTGAAAGCCGGCGAATGTCGTGACCGTCGAGTAGAATCCGGCCTTGTTGCGGTTCGTAAAAACGCGTCAGGAGCTGTACCAGTGTGCTCTTGCCGTGGCCGGTCGGGCCGACGATCGCAATGCGTTCGCCCGCCTTGACGTCGAGCGAGAGCTCATGAATCACCGCGCCGCGCCGCGCCATATCATAGCCAAACGTGACCGCGTCGAAGACGACGCGACCTACGACTTTGCCGAGGCTCACCGGCTCGCTGTCGTCCACGATCTCCGGTTTCGTGTCGAGCAGCAAGAAAATGCGCTGCGCCGCCGCCGTGCCCGAAGCGTAGCGCTCGAACAAGTCCCCGAGCTCCTGCAGCGGACCCAAGAACAGATAGACGTAAAACAACGCGGCGGTCATTCGCCCGAGCGTCATCTGGCCGAGCGTGATCCCGCGCGCGCCGATGATCAGGACGACCGCCATGCCCACGGTGGACAGCACCGCAGTGAGCGGCAAAAACCAACTCGCGCGGATACTGCCGCGGATCAGCGTACCCGTAAAATCATCCAAGAGCAGTTTGTAGCGGCGGCGATTGGCTTCTTCGCGTCCGGTCTGCTGCAACACCTTTACGCCGCTCACGGACTCGACCAAGTGCGCCATGAAGCGACTGCGACGCTCGGCGACACGCGCCCAATTCTTGCTCGCGATGCGATTAAACAGCCAAATCGCGGGCGCGAGGATCGGAATGATGCCGGCCACGCCGAGCAGCAAGAGCGGCGACACCGAGTACAGCAACACGGCCGCCACCGCGCAGCGCAAAATGGCGGACAGTAGCTCGGGGGGGCCTTGAATCAACAGCGGCTCGAGCGTGTCGACATCGCGATCGGCGCGCGAGACGATGCGGCCCGCTTTCGCGCGATCGAAGTAGCGCACGCTCAACGTCTGGATGTGCCGAAACACGCGCCGTCGCAGGTCATTCAATACGACGATCGCGGCTTGGCCCGCGACGTATTGCGAGAGCCCCGCGAGCACGAATCGGAACACCCAGCTTGCGGCCAGGCCAGCAATCATGGCGGTGACGAAGCCAACGTGAATTTGCAGCGCGCCGTGAGCCCGCGAAAACCCCCGATCGATCACCTGACTGATGAACCAGGGGCGCAAGAAGATCGTGCTCACGAGCGTGAGCTCGATCAAAATTACGACCGCGACTTGCGCGCGCACCGGTCCGAGCAGCGGCCAGAGCCGGCTGAACATGCCGCGATCGAGCGCCATCTTCGCGAGCTCTTGCTCGATATCGAGATCTCGACCGAGCTCGGCGTTCTGACTCGCAACCACGTCCTTGGGCCGCCGTTCGTTCCTAATTGCCATCTTCAATCCCCAGCAGCTCGCGGTAGCTCGAGCTCTTGCGCGACAGCGCTGCGTGGCTGCCCTCGGCGGAAATCGAGCCATTTTCCAGCACGACGATGCGATCCGCGAACAGCACCGTCGACGGCTTGCTGGCCACGATCAAGAGCGTGAGCCCGCGCCCGCTTTCGCGACCCAGCGCTCGAATGTTGTGCAAGATGCGCTGCTCGGTCAGCGCGTCGAGCGCGCTCGTCGAATCATCCAAAATCAGGATCGATGGCGCCGCTAGAAATGCGCGAGCGAGCGCCAGACGCTGCCGTTGCCCGCCAGACAGCGTCACGCCGCGATCGCCGAGCCCGGTGTCGAGCCCCTCGGGCAACTCGGCTACGATTTCCTCTGCCGCCGCCAAGCGCAGGGCGCACCGAAGCTCCGCCTCGGTGGCGTCCGGCTTGGCGAGCCGCAGATTCTCCGCCACGGTATTCGAAAACAAGAAGCAGTCTTGGGTCGCGACGTGGACGTGCTTACGCAGGCTCGCGAGCGCGAGCGAGCGCACGTCCGAGAACCCTTGCTCGTCCGACCCAATCAGCACTTGGCCCTGGGCCGGGTCGAGCAAGCGCGGCAGCAGCGCTCCGAGCGTGCTCTTGCCAGAGCCAGTCCCACCGACCAACGCGACGATTTCACCTGGCTGAACGCTCAGCGAGCAACCGTCTAGAATTCTCGAGCCCGCGTCGCCGCGCGCCGTCACGCTGACGTTCACGAGCTGAAAGCCGAGTGGCGCATCCGGCAGCGTTTGGAAGTTGGTCTCGATTGCCGATTTCGCGTCCAGAAAGTCCATGATTCGAGCGGCGGACGAGCGCGCGTCGGCGAAGATCTGAATCACGCGACCGATGCCTTCGAAGCGAAATACCAGGGTGTTCATCGCCAACGTGGCGGCGACGAGCTCGCCAAAATTCAGGCGCCCGCGCGACACCAGAAACGCCCCGACACCGAACACCCAAACGTGCCCCAGCGCGACGACGATCTGCGGCAGCGGCACGTGCGACGCGGAGTAGCGAATCGCTCGCGCCGCGTGGCCCGCAAAGATCGACACTGCGCGTTCGAAGCGGTCGATGCGCGAGCGCTCCAGTGAAAAGGCTTTGATGACGCGCACGCCACCCACGCCCTCGACTAGATCCTGGCTGACGGCGTCGTAGGCGTCGCCAACCGCGCGGTCGAGCAGCACCAAAATGTCGGCCTGGCGCAAGAACATGACGATGCCGAGCAGCGTGAGCAGCGCAGGCACGACCGCCAAAAGCGGGCTATACCAAGCCAAAATCGAGAGCGAGGCGGCAATCACGAGCCCAGTCTCGATCACGTTGCGCCAGAAGCTGATCAGCGCGTCACGCACTTTGTCCGAGTCGCGCGTGGTCCGCGACACGATTTCACCGACGCCGTGACGCAAGTGGTAGCCAAGATCGAGTCGCTGGACCTGCACCAGGATGGCATCGCGCAAGCGATACAGCAGCTCTTGTCCGGTGTGCAGCGCGGCGATGCCGCCGACGTATTGCAGCACCGCGCGGGCAAGCGCGATACCGACGAGCACGAGCGCCCAATGATAGGCAACGCTCAGATCGAGCTCGGTGCCGCGCAGGACTGCGGCGTGCCCGCGCTCCACGTCGTGCACGGCCTTGCCGACCAAGTACTGATACCAAGTCAGGCTGCCATTCACGAGCAAGAACAGCGTAAAAGTCAGCCCGAAGCGCCACGGCATCGTGCGGTAGATCGAGAGGCAACGCAGCAGCGGATGCGTCACCTTCCTGCCCGAGGGCTCAGCCAAGGTCGACTCGGTCATGTTGGTCGAAACGAGCTCGGTCATTCGCCAGCAGTCATCACCGACAAACGCGTGACGCCCGCGCGATCGACCGCCGACATGACTTTTGCCACTAAGCCGTAGCTCACGCCCTGGTCGGCGTTCAACTGTACTGCGGCGTCGGGTCGGGCGGCGTGGATCGATTTCAGGGTGGACTCGAGACGCGACAAGTCGACGCTCGACTTGTCGAGGTAGATTTTGCCGAGCGCGTCGACGCTGACGCTCAGCGCGCGCGCCTGAGCAGGCGGCGCGTTGATTGCGGTCTTCGGCAAGTTCACGGTCACGGCATTGGACAAGAGCGGCGCGGTGACGATGAACACGACCAACAGCACCAGCATCACGTCTACGAGGGGTGTGACGTTGATCTCACTGACGACCTCGTCACCGTCCGACTGCGCGGCGATCGCCATTAGACCCGCGCCTCACGCAGCGGGGCTGCACCGCGTGCGTCCGAAATCTTCGCGACGACGCGTTCGTGCTCGAACCTTTCACGTTGCGCGCTCAGGCGGTCCTCGAGTGCTACGCCGACCAGCCAATTGGCGAAATCTTCCAGGTCGGCGCTCTGCACCTTCAGCCGACGGACGAAGAAATTGTACGCAAGCACCGCGGGCACCGCGACGGCGATGCCGATGCCCGTCGCGACCAGCGCCTCACCAATCGGTCCGGCGACCACGTCGAGGCTCGCCGAGCCAGCGCCGCTGATGCGCTTGAGCGCGTGCATGATGCCCCAGACCGTGCCGAACAAGCCCACGAACGGCGACGTCGTGCCGATGCTCCCGAGAATGGCCAAGCCGCTTTCGCTCAAGCGGCGCTCCTTCTGCACTTGCCGCTTCAATCCGCGCTCCAGGATGTCGAGCGAAACCTCTAGGCCCCCTTCATTCGCCTTCGGTTTCACGCTCTCCCAAGCGCTGACTCCGACGCGCGCAACGCGCGCCGTTGGCCCGTCCTGTGCGCGCAGCAGGTCTTCGTCAGGTAGCAGCGACGACTCGCCAAGCGCGCGCTTGAGTCGTTCGTCTTTGCGCGCAGCGCGAAATACCTGGAGCCCCTTCACGACGATCAGCGTCCAGGTCACGACCGAAAACGCGACCAAGAGCGCAAGCGCGCCTTTGACGACCAGTGCTGAAATTGAATCAGACATCGCTCCTCTATCTTCTGGTTGCTACTGCAGTCGAAACACGATCGGCACCGTGACCCAGCCGGACACGGGGCTATTGCCTTGCATCGCAGGCACGAAGCTCCATTTCGCGACGGCACGCTTGGCGGCGGCGTCGAGCGTGTCGCGCCCGCTAGAGCGTTGCACTTCGACCAATAGTGGGTGACCGCTCGGGCCGACCTGCACACGCAGTAGCGTCGAGCCCTCCCAACCTTGGCGGCGCGCCAGGCCTGGGTATTCCGGCCTGGGATTTTTCAGGTAGTTTGCCCCTTCACGTGCGGGAATCACCTGCGCGGGCGGTGCGGGGGGCGCGAGCGCTGCTGGGGGCGTTGGCGGCGGCGCTATGCCGAGCCCGCCGCTGCCCGCGATCAATGTGCCGTCCGCGCTCGAGGGCAGCGCGCTGCCGGTGTCCGGCGGCACTTCCTTCGCTGCCTCAGGCTGCGGCTCAGCGCGCTGTTCGAGACGCTCCGGACGCGGTAGCGCAGAGGCCGGTTTTGGCAGCGGACGTGCGATCGGAGGAGGTGGCGGCACGAGCGGAGGATGCGCGGGCTCGGGGCGCGCGATCTGTATCTCCACGCGCGATGGTGAGCGGTGTTTTGGCGCCTCGTCGCGAACGTTGAGAGCCGCCAGCGCTCCGCCGGCATGAAACAAGCCGGTCAGACCGATCACGAACGCGAGCTCTCGCCGACTCGCCACGCGAGTGGGGTGAAATGACGGCGGTGCATACGACTGGGGCATGGCTCTCCTCGATTCGTGGACCAGCTATACTCGCGGCCATGTCTTTTATGCAAGACATTTGATCACTATACAATCTTTTCGATTGAACCTCCACGGGCCCTGACACCGGCCACTGAGACATTGACACGGACCTATGTCTTTTATTATGGACAGCGGCGGAGGACTATCCCGATGCCCAGCAGCAAGACCGATCTCGACAAATACATCGATCAAGCCAAGAACGAAGCCAGCCACTCGTTCGAGTTCCTGCAAAAGTCCAGCACTCTTTCGGCCAGCCTGACTTTTTTCATTTCACACCGCGCGGCGGAGCACGAAAAACTGCTCAGCTTCCGCTTCCCTGCTCCTTGGTCGCGCGAACCGGACATAGCCGTCACGGTCAGCTACTTTTCCTAGCACCCGGACTCCATCCTGAACGAGCCGCGCGTGGACGCGGACACCGTGATCCACGCCCACACGCCGTACCTCGCCGCCTGGTCGCTCGCGCACAAGCCATTTCCGATCTTGTACGTTGCGGCGCAGCGTCACCTCTTGGCACGTGAAATCCCGGTGCACTTGGAGCGACAGCGCGGCGTGCTCGACGTCGTTCGCGAGCGCCTCGACAAGTACCCACAGCTCGCGCCGCCGCCCGCGTTACTCGAGTCGAACGGCGGCGCCAACTTCTGGAGCAAGGGCATCTCGAAGACGTCGCAACTGATCTTGTTGATCGAGGAGGCCGCACGCTTCCAAGCGTTGGCCGAGCAAATTGGCGGCGCGCAGCGCTACACGCCGGGCGCGCTCGAATTGCAGTGGGCGCGTACCGGCTTGCTCGAGAAGTCGAGGGCCTACCAAGGCTGAGCTCGGACCCGCCATTCAAACTCACTTGCTAAACGAGGAGAATTTCGTCGTCATGAGCCGCACTCGAAAAAAATTGGTCCTCAATTCGTTCTTCATGCGCTTCGGCCATCACCCTGCCGCGTGGCGCCACCCGAGCTCCACCGGCGACGGGCGGCCAGACGCGCGGTATTGGGTGCGGCTCGCACAAATGGCCGAACACGCCAAGTTCGACGCCTTCTTTTTGGCGGATTTCATCGGGCGTTCCGGCTCGGATTTGGAAGAAGCAAGCCACCGGGGCGGAAGCTTTCAGTTCGAGCCGTTGACGCTCTTGTCGCTGATCGCGGGCGCCACCGAGCACATCGGTCTGATCGCGACCATCAACACCAATTTCAGCGAGCCGTACAACGTCGCGCGTTCGCTAGCGTCGCTCGACCATTTGAGCAACGGGCGAGCGGGCTGGAACGTGGTCTCGTCTCTCTCGGAAAACACAGCGCGGAACTTCGGGCTCGGAAAAATCCTCGACCACAGCGAGCGCTATGAGCGCGCCGCCGAATTCGTCGACCTCAGCAAGGCGCTGTGGGACAGCTGGGAAGATACGGCATTCGATCGACCCGATCGCCAACGCGGTCGGTTCTTCGATCCCAAACAGGCGCACCCACTCGAGCACCGCGGCAAATATTTCTCGAGCGAGGGGTTGCTCGACATCGCGCGCCCGATTCAAGGACACCCCGTCTTCGTGCAAGCCGGGAACTCCGACACGGGGCGTGAATTCGCCGCACAAATCGCCGAAATGACGTACTCGTCGGCGCAATCTCTGGACGTGGCCAAGGCTTACTATGCGGACGTCAAAGGCCGCATGAGCCGCTACGGTAGAGATCCCGAGCACCTGAAGGTCACGCCCGGGCTATCTGTGGTCGTCGGAGAAACGGATCGCGACGCGGAACACAAGTTCGCCGAGCTGCAAGGTCTGGTCGATTTCAGTCGCGGCGTGGAGCTCGCGGGCGTGGACGTGAGCGGCTACCCGCTCGACGGCCCGCTGCCAGATCTGCCTGCGGCGAGCAACGGCAAGGGCCGCTTCAAGCAATTGGTCGAGCTGGCACGGCGCGAGCAACTCACGATTCGCCAATTGGTGCTGCGTTTCGGCGTCGCGCGTGGACACATTCAGATCATCGGCTCGGCGAAGACGGTCGCAGACCAACTCGAGCAATGGTTCGTCGAAGAAGGCGCGGACGGCTTCAACGTGGTGCCGCCCCTTCTGCCGGGCGGGTTCGAGGATTTCGTCACCGGCGTAGTGCCTGAATTGCAGCGGCGAGGGCTGTTCCGCACTCAGTATGAGGGCAGGACCCTGCGTGAGAACATGGGGCTACCGCGACCGCTGCTCCGCGACCGCCGGGAGAGCACGCCCATCACTCGGCCTGATCTGCAGCAAGCCGCGCTCTGATTCGGCTGAGCGCAAGCCGGCCTCGACGCGGCACGAACGCGTCGAGGCCGTTGGTTTTTTCGGCAGAGCGAACAGAAGCGACAGAAGCGACGACGCTTCAGTGCTCAACGCCCAGGCTGCTCAATAACAGCCGGCGGCGGCGCAGGAATTCTGGCGCGTTGCGGTCCCGAGGCTGCGTGCCCTCGACGCGCAGGTCGACCTTGAAGCGCCCCGCTTCGAGCACCAGGATGCGATCCGCAAGCACGATGGCTTCATCGACGTCGTGCGTGACGAGGAGCACCGCGGGCTCGTGACGCGCGCACAACCTTCCGACCAAATCCTGCATTTGCAGGCGGGTCAGCGCGTCCAGCGCGGCAAACGGTTCATCCAACAAAAGCAACTCCGGCTCGCGCACGAGCGCACGCGCGAGGGCGACGCGCTGAGCCTCTCCGCCCGAAAGTGTCGCGGGCCAAGCGCGTGCATG
>Ga0210387_10002043_pt1 | contig 15325 bp, 14 predicted proteins | sample IncBWC7OmetaG_FD_160108 | JGI IMG/M metagenome (GOLD analysis project Ga0210387, IMG submission 160108) | Forest soil microbial communities from Barre Woods Harvard Forest LTER site, Petersham, Massachusetts, United States - Inc-BW-C-7-O ...
ACGAACGCCTGCCCCGAGACGACGCTGCTGGCCCAGATGCTGGGGGTGCCGCCGAGCCGGTGGACGCCCACCCAGACGATCCCCTTGAGCGGCTTCAGATCGACGAGATCCTCCACCACCCAACGGCCGTCTTTCCCGTCGGAGAGATCGTCCTTCGAGAGCTCCTGCTTGAGGGTCCGGATCGCCTCCCCAGGCGTCTCCAGCAGCGTGCTTCCATAGATGTTGATCTCCAGGGTGCCGGGCGCCTCGGCCTGGAAGCGCAGCCGGAGCGGCCGATGCTCCCCCTCGGGGAGCTGGAAGCGCACCACGCTCTCGTAGGTGTCGGTGGGGAACGCCACCGCGCCGCTGGCGCGCGCGTCGTCGTAGGCCATCACCAGCTCGCGCGTGGGGCCGCCCGACGCCGTGGCGGTCGCGGCACACCCCAACGCCAGCGACACGCCAAGAGCGAGCCCGGCCGGCGCTCCAGAAAAGAGGTTCATCCGACCCGCTCATCGGCGCTCGGGCGTTTCTTCTGAACCCAAGGGTCTGGACGATCCTGACCCCGGTCGCTACCATGCGCGCCCGCGCCATGAGCTCGCTTGGAGTCGCCGTGATCGGAGCGGGCCCCTGGGGAGGGACTCTGGCCCGGACCTTCGCGCGCGTCCCGGGCGTCGACCTGCGCTGGATCTGCGAGCTCGACGAGAGGCGGCGGGCGGAGGCGCGCGCCGCCCACCCCGATGTCTCGATCACCGCCGCGGTCGACGACGCGCTGACGGATCCCGCCGTCATGGCGGCGATCGTCGCGGTCGATACGCCGCGACACCACAGCGTGGGGCTGCAGGTGCTCTCGGCCGATCGGCATCTGCTGGTCGAAAAGCCGCTCGCGCTGTCGGTGGCGGATGCCGCTGCGTTGTGCGAGGCGGCGACAGCGCGCGCCCGCGTGCTGACAGTCGGACATCTGCTGCTTCATCACCCAGCCGTCCAGCGAGCCAAGCAACTCCTGGAAACCGGCGCGCTCGGGAAACCGCTCTACTTCGAGGCTGCGCGCACGGTCACGGGGACGAACCGCCGCGGCGGCAGCGCCTGGTGGACCCTCGCGCCGCACGACGTATCGCTGGCGTTGCATCTCTTCGACGCCGCTCCGGTCACCGTGAGCGCCATGGGCAGCCGGGGCGGCTCGGACGAAGACGTCGCCACCTTTGCCACGCTCCACTTCGCCGACGGGCGGCTGGCCCACCTGCACGCGGCCCGGTTCGCCGCCGCACGCGAGCGGAGGTTCTCGATCGTCGGGACGCAACGCGCGCTCTCGTTCGACGAGCTGGCGCCGGAGTCGACCCTCCAGTTGAGCGAGCCAACCTTGGCAGGCCCGGCCGTCCCGATCGAACGGATCGCCATCGGGCCCGCCGATCCGCTGTTCGCGCAGTGCCTCCACTTTGTCTCCAGCGCAGTCCGGGGAGACACCACCGGCGGCAACGGCGCGCACGCGCTGGCCGTGGTGCGCGTTCTGGACGCCGGCGCCAGATCGATGGCCGCCGGCGGGGCGCCCTTCGAGGTCGCGTGAAAAAGGCGGCCGCCTGGGTGCACCCGACGGCCGAAGTCGATCGCGGCGCGCGCCTCGGCACCGGCACCAAGGTCTGGCACTTCTGCCACGTCATGAGTGGCGCACGGATCGGTGACCGCTGTGTGCTCGGTCAGAACGTCTTCGTGGCGACGAGCGCCCGGATCGGCAACGGCTGCCGGATCCAAAACAATGTCTCCCTCTACGACGGCGTGGTGCTGGCGGATGACGTGTTCGTCGGCCCCTCGGCCGTCTTCACCAACGTGCGCAACCCGCGCGCCGCTTTCAACAGGCGGACCGCGATCGAAGCCACGCGCGTCGGCCGCGGCGCCACCATCGGCGCCAATGCGACGATCGTGTCCGGCGTGACGATCGGCGACTGCGCGTTCGTCGGCGCGGGTTCGGTCGTCACCCGCAACGTCCCGCCGCATGCAGTCGTGACCGGCGTGCCGGCGCGACGCACGAGCTGGATCTGCGAGTGCGGCGAGACCCGCGGCTCAGCGAAAAAAATCCGTCAGTGCGGATGCGACACGCGCCAGCGCGCCGTCCTCTAGACCAGGAAAGATCGGGAGCGCCAGCGATTCCAGGGCCGCCTTCTCGGCGTGGGGGAAGTCGCCCGGACCGTGGCCCAAGAAGGCCAGCGCCGGCTGCAGATGCAGCGGCGTCGCGTAGTAGATCGCCGTAGCAATGCCCCGGTCTTCGAGATGTCGCCGCAACAACCCACGCCGTTCGGACGGGACGCGAATCACGAATTGGTTCCAGACGCAGCCGTCCTCGGCCGGTGGCAGCGTGATCGGAAGGCCGGTCAGCAGGTCGCGATAGCGCGACGCGACTCGACGCCGCTCGGCCGTCCAGCCTGAGAGATGGGGCAGCTTGACCCGGAGCAACGCGGCCTGCAGCTCGTCGAGACGAAAGTTTCCCCCGATCCGCAGGTGACTCATCTTTTCCGAGGCACCGTGGTTTCGGAGTAGGCGAAGGCTCGCCGCCAGGTCGGCGTCTTTGGTTGCGACCGCTCCTCCGTCGCCGAATCCGCCCAGGTTCTTGGAGGGAAAGAACGAGAACGCGGCCCCCCGACCGAGCCCGACGCCCGTCGCGGCAATCGCTTGCGCCGCGTCTTCCAGCAAGGGGATCCCAGACTCCAGGCACACCGCGCGGAGCGGCGCCGTGCGGGCCGCCCGACCGAAGAGGTGAACGACGAGGATCGCCTTGGTCCGTGGGCCGACGCGCCGAAGGGCCGCCGCAGGAGCGAGGTTCATCGTGTCCGGCTCGACGTCCGCGAAGACGGGCTTTGCACCGAGACGAACAATCGCCTCCACGGTCGCGAAGAAGGAATAGGGCGTGGTCACGACCTCATCGCCCGGACCGACGCCGATGGCGGTCAGGAGCGCCAGCAACGCGTCCGTGCCGGACGAGAGACCGACCACCTCGGGCACCCCCAGCAGCTCCGCGAGCTCACGCTCGAACTCCCTGACCTCTGGTCCCAAAATGAAGCGCCCGGAGGTCAGCACGCGCACCGCTGCGGCGCAGAGGTCGTCAGCGAGCGGGCCGTGCTGCACCCCGAGGTCGAGCAGGGGAATCCTCTCCATCGTTGATCGCCATCTTGTCGTATGCTCTGCGTCGGACGGCGTGAATTCGGCATCGGACGAACGGGAACACCTGAACGCGCTCCTGACTGCGCTGGACGAACCCGACCGCGCGGCTTTTTTGCCGCCCAACGACCCGCTGCTGATGGTGGTCGCCCGGCACCACCGACTGACGCCCCTGCTCTCGATTCGCTGCGGGCAGACCTTGCCGGCGGCGCTGGCGGAGGCTTTTCGGCGCGATCGGGTCGTCACGGCTGCCCGCAACATGATTCTCGGGCAGGCGGCCGAGGAGTGCGTCCGCGCCTTTGCCAGCGCTGGCATCGCAGCGATCGTGCTCAAAGGGCTGGACTTTGAAACGCGCCTTTACGGCCGCGCCGGCTCCCGACCGACCGCCGACGTCGACCTCCTCGTTCCGAACGACCAGCGTCGGCTGGCCTTCGCCGTCTTGGATCGCCTCGGTTACGAACCACGGGCGGCGGCGCCCGGATTCGACGATCACGACTATCACGAGGTGGCCTGGACGCGCGCAGGCCTGGAAGTCGACCTTCATCTGGCCTTGGCCCCGTTCGCGCGCTGTCGGATCGACTATGCCGCGATTTGGGCCGAGGCGGAGCCATTCGTTCTCGGTGAGACACCGGCGCGAGCCCTCTCGCGTCCCCACGCGGCGATCTTCCAGGCGCTGCACATGGCGATCGATCACTTCGAGGTCCCCGCGATCTACCTGATCGATCTGATGCAGCTCCTCCCCTCGGTGGACGAGGCCGCGGCGGCGCGCGCCCTCGCCCATCGGTGGCACTGCGAACGTCCGCTCGACACCGCGCTTTCGTTGCTCTCTCGGTTCCCGCAGGGGCGCCTCTTGCGGGCGGCGGCGGGGGGTCGGTCCGGGCTCGCGCAAAGAATCGCCGACTCCTACGGACGCACGACACGGTTGTCCCGTCCCGAACAGCTGCTCCGAAAGTTTCGCCATTTCGACACAGCGACCGATGCGCTCACCTACTTCGTGGTCCAATCTCGGCGGAACCTCGGCGAGGTCATGGAGCGACACCTGCGCCATCGATCGGCGCGCGAGCGTCTCGCCGTGACGAAATCGCCCGTCTCCTGAGAGAAGGATTTGACCGCACCTCTCGGGCTCATGCAGTCTCCGCAAGCCCGGACGCCTGGACCGTGCGCCAGCCTGGTCGGTGTTAAATGATCTTCAACGAGCTCTCTTACTTCGTCTTCTTTCTCTTTCCCGCTGCGACAGTTTTCCACCTGGTTTCGCGCGCCGCGCGTCCCTGGACGCTGGTTCTTTTCGGCGCCGCCTTCTTCGTCTATTTCGGCTACCTTCACTTCGGCGGTCTGTGGGGCGCTCTGAGCGTCGTCATCTTCGTCTGGGAGATGATGACCTCGCGGCTTTATCGACCAGGCTCTCGCTGGTGCATTTTTGGAATCGTCCAGGCTTTGGCGCTCTTGATCGCCTTCAAGTACTTGACGTTTGCGACCGACAGCTGGAACGATTTCGCGGTCGCGACACACCTCCCGAAGCTCTCTGGCGCCGGCCGTTGGATTCTTCCACTCGGTATCAGCTTTTTTACTTTCGAGTTCATTCACTTCGCCGCCGACAGCTACAGGGGAAAAATCGTGCGGCCCCCGGTTGCGGACTATGCGGCTTTCATCCTGTTCTTCCCCTCCATGGTGGCGGGACCGATCAAGCGATTTCAAGATTTTGGACCAAAGCTCCGCGCCGCAGAGTTCGATCCGGCGCTCGTGACCCGCGGCGTGACCCGGATCCTGGTGGGTCTCGCGAAGAAGGTGGCCGTGGCCGACACTTTCGCGATCCTGGCGAGGAAGCTCAACGGTCCCGAGCTCTATTCGGCGCACTGGTACCAGATCGCCGCCTGGATTCTCTGCTACGGAATGCAGATCTACTTCGATTTTTCGGGTTACTCCGACATCGCCATCGGCAGCGGCTATCTGTTCGGAATCGTCATCCCTGAGAACTTCAACTGGCCCTACCTCAGTCGAAACGTCGCTGAGTTCTGGCATCGTTGGCACATCTCTCTGAGCAGCTGGATCCGGGACTATGTCTATTTCCCCCTCGGCGGCTCCCGCCGCGGCAGCGCCCGGACAAACCTGAATCTTCTGGTTGCCTTCGGACTCTCCGGGATCTGGCACGGCGCCGCCTACAACTTCGGGTTGTGGGGCATTTGGCACGGGGTCCTCTTGATCGCGCACCGCCAGTGGACCACGCGCTTCCCCGGCCTCTCGGCGAGGGTTCCGACCACCCTCGCTGTCGGGATGACCTACCTGACCGTCAACTTTGGTTGGGCCTTCTTCTGCATGGACCTCCACCGAACCTTGGTGGCCATTTCGCGAATGGCGCGCCTCACATGATGAAGCGGTTGATGGTCGTGCTCTCGTGGCTCGAGGTCCTGCAGGGTGCCCGGGCTCCTCTTCGCCGCGGGCGCCTGGTTCAAATCGGGCTTGGGCTCTGGTGGGCGATCCTTTTTCTGATCATCGTTCTCGCTTCGGCGACGCGCACGAGCCGCTTTATCTATGTCGACTTCTAGCGCGGGCAAAGCCCTGGTCGTCACGGGCGTCTGCGTCGCCGCACTGCTCGGGGTGGCCGCGTCGTTCTCCCGCATCTGCCCGCGCCATTTCTTGCCGGAACAAGAGTTGACGGCCGCCGTCGCCGCTGGAGACGGCTGTTTCCTCTTTCTGGGAGACTCTCGCATGGCAGCGGGATTCCAGCCCGGAGCGATGCATGCAGCCCTGGCCGGCCTGGGCAACGATCGCTGCCTGGCGAATCTCGCGATCGGCGCCACCGACGTGAGCGGCGCTTTTCTCGCCGCGCTGACCTCCCTCGCCCGGGGTGTTCGTCCCGCCATGGTGGTCCTGGGCAGCGTCGCCGATTTTCCGCTGGGCCCCGCCGCTCCGCTCACTCCGGAGGAGATGGTCGGCAACAACGCCATCCACCTGATCTGGAGTCGGGCCGATGACGTCTTCGCCGAAGTCCCTGGGTTTTGGAGCGGTGGCATCGTGCCCTTCGACAGGGGCTTTCGCTTTCTCGCCTTGAGGGCCACTCCGTTCGGCCGCTACCAATCCCTCTTCGCACGAAAACTTCAGACCTTCGACGCTCGCCTGGCGGGAGCGACGCCGGCCGAACGAAATCGCTTCGGAGCTCTGGACAACATGGTTTCTCTGGAAGCGCACCTCCGCACTGGAGCGGTCGATCGTCTGGCCGCGGCGCTCCGATCCCCAAATGAGAGGCGGGTCAGTCCCTGGTTCCGGGCCTTACGCGAGCTCGTCGGCGCGGCAGGGATCCCGTTTGTCGTCGTCGAGCTTCCGATGCCGAGCCGGTTCCGGCAGGCGGTGGTCGAAACGGAGGTCGGACGGGCCTATCGCCAATGGCTGAGGAGCGATCTCGAAGCCGGTGGGGGGGCGCTCATCGATCTTTCGCATCCTGCCTGGCTGAGCGACCAGCTCTTCGACGACGGGCTTCACCTGGGCGCGCGGGGCGCGACGAAGCTCTCGGAGAGTCTCGGGTTGCAGCTCGCCGCGCTGTCGAAGCGTCCGGCACCCTAAGGAAGACCCCTCACCTCCCGGGAGCGGCCGGGCTCACGCCGGTCCTACGCGCTTGAGCCATCCTTTGGGGTGATGCGTGATGAGAAAACGATCGGTTCGTTCGCGATCGAGCTCGAAGTCCTTTGTGGTGCGCAAGAAGTCTTCGATGGCCGGCAGCGGTCCCGGCCGTCCGGGCTCGAATCCTCTGACCAAATCGATGACGCCGTCTTGCACCAGACAGTAGCTGCCCAGGCCCACGAAGGGTGCGTAAAGATCGAGCTCGCGGCGGACGTGATGCTCCGAGTGGTCGCTGTCCAGGATCACCATCACAGGGCCCGGCGTCGCCGCCACCCTCGTTTGCACCGTCTCTACGATCCCGGGCGCGGTCGAGCTGCCGAGCAGGTACGTGATCCGCGGGTGCGAAAGGCTGTGCAAGCGCTCCACATCGATGGTGACGATCTCTCCTTGTCCCATCAGGTCGAAAAGATGCGCGTAGAACAGCGACGACCCGCCCCGGTTCGTACCGCATTCGACAAGCAGCGAGGGACGAATCTCCGCGATCGTCTCCTGGATGGTCCACAGATCGAGCACGTTTTGCCAGATTGGATGGCCCAGCCACTTCACATTGTCGAAGTTGCGCGTTTGTCCGATCAGCTCGCGAAAAAACAGTGATCGCACCGTCGGCGACAGGAATCGTCTATACAGCATCTTGATGGGCTCGCGGCCCAGCTCAAGGAGTCCCATTCACCACCCGCTTTGTTCGCAACCGGAGCTGATGCTATCAGGGATGCATGAGGACTCAAGACCCGAAGTCCGTGATCAGACGATCGGGTCAACTGCGGAACTGATTGTGCCAAGCGTGAGTGCGCTCGATAATCTCTTCACGGTGCCTACCGTCAGAATCGGCCGAGTGTTCACTGAAGAATGGCCCGTCCCGCCAGGCAGTCGGTTGACGCCGAGGCACAAAGGCCGCTGTGCGCGCGCCCTCGATAAGCGAGAAGTCCACAGTTGAGGATCGCCCTTCTTTCGAAGTCCTTCCTCCCGAACATGGGTGGGATCGAAACCTCTACGGCGATGATCGCCCAGGTCTGGCAGGAGGCCGGGCACGAGGTTCAGGTCATCACGGCAACGCCGGACGCGGCACCGTGGACCGGCCCTTACCGCGTCTCCCGCACCTGGTCGCTTCGCTCACTGGTGGACCAGATCCCCGAGGTCGACCTCGTCGCTACCAACGGCTATTCACGCCTCGCCGTTGCAGCGGTCGCGCGGCATCGCCGACCGATCGTCATCTTCCATCAGGGATACCAGCTGATCTGCAGCGACGGGCTGGGGTTTCGCAACAGACAGTTTCATGGCTTTCGTACGGGCGCCGATCTGAGGCTGGCGTTCGCGGCCGGAACGAGACCAGGCGTTCACGCCTTGGCGCGGATACCTTTCGATGCCCTCGTCCACGCTTGGCGTCCCGGGATTACGCACGTGGTCCCCAGCCATCACGTCGCAGCACGCTTGCGCCTCCCCCGGAGCACGGTCCTCTACCAGCCACCCAACCCCCTGGTGATCGCCGCGATCGGGGAACAGGGTCCGCAGACGCCCGAGGCCCGCGCGCAGGCCCACGCACACGGCGACATCGTCTTCTTCGGACGATTGGTGTTCGAAAAGGGGTGCGACACGTTGATCCGCGCCTACGCCAGCTGGTTGGAACGCGGGGTGCCGGGCCTCCGCGTCGGCCGCGTGCGCCCCCGGTTGGTCTTTTATGGGCGCGGGCCGGAGCTGGGCCACCTCGAAAGGCTCGTCCGCGAGCTCGGTGTCGGAGATGCGGTCGACCTGCGGGGATTCCTCGGTGGCCGCGAGTTGGTCAGCGCAGCACGGGCAGCCTCGGTGGTCGTCATCCCCAGCGTCTGGGAAGAGCCGGGCGCCACCATCGCCGTCGAGCTCTTCGCCTGCGGCGTCCCGGTGATCGCCTCTGCGACCGGGGCGCAAGGGGAGATCTTCGCGGGTCACGGAATCCTCGCCCGCAACGGCGACGTCCCTGCGCTCGTCGAGGCGCTGACGAAGCACTTCTCCGTCGGGCCAATCTTCCCGCAGCCGAAAGGGAGCGAAGAGTGGTCCCTCCCCGCCATCAAGCGCACGTTGCACGCGCTCATCGAGCGAGGACCATAGTCGTGCCTTCGATGCCCGGGAGGCGGTTCGCGATCGTCGCCCCGAATTTCTATCCTCGGATCTGTGGGGTCGGCGATCATTCAGCTCTCCTCGCCGCGGAGCTCCGTCGCAGAGGTCTCGGAGTCCGGATCTTCACCCGCTCGCCGACGGGCCATCACCCCGCGAGCCCTGACCTGGACGTCTATGGAACCAGCAGCCGATTTCCGACTCTGGCCGCCCAAGATATTTTCGAGCATATCCGCGCGGATCAGCCCACGGATGCGCTCATTCAATACACCCCTCAGATGTGGGATGCCTGGCGATTCGGAAGCCCGGCTCTCGTCTGGCTGACGGGTCGGCTTCGGAAACTCGGTCTACGCACCACGCTGATCGCCCACGAGCTGTACGTGCCTTGGAAGCCTCGTCCGGATCTGGCCATGGCGGCAGCCCTCCAGAGGCTCCAATTCATCGCCTTGCTGAGGAATTGCGACCGCGTCTTCGTCACGACCCGGAGCCGCGCGGCGGCCATCTCTACCTTTTGCGCCCTGTTCAGGATCGCGAAGCCCGAGGTCATCCCGGTCGGCCCCAATGCCGTACCTGTCGATTCGGTCCGACCGCTCCACGATCGACCTCCGATATCCCCGAAGATCGGCCTCTTCTCGACGGCTGCCGTCGGAAAGCGGTTTGACGTGGTGCTGGGGGCCTTCGAGGAGATCGCTCGCCAATTTCCCTCCGCGGAGCTCGTGCTGCTCGGAGATCTCGGACCGGCCGACCAACCTCGCGTCGTCGCGATTCGAAATGCCATCGCTCGGCATCCTGCGGCCAAGCGCATTCGGCAGACCGGGCGGCTCTCGCTGGCCGAAATCGCGCGCGAGCTGGCACTGCTCGATCTCTATCTGTTTCCCATGGAAACGGGAGCAAACACGCGAAGCGGCACCCTGCCGGCAGCCCTCGGCTCGGGGGTGCCGGTCATCGCCACCCGCGGCCGTGAGACCGACGGGCTGTTTCGTCACGATGAGAACCTGGTCTTCGCCGACACCATGAGCGCGACCGCGTTCGCGGCAGCGGCGCTGCGCCTGTTGCGAGACCCCGTGCTGTCGAAGAAGATCGGCGACGGCGGCCGAGACCTCTACCAGGGACACATGACCTGGGAGCGGACGGCGGATCAATTGTTGGCAGATCCGTCGTCGTGACGTCGATGCCCCGGGAGGCTCCTGGCGGACGGCGCGCGCGCGCCTTCGATCGCGTGCTCAGTAGTATTGATATCGCAAGCCTGGGGTGCGCTAGGATGCCGCGCGTGGCGGAGATTCGAGACGGGCTGCGGGCGCCCCAAGCCGAGGCAAACTGTGCTTTGCTCAGCAGCATTCATTCTGAGGATCGCTCGCCGGCCGGTGCCGAGCCGATCGCGGGATCGTCAGCTCGTTTTCAAACGGGCACAGGCCCCCTCAAGGTCGTTCACTACCTTCCGCGGCTCTGCCGTGAAGACGGGGGCCTGTTCCGCGCGGTGATCGACCTCGCCCGCGGCGTGGCCGCGCTCGGTCACAAGGTCACGCTGCTGTCGTGGGATGACCGAGATCTGGAACAGGAGAAGCCACCGTCATCGGGATGGACGAGCGTCGTCATCAAACCGCCCTTTCCGCGACATCACTCGTCCCCCTTGGGAGTGTCGGCGTTGATGCAGGCGGCCCGGGCGCTTCGCAACGCGGACGTGGTCCATCTGCACGGCCCTTGGTATCCATCGAACCTGCAGATTTCGATGCTCGCCGATCGCATGGGCGTCCCCTACGGCGTTTCGCTCCACGGAATGCTGGACGACTGGTCGATGACCCAGAAGGCGTACAGAAAGCGGATCTATCACGCCCTCGTCGCCAGGCGATTCCTCGACCATGCGACATGGGTGCATTGTTCGACCCAATCGGAGCGCGCACAGGCGAGTCAGTGGTTCCTTGGCACCCGCGCCGCGGTCCTGCCCAACCCTGTCGATCTCGAGCTTTTCGCGTCGCTTGACGGCGGCGCGCGGGCGCGGCAGGAGCTCGGCCTCGCCGAGGGAGCCCCGTTCACCGTGCTGTTCCTGGGCCGACTCCACAAGAAGAAGGGCCTCGAGTTGCTGCTGGACGCCACGGCGGTGGCACGGGCTGGCGGCCTCCTGGTCGATGTCCTGGTGGCGGGAACCAGCGAGGACCCGGAGTACATGCGCTCGCTCCAGCGAAAGGTGGTGGAGCTGGGGCTGCAAGGCCAGGTTCACTTCCTGGGCTTTGTTTCGGGCCCCACGAAGACCTCGCTCTATCAGTGCGCCGATCTGGTCGCCACCCCGAGCTGGCAGGAGAACTTCGGATACGTGCAGGTCGAGGCGCTCGCCTGTGGAACTCCAGTCGTCACGAGCAAGATCGACTTCAGCGAGGAGTTGGAATCAAGTGGGGGCGCCGAGATCGTCGAGCGCGATCCGCGCTCCTTGGCTGCGGCGATCTCCTCGCTCTGCGCGGATGACGGGCGGCGGCGCGAGATGGGCGCGCGCGGCCGCTCCTGGGCGATGGAAACGTTCGGCGGCAACGGAGCCTGCGCGCGCTTCGTCTCCCTCTACCGCGGGCAGCGGCATGCCTAGATCGGGCATGGGTCGCATCGTGATCATCAACGACCACTCGCTGGGTGGTCGCCCGAATCGTGCATGACCGTTTCTGATCGAAGGTTCGAGGCGAGCGGCCGGGCTGGCTCGGTCCTGGTCAGCCATCCACACGCGTCGGCGTTCTCCGTCGGTGTGGCGCTGGCGTTTGGGCGGCAGCAGCGCCTGGCGCGCTTCGTCACTGGAGTGGCGTTCGGCCAGGCCGCCCTCAGCGGACCGGTCGGCTCTCTGTTGGCCAACCGCTGGCCCGTGCTCCACAACCGTGCGGTGACCGATCTGCCCGCGGACCGCCTGCGCTCCCTGGCGGCGCTCGAGCTCGCCACCCGCGCAGTGGCCGCTGCGCTCAGCAAGACCCGCCTGCGCCTGAAGCCCTACGACGCGCTCTTCGTGGCCCACGACGCCGCGGTGCGTGCAATCCCCTGGCCCCGAGAAACGAGCGCCGTGTACGCTTACGAAGACGCCGCGCTCTGGACCTTCCAGCGCGCTCGGCGACGGTCGCTCGAGCGGATCTGGGATCTCCCGCTCCCCCACTACCAGGCGATCGAGACCCTGTGGCTCGAGGAGCGACGACGCTGGCCCGAGGCTGTCGACGGACCGCCCTACCAGGAGCCACCCTGGAAGAAGCGGCGCAAGGACGGCGAGCTCGCCCTCGCCACCCAGGTCTCGGTCGCATCCGCCTTCACCAAGAAATCACTGGAGCACCTCGACCTCCGGGTCCCGGTTGTCGTGACGCCTTACGGGTTCCCCGTCGATGAGTTTCGGGCGCGCGAGCGATCTCCCTCGGGGCCGTTCACGGTCCTCTCGGTGGGCACGCATGACCTTCGCAAGGGGACACCCTACCTTCTCGAGGCCTGGAAGCGCGCCGCGATCCCCAACGCCGAGCTGCACCTGGTCGGCCCGCTTAGGCTGTCGAAGCCGTTCATCGATCGCTACGCAGGGATCTTTCGCCACGCGGCGCACCTCGCGAAAAGCGAGCTCGGCGCGCGCTACGCGGCCGCCGATCTGCTCGCGTTTCCCACCTTGGGCGACGGGTTCGGCCTGGTCATCCAGGAGGCGATGTGCTCTGGAACGCCGGTCGTCACCACGCCCTGTGGCGGCGGCCCCGAATGTATCACCGACGGGGTCGACGGGTGGATCGTCCCCCCGCGGGATATCGATGCCTTGGTCGAGCGTCTTCGTGACTGCGCGGCGCACCGCGACCGGGTGGTGGCCGTCGGACGCGCCGCGCGGGCCCGCGCCGAGCGGTGGACCTGGCGCGATGCCGGCGATGCACTGGTGAGGGCGCTCCGCGTCTGACATGCGCGTCCTCTACCTCAACCCGTTTTCGCAGGAGGTCAGCGGACCGGACGAGAGTCTGCGGACCCTGCTCGGGGTGCTGATCCCACGGGGGGTCGAACCGCACGTCGTGCTCCCGGCGCCCGGGCCGCAGGTGCCACGCTACGAGGCCCTCGGCGCTCGCGTCCACATCGCGCCTCTGGCGCCCCTGCGCCGCGAGCTCTCGCTCAATGCCGCGCTCTATCCGGCGCGCCTCGCCCGCGGCGCCGCCGCGGTCACGAACCTCGCGCACCGGATCAAGGCCGATCTGATCCACACGAACATGGAGGTCCTCCTCGAGGGAGCGCTGGCGGCATCCGCCCTTCATCTCCCCCACGTGCTGCACTATCGAGGTAACACACTCGACCGCCCCAAGCTGGTCTTCGACGCCCTGGTCGGGATCTGGACGCGCTGCGCGGATCTCGTCTACTGCGTCTCCGGGGCGACGGCGACCCTGTTCAGACAGCGCGGTCACCGCGATGACAAAGTCGAGGTCCTCTATAACCCCGTCAATCTTTCGGCGTTCGACGCCGCGCCGGCGTCGCCAGAAGTGCGGGCGACGCTCGGTGCGCAGCCGGGACAACCTCTGATCGGAATCGTCGGACGCATCAACCGCAGGAAGGATCTGGAGACGTTCGTCGGGGCCGCCGCTATCGTCGCGGCCCGGTCACCGATGGCGCGCTTCGTGGTCGTGGGTGCCGAAGAGTCGGCGGTCGAAAGCAGCTACCGCGAGCAGGTTGGCCACCTGGTCGAGGAGCTCGGCCTCACCGAGCGGCTGACCTTCGCGGGGGCGCGGCGGGACATCGCGTCCGTCATGCGCGCGCTCGACGTCTTCGTCCTCACCTCTCGACACGAGGGATTTGGCCGCGTGGTGGCCGAGGCGATGGCGGTGGCCCGTCCGGTGGTGGTCACCAATGAGGGGGCGCTCCCTGAATTGGTTGGCGGCGGGACGGACGGGCTGCTGGCCCCTCCCGGAGACGCTGCCGGCTTTGCCCGCCAGATCCTGCGTTTGCTCCGCGATCGGGAGCTCTCGGCCCGACTGGGCGCCCGCGCCGCCGTGGCCGCCCGACAGTTCAATGTCGAGGTCATCGGCGAACGGGTCTGGACGCGCTACCGGACGCTGGTCGGCGGGCGCCGAGATGCCGCGCGATGAGCGCGTCGATCGCGCGCCCAATGCCACTCGTCGGTCAACCCGCCCGTTCGATCACGGCGCGGTAGACCCCCACCATCTCCGACGCTGTTCGATCCCAGTTGAAACAACCCGCGCGCGCCAGGCCGCGCTCGATCAACCGGGCCCTGGTCTCTCCCTCCGTGAGGACGGCCGCCGCGTGCCTGGCCAGCTTCTCGACGTCCTCCGGATCGGCCGTCAGCGCGGCGTCCCCGACGATCTCGTCGAGCGACCCGGCCCGCGAGCAGACCACCGGCGTCCCCGAGGCCATCGCCTCGAGCGGCGGCCACCCGAATCCTTCGTAGAGCGAAGGAAACAGCAACAGATCGACCGCCGCATAGAGCGCCGGAAGATCGGCGTCGCTGAGCCAGCCGAGCTCGACCACGCTGCCGAGCACGCCGAGCCGCTCGGCGAGCGCCCGATCTGCGCCGGCCAGCGGCGGCCCCACCCGGGCGACCCGCGCCTCGATCCCGCCGTCTCGCAACCGGCGCAGCACCCGCAAGACGGTGGGGAGGTTCTTGTAGAAACCGCGGCCGATCTGCAGGATCACCGCCCCGTCTCCCAGGCCCAGGCGCCGACGGAGATCTTGCGCAGGCGAGTGCTGGGGCGAGAAGGCCTGATTGAGCCCCGGGTGGATCACGGTGATCTGGTCCGGATCCATGTGGACGAGGTCAACCAGGTCCCGCTTGGTCTGGATCGAATCGGCGACCACGAGCGCCGCCCGCTTCATGATCTCCAGGGAGATCCGCAAAATCTGGAGCGCGACCCGCGGGACCCGGGTCGCGCCGAGTCGTCCCGCGGCCAGCACCAAGAGGATCACGTCGTGGCACGTCACCACTGTCCGCCGGCCGTCCAGCCCGGCGACCAAATACGCCTGCCCGTGATCGGCTACATGCACCACCTCGGCGCGTAGGTTCCGCAGGAGCCGTGGGTAGACCACAAAACGCCCCACGTAGCTGTCCACCTTGTCCCAGGTCGCTGATCGCGCCCGCCACGCGGCCGGCACCACCACCGGCGGGCGCACACGCGTCACCTGGACGTCGCGCCGCAGAAGCGCGTCCCCCAGCCGCTCGGCGTAGAGCCGCATGCTCGGCTGCTTGTCGTCCCGATAGTTGTGTAAGACCGCGACGCGCAAGTTCGTCAGCCACCGTACAAGACGGGGCGCAGTCTAACACCAGGTTCGTCGACGGCCGTGCTAGATTCCCTGGCTCCGCCTAAGCTCCACTAGATCTATAATCCGGCCGCGAAATGAACATCTTAGGAATCAACGCCTACCACGGCGACGCGTCTGTCGCGCTGGTCAAGGACGGGCAGCTGGTGGGCGCGATGGAGGAGGAGCGGCTCAATCGGCGCAAGCACTGCGCCGGCTTCCCCAGCCTGGCGGCCAAGGCGGTGCTGGCCGCGGCGGGGGTCTCGCCGTC
>Ga0210387_10002048_pt1 | contig 15311 bp, 15 predicted proteins | sample IncBWC7OmetaG_FD_160108 | JGI IMG/M metagenome (GOLD analysis project Ga0210387, IMG submission 160108) | Forest soil microbial communities from Barre Woods Harvard Forest LTER site, Petersham, Massachusetts, United States - Inc-BW-C-7-O ...
GAAAGAGCAACACCGGTAGCACCGACGGCGAGCATGAGTACCACCAGGGGAACCGTGCTGTTGAGTCCCGATTCGGAAAACTGCACCCAAGCCAGGACAGGGAGGGTATAAGGGTGATACGCGACCATGGCGGTTGCGCCGAACTCACCGAGAGCCCTGATCCAGGATAGGGTTATACCGCTACGGATGGCGGGCCATGCCAATGTCAATGTGATCCGCCGAAAAATTTCTCCCGGCGATTTGCCAAATGTGGTCGCTACTTGCTCGAGGGCCGGGTCAATCTCTTCGAAGGCGTTGCGCGCCGCTATAATCAGGAAAGGGCTGGCCACGAATGTCTGAGCTAAGACGATAGCCGCTAGATTGTCGGTCAGAGGTGGCAGCCCGACTTTGGAAAGCCAGCCGCCCACCGGTGCATAAGGGCCGAACACCATGAGTAGCAAAATGCCAGATACCGACGGCGGGAGTGCCAGCGGGAGCTGCACCAGGAGGGTGACAAACGTCTTACCTTGGAACTCGCAGCGAGCCAAAAGATAGGAAAGCGGTACTCCAAACAATAGTAATAAGAGGCTGGAGACCGTAGCCGTCTCCGCAGATACAGCGGCTGCCGCCAGCACCTCGGGCCGTAACATGTCCCGGAATGTACTGGTAGATACGCGGGGCAGGAGACCGGCTAGCGGCAGTAAGAGATAGACGACCAGCAGTCCCCCCGTCATGACAAGCAGCGACGGCACCGGTTGACGGACCTGCTTCATTGGGAGCTGGCTTTCTTAAGAGCAGATTGCAGCAGCGGAGGCACAGCATCGATCTCACCGGAAACCAATGGGCGAATGAGCCGCAACGCATGCTTTTCCACGATTTTTCGGCCCTCGTCGGACAGGAGGAAACTGACCAACGCGATCGCGCCTTCGCGGTTTCGAGCATTCTCGGGAATTGTGATGCTGTAGACGATTGCGGAGCCAGCGTATTTGGTCCCCTGAGGGCTGACATAAGTAGCTGCGCCGTATTGGGAATCAAGATCTGGATCGCCCAGGTTGAGCTCACGCGGGAATCCAATAAACGGCAGGCTATGCTCCGCAACCTCGTTGCGATAGAAGATACCGGCATCCAACTGACCCGCTTCGAGGCGGGCGACGAGTTGCTCTTCCGGAAAGATCAGCGTCGGGTGTTCGGGATTGTTGAGGATCTTTACCGCCAATCCTGGTCGCTGATAATGCTTTTCCGCCAAAGCAAAAAGGAAGAGGGTGCGGTAACCCTTCGGCTCAAGTTCAGGGTCGCCGCGCCCCAAGCGGAATCCTTTCTCCTGAAGGATCTCATACAGGCGTGTTTCATTGGTTGCTACCTCCTTCAGTTCAGCGGCGAAGCGGCTGTTCGGGTTGTAGCCAAGCACCATCTCGTTGCCAAAGATCGTGGCAAACCAACGCACCAGATCACCGTTTTCATTTCCCATGAGCCGTTGATTAACTTTTGGGTCGGCGCTGATAAAGACGTCAGGTGTTCGCAGCTTTTCCTTAATCAGATTCGCCGAGAGGACGGAACCCTTGGCTTCGCCTAAATATTTGTATCCAGTTGCGCGACTGAACGATGGTCCGACGTCTGTTTCCATGACATTTCCGAGAGAGCCCGCATAAAGGACAGAAATCAGATTCTCGGCCGCCTCTGTTTTCGAGCCGGCGAAACCTGGAACCAAATGGACAACCAGAGAGATCAGCAATAATAAAGGCTGACGGATGCCGAACGTAGGGAAGCAAAGAAGTGGGAACCGCCGGGAAGCGATAAGCAAATGGCAGAGGGATTTTAGGAAGACACTTCGCATAACACGGGGAGCTAAGTATCTGGATTTTATAGTAATTCAGCTCTGCGCTGATAGACTCGTATTGCTTCTTACTATTTAGTCCGAATGCGCTCGACAAAAATCGACGATTCGAATACAAATTTTTTTTGTACCGTCGCCAACAATGAAATTTTTGCTTGCGCAATTTGATCGATTAACCGCGATTTCAATGCAGGCACTTTTTCAAATGGTGGCGTCTGGTCGAATTCTGCATGGTTGAGGTGGTTTATGAACGATGTGGTAGACCAGTTTGCGGAAGGCAACCTTCCATTTCAGGCCTCCGTCATCCAGTTGCCTCCGAGCCAGTTGACTATGATGAGCGTAGCCAATCAGTCGAACTACCAACCCATTCAGATGGCACGGTTGTGTCAGATCAGCCTTCGCCAACTGGAACGCACGTTCAAGGTCGAATCCGGATGTACACCCCGTGAGTGGCTTAAGATGCAACGATTAAACAACGCCCTCCTGATGTTACGGCGGGCGCAGAGTGTTAAGCAGGTAGCCTATGCTCTGGCCTATCCTCAGATCCCTCAGTTCTGTCGAGAATTTAAAATGCGTTTCGGAATTACGCCCAAGGAATTCCGACAATCGCAGAAAAACGCACAGGACAGTATGCTCACAGCCTACCTTGGCGCCGAGCAGGATATTGGTCCGCGACATCCTTTACGGCGTCTGATCCGCAGTGAACAATTGCTGGCCCAGCCTGGGTCATAACTTTCGGTATTTGTTGAAGTTAGCTGGACAGGTAGCCACCCGGATACTCTGACGGCGATCTGATCGGACTGCCATCGAGCAAGCATATGCAATCCATCGACCTTCCAATCGTCTTGGGTAGCACGCGAAGTGGGCGGCAGAGTGGCAAAGTCGCGCGGTTCATTTTGTCAACCATGGAAGAGGATCCCCGCTTAAATACGGAATTACTGGATCTCGGCGATTATAATTTTCCGATCATGGATCAAAGGCTCTCTGAGATGGACGTCGCCCCACCGGCGTTGCAGAGCTTTTCGGACAAATTGGAGCGAGCCGATGGGCTATTGATCGTTTCGCCGGAATACAAGGGCGGGATCCCCGGAGTCTTAAAGAATGCTTTCGACTATCTCAAACCGGGTATTTTTCGACGCAAACCGGTCGGCATTTGTACCGTTTCTTCCGGTGGTTTTGGGGGAGTCAATTGCTTGATGCAGCTCCGCTTAACGATTTTGGCGCTTGGCGGTTTACCGATTCCAGACGCTCTTCCCGTGTCGAAGATCCAAGAGCTTTTTGATGTGAAGGGCCAACTGATGGACGAAAGCTGGTCGATTCGCTTACGGCAATTTATCGACGAATTGCATTTTTACGCCAACGCCTTGGCGCAGACATCTTTGGAAGAGCATAGCAGAGCGAACCGGTGAAGCTGGGAGCGACGATCAAACCAGAAAAATAGATCATGTCTCGAGCGACGCTAGTGGCCACGATCCGCTCCCTGTCTCGCGCAAGCGAAGCCAAGAACGTCCTGGGTTGGAGATTAGCTGATTGGCTGGAGGTTCGCGCAGACTTAATGCCCGAACCGGAACCGATGGCGGTCAGGCCGGGCTTCGACGGATGGTTGTTGTACTCTTTACGAAGCCGCCAAGCTGGGGGACGAGACGATTCCTCAATTGCCGCACGCCACCGACGTCTGCGAGGGGCCGCCCGGGTTTATGATCTAGTCGATCTGGAAGGCGACCGAGATCTTGTACCGGACCTGCTAAATAGTATTGACCCTGAACGCCGCGTGATTTCCTGGTATGGGCGGATCCGTGACGAGCAATGTCTGCTGCAATTGCTGCAAACCTTTAGTCGCACTGGGGCTAGACTCTATCGGTTTGAAGTAGACTGCTCAAGTGTAGAGGATGGCATCACTCCGCTCAAATTTCTGAAGAGTGCTAAGCGGTCGGATGTTATTGCTTATGCTACGGGCCCGCTTGGGTTATGGACGCGGATTCTAGCACCCAGACTAGGCGCTCCAGTCGTATTCGGAGGCTTGCCGAACGAAGGTGAAGATGGAGCCGGTAACGGAAGCGTTGCGGAGCTGATTCAAGATTATGGGTTCCCAGAGATACGTCCGGTAAGCGAAATATTCGCAATTGTTGGAGAGCCGGTTTCGGGCTCTCTGTCGCCGCGCCTGCACAATGCCTCCCATCGCGCTTCTGGGGCCGGCAGGGTATACTTGACCTTTCCAACCCGGGCATTTGATCGGCTCTGGAGCCGGCTTGTTTCCAGCGGTAGCTTGGAGAGGATGGGGCTGACGATCAAGGGGATGACGGTCGCTTCGCCCAATAAACAATCGGCCTTAGAAGTCAGCGGACGAGCTGCGCCGCTGTGTTGTCGGTGCCAAGCCAGCAATCTGTTAGTCAGGGCAAATGGGAACTGGGCGGCACACACGACGGATCCTGAAGGCATTTTCGATCAGCCGATACTCCGACACGTGAATCTGTCAGGGGCCAGGGCTGCGGTAGTAGGTTGTGGAGGCTCTGGCCGCGTGGCGGCAGCGGCTCTAGGCGAGGCGGGAGCCGAAGTTACCCTTGTTAACCGAGGCTCTGATCGAGGGAGATGGGCCGGACATTTGCTCGGTTTGCGGTTCGTTCCTTTGCCAGAATTCACGGTTCGCGGCTTTGCGGTTCTGGTTAACGCGACACCCGTGGGCCGAGAGAGTGAAGAATTGCCGGTTGACCTGAAAAATCTCGATTCCGGTTCTCTGGTGGTGGATCTGGCCTACCGGCGGAAGGGTGCGACACCCCTGGTAACAGCCGCGCAGGCTCTCGGCCACAAGGTAATCGAGGGTCGCAAGATCCTGCTGGCGCAAACAATGCGACAGTATGGTCTGATGACCGGCGAGCAAATGCCGGAAAGGCTCGCCCGCGGGCTCCTCGGACTTCCAGCAGACGGGAACGGCGCGATGGAATCATTTTATCTAAATCAGAAGAACGCACACCTTAAGGCCGAGCCGCAATGTTGACAGGCCAATTGGCAGATACTTTGGACGCAGCTAGCCGAGAATACGTTGCTCGGGTCGCCGGATTGGCTCGCGAAAAGTTTGCTCCCCGTGCTGACGGTTATGATTGCGCCGCCGCATTTCCAGCAGAAGATTTCGAGGACTTGTTCCGGGCGGGTTTATGCGCGCCATGCGTGCCGGAAGCCTACGGCGGGTTGGGGATTGGGCCAGGGCGGTCTACCTATAACCTCTGGATGATGACGAAGGAACTGGCTCGGGCTGACATGTCCTTGGCCCGATGCTGGGAAGGCCACGTGAATTCGCAGGTGTTGATTGCCGCTCTCGCCAGCGAGGAGCAGAAGGCTCGCTGGTTCGAAGGAATTGTCGATCGAGGCGACCTCTGGGTCGCGTGGAGCGGAGAACCGCAGTCAAAGGTTCCGGGTCAGGCCTCGAGCTTTGGAACTCACTTGCGGAAAGTGAGCGGTGGTTACCTGTTAAATGGGACGAAAGCGTATGCCACCAGCGCAGGACATGCCCATCGGGCCATTTTGCTGGTGAATGCGGAGGGCCCCGGCGGAGCACGGCATGCCTCAGCATCCTCGGATCAACTGCTGCTCCTCGCCTGCCTTCTCGGTGGTTCGGGAGTGACCTTCGACGGTTCCTGGTGGAACCCGATCGGGATGCGCGCCACCGTCAGCTACCTGGCTCGATTTGAGGATGTGTTTATTCCCGCTGAGGACGTGATCGGGTTGCCGGGCCAGTATCTGAAAGAAGCATGGCAAACCCGGTTCTCACCCCACTATGCGAGCGCATTCCTGGGTGGTGCGGAGGCAGCTTACGAGTATGCGATTGAATCAATCACCAAGCAGCAGCGAGAGGACGATCCTTATGTGATTCACCGTATCGCCCAGATGTCGCTCAACGTGGAGAGCGCTCATCTCTGGTTGAAGCATGTCGCTGAGCTGTGGGACACCAATCGGATCGAGGAAGCCAAGGTGGCGGGCATTCGCGCTCGCTACGTGGTGGAAAAATTGGCCATGGAGATATTGGATCATTGTGTGCGCGCTTGTGGGGCCAGATCATTGGTCAAACCGAGTCCGGTGGAGCGGATTTATCGCGACCTCTCGATGTATGTGCGGCATGATAATGGTGACCAGGTCCTGGCAACAATCGGTTCCCAAGTCTTAGGAAGAGATCACGATGGGTCTTTCTTCAGGCCGAAAGTTACGAGCATGGGCAGCACGACTTGTTAGCAGACATCAATTTACTATCTAGCAAAGGAGTTGATCATCCGATGACATATACTCAAAATACCGTCTATCTTAACGATAATAGCCGGATCAAGCCGGGACATCGGTGTGCCGCTAAACTTGACCTGTCTTCGCTGATCGGGAAATGGACGAACACCAATCCCGCCACCGGTGGTATCGCCGAAATCCATGTTAAGCAGGTCGATGATGCGCTCGAAATTCAGGTCTTCGGTGCTCAGTCTCCTGGTCTCTTTGATTGGGGAGTGCGACCTGCTACGGCTTATGCTTACGAAGTTATCGGCGAGATCGTTGCTGGTTTCGAGCTCACCTACGAATTCGAAGACCAAAGAGCACTGGTGGCCGCCATCCATAACCGCGGCGTTTTGGTCATTCACACCTATCACAAATTCAAAGACGACGATCTTCGAACCAACTACATCTGCAAGGAGTTCTTTCACCAGTGAGCATGTCAGAAAGAAAATCGGTAAAGCGTGACGACCAGATGGCTGATCGCCAGCCGGAAATCGCGGACGAGGTGGTGGGGGTAGATCTTTCGCACTTTCTCGGAACATGGACTAATACTTTCAGAGATACGCGCAGCATCACCCGGTTTGTTCTCGCCCAGGCGAGAGCGGGCTACACCATTACCGCCTACGTTTCGGACGGGGTGGGAGATCTGGGAACTTCCGAGGTGGTTCCGTTTGCCCCGAATGTCGCGTCGAGGAACGCGGATGGATTCACTGCCCGTTACGATTTTGATTTCCTCGAAATGTCGCTCGCCGCTTACTACACTAAAGGACTAATTGTGGTCTCTCAGTATACGCGATTCAAGGATCGCAGCGGCCGGCCGGATTATTTTAATCGGGAGTTCTTTTTCAAGTCGGATTAGCGCGAGAATCCCACAGGCGAAACCGCTTCGTCTCGAGTGATTTACCAACTTGAGCCTCATGAAGAAAAGAGCGCTTCGTTTCCACTGGAGCATGTCGTCCGTTGGAGAAAAGTGGAAAGGTGCACAATCGAGAGCCGCTCAGAGCGGAATACCCGATCTGGAGGCTCACGTCGATTTTTGCCTTCGCGCGGAAGCGTGCGGCATCGACTCCGTTTTAACGGCGTTCGGTTTTCACCGTGCAGACCCGATCGTGCTGGCGAGTGCGTTAGGAATGTTGACCACGAAGATCAAATTCATGGTTGCGGTTCGCTCCGGTGTTTGCTCGCCGACGGCGCTAGTCCAGCAGGTGAACACGTTATCTGCTCTGACGAACGGTCGGATTTGCCTGAATGTAGTGGGCGGCCACACGCCCAACGAACAACGAGGATACGGCGATTTTCTTTCCCACGATGACCGCTATGTCCGAACGGATGAGTTTCTAACGGTATGCCGTGCTTTCTGGGAAGGGGATGGCCCGGTTAATTTCAAGGGAGACTATTACCATATTGAAAACGGGAAACTGAATACGCCCTTTGTTGCCGCCGACCGTACCCATCCGGAGATTTTCCTCGGCGGTTCATCGCCGCAGGCGTTCGGTTTGGCGACCAGGCACGCGGATTGCCTCTGGACGCTTCCAAGGCGACCCGAAGAGTTGGCGACACGGATAAAAGCCGTCCTGGAGAGTGGGACAGAGGTGGGAATTTTAGTGTCGATGATTGCGCGTCCGACCCGGAAAGAAGCGTTAGCGGCGGCTCAATCCATGCTGGCCGAAGTCGGTGACCGCGCGAGAAAAACTCACCAGGATTTTGCCCGTGTTTCCGATTCCGTCGCATTTACCAGTACGCTGGCGTTGGCGGAGGAGAATTCGTCCGATTGGCTGACCGCCTGGCTCTGGACCGGTGCCGTGCCTTACCTTGGCGCCCCGGCGATCGCGTTGGTCGGGTCATACGACGAAGTCGCCGAGGGCATCCTTGAATTTACCAAGACCGGGGTTACGCAGTTCCTCTTCCTGGGGTGGCCGGATGTACCGGAAATGACTGCGTTCCATGAAGAGGTGCGCCCGCGCGTCCTTGCCCAATATGAGGCAAGTCAGACCTCGCGCGGGATCTCTTTGAACGAAGAAGCAGAACTCAATCGGTTATGAACCTAAAATTCCATTGGCGATTGCTTCAAGGCGGAGAGACCCGGGGCGTCACCACCCGCGCGACCGGAGCGAGTCAACGCGCCACTGGGTTGCCAGATCGCGAACATCAAATTGAGTTTTGCCGCCAAGCCGAGGCCAGCGGGATTATCGGTCTGCTCACCGACATCGGCGCCTCAAAGCCGGATCCGCTTCTTCTTGCGGCCGCTCTCGGTCTGGCTACGGAGCGGATAGAGTTCATCGTGGCGTACCGTTCCGGTCTCGCATTGCCAACGACCTTTGTGCAGCAGCTAAATACGCTCTCGGCGCTACTGAACGGGCGAATTAGCCTCAATATCGTGGCCGGACACTCGCCGATTGAACAACGCTATTATGGAGACTATCTGGCACATCATGAGCGTTACGCTCGGACAGAAGAGTTTCTGTCAATCTGCCACGCTTTCTGGAAGAACAGCGAGCCGGTAAACTTCAGCGGCAAGTATTATCGCATCGAGGAAGGCAGGTTAAACACGCCCTTTGTTTCGCCTCTTCGCTCCTTTCCAGAGTTATTCATCGCAGGAGGTTCAGATGAGGCCCGCAGGGTGGCGATTTCTCAAGGTACATTGTGGATGCGATTGGCGGACACTCCGGAAAATCTAAGGTCCAGCGTCCTTCCCGTGCTCGCTGCCGGAAAGGAGGTGGGCTTGCGAATGTCAATCATCGCTCGTCCGACTCGCGAAGAAGCCGTTCGCGCCGCGGATGAACTGTTAGCCGGGCTCGATCCCTCGATGCGGGATCGGGAGAACGAAGCGCGCTTTATGCTCAAGAGCGACTCCGTATCTATCAGTGCGACGTATGCTCTCGCCGAAAAAGAGTGGTTGAATCCATGGCTCTGGACCGGTGCCGTGCGCACACATGGTGCGCCTGCGATCTCACTCGTTGGCAGCTTTGAGGAGGTCGCTAGTGCACTGATCGATTACGCAGAGATTGGGGTCTCTCAATTCATCCTGTCCGGGTGGCCTAAACTTAAAGAAATGATCCTCTTCGGGAGGGAAGTCCTTCCGCGGGTCAGGAAACTCGAGAGTAGACTGCAATCCGTACAAAGTGCTTGAGAAATCGGCGTTGGAATCAGCACAGATCTTGCTGCAATTGTTATCGTTCTTTGACAGTGCCGCCAGCAGATTGTCCAGGGATGTGCATCTGCGAAGATGACGTGATATTTCAAGATGGGTTTATCGAGAAGATGCTTGCCGCGGTTAACGAAATGGAGGCACCTACTTTTGATGGGGGTGTTCCGCCCCTGAACTCTTCCAGCTGTGAGGCGGGAGTACAGCTGCGGAAGCCTATTCTGCAAAACGAATTGCTGGAGGCGCTGCGCTGCTTTGTGAGTCGGGTCCCTCTCCGCAAGGAAAATCGCAGAACCAAGAACTAGCTAGCCAATTGACTAATTATGACCACAACAATTTCGGAAAGCTTTCGCAAGCGGTTTGATCGAAATGGTGTCGTATTTCCGATACCGGTCCTCCCGCCGGAGAAAATCACCAGATATCTCGCTTGCTTCTCAGAAGTCGAGGAGCTGCTCGGGCGGCCGATCAAACGAATGGGGAATCCTGCGCTTTACTTTTCGTGGGCATACCGCCTGGCGACGGAGCCGCCAGTTCTGGATGCCGTAGAAGAGATCCTCGGACCGGATCTCCTCATTTCCGGAACGCTGATCTTTTGCAAGTACCCGCGCGACCCTGCTTTTGTGGCCTGGCATCAGGACACATTCTATTCAAATCTGGATCTCACGCCGTCGGCATCCGCGTGGATTGCGTTGCTCGACAGCACCTCGGAGAACGGCTGTATGCGCGTCATTCCAGGCTCCCATCTCCAGGGAACATTACCCCATCAGGAAACGTGCCGCTCTGATAACCTTCTCAAGCGAGGGGAAGAGATTCAGGTAGAGGTCGATGAAGCCGACGCGACGGATGTTCTCTTGAAAGCCGGTGAAATGTCACTCCATCATAATTCGATAATTCACGGATCGAGGTCGAACAGGTCCGACACCAAACGGATCGGGTTCATTGTGCGCTTTGTCACGCCTGAGTACGATCTGGGTCCACAGCGCACTCCATTTCTGCGTGCGAAAGGAAATCTCGACTGCCAGCACCTGAAATTCGCCGAGCAACCTCCTGATCGCGACACCCGGGAGTCCTTGTCGGCTTGGGAAGGCTCCAATTCCAATTGAAAGCGTCATGAGGATACTTCTTTGGTCGAATCATCCGCATGGCTCCTGCTTTGGGAATGGCGCCGGCCGCCGGCCGCGCGAATTTCCATCCGGTTCGGGCCACTACCTCCATGACGTATTGGCAAAAGGGCTGGCCGAGTTGGGCCATGAAGTCTTCTACCATCTGCCGGCCGGCATTTCGGAGCCTCTTCCAGCAGGGGTCGAGCGAATCACCGTTCCGCCTCAGTCCGTCGACATCCTGCACAACTATTCGTCTTCGAGGAGTGACCCTGGTCTGATGAATTACGTGAGTCGCCACAGGATTCCATGGGTGGCCACCTGTCATCTTGACATTCAGGCCCGCGGACTGGATCGCAGGTACGCCGGCGGGAATTGGGTTTTTGTTTCGCGGTCGCTGGCCCGACTCTACGGAAGCGAACGCTACGTGTATAATGGGATCGACCCGAGTGGCTATGTCTACGCTGACAGAAAGGAGGACTATTACCTTTTCATGTCCAGTATGGATTGGGCGTTCGAGAAAGGGTTGGATACGGCGCTGGCTTTGGCCGCGGACCTCGGCTTCAGGCTGGTGGTAGCTGGTACCAGTGGAGAACATGCTGTTATTCAAAAAATCGACGAGCTCTGCTCGCGAGCTGGAGCAAAATACGTAGGAGATGTGCGAGGTGAGACAAAGGCGAAGCTTCTGGCCGGTGCGCAAGCGCTCCTGCACCCGACTCGCCTTTATGAAGGTTTCGGATTGGTGATGGCCGAGGCGTTGATGAGCGGAACCCCAGTGATTTGCAGTGACTGCGGTGCCTGCCCCGAGATAATCTCGCCAGAGGTTGGTTTCGTTTGTCGGCAGGAGGGTGATTACCGGAGTGCCGTTGAAAGAGTGACGGAAATTTCCAGCCGCGCCTGCAGGGAAAAGGCCATGCAGAAGTATCATTACCATAGGATGGCGGAGGGCTTTGTCCGCGAGTATGAAGCGGAAATTGCACAGCCAACCGAGGGAAACCTGATACCGAACCTCGAGGCGGCATTTTCGCCGACCGGCGGGCGAGGGCTCTAGAGGAAGAAGCTGAGATGCCAAGGAGTCAAGAAACGCTTTTAATTCCCGGAGACTCCTCGGTTTCTTGTCTTCTCGGCTTCTCGGCTTTTTCTTAAGAAATGGAACTCACCGATCTTTGCCCCTATCGGGTCTGCATCAACCTCGACCGCAGGCCCGAAAGGTGGAAGCGCATGGAATCACGGTTTTCGGAGTTCGATCTGCTGCCGGTGGAAAGGTTTTCCGCCGTGGACGGCTGCAAATTGCAAATCCCGGCGAACTGGCCGGAATCACCAGGCGCTTACGGCTGTCTCCAGAGCCACCTTTCCGTCGTACGGCGGGCCCGCGCGCAAGGACGCGAAAGCGTTTTGATTATTGAAGACGATGTTCTGTTTGATGAGCGATTTCACGAGAAGTTCCGAGAACGAATTCACCGCCTGCCTGAGAATTGGGATATGCTGTTTTTTGGCTGTTTGCACCACGATCCGCCAGTTCCGGTGGCGAGCGGAATCGGAAAGCTTCGAGGATCGTTCTCAACGTTCATGTACGCGGTGCGACATACCGTGTACGATGCTTTTATCCGTCTGAATTCCCGCGCGAGACAAGCTGTCGATAGAAACAACACGATTCTCCAGCGCCTTTTCGGCTGCTACTGCTTTCTTCCACACCTCGCGTGGGTGGATGACAGCTATTCTGATGCCCAAGATGTGCACACCAGTCATTGGTACATCAAGGAGTCCATGGTGTTGCGGGGAAGGGAGGTCAAAGCGATGGAAGAACGAACGGCTTTGATCATTCCGTATCGTGGACGGAACGAATGCGGCCTGCAGAATCTTCGGTACCTCGCGAGTCACTATGGCGCTCTATTTAAAGTCCTGGTCGTAGAATTTGACGATCACCAGAGGCTCGACTGTGCTGCTCTCCCAGCGAACTGTGACTATTGCTTTTTTAAACACGACGGGGACGATGGAATGATTGGGAGGGTCCAGTGTTTCGTCGCAGGGTTCGAAAGGTACCAACAGCAAAAGGAATATTTCATTTTCAATGAGAACAGTGTCGTTTGTTCTCGAATGGAAATGAGGGCGAACCTGCTAAAGTGTGTGGATTACGATATGGTTAGCTCATTCGAGAGCTACATTGATCTCAGCAAATCGGACAGTAACCGGCTCGTCGATGGAGAGAGCTTACGTACGGAGGGCTACGTCCCTCGGCCGCGGCGTAGTCGATTCAGCGAGTATTTGACCGTTACCAAAGGCGCATTCCGCACTCTAGCTGAACACCTTGTCTCTCCCGCCTCGAGCAAGAAGGTCCAAGCCCCGCCTGGCCTGCGCGTTTTCGATTCGCCGGGAAGCGCCTCGTGTCTCTTCCGCGGCTAAAGTCGGTTGCGCCTCGCCCGGACTTTTCTGCTTCAAAATTCACTTCCCTATATAGCTTTCAAGAGGCTTTTCGCCGCCGGTAGGGTAGCAGATTTTTCTTTTGAGGCTAACATGTCGCTCTCAGGCAATAGATTATAGCGATGAGCGATTGATTGTCATCGCCCGAAACTCTAATTTAATCTGCCGTTCACTCGCCGAACTGAGCCGATGTGGCCCAGGTTCCCGTGTCAATAATTTAGACGGCGCTTTTAAACAAACGCGGACTCGAAATAATACTTATGGGGGGCAAAAAGATTGGCAAAGGCGGCAAGGGCAAAGGCGGAAAGGGTAAAGGGGGTAAATACCAGGGCTATTCAGGCGACGGCGAGATCATTAGTATAGACCTCGAGAAGGAAACCGCAGTGAATTTATTCCTGGCTCTCGCTCAGGCTCTTCATTATCCGGCTGTCAAGAAAAAGGGAAAGAAGGACAAGAATGGCAAGACCGGGAAGAAGGGTAAGAACGGAACTAAACCTGGCAAAGGCAAGAAGACGTATACCGGGACTACCGTCGGGGCGGGATACACACCCGGAGCCGTACCCAAGGGCCCGAAAGGGTATACCGCGACCTATACCCCGCCTGGGGTCAAGGGCACGAAAGGGTCTACCGCGACACCGGGAACGCCTGGGGCCAAAGGCCCGAAAGGGTCTACCGCGACACCAGGAACCAAAACGAAGGGTAAGACCGGGACCAAAGGCACGCAGGGATCCTGATCCTCTCTCCGGAGGCGGCGGACCTATCAGCTCAAAGCATACTTGGAGAGGAACCGACCAGAGGAACTGTCGGTTGAACTTCGGATTGACCTTCAGTTCCGGTCTGGTCAAGGCAGTCAGTACCGCCGCCAGGCGTTGAATACGTGTTTAGCGAAGTCTTCGACCTCAAACCGACCAGTGGCCAGTACCCGAGAAACTCGGCTCATTTGTCCAACTTTTTGACACCACGAACGGTTAGCGTCAGTCTATAGGTTTTATGCTCTTCTCGGGAACTAGAAGTTCCTTTCTTCCAACAGATGGCGTCAGGCAAGTATGGTGCTCACAAGGCTATCTACTATAGACCTCGGCGTTAGACCTTCGAATGCATCGAAGTCTATTACCTGAAAAAGCGATTGAACAGTGGACCCATTATGAGACGCCCTCACTCAATATGAAACAGAGTTAGATACGGTAATTGACATTGGAATCAAACTCTGTGCAGGATGGCAATGCTGCCCCCAAGGATAGAGCGAGGCAGCTTGAGCGCTGGTGTGGTCTCGCCGAAGGTAGATGCGGCCGCAACCAGGCCGCTGGGAAAACTTCTGGTTCAGTCTGAGGCGAGAAAAAACGATGATAGGAATGGTCTTCCCGAATTGAGGAGGCACAAGTGATGAAGCATTCTAAGACCCCAAGTACAGTAGGCGCATGCTGGATTTTAACCCTAATTGTTATTTCCGCGTTACCAGGCGTGGCGGATGAATCCGCCTTCGCTTGTAAACGGGCTATTAAGGCCCAGGTTGTTGCGCTCGATCAACCTTGGATGTGGAACCGACTGGGCGCGGCGCAGCCAGGGGGAATCATTTACGCCCTCTACGGTGACGTTGTAAAGTCGGATGGGAGCGAATTACCTGATCCTGCGAATCTATCGCCTGACGATCGTGAGAAGCTGGCTAAGGATTTGGTAGGCAATGTACGGTTGCGGGACGACAAACGGGCTCGTCCTCTAGTCTTGCGGGCCAACAAGGGTGATTGCCTCGAAATTACTTTTTGGAATTTGCTAAGCCCCGGTACGACCAAAGACACGACCAAAGCCCCCCGCTTCAATTTTCTGAGCCGGCCCTCAATCCAGCAATCAAACGACAAGCTAGCCCCTCTCGAACTGCTACAGCAGAAAGGGGCTGCGCAAGGGACCTCGCCACTGATCTCAACAAAAACCCGGTGGGCGGGTATCCATGCCACGGGGATCGAACTCGTCCAATCCATTAAAAGTGACGCTTCTTGGGTTGGAGAGAATCCCAACGGTCTGACCATGCCGGGCGATATACAGGTCTACAAATGGTACGCTGCGGAGGAGGGGACCTTCCTGATTTACAGCCCAGCCGATATGGAGGAGGCCGAGCAGACACAGTCAGGTCTGTTCGGAGCCATCAACGTGGAGCCTGAAGGGGCTGAATGGTATCGCAGCCAGGTGACACGCGATGATATGGACCAGGCGACTCTAACGAGAGCCGATCTGCAAGAATATCACCGAACGCTGGAAGACGCCGCCTTCGCGGAAGTGACGCCGAACCAGGCACCAGTCCTGCCTGAGGCATTAATGACGACGCCATCTACTGACATTAAGAAGATGGCCCTGGTGAACCGCGACCCGGATAAGCGAAGCACCGTTGACGTTTACGTCAAAAACGAGAAACAGCCGGGTGGCGGGCAGATTTACTCAGCCGATGGGCAGCCTCTTGTTTACTACCACGCGATTTATAAAACGGGCTCGAAACGGCCATACCGGGATGGGCTTCCCGTGCTGCAAATGCTGCAGGCCAAACCTCTCGGTGCCCCTTTATACGATGAGGCGCTGCCAAACAGTTCGT
>Ga0210387_10002050_pt1 | contig 15311 bp, 16 predicted proteins | sample IncBWC7OmetaG_FD_160108 | JGI IMG/M metagenome (GOLD analysis project Ga0210387, IMG submission 160108) | Forest soil microbial communities from Barre Woods Harvard Forest LTER site, Petersham, Massachusetts, United States - Inc-BW-C-7-O ...
GATTTGCGACCTTTTCCACGCGAAGATCGTCAACGTGGCCAACGATGCCGTCGTCATCGAGATGACGGACGAGGAGAGCAAAACCACGGCGTTCCTCGACCTGCTTGAACCTTTTGGCGTGCTCGAACTCGCCCGCACCGGCCTGCTCGCCCTCAAACGCTGACGCACCTCGTCTCTCAACTTTCAACCCTCAACTCTCAACTTTTTCCAACCATGCCCGCCAAAGTCTACACCGACCAAGACGCCGACCTCGGCGTATTCAAAAACAAAACCCTGGCCGTTCTCGGCTATGGTTCCCAAGGCCACGCGCACGCGCTCAACCTGCGCGACTCCGGCTGCAAAGTCCTGATCGGGCTTTATCCCGGCTCGAAGTCGCGCGCCGTCGCCGAACAACACGGCTTTGAAGTCGTCGACAGCGGCGAGGCCGTGCGCCGCGCCGACGTCATCATGGTCGGCTTGCCCGACATGAAGCAGGCCGATGCCTACCTGAAGGACATCGAGCCCAATCTCGCGCCCGGCAAGGCCCTGTTGTTTTCGCACGGCCTGAGCATCCACTTCGGCCTGATCAAGCCGCCGAAGAACGTCGACATCATCATGGTCGCGCCCAAGGGCCCCGGCCACATGGTGCGCCGCCTCTACGTCGAAGGCAAAGGCATGCCGGCGCTCATCGCCGTCGGTCAGGACAAATCGAAGAAAGCCAAGCAGCTTGCGCTCGCGTGGGCGAAAGGTATCGGCTCGACCCGCGCCGGCGTGCTCCAGACCACGTTCAAGGAAGAGACCGAGACGGATCTCTTCGGCGAACAGGCCGTGCTCTGCGGCGGCGCCAGCGCGCTCGTGCAGGCGGGCTTTGAAACGCTCGTCGAGGCCGGCTACCAGCCCGAGATGGCCTATTTCGAGTGCCTCCACGAACTGAAGCTCATTTGCGACCTCATGTATGAGAGTGGCATCGCCGGCATGCGCTTCTCGATTTCCGAGACCGCCAAATACGGCGACATCACCCGCGGCCCGCGCGTCGTCAACAAGCAGACCAAGACCGTGATGAAAAAAATCCTGAAGGAAATCCAGTCCGGCAAGTTCACCGCCGAGTGGGTTCGGGAATACAAAGGCGGTCTCAAGAATTACAAAAAACTTCTCGCCGCCGGTGAAAAGCATCCCATCGAGAAAACCGGCCAGCGCCTCCGCGGCATGATGCCGTGGATGTCCAAGAAGAACATCAAGGGCGTGCAGGCCGCGTACTGAGAAAGGCTGAATGGCTCAAAAACTGAAGGGCTTAACCGACCGGAAGTTTTTCAGCTCTTCAGTCGTTCAGCTCTTCAATCGTTTCATGATCAGCCCTTCAGTTTTTCAGCCATTCAGCCTTTTCTTATAGCCACCCGCAAAAGCCCGCTTGCGCTCACGCAGGCGGGTTTCGTCGCGGCCCATTTGCGCGCGGTGGCCGGGATTGAGGCGGAGCTGCTGAAAGTCGTCACGACGGGAGACCGGCAGGCGGAGTGGTCGCTCGAAACCCGCGGCGGCAAGGGATTGTTCACGGCCGAGCTCGAACAGGCGCTGCTGCGCGGAGACGCGCAGCTGGCAGTGCACAGCACGAAGGATCTGCCCGGCGAAATGCCGCCCGGCCTCGCCATCGCCGGGTACCTGCCGCGCGAGGACCCGCGCGACATGCTCGTGGTCCGGGCCGGCGTCGCGTCGCCCCAGACCATCGCGACCGGCAGCCCGCGCCGCCGTGCCCAGCTCGCCGTGCTTTTTCCCGGCGCCCAATTTTCCGAAATCCGCGGCAACGTCGATACTCGCCTCAAGAAAATCGCCGAGCAGCACGTGGCCGACGCCACGGTGCTCGCCGTGGCCGGCCTCAATCGCCTTGGCTTCACGAGCTGGCCCGGCCTGGAGTTTCGCCCGTTCGCGTTTGACCAGATGGTTCCTGCGGTGGGGCAGGGCGCCATCGCCGTGCAATGCCGCGAGGCGGACGCCCCGCAGTTCGCGGCGGCTTTCGACGCGGCCACGCAGCGCTTGGTCTCGCTCGAGCGCGCGTTCCAGCGAAAACTCGGCGCCGGCTGCCAGCTCGCCTTTGCCGCCCACGCGACGGCTGACACGCTGTATTTCTTCCACGAAGAAACCGGCCCGCGCAGCCTGCCGCTCGCGCCGGGCGATTTCACCGCGCCCCTCGAAACCGCCGCCCGCGTGCTGAAACAATTTGGGTTTAAAACTTGAACCACGGAGACACGGAGCACACAGAGACTGAAATGAATTTTTCGTCGTGTCCTCTGCGCCTCAGTGGTTATATTTGATTTATGGCTTCAGGCATTGTCTATCTGGTTGGCGCCGGCCCGGGTGACCTCGGGCTTGTGACTTTTCGTGCCCGCGAGCTCATCGCTTCGGCGGATGTGCTGGTCTATGATTACCTGATCCATCCCGAACTGCTTGCCTGGTGCCGCGCGGACTGCGAAAAAATCTACGTCGGCAAACGCCCGCACCTGCACTCCCTGCCACAGGAGGAAATCGAGAAACTTCTCATGGCCCGGGCCCGGGCCGGCAAGCGCGTCGTCCGGCTCAAGGGCGGCGATCCGCTGGTTTTCGGCCGGGGCGGCGAAGAGGCGCGGCGCCTCGCGGCGGACAAAATTGACTTTGAAATCGTTCCCGGTGTGACGGCCGCGCTGGCCGCGGGCGCGTATGCCGGCATTCCGCTCACGCAGCGCAACACCAGCTCGGCGCTCATTTTTCTCACCGGCCATGAGGACCCGGAAAAGCACGAGCTGCAGATCGACTGGCGCAGCTACGGCGCGTTGAAAAATGCCACGCTCGCGATTTACATGGGCATGGGGCATCTCCGGCACATTTTGGAGGAACTTGTCGCGGGCGGCCTGGCGCCAGGCACTCCCGCCGCGGCCGTGCAATGGGCCTCGCTCGGTCGCCAGCGCAGTGTCACCGGCACGGCGGCCACGCTGGCCGTCCAGGTGGAGAAGGACAAGCTCGGCGCGCCGGCCATCGTTTTTGTCGGCGATGTCGTGCGCGACCATTCGGCCATCGACTGGTTTGAGCGCCTGCCGCTTTTTGGTCTTCGCATCGTGGTCACGCGCACGCGCGAACAAACCAGCTCTTTGCGCGCCCGGCTTGAAACGCTCGGCGCCGAGGTGCTTGAGCTGCCGCTGATCCAAGTGGCGAAAAAAATCGACCCGGCCATCTGTGAGGATATCTTTGCCGAACTGGCCGGCTACGACTGGCTGGTTTTCACCAGCGCCAACGGCGTAAGGTTCTTTTTCGACGAATTTTTCCTGAAATTCTCCGATGTGCGTTCGCTTGGGTTTATTCGCATTGCTTGCGTCGGCGAAACCACCGCCGAGGCGCTGGCCGCCCTGCGCCTGCATGCCGACCTCATCCCGCCCACCGCCACGGCTGAGGCGCTCGCCGATGAACTCGTGGCCACCGGCAGCCTCGACAGCGCGAAGGTCCTGGTCATCACCGGTAATCTCAATCGCGACACACTGGTCAAAAAACTTGAGGCCGCCCATGCCATTGTGGACTGCCTGCCCGTTTATCAAACTGAAAAAACCGATCTTTCCGCCGATCCGGCCGCCGAGGATTTTCGCCAACACGGTGCGGATGTGATCTTGTTCGCGAGTTCGTCCGCGGTGGCGTCGTTTGTCGCGCAGGCGGCCGCGCTGAAACTGGCGAACGGCGCCATTCGTCCGCTCGCCGGCAGCATCGGCCCGCAGACCGGCGACGCGATGAAAAAGGCGGGCATCCCCGTGGACTTCTCGGCCAAGACGCCCGGCCTCGACGATCTTGTGGAGGCGCTCCTCAAAAAACTTTCGCACAAATAACGCGAAAATTTCTAAAGAAGGCTTTTATGGGTGGAGCGTGTCGTCCCGACGCGCTCTGGACATGTCGGGACGACACGTTCCACCTTAGGTCAGTTGAACATGCCGCACGGATTGGGTTGAGCTATGCGCGATTATCCGCGTAATTCGCGGGGAAAATGAAAGTCCCGTTTCTCGATCTCTCATTGCAACACAAGGCGGTTCGCGAGCAGGTGCTGATGGCGCTCGCGGCCACTTACGACGCGTCGCGCTTCATCCTGGGCCAGGACGTCGAGGAGTTTGAAAGAAACTTTTCCTCCACGCTCGGCTATCCTCGCGCGCTGGGCATGAGCAGCGGCACCTCGCCGTTGCATGTTGCGTCGGTTTGCGGCGGCTTCGGGCCGGGCGATGAAGTCATCACGACGCCGTTTACCTTCATCTCGTCGGCCTGGGGCATCAGCTACGTCGGCGCGAAGCCGGTCTTCACCGATATCGAGGAAGATACCTTCAACCTCGATCCGGTGAAAATCGAGGCCGCAATCACGCCGCAGACCAAGGGCATCGTTGTCGTGCACCTCTTTGGCCAGCCCGCGCGCATGGACGAAATCATCGCCGTCGCCCGCCGCCGCAATTTGTTTGTGGTTGAGGATTGCGCGCAAGCCGCCGGCGCACGCTATAAAAGTACGCCGGTGGGCCTGGTCGGCGACGCCGGCACCTTCAGTTTTTATCCGACGAAAAACCTGGGCGGCTGCGGCGAGGGCGGCGCGTTCGTTTCCCGGCATGACGGCGTGTTTGAGAAGGCGCGCCTGTTGCGCAACCACGGCTCGGCGCAGCGGTACTATCACGAGATGGTCGGCTTCAACTTCCGGATGGACGGCTTTCAGGGTGCGGTGCTCAACGTCAAGCTGCCTCATCTCGCCGCCTGGACCGCGCGCCGCCGTGCCATCGCCGCGCGCTACCGCGCCGGCATCAAGCTCGCTGATGTGCGCCTGCCGGTGCAGCCCGGTTACGGCGAATCGGTTTACCACCAGTTCACGCTGCTGCATCCGCGCCGCGACGCGTTGAAGGCGCACCTGGCCACGCACGACGTCGGCACGGACCTGATCTATCCCGTGCCGCTGCACCTGCAGAAAGCTTATGCATCGCTGGGCGTCCCGCGCGGCGCGCTGCCCGTGGCCGAGCGCGTGTGCGATACCTGCCTCAGCCTGCCGATTTTCCCCGAGCTGACCGATGCGCAGGTTGATCATGTCATCAAAACCATCAATGTTTTCTAATTAACCGCTGAGGACGCCGAGAAATTTCTCTGCGATCTCCCTGTCTCTGCGGTGAAAATTTCCATGATCGACGGCATTAACCTCAAAATCTGCGGGCTTACCTCGCTGGCGGATGCCGAGTTCGCCGACCGCTGCGGGGCGGACTACCTCGGCTTCATCCTGTATCCGCCGTCCCCACGCGGTGTGACGCTCGCGCAGTTTGGCACGATGCAGGGCCGGTTGCCGCCGCGCAAGAAAGTGGCGGTGTGCGTGGCGCCGACGGTGGCGGAGCTGCAGGCTTTTGCCGCGGCGGGTGCGGATTTCTTCCAAATTCATTTTCCGCACGACACGCCGCTGGAGACGCTGCGCGCGTGGTCGCAAACGGCCGGCCCAAACAGACTCTGGCTTGCGCCCAAGCTGCCGCCGCACCTCGACGTGGCGACTGCGTGGCTGCCGCTGGCGGAGACCTTCCTGCTCGATACGTTCCACGCCCAAAAGTTTGGTGGCACCGGCCAGACCGGTGACTGGGAAAAATTCGCGCGGCACCAGCAGGCGCATCCCCAAAAAAACTGGATCCTTTCCGGCGGCCTTAATTCTGAAAACATCGGCGAGGCCCTTCGCCAAAGCGGCGCGCATTTTGTCGATGTGAACAGCGGCGTCGAATCGGCACCGGGGGTGAAGGATCACGCGAAAATAAAATTGTTGGTCGCTGCGCTTCCGTCCGCGAGTTCGCAAAAAAAATCTTAAAAATGAAACCGGGCGGATTTGGCCGAGATCAAAAATAATAAATTTTAGTCGTGCTACGGCGCCAAAAACATCTGATACTTCGTCATGGCCACAAAAAAACCCGCCAAGAAAAAGGCGAAGAAAAAGAGCAAAAAGTAACGTTCGCGTTGCTTTCTCTTTTTTTACTTACGAACACCGGCCCGCAAGGCCGGTGTTTTTTTGTCGGAATATTTTGCCGTGCTGAAGACCTGGATTCGCCGCGGATTGCACGGCTCGGAATGACAGACAGCTGCCCGCATCTGTGTCCATCCGTGTAATCCGTGGTAAAAACAAAACTTGCCGAATCGACATGGCGGGAATTCCCGTCACGATCCACCCATGGCTACCATCTACGAAAAGCTCCGCGCCGACATTGTCACGGCCATGAAAGCCCGAGACTCCGGCACGGCCACCATTCTCCGCACCACCGATGCGGCGATTCAACGCGCCTCGATGGATCTTAACAAACCGATCGATGATGTCCTCGTCATCTCCGCGCTGCGCAAGGCCATCAAGAACCTGACCGACGCCAAGGCGGAGTTTGCCAAAGGTGGCCGGGCCGACCTGGTGGCGGCCAACGAGGTGGAAATCCTCGTGCTGGAAAAATATCTTCCGCGGGGACTCGATGCCGCCCGCCTCGAAGCCCTCATCACCGAGGCCATCCAGGCCACCGGTGCGCAGTCGAAAAAGGAAATGGGCAAAGTGATCGGTGCGCTCAAGCAGCGGCCGGAAGCCCCGCTGATCGACTTCGGGGTGGTCAGCAAAATCATCCAGGCGAAACTGCCGTGAGACGGAGGAGAAGGGCTGAAGGGCTGAAAAACTGAAGGACTGAATGCTATCTTTTTTCAGCCTTTCAGCTCTTCAGTCTTCCAGCCTTTGCTCTAGCGCCCCGGCGCCACGAGGATGCGGCTGGACGCCGCGAGGCTGAGTGCAATCGGCCGGCCGCCGGATTTTTTCACGGTGATGAGCCCGGAGGCGGGATTGCGGCCGGTCACGCGCACATGCGCGTCCGGTGAGAGGCCGCTCGTCTCGACGAACTTGAGGAATTCGGCGGACTGATCGGTCACGCGCACCACGCGCAGCGGTTTGTCGACGGCACAGTTGGCCAGGGTGACATAAACTTGCGCGGGCATCTGGCCGCTGGAACTGGGAATGGGGTCGCCGTGCGGATCGCTGGTGGGATAGCCGAGCAGGGCATCGAGCCGCGCCAGCACGGCATCGGAGATGGCGTGCTCGAGCTGCTCGGCCTCGGTGTTCACCTGGGACCAGTCCATCTTGAGCACGTTGACGAGAAAGGTTTCGACCAGGCGGTGCTTGCGCAGGACGTTAAGGGCAACGCGCCGGCCGGCATCGGTCAGCTTTACGCCCTGCCGGGGATGATGGCGGGCGAATCCCCCCTCGGCGAGGGCCTTGACCATCGTGGTCACCGTGCCGGGCACGACCGCCAGTGACTCCGCCAGCGCGCCCATCGAGACGAGGCCGTCGCCGCCTTCGGAAAGCAGCAGGATGTGCTTCAGGTAGTTTTCGACGGTGCTGCTGGCCATGGAGGTATTCGAAGCCGCGGTTAATCTGATTACAATGATGAAGAAAATCAGTGGCCGGTGAAAACGCTCACGGCGTCGTGCATCGCGCCGGGCAGGCCGTAGATATCCAAGGCTGTGATCACGAGGCAGGAGGCCCAGCCGGTGACCAACAAAAATCCGCCGATGCGTCCCGCGCCCATGCGGCGCTTCGAGCCGGCGAAAATCAGCAGCGGAAACATCGCAAAAGGCAACTGGATCGCCAGGATCACCTGGCTCAGCGTAAGCAAGTCGGTGATGCTATTGTCGCCGCGCAGTCCGATCAGGACGATGGCAGGAATGATGGCGCACAGCCGTGTCACCAGCCGTCGCATCCACGGGGCGATTCGCCAGTGCATGAATCCTTCCATCACCACTTGACCCGCAAGCGTGCCGGTGATGGTGCTGCTCTGTCCGCTGGCGAGCAGGGCGACGGCAAACAGCAGGCTGGCGGCGACCTTCCCGACGAGTGGAGCCAGGGTCACATAGGCGACCTGGATCCAGTCGGAGTCGGGGGAAAACGCGATCACCTGGCCTGATGAAAGGGTGACTTTGTCGTGCCCGAAGAAAACGATGGCAGCCAGGATTAGGATGGCTGCATTGACGAAGAACGCGACCGTGAGCGCGACCGTGGTGTCGATCGTGTTGTAGCGCACGGCCTGACGGATCGATGCCGGGTCTTTTTCCAGCCGGCGGGACTGCACGAGCGCCGAATGCAGATAGAGATTATGGGGCATGACCGTGGCCCCGATCATGCCGATCGCGAGGTAAACCAGATCCTTGTTGTGAAAAAACGAGGGCAAGTCGGGGGCGAAGAGCCACCGTCCCATTTCGTGAAAATTGGGCTGCGTCTGCGGAAACACGAAAATTTCGATGAAGTAGCAGATGCCGATCGTGGAGATCAGCACCAGGACGACCGATTCGATGAGGCGCATGCCGAATCGCTGCAGGGAGAGGAGCACCAGCACATCGAACGCCGTGATGATGACGGTCATCAGCAGCGAGAGGCGTGGAAACAAGAGGTGCAGCGCGACCGCGCTGCCCAGCACCTCGGCGAGATCGCAGGCTGCGATGGCAATTTCGCAGCTCAGGTAGTTTGGCCAGCGGGTCCAGGCCGGGAGGAAATCGCGGCAGCACTGGGCGAGGTCCTTGCCGGTGATGATGCCCAGTCGTGCGGAAATGACCTGGAGAAAAACCGCCATCAGGCTGGAGAGCCCGACGATCCAGAGCAGCGTGTACTTGAACTGGGCGCCGGCCTGCAGATCCGTCGCCCAATTGCCCGGATCCATGTAGCCCACGCTCACGAGCAGCGCCGGCCCGGCGAACGCGAGATACTGCCGCCACGGCCGCGCCGAGGCGCGCGGCACCCTGATGCTGCCGTGAAACGCGTCGAGCGAAAGACTCCGGCCCGGGACAGGGGACGGCGCTTTGGGTTCAGCCAGGCCTGAAGGGTCGGTATCGATGATCACGAATATTAGAAATGACTATTTTGAGTAGTCAAAGATAAAATCGCTTATTCCTGAAACATGGCTTTGTGAGTTGGGAGCGCTGGCGCACGCAAATCACAAACGCCAATGGCCAGACGCCAAAAAATCGGGAATTTATAAAACCCTAATGCCGGGGCGACCTTCGTTGCCGGCAGCGGCTATTTTAGATTTCTTTGTGATTTGAGATTTGGCGTTTGTAATTTTTTAGCTGTTATGGGTGCCGGTCATTCGGAATTCGTCATTTTTTATCCATGCCCGTCATCGACGCCCACGTGCATCTCTATCCGCCGGAGCTCAACCGCGACCCGGCCGGGTGGGCCGCGCACACAGGCGAGGCTCACTGGGCCCGGCTCTGCACGCGCCAGCGCCGCGACGGCCGGCCGGTGCAGGGGTTTCCCTCCGTGGAACAACTGCTGCGCGACATGGACGCCGCGGGCGTCGCCCGCGCCGTGCTGCTTGGCTGGTATTGGGAAAAGCCCGAAACGTGCGCCTGGCACAACCGATTTTACGCCGCCTGCGTGTGCGAGCATCCCGACCGGCTGGCCGCCTTTGCCACATTGCATCCGGCGGCCGGCCGCGAAGCGACCCTGACCGAGGTGCGTCGCGCGCACGAAGAGGGGTTGATCGGCCTGGGCGAACTCTCGCCGCATTCGTCGGGCCATGGCATTGACGATCCGGTTTTTCTCGATGCGCTCGCGCTGGCCGCCGAGCTGCGCCTGCCGGTGAATTTTCACGTCACCGACCCGGCGTCGAAAAATTATCCAGGCCGGGTGGAGACACCCCTGGCCGATTTTGTGCGCCTGGCGCGTGAATTTCCGTGCACGACGTTCATTCTCTCGCATCTGGGCGGCCTGCTGCCGCTCGTGGATTCGACGGCGGGGTCATTGGCGAACCTTTTCTATGACACGGCGGCGTCACCCCTGATTTATTCTCCGGATATCCTTGGCCGCATGTTTGATGCGGTGGACGCGGAAAAGGTGTTGTTCGGCTCTGATTACCCGTTGATTTTGTTTCCGCGCGAGGAGACCGAGCCGGGATTTACACGATTTCTCGCCCAGGTTTCCGAGGCAAAACTGACGGCGGCTGAACGCACGGCGCTGCTCGGTGGCAATCTCGAAGGCCTGCTTCGCTCGCTGCCGTGATGAATCCCTCCGCGGATTGCTTTCTTCTTTGCCCAGGCTTCCGCCGGCGCTGAGGCTGTGGCGGACAGGTTGGAGGACAGGCGGATATCCGAGAATAAAACATCCCAAGCGCAGTTATGGCAGTTTGTCGTTTGTAACGTATTATGTTACAAACACGGTTTGTGCATGGTGCTGTTTGTAACGCATTATATTACAAACGTGGATTATTTGGCGGTGACGCTTGGAATCCAAAGGCATATTTCATGATTTTAAATCAGACTTATCCGCATCTGTGTCCCCCGCGGGGATTTTTCTGGGTTCATGGCTTCTTAATTAAATTTTCCGCTTTGCGTCGGGGCGTGTTTGCGTGAGAACTCATGCCCATGACTCCTGAAGCGAAACTCAAGGAACTCGGCCTCGAACTGCCGGCCACGCCGCCTCCGGCCGGCAGCTACGTGCCGACCGTGCGCACCGGCAATTTGCTCTACTGCGCGGGGACCATCAGCTCATTCAACGGGCAGATGACGCACGTTGGCCAGGTGGGCAGGGAGCAGACGGTGCCGGCCGGCTACGAGTCGGCCAAAATCTGCGCGCTCAACACGCTGGCCAACATCAAGGCCGCGACCGGCTCGCTGGACAAAGTCGCGCGCATTGTCTTTGTCAGCGGCTACGTGAATGCGGTGAGCGGCTTTGCCGACAGCCCGGCGGTCATCAATGGTGCGAGCGATCTTTTGGTGGCGCTGTTTGGCGAGGCGGGCAAACACGCGCGCGCGGCTGTGGCTGTGGCCGGCCTGCCGAAGAATTCTACCACCGAGATCCAGGTGGTGGTGGAGCTGAAACAATAGATTTTCAGGAATTATTTCCTGTGGGCGGGGTGCCCTCACCCCGCTTTTTAAAACTAGAGAGAGTGATTTTAGCGGGGTGAGGGCACCCCGCCCACATTGCTCAGTGCCGACGCCGAACCGTGAACCGAAAACTGTGAACGGTGAACCGTGGGTCACACCACCACCGGCTTTGGCACCTCGAGGGCGGCGATCGCCGACATGATTTTCTCCGACGCGCGCTGGTAACGTTCCTTGCCTGCGGACGGGTCGTCAAAATCCTGCGGCTGCAGGATGCGTCCGTACGTGACATGGATCGGCGTACCCAGCTGCAATCGGCGGCTGGGGCCGAATGCATCGAATGAGCCAATGATCCGCGCCGGCAGCACCGGCACGGCCGCCCGGCACGCGAACATGCCGAGGCCCGACTTCGGCGGCTGCAGGCGGCCGTCGCGCGAGCGCGTACCTTCGGGAAACATGATGACGGGCCGCCCGGCGCGCAAGGCCTGCAGCACGCGCTTGGCCGCCATCACATCCGTGCTGCCATCGCGATCGATGGGGATCGTGCCCACGGTATCGAGCCACCACGAGGCGAAGCCCGGTTTCCAGAGTGATTTTCGGGCGAAAAAAGAAAACTGCCTCGGCACATGGCAACCGACGACCGGCGGATCGAGCAGGCTGGCATGGTTGGCCGCGAGGATGAAGCTGCCCTGGGCGGGAATGTTCTCCAGCCCGCTGACCTCGCCCCGGAAGCAGGCGTCGTAAATGCCGTGAATCACATAGTGGCAAACCCCATACATGGGCTGCATCGCGAGGTGGTCGCAGCGGTTCATGCCGGCGGGATTTTGTTGCCAATCAGTTTTGCGGCTGTTGCCACCACCTCATCGAGCGAAAGGTGCGTGCTGTCGATGGCGATGGCGCCGGGCGGGCAGGCGAGGGGGGCGGTGGGTCGCGCCAAATCGAGCCGGTCGCGCTCCTGGATTTTGTCGATCCGGCCCTCGTCCTCGCGCCGGCGTTTGCGCTCCGCGAGGTCGGCCTGCAGGAAAAAGCGAAAATCGGCGCCGGGAAAAATCACCGAGCCGATGTCGCGGCCCTCCATCACCAGCCCGCGAAAGCCATGCGCCCGCGCGACACCGGCCTGCCCGCGCTGGTAGGCCATCAACGCCGCGCGCAGTCCGGGAATGGCGGCAAAGTGTGATACGGCGGCATTCACCGCCTCACCGCGGATTTCGTCGCCCGCCGCGCGGCCATTGATTTCCATGATGGCCGTGCGGCCCTCGATGCGCGTGTCGAAACGCAGTTGGTCGAGGGCCGCATGCACCGCGGGCAAGTCCCCGATGCGCACGCCGCGCCGCAGCAACTCGGCCGTCACTGCGCGGTAAAACGAGCCCGTATCCACGTGCAGCAAATTGAAGCGCGCGGCCAGCGCGCGCGCGGTGGACGATTTGCCCGAGGCCGCGCCACCGTCGATGGCCACGATGATGAAGTCTTGGGAACTCACTTTTGGTGCGAGTTCTCCCAGACCGATTCCAGCACGTCAAAAAAGTTCGGAAACGTCTTCGCGCAGCAGGCCGGGTTCCCGATGCTGAGCCAGGGCCGGCCGTTTTTCAAAAGATCGTGGCAGCCGAGGATGGCGAAACTCATGGCAAAACGGTGGTCGTCGTAGGTTTCGATTTCGACCACGCCCTGGGCGGCGCGCTTCCGCAGCTCGTCGAGGTTGGGCGTGATCTCGAGCGAGTCTTCGGCCTCAATGACACCCTGGCCGAGTTTTTGGAGTTCGCGCGCCATGCCGGCCACGCGATCGGTCTCCTGTTTGCGGGTGTGTGCGATGCCGATAATCGTGGTTTTCCCTTCCAGCAGCGGCGCAATGGCGGCCAGCGTGAGAAAGGTGTCGGAGAACTCGTTGAAATCCTGTGTCACCCCACGACGAGACGAATCAGGCGCGAAAGAAACGGCAAAGCCATCGAACGTTTCCTCCACCCGCGATCCTGCCCGATCAAGGTCAATCACGCCGAGAAAGTCGGTGTCGCCTTGCAGGCCCCAGCGAAGATGGGCCAGGGTGATTTCGCCTCCAGCGACCAAGGGGAGGGCGGCATAATAGCTTGCGGCGGTGGCATCCGGTTCGATGGCGTAGCTTTCCTCGGGAAAAGCGTAGCGTGTGCCGCAGGCGATACGGAATTGGACGCAACCCATTATGCCCAAGTGCGGCTGGCTGAAGTTTTCCATCAACCGGGCGGTCATTTGGATGAATGGCCAGCGCACATGGCCGATGAGCGACACATTGACCGGCGCGGTGGCGAGGGGCGCGACCATCAGGAGCGCGGAGAGCATCTGGCTGCTTTCGCTGGCATCGATGGCCACTTCGCCGCCTTGCAGGCCGTGGGCTTCAATGGTGACGGGAAAGAAGCCTTCTTCGCCCGTGCAAGTGATTTTTGCGCCTTGGGTGCGCAGCGCATCGAACAGGCCTTTCATCGGGCGCTTCCGCATCTGCGGCACGCCATCGATTTTGAAAACACCGCGCGGTGCGGCGGCGCAGAAGGCGGTGAGAAAACGTGCGGCGGTGCCGGCATTGCCAACGAAAAGTCCGGCGTGTTCTGCGGGAATTTTGCCGGCCCGGCCTTCGACGTGGATGGTTTTTTGGGCCTCGTTTTCCCTGACCGGGATGCCGAGCCGTCGCAGGGACTCGGCCATGATGCGCGTGTCATCGCTAAAGAGCGCGCCGGTGAGCGTCACCGGTCCATCGCAGAGTGCGGCGAGCAGCAGCGCCCGGTTGGTGATGCTTTTCGAGCCGGGCAGGGTGACTTCACCTTGCACCGGCTTCGTAAACGGCTTGATGGGCAGGACATCGGGCAGCGGCGTCATGGGAGCGGGCGGAATTGGTCGCGGTAGGCCTTGCCGCGTTCGAGGCGCGCGATGACGTCGAACCAGTCGCGGTTGGAAAGCGACGCCTGCATGGCCTGCAGTTCGTCCTGGAACTGGCGCAGCGCGCGCAGCACTTCGTCGCGGTTTTGCTCGAGGATGGTGCGCCAGAGTTTGGGATCGCTCGCGGCGATGCGGGTGGTGTCGCGCAGGCCGCCGCCGGCGAAGTTGCGCCAGGCGGGATTCTTTTTTGCGAGAAACGCGCACAAGGTCGAGGCCAGTACCTGTGGCAGGTGGCTGATGTGCGCGACGATTTCATCGTGCGCGTCAGGATCGAGGGTCGTCACTTCCGCGCCGAGGTCCTGCCAGAATTTGACGACGGTTTCGACCGCCGCCGGGCCGGTTTTTGGCAGTGGGGTGACGAAGCAGGCGCGGCGCGCGAACAGTTCCGCGTCGGCGTGCTCCCAGCCGGTTTTTTCCGATCCGGCCATGGGATGGGAGCCGACGAAATGCGCGTGTTGGCCGAGCGCGGCGTGGCCGAGGCGGGAGATCTCACCTTTCACGCTGCCGACATCGGTGACGATGGCGCCGGCGGGCAGTTGCGGCGCGATGAGGCGCGCCAGCTCGACGATTTTGTCCACCGGCGCGGCAATGACGACGAGGTCGGCCCCGGCCGCGGCGGCTTCGGGCGTGTCGGCCACGGTGTCGCACCACGGCTGGTCGCGCAGCCGCAGCCGGGTTTCCGGGCGGCGGGCCCACACGACGATGCGCTGCGCCAGGCCGCGCGCGCGCGCGGCCTTGGCCACGGAGCCGCCGAGCAGGCCCGGAGCGAGAATGGTGAGTTGGGTGAGCACGTTTAAAACTTAACCGCGAATAGACGCGAATGAACGCGAATGAACGCGAATGAAGCAGAAGGAATTGGTAGTTGGTAATTCGTAATTAGTCATTCGTTATTCCTCATTCGTCATTCGGATTTCTTCTCAGGCGCTGCCGAGCTGGACGATGCGCGCAAATTCCCCCGGGGCGAGCGGCATGACCGAGAGGCGGCCCTGGCGGACGATCGCGATGTTTTTTAGCGCGGGGTCGGCCTTGATTTGCGCGAGCGTGACGGGGCGGGGCAGGGTTTTGACGGGTTTCAGCTCGACCGCCACCCAGCCTTCGGCGGCGGCGTCCGTCGGATCGGGAAAGGCCGAGCGCACGACTTCGGCGATGCCGACCACGCATTTCGGTCCGCCGCTCGCATAAAAAAACACGCGGTCACCGGCCCGCATGCCCTTGAGATGGTTGCGGGCTGCATAATTGCGCACACCGTCCCAGGCGGTGTGGCCGTCGCGCAGGAAAGTTTCCCACGCGTAGGCTTCGGGTTCCTGCTTCACCAGCCAGTATTGCGTTGTCATGGGGAATGTTATGGAGTGAATGGAAGTCAAATGACCGAGGACGAAGCTGCAAAGAAAAAAGCCCTGCGGGCGACGATTGTGCTCTACACCGTCATGGCCGTCTTCATCGTGCTACCCTTTGTGGTCTACTTGCTGCGTCGCCCCTGACGATTCGCCTGTTGTCGCATGAAACAAACTTTACTGCCGATTCGCATCCTGTTCGTGACCGTGTGCGTTGCGAGCGGATGGCTCGTTTGTTTTGTCTGCGATGGAATG
>Ga0210387_10002052_pt1 | contig 15304 bp, 14 predicted proteins | sample IncBWC7OmetaG_FD_160108 | JGI IMG/M metagenome (GOLD analysis project Ga0210387, IMG submission 160108) | Forest soil microbial communities from Barre Woods Harvard Forest LTER site, Petersham, Massachusetts, United States - Inc-BW-C-7-O ...
GGGATGATGATGCGGGTGCAAGCGCTTCTGCAACGAAATTCGAAGCCGACCGACGAGCAAATCCGCGCCGAGCTGGCACCGCATCTATGCCGCTGCGGCACGCATATGCGCATCCTGCGCGCCGTGCATCGTGCCGCGCGGCTGATGGATACGGCCGAGCTGGTGCCGGCTGAGCAGAGGAGCGCGCAATGAACGGCCCGGTCATTCTCGATCGCCGTCGCCTGCTTGCGGGTAGCGGCGCTCTCGTCGTCAGCTTTTCGCTTACCGGGGCTTTCGCGGAGGACCAAGCCACCCCGGCTGCGCCGCCTGCGCCGAAGCCGCCGGGCAGTCTCGACAAAACACCATACCTCGACTCCTGGATCAGGATCGATGCCGATGGCGGCATCACGGTATTCACAGGCAAGGCCGAGCTGGGGCAGGGTTTCAAGACCGCGTTCCAGCAGATCGCAGCCGAGGAATTGGATGTCCCCTTCGCATCGCTGAAGGTCGTCACGGCCGATACCAAGCTCACCGCGAATGAAGGCTACACCGCCGGCAGCCATTCGATGCAGGATAGCGGCACGGCGATCCAGTACGCCGCCGCCCAAGCCCGCGCGCTGCTGGTTGCGGAGGCCGCCAAGCGGCTCGACGTCCCCGTAGATAGCCTGCACACGGAAGATGCAGCGGTGATTGCTTCGGACGGACGCCGTCTGGGCTATGGCGAGCTCGTCGCCGCCGACTTCCTGCATGTCGAGGCGGTGGTCGGCACGAAGCTCAAGGATCCCGCGACCTTCAAGGTGATGGGGCAACCGGTCCCGCGGGTCGACATCCCGGGCAAGGTGACGGGCGGCGCAGCCTATGTGCAGGATTTGCGGCTGCCGGACATGGTGCATGCGCGCCTGGTACGTCCGCCGAGCTACGGCGCAGTGCTTACCGACGTCGATACGGCAGCGATCGAGAAGCTGCCCGGCGTCGTCAAGGTGGTTCGCGACGGCAACTTCCTTGCGGTCGTCGCGAAAAAGGAATTCCAGGCCGTCAAGGCGATGCGCGCCTTGTCAGCCGCCGCGAAATGGAAGGAAACGGCGGAGCTGCCGAAGCAGGACGATCTGCTGACCCTGCTGACGACGACGTTGAAGTCGGAGGATCATGCCATCTTCCAGCGCAGCGATCCCTCGGTGAGCGGCCAGAAGACCATCGAGGCGACTTTCACGCGGCCCTATCAATCGCACGGCTCCATCGGACCTTCCTGCGCTGTTGGGCAATTTGCCGACGGCGCGATGACGGTGTGGACGCATACGCAGGGAGTTTATCCTGACCGCGCGGCGATTGCGGAGATGCTGCGCATGCCGCCGGCCAGCGTGCGCCTGATCCATACCGAAGGCTCCGGCTGTTACGGGCACAACGGCGCTGACGATGCGGCGGCCGACGCCGCGCTGATCGCGCGCGCTTTGCCGGGCACACCGGTGCGCGTGCAATGGATGCGTGAGCAGGAGCACAGCTGGGAGCCCTATGGGCCGGCGATGGTGACCAAGCTGAAGGCCTCGATCGGCGCCGACGGCAAGATTGCCGACTGGAATTTCGCGGTCTGGAGCAACACGCATTCGATGCGACCGGGCAGCGCCGGCTCTCTTCTCGCGGCCCAGCACATGGAGAAGCCGTTCGCGGTGCCACCGGCAAAACCGCTGCCGCTCCCGGAAGGCGGCGGCGATCGCAACGCGATCCCGATCTACACTTTCCCGAACACCCATGTGATGCATCACTTCCTTCCGGACATGCCGATCCGGATTTCGGCGATGCGCGGGCTCGGCGCCTATCACAACGTGTTCTCGATCGAGAGTTTTATGGACGAGCTTGCCGACCTTGCCGGCACCGATCCGGTCGAATTCCGATTGAAGCATCTCGACGATCCGCGCGGCCGTGACGTGATCCAGAAGGCGGCCGAGCAATTCGGCTGGCACACCGGGCAGCAGGCGCCGCAGGACCGTGGCTACGGCTTTGCCTTCGCACGCTACAAGAATCTGGCGGCCTATTGCGCGATTGCGAGCGAAGTCGAGGTGAACCGCGAGACCGGCCGCGCCCGCCTGGTGCGCGCGGTTGCAGCCGTCGACAGCGGCCAGGTGGTCAATCCGGACGGGATCACCAACCAGATCGAGGGCGCGATCATCCAGTCGTCGAGCTGGACGCTCTATGAGCGGGTGAGCTTCGACCAGGCCAGGATCACCAGCATCGACTGGCAGACTTATCCGATCCTGCGCTTCGACGCGGTGCCCGACAAGATCGAGGTACACATCATCAACCGGCCGGGAAAACCATTCCTCGGCAGCGGCGAAACGGGGCAGGGACCCGCGGCGGCCTCGGTTGCAAATGCAATTGCCAACGCCACCGGCAAACGGCTACGTGATCTGCCGCTGACGCGAAAGCGCATCAAGGATGCGATCGACGCCTAAGCGCTGCGCTCAGAGAAGCGCCAACAGGGTTCAATTTGATTCAAGGGAGTAAACGTCATGACGCATGCCATTCGCTTTCACAAGACCGGCGGCCCCGAGGTTCTGGTCTGGGAAGAAGTTCAGGTCGGCAAGCCCAGTGCGGGCCAGGCACGCATTCGCCACACCGCGGTCGGCCTTAACTTCGTCGACATCTATAACCGATCCGGGGTTTATCCCAGTCAGCTGCCGAGCGGGCTCGGCGGCGAAGGTGCCGGCGTGGTCGAGGAAGTGGGATCTGATGTCACTGATCTCAAGCCGGGCGATCGCGTCGCCTATGGCGCCGCGCCGATCGGTGCCTATGCCGAAGCACGGCTGATTCCCGCCGACCGCCTGATCAAGCTGCCCGACAGCATCGACGACAAGACTGCGGCTGCAATGATGCTCAAGGGCCTCACCACGCAGTACCTGATCCGCCAGACCTATCGTGTGAAATCCGGCGACACCATTCTGCTGCATGCTGCCGCCGGCGGCGTCGGCCTGATCCTGAGCCAATGGGCCAAGCATCTCGGTGCGACCGTGATCGGCACCGTCGGCAGCGAGGAGAAGGCGAAGCTTGCCCAGGCGCATGGTTGTGCCCACACTATCATCTACACCAAGGAAGATTTCGTGAAGCGCGTCGACGAGATCACCGGTGGCAAGAAGGTGCCGGTTGTCTATGATTCCGTCGGCAAGGACACGTTCCTGAAATCGCTGGATTGCCTGGCGCCGCTCGGCGTTGCCGCGCTGTTCGGTGCATCCTCAGGCAACGTCGATCCATTGAATCTCGGCCTGCTCGCGCAGAAGGGTTCGCTCTATGTCACCCGCCCGACACTCAACACCTACGCCGCGAAGCACGAAGCGCTGGTCGCGATGGCGAAGGAGCTGTTTGAGGTCGTGCAGTCAGGTGCGGTCAAGATCGAGGTGCACCAGACCTATCCGTTGAAGGACGCCGCCAAGGCGCATGCCGACCTCGCGGCACGCAAGACCACGGGATCGACGGTGTTCCTGATCTGAGATCGTGGTGCGCGTTGCCTGCTCGCGCGGGCAACGCGCACTTCGCTGATGCTATTTCGTGACGGGTATCCCGGGGACCCGTTCCAGCGCGTCGTCATGACGAAGGCTGAGCACGATGCCCATGGCGATGATGCCAAGTCCGGCCAGCAGCAACAGGCCGCCGGCATAGCTTCCGGTGTGATCCTTGATCCAGCCCATCGCGAACGGGCCGGCGAAGCCCGCGAGATTGCCGATCGAGTTGACCACCGCGATGCCGGCGGCAGCGGCGGCGCCCGACAGGAATGCGGTTGGCAGCGTCCAGAATACCGGCAGGCAGGCGAAAATGCCGAAGCCGGCGACGCAGAACGAGATCATCTTCAGCGTGGGATCGTCGAGCACTGTGGAGGCGGCAATGCCGGCGGCGGCGATGAATAGTGGAATTGCCACGTGCCAACGCCGTTCACCGACATGGTCGGAGCGCCGGCCCCACCAGACCATGGCAATGGTGCCGACCGCGTAGGGAATGGCAGCAACCACGGTGGTCATGAAGGTTGTAAGCCCGAAGGTCTTGACGATCTGCGGCAGGAAGAAGCCAAGGCCGTAATTGGTCGCGACTGCGCCAAAATAGACGAGGCTCAAAGCGATCACCTTCGGGTTCGTCAGCGCTTGCGCCACCGTGAATTCGTGAGCGGTATCTCGCTGCTTGCGTTCCAGCGTCAGCCGATCGGCCAGCCAGTTGCGTTCCTCGGGTGCGAGCCAGTCGGCATCCGCCGGCCGGTCCGTCAGGTAGAAGAACACGACGCCGGCAAGGATGAGCGCCGGGACTGCTTCGATAATAAACAGCCATTGCCAGCCCGCGAGGCCGCCGAGGCCGTGCAGGGAGAGCAGCACGCCCGAGATCGGTGCGCCGATAACGGTCGAGAGCGGGATCGCAGCCATGAAATAGCCGACGATGCGCGCGCGGTATTCGGCGGGGAACCACAGCGTCAGGTAAAAGATGATGCCCGGGAAGAAGCCGGCCTCGGCTACGCCGAGCAGCACGCGGATCAGGTAGAACGCGTTCTCGTTGCCCATGCCTGTGCCACTGGCGATATTCGGGATGAACGCCATCAGTCCGGACAGCAGGCCCCAGCTCACCATGATGCGAGCGATCCATTTGCGCGCGCCGAAGCGCTCCAGCATCAGGTTCGAGGGCACCTCGAAGACGAAATAGGCGAGGAAGAAAATACCGGCGCCGAAGCCGAACGCCGTCTGCGACAGGCCCAGATCCTGGTTCATCGTCAGCGCGGCGAAGCCGACATTGACGCGATCGAGATAGGCGATGAAGTAGCAAAGGATGAGGAAGGGCACGAGGCGCTTCGTGACCTTGGCGAGGGTGGTCGTTTCCAGAGTGTTCATTGGAGGCCCGTTGGGATTAGTTTAAACACGCCCGTGGGGCGAAAGAGTTCCCGGGCTTGCGGGGACAGTGACAACATTGTGTATCGGGACGCAAGACACTGGGAGTGCGGTGCAATATGCGATCGCGCTTTAAGTCGCCTCGTGCTTGCGCAAATCCCTGAGGTGATCGAACCGGCTCGCCTGCAGGTCGGCCTCCGAGGCCGGGATATCGGGAAGTGCGGCTTCGGCCAGGATTTCCTCGGTGACGTCGTCGACCGCGCGGTCCATCACCTCGTGGATGAAGCTGATATTTCCATACTCGCCCGAAGCCACCCGCGAGACCACCTCGCGCCGCGTCACTTCCGGATCGACGATGGCCTCACGCCCGCGCCGGCCATAGTCGATCATCACGACAAAATATTTCATGCGCCGAATATTTCTGATATTCGGAAGCATGTCAAGGCGTAAAATTTCGAAAATCAGAAATTTGGGTGACGCGAGGGCGAATCAGCCGGATGCCGGGCCCGGATTCGCCCTCGCGACCGAGGTCATTTTGCCGCCTTCGACTTGCGCGCGCGCCCGGCCGACTTGGCCCGCATCCGCTCGATCTGGGCCCTCGGCAGGGTGACGCAGATTTCGCCGATCCATTCGAGCTTGACGCCGTTGATCGGCTTGGCGTTGAAGCTCGTGAGGTTGACCTGGCTTGGGGATTTGCCGCGCTCGACCGTCTTCAGATAGCGCTGGCCGGTCTTGAGCCGCACCACGGCCTCTTCGCCAAAGAAACTGGCAAGCGGGTGGCGCTGCTCGCGATAGACCACGATCACGTCGCCATTTTCATATTTCGGTAACATGGAATCGCCTGTCACTTCGAAGGCGACGGTTTCCCCCGAAATCGGGAAGGGAAGCTCGACCTCGCCGAGCCCCTCGGGCGGCACCTGCTCGATATCAGGCTCGATCGTCGCGCCCGCGCCGACCCGGCCCATGATCGGGACCGCATTCAGGCCGAGATATTCCATGATCGGGCCGATTTCGGATGCTTTGATCAGGCGCTGGCCCCCCAGGATCTCAGAGACGGCACCCGCGCGCACGCCCATGGCGCGGGCAAGGCCGCCCTTGGACTTGCCCGTCCGCTCCAGCGCCCGTTCAATCATCGCAACATCCAGCATATCGACCTCCTGCATTGGCATGCCCCTTCTTTCCGAATTTCGGAATAAATAGCAATTACGAATATCAGAAATCAAGCTTGACATTTATTTCGGAATAGCAGAAGGTATCGATCTTGTGCCGGCTGCACGCCAGGGGTGGCCGGCGCGCCAGGGAAGGGTCATTCATGCAATCATTCAGCTGGACGCCGGAGCATTCCGAGGCGCTGCGCGAACAAATCGTGCGCGGCAGGTCCTATGGAGAGGCCGTCGACGCCATCAACGCGAAATTCGGTACCGCATATACCCGCGCCGCCGCGCTCGGCCGCGGCAAGCGGATGGGACTTGTCACTCCGGCGCGTCCGGACAATCCGTCAATGCTGGTGCCGAGGGGACTGCAGCGCCTCAGAAAGCTGAAACCAAAGAGGCTGAAGCGATTAAACGAAGGTGCCGCTGCGGTGCTCAACCGCGGCATCGGCGAAGCTGGCTCGCCGGCTCCAGCCGCCGAACATCCCGAGCCAATGAAATTGCGTTGCGTCGGCATCAGGCCGCGGCTGGTCTCGCTGGTCGAGCTCGAAGCCGACGATTGCCGCTATCCCTATGGCGGCGACAGGGAGGGGGAGCCCATCAGCTTTTGCGGCCACCCCTGCTTTCGCGGGTCCAGCTATTGCGCCCCGCATTTTCATCTGACGCGGGCGCCGGTGATCGAGTCCGAGCGTCCGGCCGGTCCATTCGTGCTGCGGCTGATCCAGGCCGCCTGACCCGCGCGCAAACTTCGTTTCTTTTCATTGGAGGATACATGACACGTCGCAGGAGGTCGCTTCGCGCGGCCAAAGTTCATGACCGGCGTTCGCGCGATCTGCCGCTCAACGCGGAAGTCGCCGTCATCGAGGTGGACGATCCGCTTGCCCTCGAGGCCGGCGAGAAGATCGTGGCGCTGCGGTCGATCCGCAACGATCCCCTGGCCCGGTTGCATTCACGCGGACAGATCAATGAGGCGCAATACCGGGGCGGCCGCGCCTTCCAGAACGATTGGGAGCGCGCCGAGCGCGGGCCGCAGGCGGTCGATCCGACCCGCGAATATGTCGACGGCGTGCAGGCCCGCGAGCCGATCACCGAGGGCCAGCGCAAGGCGGCGCTGCGGCTGAACAGGATCGAGCGCGAGCTCGGTGCCGACGGATCGGCGCTGGTGCACAATGTGCTGGTTGATGGCATGACCATGGAGCAGGTCGGTCGGCGGCGCGGTCTCGTTACGCAGCGCTGGAAGGATTATTTCTCCCGACGCTTTCAGGAATGCCTCGACCGGCTGGCGCTGAGTTATGGTTTTGCGACAGAACAGAGACGATCAAATTTGAACCCGGCCGCCGGCCATCGCGTCCAAGCCGTGCACCGATCGGGAGAATGATATGAAATGCGCCGCCGCCTGCTTCATCAGCCCTTCTATTCTTGCGACGGCCCTGTCAGCGCAGGCGGCGGATACCTCCTATCTCGGGACGTGGAAGCTCACCGACGCGGTGGTTGCACCCTGGGCCGATGCGAAGCAGAAGCCTGATGGCGCGGAAAAGGCGCGGCTGATCGGCAAGTCCATTGTGCTGGCGCCCAAGGCAATTAACGGTCCGAGCCCCTTCGCCTGTACAGCGCCCCACTACAAGGTCAGCAACTTCGCCGCTGATATGATCTTCCAGGGGGCCTTCGGCGAGATGCAATCAACCAACAAGGCCGCCGATCCCAACAAGATCGCGGCTTCGCTGGGCTTTTCCGGAGCAAACATCAAGACGCTGGAGACCGGCTGCGAGATCGATTTTCATTTCGTCGATGCCACGACGGCGGAGATCGGCCTCAACAACTATGTCTACACGCTGAAGAAGCAGTAGGCTCCCGCCGCCGCAAGCCCGTCAGAAATGCTTTGGCTCGGCGGAAGATCCGAACAGTTGCGCTTTCTCGTAAGCTAGCCACAGCTCCAGCACGGCCATGAACGCCACCACGACGCCGATGCCGACGGCAAAATGCGTGGCGCGAGCATGGCTGAAGCCGAGGATCCAGGGCGAGGCGATCAACCAGAGGCCGAAGAGGAAATTGGCCCACTCCTCCCAATTCGCGTAAGTGAAGATCGCCGCCAGCGAAATGACGGCAATGGCCGCGCTCGTGATCCAGAAATCAATCCTGGCCATTCCGTTGCTCAGCTTGAACAGCCATGGGGATGCGAACAGCATGGCCGCGATCAAGATCAGGTAGAGATCAAGCACCGACTCACTTCGCCACTTTTTCATGGTTCAAGTGCCGTCCCGTTGATTGACGTGAGAAAGCAACGCGGCGCCGGTCGCCGCGGTTCCCGCGCCGGCGCCCGAGCGCGAGCTAGACTTTTGTCGAAACAGATCGGGGACGCGTGCTCAGAACGGGCCGGCGTTGAAGCTGAGCGGCTGCACTTGGTCATAGGACGCTTTCGACAGCGGCACGGCATAGTTCACCGTGAGCGCGCCGAACGGCGAGGCCCAGGTCAGGCCGACGCCGACCGAGGAGCGCACGACGTTGGAATTGGCGATCTGCGCGGTCTGGCCCGCGAAGCTCGTCGCGCCCTTGTAGCCAAATACGCTGCCGGCATCGACAAAGGCCGAACCTCGCAAGCCATATTCCTGGGGCACGCCGGGGATGGCGCTCTGCAACTCGGCCGTGGTCGCCCAATACATGCTGCCGCCGACATTATCCATGGTCGAGCCGGGCGTCAGGTCGCGCGGGCCAAAGCCGTTCGGCGCGAAGCCGCGCACCATGCTCGGGCCGCCGAAGAAATTGTTCAGCATCGGCACCTGCTGGCCACCCCAGCCGGTGATGTAGCCGCCCTGTCCACGCACCATGGCGACGAGATCGCCGCCGAGCGATTGGTAATAGCGAACATCTTCAGCGGTGCGCAGGAATTTCACGTCGCCGCCGAGGCCGGCGATGTCCTGGGTCAATTGCGCCTTGATGCCGTTGGTCGGCAGCTTGTTGTTGTCGAGGGTGTTGTAGGTGATGGTATCGCCCACCGCCGAAACGAGCTGCGGTCCTGCGGCCGCGGCCTGCTGCACCGGTAGCGATGGCGTCCCCGCGAGCAGGCTCGGATTGATCGTGACGTTCTGGTCGTAGAGCGAGTAGCGGTACAGGATCGCGGTCTGCTCGGTGACCGGGGTGCCGACCGAGAAATTGGCGCCGTAGGTGCTGCTATTGTAGGATTGATAGGGGCTGTTGTAGGCCTGCCGGTCGAACAACTCGACACCGCCGGAGACATGGTTGGCAAACAGCGAGGGATCGGTAACGGAGACGCTGCCGCCCATGGCATATTGGCCGTAGCTGGCGGTAGCCTGCACGCTGTCGCCCGTGCCGTAGAAATTGCGATCGCCGACCTTGACCTCGACCATCCAGCCGTCGGTCGTTGAATAGCCGCCGGCGACGTTGAAGTCCCCGGTTGCCTGATCTTCCGCATCGACATCCAGCACGACGCGGTCGGATGTCGAGCCCGGCTTGGTCGTGATCTTGACCGTCTTGAAGTAGTTCAGGTTCTTCAACCGCTTCTCGGCGCGGTCGATCAGCGTCTTGTTGTAGGCATCGCCCTCGCCGAAATCGAACTCGCGGCGGATGACGTAGTCCCGGGTGCGGCTGTTGCCGTGGATGTCGATGCGCTCGATATAGGTGCGCTGGCCTTCGTCGATCGCATAGGCGACGTCGACGCGCAGCGCCACAGCGTCGCGCACCAGCTTGGGCGTCGCATGCGCAAAGGGATAGCCGAGCTTGGCCATCTCGATGGCAAGCGCTTCGGTGGTCTTGTCGAGCGCGCCGCCGTCGAACATCGCGCCGCGCTTGATCAGCACCTGGCGGCGAAGGCGTTCGGGGTCGAGTCCCGCCACGTTGCAGGCGACGTTGACATCGCCGAAATGGTAGAGTGGTCCTTCCTCGATCACGAAGGTCAGCGCAAATCCCTTGATCGCGGGATCAAATTGGGCGCGTGCCTCGCTGACATTGGCGTCGGCATAACCGTGGCTGCGATAATATTGCCGGATCAGCTCACGATCGTCGTCGACACGATCAGGATCATAGACGTCGCCGCCGGTCAGAAAGCTCAACATCGTGGTCGCCGATGTCTTGATCACGGCCTTGAGCTGGCGATCGCCGAACACATGATTGCCGGTGAAATTGATCTGCCGGACCGTGGTCTTCTTGCCCTCGGTGATGCTGAAGACAAGATCGACGCGGTCATTGCCGCGGTCGATGATCTGCGGCACGACGCTGATTTCGTCGCGACCGACATGCTTGTAGGCCTCGATGATACGATTGACGTCGGCCTGTACGGTCGCGCGCTGCAGCGAGCCCTGGGCCTTGGATTGGATCGCCGCCGCAAGGTCGGCGTCCTTGACCTTCTTGTTGCCCTCGAAGGCGACACGGCCGAGCACCCTGGCCTCGACGACATGCACGACAAGCCCGCTCGCGCTGCGCTCGATCTTCACGGTCTCGAACAGATTGGTGGCAACGAGCGCCTTCAGCGCTGCGTCCCGGGCCGCTTCATCATAGCGTCCGTCGGAGGAGGCACGAAAATAAGAGCGCACGGTCTCGGCGTCGATGCGGCGATTGCCGTCGACCGTGATGGTTTCCGCCGCTTTCGCCGGCAGAGCCGAAAGTCCCAGCACCACGGCCAACAACAGGGCCGCAACTCGTGACCTGCTGTCTCGCAGGCCAAGCGCTTGGCATATGGTCGTCACGTCCCGCCTGTCCCTTTACTGACGAGGCTGGAATGGAATTGCCCCCGCAGGGCGAAAAAATGTCGGTGCCAAGGTGAGTTGCAGGCCAATTATTAACACCGCCACAATTTCGACGTCGTGCTGCGCCGGCGATTCCCTGAATTATTCGCACCATCGGCTTAAATGCCCTCTACTCATGGTACCCGTAAAGTTCCGTGTGGTGCTAATGCGCAACACGGATGCCTTGTCGGAGCATCAGATGCGTAACATCGCCTTCGCAACCGCCTTGCTTGTGCTGGTCATCCCGGCCCGCGCCGCGGTAACCCCGGAAATCGATCCGCGCGCTTCGCTCAGCGTGGTGCAGCAATGGATCTATAACTACCGCGCGAAGCCGGACTACGCGCACGTGCCGGCCGCGGTGCGCGTGCTGTTTCATTCCCAGACCTTCAAGGAGCCGGAGAATGCCGGCATCTATCTCGGCTTCATCGCAGGTGCGATCGGATCGAACCCGGCCAAGGCCGAGCAACTCGTCAACAGCTTCTTCCCGGTGCCGCCCGAGGATGAGTGGGTGGTGATCCGCGCCATCGCCTATTCGGGTTTGCCCGACTGGCGCAATCTGCTGCGCCGGGTCGCGCCGAAAATGCCGGGACGGCGGGTGATGATCGACGCCTATCTTGCCAGCACGCTGCCGACGCTGACCGAAATCCCGCTCGAGGAGAAGAAGCCGGGAATGATGGACAAGATCAAGGGCGCGTTCGCCAAGCCGTTCAGCAAGGAAGAGAAGAAGCTGGACACGACAGTGACCTATGCCAACAACCAGGATCTGCTGGATACGCTGTGGGGCTATTATTTTGCCACCGGCTCGCATCAGCCGATCCTCAAGATCATGCAGATGCTGCCGTGGTCGAAGAGCCGCGACACCCTCGACAAGCTGACGGTCGGCAGCATGGCGCGCTATACGCTCGCCAGCTATGCCGTGCGCGACGCCGATCTGCGCGAGTTCCTGCGCGCCGAATTGCCGGGCCAGCCGGAGGCGATCAAGGTGCCGCTCACCGAGGTGGTCCAGTCCGCGGACACGGTGCAGCTCGGCGCGGTGCGCAGGGATGCGTTGGCTGCCGTCGAGGAATTGAAGACAAAGGGATCGGACTCGCGGCGCAACCTCGACTTCTGGGGCCAGGTCGGTGTTGGCGCGCTGGCGCTGGGCTGCGTTTCGGCGGCGGCGCTGGGCCAGGTCGAGATCGGCATTCCCTGTGTGATCGGCGGATCGGCATCGCAGGGACTGCTGTCGTTCTGGGAAAAGCAGCAATAGGCTGCTCCGCGGTCGGAAGGCGTGCGGACGTCGCGCGCCTTCCGACCGCGCATGAAGTCCGAGCACGGAAAAGCCCTGCGCAGGCGTTCCGGCTCAGAACGGCTGTCATCGGGGCCGTGATAATCTATCTCATCGGAACCGACGGGGCCGCGATGCCTTTGGCCATGGCGCGCGCCAATCAGCGATAAATTCGAGGAGGAACTTCATGTTTTTTGTTCTTTTCCTGTTGATCGCGATCTATCTCATCGGCGCGTTCCGTATCCTGAAGCAGTATGAGCGTGGCGTGATCTTCTTCCTCGGCCGGTTCGAAGGCGTGCGTGGACCGGGGCTGACGCTGGTTTTCTTTCCGATCCAGCAGATGACGCGGGTCTCGCTGCGTACCGTCACGATGCAGATTCCGTCGCAGAAGATCATCACCCGCGACAACGTCTCGATCGATATCGCCGCGGTCGCCTACTACCACATCACCGATCCGGAGAAGTCGGTGATGTCGATCGAGAACGTCTATAACGCGATCAGCCAGATCAGCCAGACCACGGTCCGCAATGTGGTTGGACGCTTCAGCCTCGATGAGCTCCTCGCCTCCACCGCCAACATCAACGACCAGATCAAGGACGTGATCGATCAGCACACCGAGCCCTGGGGCACCCAGGTGACGGCGGTCGAGATCAAGGACATCGAGCTTCCTGAGAACATGCAGCGGGCGATGGCGAGAGAAGCCGAGGCCGAGCGCGAGCGCCGCGCCAAGATCGTTGCCGCCGAGGGCGAATATCAGGCCGCGGTCAAGCTTGGCGAAGCCGCTGATATCATCGCGCAGCATCCGGTGGCGCTGCAGCTGCGTACCTTGCAAACCATGGCTGAAATCTCGGTCGAGAAGAACTCGACGATTATCTTCCCTGCCCAGTTCATGACGACGGTGCAGGAAGCCGTCGCGACGCTCCGGGAAGGCGCGCCAAAATAGCCCCAAGAAGAAGAAAGGGGCCAAGGGCCCCTTTCTCTGTCCTACCAGTAATTCCAGTGGTGCCAACGGTGCCACCAGGGATGCCAGCCCCAGCCGCCATAATAATGCGGATGGTAGTAGCCGTAGAACGGACGCTGCCAGCAGTGACCCCAGGCGTTGCAGACGAAGTTGGCTTGTTGAACAAGCCCGGTCTGCGCGACGGGGTGGGGATTCATGACGGGCATAGCTGACGCCGTTCCGGACGAGAATACGACGCCGCCAAGCATGGCAAGGCCGGCAAGGGTAGAGAGTAGTTTCATGGATATCACCTCCTAACATCCGTTGGAGGCGGCCTACCTTTTTTGGGTTCGGCGGATTACGGAGGTTTAATTTCGATGAACATCAAAGCCTTGGAGTTATTGCCGATTTGTAATTGGCCGCGCTCGAACGGCGGAGTTGCCGCGACAGACTAATGACCATGCCGATGGAGGGTTCGATGAGAACCATGTCGTGGTCGCGCTATCACTGCCTGTCGTGGTCGTTGCTGCGGGTTCGCATGCGTTCGCGTGCCAGGCGCGCGTTTCTCTGGTGGTGAGACGGCGGCGCAGCGCGAATGAAATCGTTCCACCGAGCGTTACCTTTCCGCGGCCGCGTCGCCCTCCTGATCGGCATTTTCGGTTTTGCCGCGGGCGCAGCGCTGATGTCGTACCAGTTCTATCGCAGGCCCGTGGTGTTGACGCTGGCCGTCGGATCGTCCGACGGCGCCGCAAGGCAAATCGCATCTCTCATCGCCGGCCGTCTTGCAACGACCAACTCACCGATCCGGCTCAAGGTCGAAAATGCCGGCACCGAGGCCGATGCCGCACGAGCCTTTGCCGCCGGCACGACCGATCTTGCTATCCTGCGGGCCGATGCCGGCAATCTCCGGGACGGCAGGGCCGTGGCGGTGACCGCGCGCGGGGTACTGACCCTCATCGCGCCGCCGGGGTCGGCGATCACGGATATTTCCAAGCTGCGCGGACACGCGGTCGGCGTGGTCGGCGGCGAGGTCAATCACGCCATCGTTGATGTCCTGACCAGGGAATACGACCTCGACCATTCCAATGTGGTGTTTCGCGACATTGCAGCTCAGGACGCGAGGCAGGCCCTGCAATCCAAGTCGGTCAACGCGCTACTCGTGGTCGCGCCGCTGACGGAAAAACACCTCGCCTGGATCAAGAGCCTGTTTCGCGAGGGAGCCAGTTCATCGCCGGTCCTGATGCAGGTCGAGGCCGCCGGCGCCATTGCCGACAAGAAGGGGCCGTATGAAAGCTTCGATATTCCGAAGGGGACGCTCCGGGGCGCGCCGCCCGTGCCAGATGACGACGTCACCACCTTGCGTGTCGGCTATTATCTGGTGGCTAACCGGCATCTCAATTCCAATGTGGTTGGCGATCTCGCAAGGAAAGTGATGAGCGTCCGTCGCGATCTCGTCGGTGAGCAGCCGTTGCTTTCGGGGATCGCCGCGCCCGATCTGGACGCCGATGCATTCCTGCCGGTGCATCCCGGTGCCGCCGCGTTCTTCAACGGCACCCAGGAGAGCTTTATCGATAAATATTCCAACGTGATCTATCTGACGCCGATGGTGCTTGGCGCGTTTGCCTCGATCTTCGCCGCGGCATGGCGGTTTCTCGGTGTGCACCCTGATCAATCGGCCGCGCCTGTGCTGCAGGCACTGCATTCGATGCCCACGCGGATCAGACAGGCCCCCGATGAAGCCGCTCTGTCGGCGATAGAGGTTGAGATCGACGGCTCGCTCGGGACAAGGCTCGCAACCATCGCGGGTGGTGAGGATCAGGTTGCCGAAGCCGCCATGCTGATCTCGGCCGCCGGTCGCCTCGATCATCTCATTTACCATCGCCGCATGATGTTGGCTTCGATGACACTGGCCGATCCGGAGGCCGGACTGGCGGAGCTTTTCGCGGACGTTGGTGGCGCAAGTCCGGGCCAGGTGGAGGAGGGCCGCGGGCCGGCTCGCCCGGCCTGAGCGTTAACCGCCGGAGCGAAAGGGCGGACAAGGCAAAAGACGCGGCGCCGCAAATGTGATTAACTGGCCTCCAAACAGGGGAGGTACGTTAGCCATGATCGAACCGAAACTTGAAGTGCCGGCCGAATTGCGTGACTTGGCCGATAAGACCATCGAGCAAGCAGAAAAGGCATTCGGAATGTTCTTCGAGGCCGCCACGAAATCGATGAATTCGGTTCCGGGCGGCGGCGCGGAAATCTCCAAGCAGGCGCTGACCTTCACCGAACAAAATATGAAGGCTGCGTTCGAGCATGCACGCAAGCTGGTGCACGCTACTGATCTGCAGCAAGCGATGCAGCTTCAGTCGGATTTTCTGCGAAGCCAGTTC
>Ga0210387_10002053_pt1 | contig 15300 bp, 15 predicted proteins | sample IncBWC7OmetaG_FD_160108 | JGI IMG/M metagenome (GOLD analysis project Ga0210387, IMG submission 160108) | Forest soil microbial communities from Barre Woods Harvard Forest LTER site, Petersham, Massachusetts, United States - Inc-BW-C-7-O ...
CCCGAAATGACCGTAGGCGGCGGTCTTCTGGTAGATCGGCCGGTGCAGTCTGAGCTCCTCGCGGAAGGAGCCCGGGCGCAGGTCGAAGACCTCATCCACCGCCTTTGCGATCTGACCGCGCGTGCGACCCTCGAGCTCGGTGCCGAACGTCTCCACCATCACGGACACTGGGTGCGCAACCCCGATCGCGTAGGCGACCTGCACTTCGGCGCGCTCGGCGAGCTTAGCCGCGACGATGTTCTTGGCGACCCAGCGCGCCGCGTAGGCCGCCGAGCGATCGACCTTTGACGGATCCTTGCCGGAGAACGCGCCACCTCCGTGCCGCGCCATCCCACCGTAGGTGTCGACGATGATCTTGCGACCGGTCAGGCCCGCGTCACCGACCGGGCCGCCGATCACAAAGCGGCCGGTCGGGTTGACGAGGAAGTTCTTGCGCAGCCTGCCCGCGTCGTAGAGGCCGCTCGGCAGGATCGGCCCGACGACGTGCTCCCACAGGTCGTCCGGGATCTGTGCCTCGGTGCCCTCGGCGTGCTGGGTGGAGATCAGGAGCTTTTCGATCTCGACCGGCTTGCCGTCCCGATAGCGCACGCTCACCTGCGTCTTGCCGTCGGGACGCAGGTAGTCGAGCGCGCCGGACTTGCGGACCGCCGCCAGGCGTTCGGCGAGGCGGTGCGCGAGCGAGATCGGGAGGGGCATCAGCGCGTCGGTCTCGTTGGTCGCGTAGCCGAACATCATCCCCTGATCGCCCGCGCCGGCGACATCCAGCTCGTCGTCGTCATCCGTGTCGGTGCGCTTCTCGAGCGCCGTGTCGACGCCCTGGGCGATGTCGGGCGACTGCTTGTCGATCGCGTTCAGCACCGCACAGGAGTCCGCCGAGAAGCCGAGGTCGGCGTTCGTGTAGCCGATCTTGCGCACGGTCTCGCGGGCGATCTCCTGAATGTCCACGTAGGTGTCCGTCGAGATCTCGCCCGAGACGACGATCAGGCCGGTGTTGACGAGCGTCTCGCAGGCCACGCGGCCGTAGGGATCGTCCGCGAGCACCGCGTCGAGCACGCCGTCGGAGATCTGGTCGGCGACCTTGTCGGGATGCCCCTCCGTGACGGACTCGGAGGTGAACAGGAACTCGTTGTCTGCGTGCTGGCTCATGCGGCTCCGGTGGTTGCTGGCGAGGAAAAGAGCCGGGAGTCTACTTACGCGGCCCGCCGCTGCGCGCGGCGTCCGCGCTCGCCGCGCTGCACGAAGTCGACGATCAGCGGCACACCGTCCATCCCGTAGCGAGCGCGCAGGCGGTTCTCCAGGAAGTAGGCGTAGTCGCGGGTCACGCGCGTACGGGAGTTCACCTGGATCGCAAAGCGCGGAGGGCGCTCGCCGATCTGCGCCATGTAGAGGAGCTTCAGACGGTGCTGGCCTGCGCTGCGCCGCGTCCCCACCGGTGGCTGACGGGCCTGCACGGCCTCGGCCAGGAAGCGGTTGAGCTCGGGGGTGGGGATCCGTCCAGACATGCGATCGCCCAGCGTGATCGCCTCGTTCAGCAGGCGCGCCACGTGCCGTCCGGTCTTGGCGCTCGCCGTCAGCACACGCGGGCGCAGGCGCAGCTTTTCGGCGACGCGCGCCCGCTCGTGCTCGAGCCCGTCCTCGTCGCCCTCGTACACGTCCCACTTGTTCAGCACGAGCGCCGTCGCGCACCCGGACTTCATCGCCAGCTCGGCGATGCGAAGGTCCTGGGCGGTGACGCCGTCGCGCGCGTCGCACACGACCAGCGCCACGTCGGCGCGTTCGGCGGCGCGATGGGAGCGCAGCGTCGTGTAGTACTCGACCGAGTCGGCGACCTTCGACTGGCGGCGGATGCCGGCGGTGTCGATCAACGTGAGCTTGCGCTCCCCGTCCACCAGCAGCGGCGTGTCGATCGCATCGCGCGTGGTTCCCGCCAGGTCGGAGACAATCGTGCGCTCCTCGCCGAGGATGCGGTTCACGAGCGAGGACTTGCCCACGTTCGGGCGTCCGATCACGGCCAGGCGGATGGTGTCCTCGTCGGCCTGGGACTCCTCCTCCGGGAGCAGCTGCACGATCCGATCGAGCAGATCGCCCGAGCCGAGTCCCTGCGCGGCGGACACCGCCAGCGGCTCGCCCAGCCCGAGACGGTGGAACTCGGCCGCCTGGGGAATGTCGCCCAGGCCGTCGCACTTGTTGGCCGCGACGATCGACGGGACCGGCGAGCGGCGCAGCAGATCGGCCATCTCCTCGTCGCCGGGCCGTACTCCCGCACGGGTGTCCACGACCAGCACCGCCACCTGCGCGTCCGCGAGCCCGGCCCGCGCCTGATCGCGGATCGAGCCGGCCAGCGGGTCCTCGTCCTCGAAGTCCACCCCACCCGTGTCGATCAGCTTGAACCGGCGTCCGTTCCACTCGCAGTCGAGCTCCTTGCGGTCACGGGTGATCCCCGGGCGCTCGTGCACAACCGCCTCGCGGGTGCCCGTGAGGCGATTGATAAGGGAGGACTTCCCGACGTTGGGATAGCCGACTATCGCGACCTTCAGCATTGGGCCAGTATGACCGCCCCGGCAACGCGTCCCGGTTTTGCGGTCCCGATCGTCCGCCGGCGCGAGTGGCGCTCAGCGCCCCAGCAGCGCGGCGATGCGATCCACCACCTGCTCCACGCTCAACCCCGTCGTGTCGAGTGTCACGGATCCCGGAGCCGGCCCCAGCGGGCTGTGCTCGCGCGTGGAGTCGCGCTCGTCGCGCAGGGTCTGCTCGGCGAGCACGGCCTCGGGATCGGCGCCCAGTTCGAGCGCGCGCCTGCGTGCGCGCTCGCGGGGGTCGGCTGTGAGGAAGATCTTCAGCCTCGCCTCGGGCGCCACGACCGTGCCGATGTCGCGACCCTCGGCGACCCAGTCGCCGGTCGCGATCGTCGCGCGCTGCTTGGCCACCAGCGCGGCGCGCACCCCTTGGTCGGCGGCCACACGCGAGGCCGCCTCGGAGACGTCGGGGGCGCGGATCTCAGCGGTCACCTCGCGGCCGTCGAGCAGCACGCGGGCGCCCAGCTCGATGTGCGCATGCTCGGCGAGCGCGGCCGGGGGGTCCTTGGGCGAGGCGAGCGCGAGCAGCGCGACGCAGCGATACATCGCGCCGCTGTCCAGATAGGTGAAACCGAGACGCTGCGCGAGCGCACGGGCGACCGTGGACTTGCCCGCACCGGCGGGACCGTCGATCGCTACGAGCACGCGGTCCGTCCGCGCCCGCCGGCTCCGAGCTCGGACTGCCAGGAGCAGTGGGCGATCGCTCTCACGAGTCGAGCCCCGCCATGTCCTCCACGAACCCCGGATAGGAGACCGCGGCGACCTCGATCCCCACGACCTCGACCCCCTCGCGCGAAGCGAGTCCGGCGACGGCCCCCATCATCGCCATGCGGTGATCGCCGCGCGCGTCGATCACCCCGCCCCGCAGGCCGCCCGTGCCGCGCACCGCGAACCCGTCGTCGGTCGCCTCGATGTCCGCCCCGAGGCCGCGCAGCCCCTCGACGACGACGGCGATGCGATCTGACTCCTTCACGCGCATCTCCTGGGCGCCGCGCACGATCGTCTCACCCTCGGCATAGCAGCCGAGCAACGCCACCAGCGACAGCTCGTCGATCGCCATCGGCACCTCCTCGGCTTCAACGACGGTCGCCTCGAGCGCGCCGTGAGCGATGTCGAGGTCGCTCACCGGCTCATCCGCGGACAGCTCGCCCGTTTCGTCCTCGAGGTCGCCGAGCACGATCCCGCGCATGCGCCGCACGATCCGCAGAAAGCCGGTGCGCGTCCAGTTCGCGCCGACGTCGCGCAGCAACAGGCGCGAGCCGGGCACGAGCACGCCCGCGGCCACCAGGAACGCGGCCGAGCTGGGATCGCCGGGGACGCAGACCCGATCGAGGATCAGCTCATCGGCGTTAACGACGGTGACATGGCGACCGTTGCGGTGGATGTTGACCCCTGCACGCAACAGCATTCGCTCGGTGTGGTCGCGGCTGCGCTCGGGCTCGCCGACGGTCGTGGCGCCGTCGGCCGCCAGCGCGGCCAGCAGCACGCAGGACTTGACCTGCGCGCTCGCCACAGGCAGCTCGCAGGAGATCGCCCGCAGACGCGCGCCGCGCACCGTCAGCGGGGGAAACCGTCCCTCGCGCGCATCCAGCTCGGCGCCCATCTGCCCCAACGGGAGAGCGATGCGATCGACGGGCCGACGACGAATCGAGTCGTCGCCGTCGAGCGTGAACGAGCGGCCCTCCTGCGCCGCCAGCCAGCCGGGGAGCAGCCGCATCAGCGTACCGGCGTTGCCGACGTCGATCGGACCGTCCGGTTCGCGCGCCTCGCGCAAGCCGGTGCCGCGAATCGTCGTCTCGCCGTCGCGGACCTCCACGAGCGCGCCCAGCGCACGGACCGCGTCCAGAGTGGAGGTGGTGTCGGCGGCGTGCAGGTAGTTCTCGATGCGCACCGGCTCGGAGGCCATCGCCCCCAGCAGCGCGGCGCGGTGGGAGATCGACTTGTCCGCCGGGGCGCGCAGCTCACCGGCGAGCCCGCTGGACGGCTCGAAGCGCTGATTCATCGAGCCCTCAGCCTATGCGTCCGCGACGGGATCGGCCTGCTCCCCCTCGAGCAGAGCCTCACGAGCCGCCCTCGCGTGCTCGTTCCAGTCCTCGAGGGCTTTGGCGTCTTCCGCGGCCAGCAGCTCTCGCGCATGGGTCAGGCGCCCCATCATCTCATCGATGGCGGCAATCAACGCGGGGCCGTTGGCCAGGTAGATGTCGGTCCAAACCGCGGTGTTGGCGCCGGCCACCCGGATCGCGTCACGCAAGCTCGGACCGGCGATCGGCTCGGAGCCCTCGCGTTCATAGGCGGCAAGCGCCTGCGCGGCAAGAGCATTGGCGAACACGTGCGGGAGATGCGAGGTGCAGGCCATGAGGCGGTCGTGAGCCGCAGCCGAGACGGTCCGCGGATGAGCCCCGAGGCGCCGGATCAGACCGAGCAGGCGGTCGAGCAGATCGGGGTCCTTAGCGGGGAAGTCAGCCGTCAGGTACCAGCTCGCTCCCTCGAACATGTTCTCGCGCGCATGCGCAACGCCCGTGGTCTCCGCGCCCGCGATCGGATGTCCGCCGAAGAAGCGCGGGTCTCGGCGGGCATCTTCCAGGGCGAGCTTGGTCGAACCGACGTCGCTGACCACGCAGTCTGCTCCCACCTGCGCAAGCGCCCGCGAGACGGTGTCCGCGAGCGCGCCCACGGGCGTGGCGACGAACACGACCTGAGCACCCGCGACCGCGGTGGCGATGTCCGGCGCCGCTCGATCGATGGCCCCCAGCTCGAGCGCCGTCGCGCATGCCGCGGGATCGGTGTCGTACCCGCACACCTCAGCCCCCGCTCGCGCGCGCGCAGCGAGCCCGATCGAGCCGCCGATCAGGCCGACGCCGAGAACAGCGACCTTCACGCGGCCCGTGGGCACGGTGCGGGACTTTGTCCTCGGTCGCGCGCGTGCCGATCGTCGATCGACGGGGTCGCCGATCGGCCGGCACACCACGTTCCCCGCGTCCGCTGGCCGATCTTCGATCGGTCGCCTGACCCACGGGCCGCTTCGGGCTGAGCGCAACCCATCAGACGGCGCTGAGCGCCTTTCCGGCCAGCGCGGTCGCGCGCTCGACCGCGGAGGCGTACTCCGCGAAGGAGTCCGCGTAAAGCGCCTGCGGTCCGTCGCAGACGGCCTCGTCCGGGTTCGGGTGCACCTCGACGATGATGCCGTCGGCGCCGGCGGCGGCCGCGGCGAGGGACAGCGGCAGCACGAGGTCGCGCCGGCCCGCGGCGTGGCTGGGATCGACTATCACCGGCAGGTGCGAGAGTTCCTTGAGCACCGGCACGGCCATCAGGTCGAGCGTGAAGCGGTAGGCCGTCTCGAACGTGCGGATGCCGCGCTCGCACAGCATCACGTTGGGATTGCCTTCCTTGAGGATGTACTCGGCGGCCATCAAGAGCTCATCCAGCGTCGAGGAGAGCCCTCGCTTGAGCAGCGCGGGGCGCCCGGAGCGTCCGATCTCGGCCAGCAGCGGGTAGTTCTGCATGTTGCGCGCGCCGATCTGGATCACGTCCGCGACCTCGAGCACCGGTTCCAGATCGCGCATGTCCATCAGCTCGGTGACGATCGGCAGACCGGTCTCGGCCTTCGCCTCGGCGAGCAGGCGCAACCCCTCCAGGCCCAGTCCCTGGAAGGCGTACGGCGAGGTGCGTGGCTTGTAGGCGCCTCCGCGCAGCAGCGACGCCCCCGCATCTCGCACCGCCCGCGCGGTCTCCAGCGTCTGCTCGCGCGACTCGACCGTGCACGGACCGGCGATCAGCGAGAAGTGCTCGCCGCCGATCTTGCGTCCCTCGACGTCCAGCACGGTCCGCTCGCCGTGGGTTATCTGTGAGGAGGCCAGCTTGTAGGGCTTGAGGATCGGCACGACCCGGTCGACCCCCGGCTGACCCTCCAGTCCGAGGCTCTCGACGTTCGCGTCCTGCTCGACGTCGCCGATCGCCCCGATGACGGTCACGCGCGCGCCCGTGCTGCGGTGGGCGAGCGCCCCGGCTCGCTCTATTTTCTCGACGACCGCGTCGACCTCCTCGGGGGTCGCGGTCTCCTTCATGACGATCATCATCGACTCATCCTTTCACCTTACGTCCAAGAGTTATACGCACCGACGATGTGAGGATGGCGTTGTGCACGCCGTGTCAGGCGCTCGGTCCCGATCTCGGACCCGGTGCGGCCGCTTGCGCCCGCTCTCACGCGCGGGACGGGGCCGAAGCGCCTAGATAAATCGCCAGGCGAAATAGGCGTAGGACGAAGACCACGCGGCGAGGGCGCTGGATGTGCAGCCGGATATGCAAACCGTCGCGGTCATAACCGTCTGGAGTCTTTGTAGCAGACCGGCATGTTTCCGTCCAGCGATGAGAAGTGCATCCGCGTCCGTGGAGTGTCTCGCGACCCGCAAACCCTTAGATCCGCCGACTGGTAACCCCGGCCACCCGGCGGGACCGCGGGTCTCGCGGCGTGCTCAGATCACCTCGCCGAGAGCGGCGAGGAAGCGGGCGTTCTCCTGGGGAGTTCCGTAGGTGACGCGCAGCGCGGGCGTCTGACTGCCCAGGGCGCCGCCGCCACGCACGAGCACGCCGCGGTCCTCCAACCCGCGCATGATCTCGCTCTCGTCGCGCTCGCCGAGGTCGATCCAGCAGAAGTTCGCCTGCGAATCGGCCACCCCGAGGCCCAGTGCGCCGAGCGCCTCGCCGACGGCGAGGCGCTCGGCGACGGTGCTCGTGACACGCTCGAGCACCGCGTCCTGATGGGCCAGGGACTCGACCGCGGCGGCCTGGGCGAGCGCGTTGCAGAAGAACGGCTGGCGCACCTGGTCCACCGCTCGCGGCAGATCCTGCGAGCCACACAGTGCGAACCCGACGCGCAGACCGCACAGGCCGTAGACCTTCGAGAACGTCCGCAGCAGCACCAGGTTGGGATGATCTCCCAGCAGCTCGATCGAGACGTCGGGATCGCCGAGCAGGTTGAACTCGCAGTAGGCCTCGTCCACGATCACGCACACGTGCGGCGGGACCGCCGCCACGAACGCCGCGATCTCCTCCGCAGGGAGCGCGGTCGAGGTGGGGTTGTTCGGATTGCACACGATCACCAGGCGCGTGGCGACGGTGATCTCGGCGAGCATCGCGTCCAGGTCGTGGCGCTGATCGGCGTCGAGCGCGACCGTGATCGCACGCGCCCCCGAGGCGGCGGAGAGGTGTGGGTAGACCGAGAAGGAGGGCCACGCGTAGACGAGCTCCGCGCCGGGCTCCAGCAGCGCCTCGCCGGCCGCGAGCAGGATGTCGCAGGAGCCGTTGCCGATCGCGATCTGCGAGACCGGGACTTCGTAGCGATCGGACAGGCGCTCGCGCAGGATCGAGCTCGAGGGGTCCGGATAGCGGTTCAGCGATGAAAGCGCACGCTCGATCGCCTCGCGCACCGCCGGCAGGGGCGGTTGAGGCGACTCGTTGCTCGCCAGTCGTACCATCGGCGCCTGCTCGGCGTAGCCGCCCGCGGCGGGATATACGGGGATGCGACCGATGCGCTGCGCGAACTCGATGGGCATGGTCGGCCCATTGTGCCGAACCGCCGCCGGAGACCCCGGCCTGGGCCCCGACGCGGCGGATTACTGGGCAGCCTGTAAGTCGGCGCGCAGCTCGGCCGCGTCGCCGAGGTAGACGTGCCGGGCCTCGTGATCCTCGTCGGCGTGGTAGTGGATCAGGACCCTGATCACGCGGGGCATCGCCCGCGGCACGGGTATCTCGCGCGCGCACAGCAGCGGCACCCGGTCGAATCCGAGTGCTCGCGCGGCGACGGCCGGGAACTCGGCGTTGAGGTCGTTGGTGGCCGTGAAGATGCAGCTGACGACATGCTCGGGGGTGAGCGAGTTGCGTTCCATGATCGCGCTCATCAGCTCGGTGGTGGCGTCCAGGATCTCCTGGGCGTCGTTGCGCGGAACGCTGGTGGCGCCGCGTAGGGCGAACAGTCGCATGGCGGCGATTCTGTCAGAGCGCGAGCAGACGCCCGACCTCCCCCTCGCTCAGCCGGCGATGCGCGCCCGGCGCGAGCTCACCCAGACGCAGCGCACCGAAGCCGACGCGCTGCAGCGCCAGCACGGGATGACCGACGGCCTCGCACATCCGTCGCACCTGCCGATTGCGGCCCTCGTGGATCGTCAGCTCGATCTCCTCCGGACGCACCCGGCGCGCGCGCGCGGGTGCGGTGCGACCGTCCTCCAAGTCGACTCCTTCGCGCAGCGCGCGCAGGGCGCCCTCCCCCACGCGCCCGCCCGCCACGCGCGCCAGGTAGGTCTTGGGCACTTCGTAGCGAGGATGCGTCAGTCGGTTGGCGAGCTCGCCGTCGTTGGTGAGCAGGATCAACCCGCTGCTGTCGGCGTCGAGGCGCCCGACCGGATACAGGCGCAGCCCGCGCGCGGGAACCAGCTCCACGACCGTGCGGCGACCGTGCGTGTCCTTGGCCGTGGAGAGGACGCCCAGCGGCTTGTGCAGCGCGTACACGACCCGCGGCTCGGACCCCGCAACCGATTTCCCGTCGACCTCGACGCGATCGGACTGCGCCACGTCGCGCGCGGGGTCGCCCACCAGCTCGCCGTTCACGCGAACACGTCCCGCGGCGATCAGCGTCTCGGCCGCCCGCCGTGAGGCGACGCCGGCGTGGGCGAGGTACTTGGCCAGACGCATCGCCGGTTGCCCCTATGTCGAGCGAAGCTCGGAGATCGCGAGGAAGTGTTCCTGCTCGGGCACCGACCAGTCGCTCGCGCCGTCCGGTCCGGCGATGAAGCCGTCCAGCGAAACGCTCTTCGAGTAGATCAACTTCCGCACCAGGATCCTCCTTCGGCTGGATCGCATTCTTCTGCGGACAACAACTCCCTGTCGCCCCATTGCTCGTCGTGCCCGTCGACCGGCAGAAAGCAAGCGCACGATGTCTCGCTATGCGCCCCCTCTTCGGGTCAGGAAGGCTATCGACACAGTCTGTGCGTGCCTATGGCTGGGGTTGATCGAACCCTGGTAGAACGTTCGTCTGGTGATTCGACGCCAAGGACCCCGGCCCGGGCTGACAGCCGGGCGAGAGCTCTATCCGGAGGTGGTATATGCCCGAGCCTGTTGATCCCCATCATCTCCTGCTGATCGGGGCCGGACCAGGAGTCGGCGCCGGCGTGGTTCGACGCTTCGGACGGGAGGGCTTCCGCAGCACACTCATCTCCCGCAGCGGAACGCTCGACCAGCTCGCTTCTGAACTGCGCAGCGGCGGGCTTCAGATAGAGGCGATCGCCGCGGATATCGAGGATCTGGAGGGCTACCGCGAGACGCTCGAACGTATCTTCGTCGCCCCCGGGGCGCCCGGTGTCGTCGTCTACAACGCCGCCCTGCCAGATCCAGGCCAGATCCTCGACACCACCGTCGAGCGGCTCCGAACCGCCCACGACGTCGATGTCCTCGGTGCCGTCGTGGCGGCGCAGGTAGCCGCGCCCATTCTGCGGGCAGCCGGCGGCGGCACCCTGCTGGTCACCAGCGGTGGCTTCGCCGACAATCCAGTGCCTGCACTGGCGAGCCTCTCGATGGGGAAGGCCGCCCTGCGCTCGGCGCAAACGCTGATCGCCGCCGGCGTCCGAGGGGACGGCATCCATGCCGCGACCGTCACTATCGCCGGTGCCGTCAAGCCGGGGACGAACTTCGATCCGGACAACATCGCCGAGCTCTTCTGGACCGCTCACACCGACTCGAAGGACGCCTGGCAGACTGAGTATCGGTTCACAGGCGCATAAAAGCGGACGCCAGCACCGACACGCGTACCGGAGATCGGCGATGGTCGATAAACGCCGCCGACAGCCCCGGAGCCGCGAGTGGCGCTCGTGACGTGCCAATCTGCGCATGTGCCAGACGCCCAATCAGTGGCCACATCGCGCGAGAAGCAGCTGACGCTGCTCGCAGCCGTGCTCGGGACGAGCGTGGTGTTCCTCGACGCGAGTGTGACCAGTGTTGCGCTGCCCGCGATCCGAGGCGACCTCGGTGGTGGTCTGGCGGGCCAGCAGTGGGTGACGAACGCGTACCTGCTGACGCTCGGGTCGCTGTTGTTGATCGGCGGCTCGCTTGGAGACGTGTTCGGCCAGAAGCGCGTGTTCTTGGTTGGCGTTGTCGGGTTCGGCCTCACTTCGGCTCTCTGCGCGGTCGCGTCGTCGATCGCCGAGCTATGCGTGTTTCGTTCGATGCAGGGGGCGTGCGCGGCACTGGTGACGCCCACCGCATTGGCGGTGATCATCCACGTGTTTCCCGAAAACGAGCGGGCCAGAGCGATCGGGACATGGACCGCGCTCAGCTCGGTCGTCGGGGTCGTAGGGCCTTTCATCGGGGGAGTGTTGATCGTTGCCGGCTCATGGCGCTTGATCTTTCTGCTCAATGCGCCGCTCGTACTCGTGACAGTCACGCTGATTGCTCGCGGCGTGCCCGGGGACGCGAGCGCTGGGTCCGCCGGGCGCCTGGACCTTCCTGGAGCCTTCTTGGCGGTGCTCGCGCTCTCGGGCTCGGTGTTCGCTGTGACCGAGGAGCCTGCGCGCGGATGGAGCACCCTGGTGGTCGGCTCGCTCGCGGCAGGGATTCTGGGCGCCGTGGCGTTTATTGCGCACGAGGCGCGAGCCCGGGCGCCGATGCTCCCGTTGAGCCTGTTCCGCGAGCGCAACTTCACGATCGGAAACCTGGCGACATTGACTGCCTACCTCGGACTAGGGGGTGTGATCTTTCTGCTGCCTGTGTTTCTGCAGGAGGTCGGCGGCTACAGCCCCGTTCAGGCGGGGCTTGCGCTTCTGCCGGTCACCTCGCTGTTGATCGTGCTCTCCCGCCGCTTCGGCGCACTCGCCGACCGCATCGGATCGCGGGTGCCGATAAGCCTCGGGGCGCTGGTTGCCGCAGGCGGCCTTTTGCTCCTGGTGCGTGTCGATCAGCGCGCCGACTACGTCAGCCAGGTCCTACCGGCGCTGCTCGTGTTCGGGTTGGGACTTGCGATGCTTGTCGCGCCGTTGACCGCCACGGTCCTCGGAGCAGTGGAGGAGGATCACGCCGGCATCGCAGCCGCAGTGAATACGACCCTCTCACGCGTCGCGCAGCTTTTCGCGGTCGCCGTGCTGGGCGCGGTCGTCTCTCTTGCGTTTGCCAATCACGTCGACGCGACGCTACGACGGACCGCACTCGGTCCCGGCAGTCGCGCGGCGAGCAGCCGCGCCAAGCGAGCACCTCTCGGCTCGCCCAGCCTGGCTGGAGTGCCGGCAGGCGAACGGGTTCTCCTACGAGCGGCCTTCGAGGACGCGTCCGTGCACGCCTTCCGTGTCGCGGACACGATCGCGGCACTGCTCGTCGCCGGCGGGGGTCTGATTGCGCTCGCCGGGATCCGTAATCCCCGCCGCACGGTGGCCGCCGAGCTGTGTCCAGCTGGGGCACTCTGCGGAGCCAGCCAGGAACTCGTCCATGCTCGCCAGGATCGACGCTCGGACCGAGGTTTCGCAGACCATGCGGTCGAAATCCCATCACCGGGGGTAGCCCCGTGAGCGAGATAGGCCCAGAACGCCGGCAGCAGGATCAGACCAGGAGCAGACCCGAGGACAGGGTCTACTCGGGCGTGGGTCCGCCCCCGGCCCGGGCCTCTCCCGCGCGCAGCAGTCGCTCGCGCAGCTCGGCCTGCTCCTCGGGGGTGGGATCCCAGCGCGCGACGTCGGGCAGCTCTTGCAGTGAGCGCAGGCCGAACAGCTTCAGGAAGAGGGTGCTCGTGCGATAGGTGACGGCGCCGAACTGCGAGCGCCCGGCCTCCTCGATCAGGCCGCGCTCCAGCAGCGTGGTCGCGGCCGAGTCGGCGCTGACGCCGCGGATGCGGGTGATCTCCGGGCGCGAGACCGGCTGCAGGTAGGCGACGATCGCCAGCGTCTCGGCCTGGGCGGGCGTGAGCGTGGCGGTGCGCGGGCGACTGAAAAGGCGCCTGGCGGCATCCTCGGTGGAGGGGTCGGTCGCGAAGGTGTAGCCGCCGGCGAGCTCGCGCAGCACGATCCCGCGCGCGCCGGGGACGTAGCGTGCGGCGAGCGCGCCGAGCGCCGCCTGGATCTCGGGTTCGCCGGCCTGAGCGGCTTCGGCCAGCTCGGTCGCGCTCAGCGGGTCGGGCGAGAGGAACAGCAGCGCCTCGATCGTGCTCGCGAGCGCGTCCGTGGCGAGCGTCGAGGTCTCGGCGGCGTACGCACGGATCGCCGTCTCCTCCCCGGCATCCGCCGAGGGCGCCGACGGAGCGAGGGTGTCCACTTGTGTCTCCATGCCGCCTATCCTGCCACGGCCGCGACCGCCGCGCCAGGCTGAGCCGTGGTGGCCTGGATCGCGATCTCGCCAAAGCTCTCCGGTTGGCGCCAGTCGACCTCGCCGCGCTTGTACAGCTCCAGCAGCGCGAACACGGTGACGGCGACCGTCATGCGGTCGGCCTCACCGACGGCCTCGTCGAAGCTGAAGGCGCCGCGGCGCAGCAGCCCGCGCAGGTGTACGAGGCGCTCCGCGACGGTCACGCGTGGCGTGCCGATATGACGCAGGCTGATCGTCGGCGGCATGCTCAAAAGCCGTCCGATCGCCTCGCCCAGGACATCGGGGCTCTGAGATCCCTCCTGTGGCGCGAGCTCGGTGCGGCGCAGGTGCGCGGGCGGGGGCGCCTGGCGGAAGCGAACGCCGTGCTCGGCGGTGAGCAGCTCGCGCAGGTGGCCGGCGGCGGAGCGGTAGCGGCGCGCGTCGAGCATCCGCGCTAGCAGCTCCTGCGCGGCCTCCTCGGGCTCCATCTCCAGCAGCCCATCGTCCTCGTCCTCGCTCGCGAGCATCAGCTTGGACTTCAGCTCCAGCAGCGCGGCGATCAGGACGATGAACTCGGTGGCCGTCTCCAGGTCCAGCTCGCCGCGGGACTCGAGATGGTCGAGATAGGAGAGCACCACGTCGGCCAACTGGAGCTCTAGCAGATCGATCTCCTCGCGCAGCACGAGCGTCAGCAACAGGTCGAACGGCCCGCTGAAGACGTCCAGGTCGAGATCGAGCGTCGCGACGGTGCTCACGTGTCCACCGTACCGATCAGGTCCGACGGGGTGCGCCCACGCCCATCAGCTCGCGCACGTCCGCGAGCGTCCCGGCGGCGATCTCCCGTGCTCGCGCCGCGCCGTCCGCGAGCACGGACTCCAGTGCGTCCTCGTCGGCGCGCAGGTCGGTGTAGCGCTCGCGCACGGGCGCTAGATAGGAGACCGTCGCCTCGACCACCGCGGCCTTCAGGTCGCCGTAGCCGCGCGCGTCGGCCAGCTCCGCCTCGACCGCCTCGGGGGTGCTCGCGCGCGCGACGGCCAGGATTTCGATCAGGTTCGTCACACCCGGCTTGTCGGCCGCGCGGCGGATCTCGGCGCCGGAGTCGGTGACGGCGCTCTTGATCTTCTTCTCGATCGTGCGTGGCTCGTCGAGCACGTACACGGTCCCCTGTTCGGAGCCGTTGGTCGTGGACATCTTGCGCGTGGGGTCCTGCAGGTCCATGATCCGCGCCCCCACCTCGGGGATGCGGTGCTCGGGCACGACCAGCACCTCGCGGCCGTCGCCGAAGCGCGCGTTGAAGCGCCGCGCGACGTCTCGCATCAGCTCCAGGTGCTCGCGCTGGTCCTCGCCGACCGGGACCTCGTCGGCGCGGTAGGCGAGCACGTCGGCGGCCTGCAGCACCGGGTACATCAGCAGTCCGGCGCTCACCAGCTCACGTTGGACCACGGACTTGTCGCGGAACTGGTGCATCCGCTGCAGGCGCCCCAGCTCGGTCACGCCGCTGAGCAGCCAGCACAGCTCGGTGTGCTCCAGCACGTCGCCCTGGCGGAACAGGATGCAGCGCCGCGGGTCGAGGCCCGCGGCGAGCAGCAGCGCGGTGAGGTCGTAGAGGCTTTCGCGCAGCCGCGCGGGCTCGTAGGAGACGGTGATCGCGTGCAGATCGACGATGCAGTACAGCGCCTCCCCACGGTCCTGCCCGGCGACGTACTGGGCGATCGCGCCGATGTAGTTGCCCAGGTGCTTGGAGCCCGTGGGCTGGATGCCGGAGAAGATGCGCATTATGAACTCAGCTCGAAGCCAAGCCGAGGAACACGACGATCGCCCGGTTGAGTCGGAGCATGTCGGCACCGACAAGCACACCCATGCGGTCCCCTAGCTTCGATCGAGGAATGGTAGTCACCTTGTCGACCATGAGCCTGCAGGGTTCGCGCAGGCCATTCTCGAGTGAGGGCTCAATCTCCAGGCGGAAAAGTGGCGCATCGGTGGGGTCAGTGGTGAATGGGCAGATCGTGACCGAGTCGGTGTCGAAGTGGTCATCCTGGACCAGTACCGCCGGGCGCGGCTTGCCTATGTAGTCCGGGCCACCCGAGACCGTCCAGACCTCGGCGCGCTTCACCCCTGTGGCCACTCGGAGATCGAGTCCACGAACGCCTGATCTTCGGCGGCGGCTCGACTGACGGCCACCGCGCGGGACTGGCGGTGAGCCTCCTCGGCGAACTGTGGAGCACGAACATCGGGCACCCAGATCTGGATAGGCCGGAGTCCCTGCTTGCGCAGCCTTGCACGGTGCTCGCGCACTCTCGCTCTCGAACTTGAATGTATCCGTGACATAGCCTAATCGGCGCCGTTACATGTAGCGCCGAAAAAGCGTAGCATGCGCAGGCAAGTCGCCGCGCTCATGCCAGCGCCTGGC
>Ga0210387_10002054_pt1 | contig 15300 bp, 14 predicted proteins | sample IncBWC7OmetaG_FD_160108 | JGI IMG/M metagenome (GOLD analysis project Ga0210387, IMG submission 160108) | Forest soil microbial communities from Barre Woods Harvard Forest LTER site, Petersham, Massachusetts, United States - Inc-BW-C-7-O ...
AACCGTCCGTTCGCGCTGGCGTCAGGATAAGGGCCATCGCGAGGAGTGGGCGGCATTTGCTCGCTTCGTGCAGGGCAAGAGCGAAGCACCTATCCGTTTCGAAGACATCGTGTGCTCTACTCTCGCGACACTCCGCATCCACGAATCGGTCGCAACCGGAAAGCGGCTTCCGGTAGACGTCGCCGCGTTCCTCGATGCAGCGCAAAGAACATCCAGCCTGAACGAATGACACAATCACGCGCGAACCACAACAGGAGTCGAAGTTAGTTCATGCTCATATTGGGCCTCAACATGTTTCATGCCGACGCATCGGCAGCGATCGTGCTCGACGGCGAAGTAAAGTTTGCTATCGCCGAGGAGCGCCTCAACCGGCGCAAACACTTCGGCGGTTTTCCGGCGCTGGCGGTCAAAGCCTGTCTGGATGAGGTGGGCGCGACGATTTCGGACATCGATCACGTAGCTGTCGGCCAGGACAGTGATGCAAATCTGACCAAGAAAGTGCAGTATGCCCTCGCCAACCCGGCCAAGATCCTGAATTTTATCCGCTTGCGCCAGCGGAAAGAATCCATGCGCGACGTACGCTCGCTGCTGTCGAAGGCGCTGGACGTTGATCCCGTGCTGCTGCGGTTTCAGGAGCACCACCTCGAGCATCACATCGCCCACATCGCCAGCGCGTACTACTGCTCGTCCTGGGAAAAGGCTGCTGGCTTCAGTTACGACGGCTCTGGCGATTTTGTCTCGACCATGATGGCGCGTTGTGAGGGCAATGAAATCGAAGTGTTGGAGCGAGTATTCCTGCCGCACTCATTGGGCAGTGTGTATACCATGATTTGCGAATTCATCGGCTACAGCCAGTACGGCGATGAAGGCAAAGTCATGGGCCTTGCGCCGTACGGGAAAAATAGCTACAGCGACGAGATCGGCAAAATTGTCGCGGCGACGAGCCGCGGTTTTGAGCTGGACCTCAGCTACTTCAAGCCGCTGGGCAGCAACCAGGGCATGCAGGTGTTGCCGGACGGCACGGTCCAACTGGCGCGTCACTTCTCCGACCGCATGGAGAAGCTGTTCGGCGAGCCCCGCAGTCCGCACTCCGAAATTGAACAGCGGGAAATGGATTTAGCCTTCGGAGTGCAGCACCAGTTTGAGGAAGTTTTCTTTCACCTTCTGAATCAGTTGCACCCTCGCGTTCCAGTCGACAATCTGGCTATGGCTGGGGGATGCGCGCTCAACAGCGTCGCCAACGGAAAACTGTTTGATCGCACGCCTTTTCGCACTACGTATATTCAACCCGCTGCGGGGGATGAAGGCTTGGCTATCGGCGCGGCGCTGCACACCTATCATTCGGTGCTCAAACAGCCTCGGCGGCACGAGTTGAAGAGTTCTTATCTGGGTCCGGAGTTTTCAGCATCGCGCATACAGTCGGCGCTGGAGCGCGCCGGATTACAAGGCCGCAAGTTGGAGCGCAATATTCTGCTCGACGAAGTTGCGGAGCAGATTGCCGCGGGGAATGTGATCGGCTGGTTCCAGGGGCGCATGGAATGGGGTCCGCGCGCACTGGGCAACCGGTCTATCGTGGCGCATCCGGGGCTGCCCAACATGAAGGATGTACTCAACGCTCGCATCAAGCATCGCGAGTGGTTTCGTCCGTTTGCACCGTCGATTCTGGCCGACCACCAGCATGAATACTTCGAGCACGATCATCCATCGCCGTTCATGCTGCACGTGTATAAGATCCGCCCCGAGAAACGTAAGGAGCTGTGCGCGGTGAATCATGTCGACGACACCGGCCGATTGCAGACGGTGACTCGCGAAGAGAATCCGCTCTACTACGATCTGATTTCCGCATTTCATCGCAAGACAGGAATTCCGGTGATCCTCAACACCAGTTTCAACGAAAATGAACCTATCGTGTGCACACCCGAAGAGGCGATCGATTGCTTCCAGCGCACCCGCATGGATGTGCTGGCGATTGGGCCTTTTCTGGTCACGAAGGCAGGTTCGGCGGACGAGGAAAATCTGGCCGCCTCATCTGTGCGAAAAGGCGCGGTCACATAGCCGACGGCGTGGGTTGGTGGATTGCCGGATCGATCAGTGGACGAGAAACCCGGTGGTTGCCACGACCAGGCCGACGACTCCCAGCACGATTCCCAGGAACCAGAAGATTCTCCTGCCTGAGAGCAGGGTGATCGACGTAATTACCAGGGCGATCTCGAGGAACACTTCGGCCAGGTCGAAGCGATCGGCGCGATTTCGCTCGGTGACGACTTCCGCTTCCATCTCGTGGGCTTTGTCCTCGATCTCTTTCTGATCGTTCTTGTAGCGCGACGCTTCGTCCGAATACTTGTCGCGCAACTTTGCCAGAGCAGCAGCGTCGGTGGTTGCCTGCACTGAGGTGAGGTCGGTGAAAAGTTCGTCAGTATGCCGACGGATGTTTTTCGCCTGATAGAACGCCCACTGATCGGAGGACTTCGCTTGAAGCACAACCTCCTCCGTGTGAGCGCGATGTCCCACTAGCGTTACCACGGCCACAAGCACCGCGAGCAGAGCCATGGTCAGCGAAACTGGCGCTAGGCTGGGATCATGGTGCGCGTGTTCGGCATGTTCCTGCAGTTCGTTCAGTTCTTCGCTCATATTGGCTACTCTCCCATGACTTTCACAATCACTCGCTTGTCCCGCTGTCCGTCGAACTCGGCGTAAAAGATTCGCTGCCATGTGCCCAGATCAAGTTTGCCCGCGGTGATGGGCACGATGACTTCATGATGGATCAGCAGCGCCTTCAGGTGGGAATCGCCATTATCCTCACCACTTTCGTGATGCTTGTAGTTCTTGCGAAACGGAGCGAGGTGTTCCAGCCACTGGTCGATATCCTCGATAAGACCGCTCTCGTTGTCGTTTACGTACACACCCGCGGTGATGTGCATGGCCGACACCAGCACCATTCCTTCCTGCACGCCGCTCTTGCGGACGATCTCCTCGACCTGCGGCGTAAGGTGCACGTAGGCGCGATGCGTTTTGGTATGAAACTTCAGACATTCGGTAAGGGTCGTCATTGCTGGATTCCCGTGAGCACAGCCTATTGCACGATTTGGGCGAGCTTTCCACTCGCGATCAGTTCTGCGATCCGGGCGAAGTCTGTATACATTACACGGTCTTTCTCCATGGTTGGACACACGGATCGAATCGCGGCATGCGCCGCCTGCCCGCGCTTTGATGTTTTCAGCGGCGCGAGGAAGTCGAGGGCCTGCGCCACGGCCATTGCTTCGATCGCGAGCACGTTGCGGGTATTATCCACGACGCGTTTCAACTTGGTTGCAGCCGTCATGCCCATGGAAACGTAATCTTCCTTATTGCCCGAAGTGGTGATCGAATCGACGGAAGCGGGATGAGCGAAGACTTTGTTCTCGCTCACCAACGCTGCCGCCGTGACCTGCGGCATCATAAAGCCGGAGTTGAGTCCGGCGCCCGGCGCCAGAAATGGCGGCAGGCCTTCGCTGAGCGCGGGATTCACCAGCCTTTCGATCCGTCTCTCGCTGATGCCAGCTAAAGCGCTGAGTGCGATGGCGAGAAAATCCAGCGCGAACGCCAAGGGCTCGCCGTGAAAGTTTCCGCCTGAGATGACGTCGCCCTCGGCTTTCCTCGCGTCGGTAATGAAGACCAGCGGATTGTCGACCGCCGAATTCGCCTCTGTCTCGAAGACTTCGCGGCAGTGTGCCAGCGTGTCGCGCACGGCGCCATGAACCTGCGGGATGCAGCGCAGAGAATAAGCGTCTTGCACGCGGCCGCAGTCGCGGTGCGAGTCGCGAATCTGGCTGCCCTCAAGCATGCGTCGCAAATTGGTCGCCGTCTTCATCTGGCCGTGATGCGGACGGGCCTGGTGAATGCGCTCGTCGAAGGCCGTGTCGGTTCCCTTGAGCGCATCGCAGCAGAGACCTCCTAAAACGTCGGCGGTATCTACGAGAGTTTCCGCTGCGAGCAAAGCCAGTGTCCCCACCGCCAGCATGGCCTGCGTACCATTGATGAGAGAAATTGTTTCCTTGGCCTGAAGGACCAGTGGCTTGATCTGGGCCCGCTTTAACGCTTCGCTGCTGGGAATGCGCGTGCCCTTCTCATCGAAGCACTCGCCTTCGCCGATCAGCGCCAACGCCAGATGAGCGAGAGGAGCGAGGTCGCCACTTGCGCCCACGCTGCCCTGCGACGGCACGACGGGAGTGACGCCGCGATTCAGCATCTCGCACAACGTGTCGATGACGATGGCTCGTACACCCGAGTGCCCCTTGGCGAGAGAATTTGCCCGCAGAAGCATCATGGCCCGTGTTTCGCCGACAGAAAGCGGTTCGCCGACGCCGACCGCGTGCGAGCGCACCAGGTTGACTTGCAGTTCAAGAATCTGGTCGCCGGCGATTCGTACGTCGCTCAGTTTGCCGACTCCAGTCGTAATGGCGTAAGCCAGTTTATTGCTCGCGACAATCTCATCGACGACGGAGCGCGCCAGGTTGACCGACTCGCGCGCATCTGGCGACAGCAAAATGGCACGGCGGGTCGTCGCCACTTCACGCACGGCCTCCAGCGTGAGATCGTTTCCGTTGATGTGGAGTGCGTTCAAGAATCCCCTTCCAGCTTTACTTTCCTAATGCGTCGCGGAACGCCGTCAGGTATTTCTGCGGCAATGCCGCTACTTTCATTTTCGAGTCGGTAACGATGTGTGTGGTCTCACCCTCTGCCAGCACGGCTCCGCTGGTTGCCCGCACCAATTCGTAGCTGAAGACGACGACCGACTCGCGCACGCTCTTCAGACGCGTACGTACCACAACTTCCTCGTCGTAGTACGCTGGAGCCCGGTAGCGGCACTTCACCTCGGCGACGGCAATAAAGCGTTCGTCGTCACGCTCCATGTCGCGATAGGAGAATCCCATCTGCCGCATGAGTTCTACACGGCCAACCTCGAACCAGATCAAATGATTCGAGTGGTAGACCACCCCCATCTGATCGGTCTCGGCGTAGCGTACCCGCAGGCGCGTCTCATTGAATGCGTGGGAGTGGTTGGAACTCATTTTCCCGTCCAGACCGGCTTGCGCTTCTCGAGAAACGACGAAATACCTTCGCGGAAGTCGGCCGTGGTGCGGATCGCCGCATTCTCGCGCACAGCTGCCTCAATCTGGGCGTCGAGATTGGCACGCGCGTGATCAGTCAGCAACTGCTTGGTTGCTCGCAATGATGCCGGGCTGTTCTGCATCAATAGCGCGGCCAGTTCGCGAGCTCGAGTCATCAGGTTCTCCGGCACAACAATCTCGTTGACGAGCCCGAGTCGTGCGGCTTCTTCCGCGCCTATCAGGCGGCCGGTCAGCAACAGATCGCGCGCCTGCTTTTCGCCGACTTGACGCAGCAAAAATGTCGAAACAATCGCGGGCACAAAGCCGATGCGCACTTCCGTATATCCGAACTTCGCTTCAGGAACCGCCAGCGTAAAATCGCACAGCAGGGCGAGTCCGGTTCCGCCGGCGACCGCGGCTCCATTCACCGCGGCAATCGTCACCTTGGGGAATTCATACAGTGACCGGAACAACTGGACCATGGTCTGCGAATCCTGCAGATTCTGGTCAGGCGACCGTCCGAGCAGCGACTTGAGATTGTCCAGATCCATGCCTGAGCAAAATGCTTTGCCCGCTCCGGTGAGGATGAGCACGATCGAGTCAGACTTGGCGACTTCATCCAATGCGCGCAGCAGGTCGTCAATCAGGTCGAAGCTGATGGCGTTGCGCTTCTCCGGGCGATTCAGCGTGAGCGTGGCCACGCCGTCGTCGTAAGCGAGTTGGATCGTTTTGTAGCTCATTTCAAAAGCCGCCACGGATTTAGCGATTCTCACGGATAAAACTAAGTTTCGACGAATTCGTAGTTAATCTGTGTAACTCTGTGCAACGACTCAATCTACTTCTTGTTCTTGTGCACTGGAAAACCTTGCACCGATTCCTGCGGTTGCCTTCAGCAGGGAATCGAGCGGCTTTAGAGTGGGCAACTCCGCGCCGCGGTGGTTGAGGGTCTCAATTAATTTCTCCGTGGCGATGTTACCAACCAAAGCGTCCTGGGCAAAGGGACATCCGCCGAGTCCTCCCAGCGCAGAGTCGAACCGGCGGCAGCCCGCATCATACGCAGCCAGAATCTTTTGCTCGGCATGCTCGGGGCGGCTGTGCAAATGGACTCCGATCTCGAGGTAATCGTATTTCGCCATGACCGCGCCAACCAATTCGCTCACTTGCCCCGGACTGGCCATGCCGACAGTGTCAGCGAGCGAAATCATTTTCAAATTGTCGACTTCCATGAGGGAAATTGCCTCGATGACTTCATCCACGTTCCACAAATCGCCATAAGGATTGCCGAACGCCATGGAAATATAAACAACGACGTCGAGGCCTGCGTTTTCAGCCTTCTTCTGAATTGTTTCCAGTTCGTCCAAGGCCTCCTCGGGCGACTGGTTCTGATTCTTGCGCAAGAACGTTTCTGAGATCGAGTAGGGAAAACCGAGGGTCGATACCGTCTGTGTTTTGATCGCCCGTTCCGCCCCCTTTTCGTTGACTACGATGCCGATGATCTCGACGTCATCGGGCGGATCGAGTTCCTTCAGCACTTCTTCCGAATCCGCCATCTGCGGTACAGCCTTGGGAGAAACGAACGAGACTGCATCAATGTGCTTGAACCCCACGCTGATCAGGGCTTTCAGATAGTCAGCTTTCAAGTCGGCGGGGATCAAACCCTTCAGCCCCTGCCAGGCATCGCGTGGACACTCGATCAATTTGATGGGATCAGGCATAGAAAATTGGCGACGGATTAGGCGGATCCCCAGGGATTAGAAACATTGTGGCTCGATCCATTCGAAATCGCAGTTCATGTTTGCAACACACCCACCTTGAATTCAGCAACATCTGGATTGAGCGACGCTGCCTCCAGCGCTTGCGTGATCGCCTCCCGGGTTTCAATCGGGTCGATGATTTTGTCGATCCACAGGCGAGCCGCGCCGTAACGCGGATCAGTCTGCTCATCGTAGGTTCGCTTCACGGAATCGTAGAGCTCCTTTTTTTCTTCGTCGCTGAGCTTTTTTCCGCCGCGCTCCAGTTGTTTGACTTTAATCTCAACCAGCGTTCCGGCAGCAGCGTCACCGCTCATCACCGCGTAGCGCGCCGTTGGCCAGGCAAACACGAAACGCGGATCGAAAGCCTTGCCGCACATGGCATAGTGGCCGGCGCCGAACGATCCGCCAACGATCACCGTAATCTTCGGCACCACCGAATTCGAAACCGCATTCACCAGTTTTGCACCGGCTTTGATGATGCCGCTCCACTCCGCGTCGCGTCCGACCATGAATCCATTCACATCGTGAAAGAAGACGAGCGGAATCAGATTCTGATTGCAGTCCATGATGAACCGCGCGGCTTTCTCGGCGGATTCGGTGTAGATGACGCCTCCGAATTCAGTCCGCTTGTGCCCTTCATGATCGGTCTGCTGCGCGTGCAATTTCTGGTTGGCCACGATGCCGACAGCAAAGCCGCCGATGCGGCCATAGCCACAGATCAGGGTCTTGCCATACTCCGCCTTGTATTCGTCGAAGCGGCTGCCGTCCAGAACGCGCGCCAGAACTTCCTTCATGTCATAGGGGCGCGCCGGAGACGAATCATAGATCCCGTAAATTTCCTCCGCAGTCAGCGCTGGCTCCACGGGCTTCTTCCGGTCCCACGGCGAGAGGCGGCGGTATCCCCATTTCTCGACGATCGAACGGATGCGCGCGATGCAGGCTTGGTCATTGATCTCGCGGAAATCGACCGTGCCGCTGATGGCGGAATGCATGGCCGCGCCGCCCAGTTCATCTGCCGAAACTTTTTGTCCAATCGCGGCCTGTACCAGGGCCGGGCCGGCAAGAAACAGGCCACTGCCGTCGGTCATCAGCACGTGATCGCACATCACCGGCAGGTAGCCGCCTCCGGCCACGCACATCCCCATGATTGCGGCAATCTGTGGAATGCCCATGGCCGACATCACGGCGTTATTGCGGAACACACGACCGAAATCGTCGGTGTCGGGAAACACGTCTTCCTGCAAGGGCAGAAAAACGCCCGCGGAGTCGACCAGGTAAATTGTGGGAATGCGATTCTCGATCGCGATGTTCTGCGCGCGAATCACTTTCTTCGAAGTCATCGGGAAAAACGCTCCCGCTTTCACAGTAGCGTCGTTGGCGATGATCATCACCATCCGGGTTTGCACCCGAGCCATGCCGGTGATGACGCCGGCAGCGGGCGCTCCGCCCCACTCTTCATACATGCCGTGGGCGCCGTACAGGCCCAACTCGAAAAACGAGTCCGGATCGGCCAGCAGTGCGATGCGCTCGCGGGCGGTCAATCGTCCTTTGGCGTGCTGGTTCTCAATCGCTTTTGCGCCGCCGCCCTCGGAAATTTTCTGCTCCTCATTTCGCACCTGCGACATGAGATCGGCGAGGAATCGCATATTGGCCTCAAACCGCGCAGACGTAGCGTCGATTTTCGTGGCCAGCACGTTCGCCGGCGGAGAAGAGTTCACTACGGAGGTCTCGTCGCGGTCAGGCATGGGTCGAAGGAGCGGACTGATTACGGTATACCAGCCGGGCGGAACGACGCAATCAGGGTCGCCGAATCGCTGTTCCTTGAAATTGAGCCTATGAACTAGGTTCGAGAAATCCATTCGGCCAGGCGACAGCCGTCTTCCTCCAGCAGAAAGGTGCCCATGCCAAAGCACTCGCCGACGATCCGGTGCGACTCAGGATCGCGGGCGGCTCGGGTGATCCACTGCTGGCCTACCCGGTACTGGGAACTCGTGAACCACTTCTGCGGCAAGACCTCGACCAGCCCCGCTTGCAGATAAAAGACGAACAATGCGAACGCCGGATCGTCGTTCGACATGGCTTTGTAGCTGGTGGGCACGATCAATTCATCCACACCCTGTAATTCTGCTGGTACTTCGATATTGTGCATGCCCGCGGGCAGCGTCAGGGGAATCTCGAAATCCGCAATAGGCGGCGTGGTCGAGTAGATTCGGTCGGATGATTGTTTGAACCAGCCCGCCACTTCCGCCAGATCAAATGCTTTCAGTTGATCGGGATCGAAGCAGGTCAGGCGAATGGTGCGCCCCTCTGGACACCAGATGCCGAGAAAGTTCGGCGCTACCAGGAACGGACGACAATAGGTGTTGAGCGCGAGGCGGGCCTGATCCGGCTGCTGCTCCAGGCCGAAAGTAACGAGATTGCCGATCGGGCCCTGTGCTCCATGATGGGTCCAGACGAAGCGCTGGCCGGCCTGTGAGCGAAAGGCGGGGAAGGTTTCCCAATACCATGGAACCGGCCCGACAGCCTTCGACAGGAGGTCCCGCAGGCGCGACGCGTTGATCTCGGTCATCAGCCTGCCGCCGGCACGCCGGGCCCCTTTACATGCGCGCGAATGAACTGCACGATGTCATCCATGGCGGTGCCCGGCTGGAAGATGGCCGCCACGCCCGCCTTCTTCAGTCCATCGATATCCTGGTTCGGGATGATGCCGCCGACAACCACGATCACATCGTCCATCTTGTTCTGCTTGAGCAGATCCATTACTCGCGGCACGATGGCGTTGTGTGCGCCAGAAAGAATCGATAGACCGATCACCTGTACATCTTCCTGCAGGGCTGCGCTGACGATCATTTCAGGTGTTTGGCGCAGGCCAGTGTAGATGACTTCCATGCCGGCATCACGCAGAGCGCGGGCGATCACCTTGGCGCCGCGGTCATGGCCATCGAGGCCGGGTTTCGCCACCAGCACGCGAATCTTCAAGTCAGGCATCGCAAACCATTTAACCACAGACGAGACAGAGGTTCACAGAGGCCTCGGGGCTATAGCGTCTTAATGTCGAGACTGCGCCACAAATACCAGCAGGCGATGCTCCGATAAGGTGACCAGGATTTGGCGATCCTCGCCATGACGTCCGGCTTGGGCATTTTGCGTTTCTTGTAATGCTTCTTGATTGCTGCCTGTATCCCGTAGTCTCCGGTGGGCAACACATCCTCGCGCTTCAACGTGAATATCAGGAACATCTGTGCGGTCCAGGTCCCGATACCCTTTACCTGGGTCAGGTGCTTGATAACCTCGTCATCCGGCAATCGGGGAAGGAGATCAAAATCCAGCAGCCCGGCGGCGGTTTTCGCAGATAGATCCTTCAAGTACGACGATTTTTGCTTCGAGAGTCCAGCGCTGCGGAGTTGCTCGTCGGTGAGTTTGAGAATTCCCTCGGCTGTGACGGGTTCTCCCGCGAGCGCTGCGAAGCGCTTGAAGATGGTCACGGCAGCTTTGCCGTTGAGCTGCTGATAGACGATGGCCTCGGCCAGGCTGTGAAACTCCGGCGGCCCGAACTCCATGCGGCACGGGCCCACCTGCTCGATGATGGCTCGCAGGATCGGGTCAGATTTCTTGAGGTGATTGATGGCCTTTCGCATGGGCTACATATTTACCATACGGTCGATCGAAAGGCGAACAAAAAACGAATTACGCGGCCTTGTGCTCGCCTCGCCGGAAATTCTCGATCAAGTATTCAGACGTACGGAGTGAGAAGGCCAGGATGCTGATGGTGGTGGTCTTATCGGTGCAGTTCAGAAAGACACTGGCGTCACATACGTATAGGTTCGGCACATCGTGGGTTTGGCCAAAACGATTGGTTACGAAGTGTTTCGGATCATTTCCCATGCGGCAAGTTCCGGTTTCATGCAGGCTGAAGCCGGGAATCTCCGGAGCATCGCCCGAGCCCTCGAACTCGCCGCCGGAGGCGCGCAGCACCTCGGCGCAGGCCTGCTTCGAGTGCTCCCACATCTTCAAAACATTTTCATCCCACTCGAAGTGAATGCGGGCGACTGCAATCCCGTACGGATCCTTGACTTCGGGATCGAGATCCACGAAGTTCGTGTCCGACCGCAACGACGGCGCCTGAATGCCGAAACTCACGGGCGAAGGATAGCGCCGCTTGATCTCTTTTTTGAATGAGGAGCCGAAGCCATCGAGATCGGTGGCGAAGCCGGGAAATTCACCGCAGCCGCCGTCGGGGTAAACCGAATATCCGCGAATGAATTTCTCTTCGTGGGGATCTTTCAGATTCTGCCAGCGCGGCATCCACGCGATGGTGCTGTCGCCGACGTGATCGGGAAAGCTGGGCTGCCCCAGCAGTTGCGGTAAGTATCCGCGGGCCGACTCGCCATAGAGATGATCGCAAAGGTTGCGTCCCACCTGCCCGCTGGAATTCGCCACGCCGTTGGGCCAGATGCGCGACTTTGAATTCAGGAGAATATGCGCCGACTCAACACACGAAGCCGCCACCACCACCGCGCGTCCAAACACTTCGACTTCCTGCTTTGTCTTGCGGTCGACGTAGGCTACTCCGGCCGCGTGCCCGTTCTCATCCACCAGAACATTTTTCGCCAGAGCATCGGTGCGCAATTCCAGATTGTTAGTGGCCTCCGCTTTGGGCAGCAGGAAATACGGCGTGGAGAAAAATGCGCCCACATCGCAGCCGGTTGTGCACTCTCCGCAGAAATGGCATGCCGGATGTCCCTCATGTGGCTGCGTGAGTTGCGCGCACCGATCGGGCAGATACGGCACACCAACCTTGTTGCATCCCGCTTCCAGAATCCGGTCGAGACAGCGGTAGTTGAAGGGACGCAAATACGAGCCATCCGGATTGCTCGGCCGGTTCTGAACCGTGCTGGCAACGCCAATCATTTTTTCGACCCGCGTGTAGTAGGGGCTGATCTCATCATGCGTGATCGGCCAGTCCACGTCGTAGCCATCGAGCGAGGCGGCCTTGAAGTCGATGTCACCGAAGCGCGCCGAACTGCGTCCCCAGAAATTTGTTTTGCCGCCCACTGCTTTGCAGCGCGGCCACATCCACTTCATGCCCGCCGGAGTCGTGAACTGAACCTCGTGGTCCCACGCTTGCTTGGTGTATTCGTTGTCCATGTAGCCGAAGGATTCACCGCGTCGTTTGGGATCGTCCATGCCGCGGAACTTCATATCCCATGGCATGCGGTGATAGCGGAAGTCCTTCTGCGGATCGAGCCGCTGGCCCGCGTTCAAGGCGCATACTTTGAGTCCGGCTTCACATAAAGTCTTGATGGTCATGCCGCCGCCGGCGCCGGTTCCAATCACGATCACATCGTAGGTTTTCTTAGCCATATTAGTCAGGGTCTCGGTCTGGATTGCTCTAAGAATTTACCGGCGTAAGGTGCCGGTGCTCAGGATCGTCTTTGTGCGGACATTCCGGCGACTCGGAATAAAACTTCAACGCCGGATTGTCGAGTTCTTTGAAGCCGATCTCGCTGGTGTAGAAACCCATTACCGTGTACTCACGGATCGTACTAAAGAAACGGCGTCCAGCCTCTTCACCAGGGCGCGCCTTGCTTTTGTAGGCGAAAGGTTCAAGCAGGGAAGTCTGCTGTTCGGGCGCGAGCTCTACGAATTTCTTTCCCGTGGATTGCTCACAGCGGGCATTCAGCCAGGTGAGCCCGGTGCGGAAGCCATACTGCGCATCCGGATCGCTCGCGACCATGAAATCGATGAACTCGGCTACGCCAGCTTCTTTCGCCCCCGGCGTTTTATCGGTGGGAATAATGATTTCGGTGAGGCGCTCGACCAGCGCGTACTCTCCAGCGTTGAAAAACTGTGGCTGGTATGCCGCCGGCTTGATCTGCAAGGCCGCGTTGCCGACGTGACCGCAGGCGAATCCCCATTTGCTGAAGCCGGGAAACTGAGCGGCTGCTGCCGCCGTTCCCAGAATTTTCAATATCTGCCGCCGTCCAACGCCTTGTCCCGCCATCGTGTTCTCCGCTACGAAAGAAATCCTATTGTTTTTTCCACCAACTCCGCGGTCGGCTTATAAGGATCGCCCGGCGAATCGAACTCGATCGAGCAATATCCTTTGTAGCCGTGCTTTTTCAGAATGCCGAATGTGCGGGCCATGTCCACGTGCGTGGGCCTGCCTTGCTCGTCGGGTTCGCCATCCTTTACATGGCAAATACCATAGGCATGGGCGAACATCACATCCATGGCGCGGTAGTTGAAATCCTCGTCGTCGTGCGCCGCGAGTGAATTACCAAAATCGGGCAGTCCGCGCAGCCACGGGCTGTTTACTTTGTCGAGCACTTGTGCGATGAAGAACGGGTCTTCACTCACCGGGTCGTCATTCTCCAGATGCACCACGACATTTTTCTGAGCAGCATATTCCGCCACGCGTGCCAGCGTATCGGAGGCCCGCGCCACGTCAGGCTTAGAATCCTTGCTGCCCTGAAGGTGGATGCGGATGCTCGGCGATGCCAGCGCGGCTCCCACGTCGATCCACTCCCTGCTCTTGGTCACCGACCGATCGCGCTCAGCCGCGTCGGTCGAATACTGGCTGTGCTGGGCATCGACGGCGATGTCTACGACCGAAGAACCCGCTTTCTCCACCGAGGTTCGAAGCTCATCGATGTATTTCGAATCTGTCGACGGAAAAATGGGGCTCCACAACTCGATCTTATGGACTTTGAATTTCTCGACCACATGCGCCGGGAAATCTTTCAATTGCATTTGCTGGGCCAGTGGAGTTGTGCTGGGAGTCTTGCCGTCCCAACCTTTCCATCCCACGATGAATTCGCGAAAAGGATAAGTTGCCACCGCGACGCGATCGCGCGCCGCCGAGGGAAATTTAACGGAAGGTGCAGAACTCGAGGCGGCTTTGGCCAATTCGGGTAGGAACCAAACTCCGGCTGCCGCACCGGCGCATTGCCCAAGAAATTGTCTCCGGTTGGTCACGTTCATGCGCGCCAGTGTAACAGAGAAATTTTGCGAATGGATTATTGGCAGAGGGGAGTTTGAGTTCGACTACGGCAGCTTGGCGTATTCCCTTTCGCTTCTTCCGGAATCGGAAGGTTTGCATCGGCGCTGTTCCAGAGTTGGAGAAAATGGCGGTACGCCTCCCGCGCTTTTTCGGGATCGTTGCCACGAGCATAGGCACGTGCCCGTCCCGGGCGCGCCAAGGCTTACTGGCCTCGATCCGGCTCGCCTTCGGCTGCATGCTTTCTGCAGGCAAAATAGGGATTACCCTCGATAGGCACTCCCTTGCCATCTGCACTATGCTTGTCTCAGGGGACGAAGTGCGCTGTGTCTTTCGTCCGTTACCGCGTATTTCAAAATGCCCGCTGTCCAGCCAATGCCGCTTCGACATATAAGGCGGTTCCGCTACGGGCGCTGGATCGGCGGGATCGCGATCGCGTTCGTCGTGGTGATCGCCGCCGCGGGCCTGATGATCTACCGCGCCCAACCGATCCTGCGTACAAGTGTGATCGACACCTTGACCACCCGGTTCGAGAGCAAGGTGGAACTGGACGAGTTTCATGTTTCTCTGCGTGACGGCCTGTACGTTTCGGGAAACGGCCTGCGAATTTTTGGCGACGCCGACCCCAACAATCACGAGCCCGGCTTCCAGCCTTTGATCAGCGTGGGCCAATTCTGGTTTCGAACTGGAATTCTGGAGTTCCTGCACTCCCCAATTCACGTACAAACCGTATATGTGAAGGGATTGCAATTGAACCTGCCGCCACGCGAGCAGCGCGGCGAAATGAAGGACATGGGGTCCAAGGGCGGGAAAAGCAAGATTCGAATTGTGGTCGACAGTCTGGTCTGCGACGACACGCAATTAATCGTCAACACACTTCGACCGGGCAAGCTTCCAGTGGAATTTGACATCGCGAAGTTGAGAATGACCACCGTCGGGCCGGACGCGCCCATGCATTTCGACGCAAATCTCATCAATCCCAAGCCGGTGGGCAACATCCTCTCCCGGGGATCATTTGGCCCATGGCAGACCGACAACCCGCGCGCTACGCCCGTGAATGGCACTTATGCGTTCAGCCACGCAGATTTAGGCACGATCAAGGGTATCGGGGGAATTCTTTCGTCGACCGGAAACTATGCCGGCACGCTGGGCAGCATCACAGTGGACGGAACCACTGACACTCCGGATTTTCGGATCGCGATCAGCGGGCGTCGGGTTCCGCTGCATACTGAGTTTCACGCCATCGTGGATGGAACGACGGGAGATACCTATCTTCGACCGGTGAGAGCGAGAATTCTCGATTCTTGGCTTGTCGCCAACGGTTCGGTAGTTCGGACGAAGGATCCGCAAGGGCACCACATCGACCTCAACGTGGTGATGGAGAAGGGGAAGATCGACGATTTGTTGAAGCTGGCCATACGAACCGATCCTCCCATCATGACCGGCGCCGTGAAGT
>Ga0210387_10002055_pt1 | contig 15299 bp, 13 predicted proteins | sample IncBWC7OmetaG_FD_160108 | JGI IMG/M metagenome (GOLD analysis project Ga0210387, IMG submission 160108) | Forest soil microbial communities from Barre Woods Harvard Forest LTER site, Petersham, Massachusetts, United States - Inc-BW-C-7-O ...
GAGCCATCGGCCAGGCCCTTCAGCGTCTCCTTCTTCTGCTTCTGGCTGTCGCGGCCGGTCAGCAGCGCCAGCCGCACGCCGGCCGATTCGGCGAGCGGCGCGATGGTGGCGTGATGCTGGCGGGCCAGAAGCTCGGTCGGCGCCATGAGGGCCGCCTGCGCACCGGCCTCGACGCCGATCAGCATGGCGAGGAACGCGACCACGGTCTTGCCGCTGCCGACATCGCCCTGCAGCAGGCGGATCATGCGCTCGGGCTTGGCGAGGTCGGCCTCGATCTCGCCGATCGCGAGCTTCTGGCTGGGCGTCAGCTCGAACGGCAGTGCCGCTAGCGTTGCCCTACGCAGGTGGCCGTCACCTCTCGTGGCATGCCCCGCCACGGTGCGGTTGTGATGACGCACGAGGGCGATCGCGAGCTGGCTTGCCAGCAATTCGTCGAAGGCAAGCCGGGCCCGCGCCGGGTTCATCGGCGAAAGGTCGGTCTCCTCGGCCGGCGCGTGCGCTCGGGCAAGCGACGACCGCCAGTCGGTCCAGCGATTGCGCGCGAGATAGGCCGCATCCTGCCACTCGGGCAGCGCCGGCGCGCGCTCGACGGCGGCGGCGATCGCCTTCTGGATCGGCCGCTGGGTGAGGCCGGTGGTCAACCCATAGACCGGCTCGACCCGCAGGATCGACTCGCGCTGATCGAGCGGCACGACGTGGTCGGGGTGCGTCATCTGCACCTCGCCCTGGTAGATGTCGACCCTGCCGCTCACCACCCGGACCTCGCCCACCGGCAGGACCTTCTTGAGGTAATCTTCGCGGCCATTGAAATAGGTGAGGCAAAGCCTGCCGCTCTCGTCGCTGCACCAGACGCGATAGGGCTGGCGCGGGTTGCGCGGCACCAGATGTTCGTCGACCGTGACGGTGAGAGTGGCGATCTCGCCCGCGCCGGCCCGGGCGATCTCGGGCGCATGGCGGCGGTCGACCACGGCGAAGGGCAGGTGCCAGAGCAGGTCGACGACCAACGGGCCCGCCAGCTTCTCCACGAGCTTGCCCAGCCGCGGCCCGATTCCGGGCAGCGACGTCACTTGGGCGAACAGGGGCGTGAGGCTCTCGGGGCGCATGGATGCTAGGCTTTCGGGCCGCGTGACTTCGCCATCGCCGCCGCCTATATGCTACGCCCCTTTTCGGGCCGGACCTGGGGAAAACATGGCAGGCGAGGCGGATCTCGAGACGCGGCGCAAACGTTTGCTCTATCGCAGCGTCTATCGTGGCAACAAGGAGAACGACATCCTCCTTGGCCAGTTCGCGCGCGCCGAGATCGCCACATTCGATGCCGCCGAGCTTGATCAGTACGAGCGCCTGCTCGAAGCGGGCGACAACGACATCTTCGACTGGGTCTCGGGCCAGGCCGAAATCCCCCCCGAGGCCGACACGCCGGTGTTGCGCCGGCTTTTGGCGTTTCGTGTGAGGTTTTAGTGACGTCGCTTTCCGATACGCTTGCCGCTATCCACCGCAAGCCGGGCCGCTGGGCCGTCGCCGGGCTGCCGGAGGGCGCCGATTCGCTGGCGCTGGCCGAGCTGGCGCGCACCACCGGCGGGCAGGACGTCCTGCACGTGGCGCGCGACGGCCAGCGGCTGGAGCGGCTGCAGGACGGGCTGCGCTTCTTCTCGCCCGAGCGCGAGGTCCTGGTGTTCCCGGCCTGGGACTGCCTGCCCTACGACCGCCTGTCGCCCCATCCCGACATCGTGGCGGAGCGGCTGGAAACCCTGGCGCGACTGGCCGCGCCCCGGAAGCCCGGAATGCCCGCGCGTATCGTGCTGGCCTCGGTCGGCGCGGCCCTGCAGCGCGTGCCGCCGCGCAGCCTCTATGCCGAGGCGGCGGTCGTGCTGCGCAAGGGCCAGACCGTCGACGTCGCCTGGCTGATCAAATTTTTAGGCGAGAACGGCTACGGCCGCTCGGAGACGGTGATGGAGCCGGGCGAATTCGCCGTGCGCGGCGGCCTGGTCGATCTCTTCCCGCCCGGCACCTCCGAGCCGCTGCGCCTCGACCTGTTCGGCGACAGCCTCGAGGCGATCCGCTCCTTCGATGCCATGAGCCAGCGCTCGACCGGGACGCGCGACGAGGTCGTGCTGTTGCCGGTGAGCGAAGTGCTTTTGACCAACGACAGCATCGCGCGCTTCCGCGGCGGCTACCGCGAGCTGTTCGGCAATGTCGCCGGCGACGACATCCTCTACGAGGCGGTGTCGGCCGGACAGCGCCATGTCGGCATGGAGCACTGGCTGCCGCTGTTCCACGACCACCTGGAGACCCTGCTCGACTATTGCCCCGAGGCAATCGTCACGGCCGATCACCAGATCGGCGAGGCCTTCAAGGCCCGGCATGAGCTCATCACCGACTACTACGACGCGCGGCTGAAGACGGGCGCCAAGGGCGGCATGAGCGGCGCCGCCGACTACAAGCCCGTGCCGCCCGAGCGGCTTTATCTGAAGCCGTCGGAATGGGACCGGCTGCTCGAAGGCCACGCCGTGGCGCAATTCACGACCTTCGATGCCGCGCCCGGCCAGCCGAACGCCATCGATCTCCATGGACGCCGCCATGAAGGCTTCGCGCAGGCCCGCACGGCGCAGGGCGTGAACCTGTTCGACAAGGTGGCCGAGCATGTCAAGGCGGCCAACGACGCAGGCCGCCGGGTCGTGATCGCGGGTTACACCGAAGGCTCGGCCGCCCGCCTGCAGCATCTGCTGCAGGAACATGGCGCCACGACGCCGGTCCCGGTGCCCGACCATGCGACCACGCTCGGCCTGCCGCCGGGCGCAGTCGGCGTCGCGGTCTGGTCGCTCGAGCATGGCTTCGTGCTGGACGGCCTCGAAGTCATCGGCGAGGAGGACATCTTAGGCGATCGCCTGTCACGCCCGGCGAAGAAACGCCGGCCCTCGGAGCGCTTCATCGCCGAGGCCGCGTCGCTCAGCGACGGCGACCTGATCGTGCATCGCGAGCATGGCGTGGGCCGTTATGAGGGCCTGGTGACCCTGGAAATCCAGAACGCGCGCCACGACTGCCTTCGGCTCACCTACGAAGGCGGCGACAAGCTGTTCGTGCCGGTCGAGAACATCGACGTGCTTAGTCGCTACGGCGCGGGCGACGAGGCGGCCCAGCTCGACCGCCTGGGCGGCGTCGCCTGGCAGTCGCGCAAGGCCAGGTTGAAGCAGCGCATCGCCGACATGGCCGACCGGTTGATCAAGATCGCCGCCGAACGCGCCATCCGCCGCGGCGAGACGATGAGCCCGCCCGACGGCCTCTACGAGGAATTCTGCGCCCGCTTCCCCTACGCCGAGACCGACGACCAGCTGCAGGCCATCTCGGACGTCCTGGAGGACATGTCGTCCGGCAAGCCGATGGACCGCCTGATCTGCGGCGATGTCGGCTTCGGCAAGACCGAGGTGGCATTGCGCGCGGCCTTCGTCGCCGCCCTCTCGGGCAAGCAAGTAGCCGTGATCGGTCCCACGACGCTGCTGGCGCGCCAGCACCACCGCACCTTCATCGAGCGCTTCCAGGGCCTGGCGGTGCGCATCGGCCGTCTGTCGCGGCTGGTCGGCGCCAAGGAAGCCAAGGCCACCAGGCAGGCGATGAAGGAGGGCACGCTCGACATCGTGATCGGCACCCATGCGCTGTTGGCCAAGAGCGTCGAGTTCAAGGATCTCGGCCTGTTGATCGTCGACGAGGAGCAGCATTTCGGCGTCGCCCACAAGGAGCGGCTGAAGGAGCTGCGCGCCGACGTCCATGTGCTGACGCTCACCGCCACGCCGATCCCGCGCACCCTGCAACTCGCTTTGACCGGCGTCCGCGACATGAGCCTGATCGCCACGCCGCCGGTCGATCGGCTGGCCGTGCGCACCTTCGTGACGCCGTTCGACGGCGTCACCATCCGCGAGGCGCTGCTGCGTGAACAATATCGCGGCGGCCAGACCTTCTATGTCTGCCCGCGCATCGAGGATCTTGCCGCCGTCGCAGCCGAGCTGCGCGAGCTGGTGCCGGAGATCCGCATGGCCATGGCGCATGGCAAGCTGGCGCCGACGGCGATCGAGAACACCATGCAGGATTTCGTCGATGGCAAGTTCGACGTGCTGCTGTCGACCAACATCGTGGAAAGCGGACTCGACATCAGCAACGCCAACACCATGGTGATCCATCGCGCCGACATGTTCGGCCTGGCCCAGCTCTACCAGCTCCGCGGCCGCATCGGCCGCGGCAAGACGCGGGCCTATGCCTATCTCACGGTGCCGCCGGGACGGGCGCTGAACGAGGCGGCGTCCAAGCGGCTGGAAGTCATGCAGACGCTCGATACGCTGGGTGCGGGTTTCCAGCTCGCCAGCCACGACCTCGACATCCGCGGCGCCGGCAACCTTTTGGGCGAGGAGCAGTCCGGCCATATCCGCGAGGTCGGCATCGAGCTCTACCAGCAGCTGCTCGAGGAGGCGGTCGCGGCGGCCCGCGGCCGGGCGCACGAGGCCGAGCAGGCCGACTGGTCGCCGCAGCTCAATCTCGGCATCCCCGTGCTGATCCCGGAGGAATATGTCGCCGACCTCTCGGTGCGCATGGGCCTCTATCGCCGCATCGGTGCGTTGGCCAACCAGGGCGAGATCGATTCCTTCGCCGCCGAGATGGTCGACCGCTTCGGCAAGATGCCGGCCGAGGCCGAGTTCCTGCTGAACACGGTGGCGCTCAAGCTCTTGTGCCGGGCGGCCGGCGTGGATCGCATCGACGCCGGCGAAAAGGCCGTCGTGGTGTCGCTGCACGACAACAAGTTCGCCCGGCCGGAAAGGCTGATCGACTGGCTGCAGAAGAACGCGCCGCTGGTCCGCCTCAGGCCCGACCACCGCGTGATCGTGCAGCGCGTTTGGCCCGACGAGCGCCAGCGGCTTTCCGGCGTGACCTCGATCGTTTCCTCGCTGGCGAAGCTCGCGGCTTGAGCAGGGGCAGGGCAGCGCGCTGGGCGCAGCGCAGCAGCCAGTCGCTGAGCCGCGTGTCGCCAGAGGCGCGAGCGAGGGTGACGGCGCCGACGGCCAGAATGGTCGCAACCGTGGCGTCGGCATCGAGCTTGCGCTTCTTGGCACGGGCCAGCTCGGCGATCGTCGCGTAGAGGACGTTGGCATAGGCCAGCCGGGCCGCCAGCGGGGCCCGGGCGACATCGCCGGGCAGGGCGGCCAGGGTGCAGTCCTGAACGGTGGCTGAGAGCCCGGCCTTGTCGAGATAGGCTTTCAGTACCACTGCCGGTTCATCGCCGCGCAGCCGGCCCAGCAACCCGTGGCCGCCACGAACGGCTTCCGCGAACAGATCATCCTTCGAGGTGAAATGCGCATAGAAGGCGCCGCGCGTCAGGCCGGCCGCTAGCATGATGTCGTCGATGTTGGTCCCGGCATGTCCGCGCAGCCGGAACAACCGAGCGGCATGGTCGAGGATTTCGGCCCGAGTGCGGGCCTTGCGGGCGCGGTTTTGGGGCATGGTATGTCAACTAACATATCATATGATGGAGAACATATCACGAGGCGTAATCTTGCCGGACCGCGGGCCTCCGGGCCCGCATCATGGATCATGAGCGGGCCTGGAGGCCCGCGGTCCGGCAAAAGAGGACTAAGCCGTCGACTGCGCCGCGCTGGTGGCGGCGTCGCGTTCGGCGAGGTTGAAGACCTCGACGAAGGCAGAGGGCGGCTGGGCGCCGGACACGGCGTACTTGCGGTTGACGATGAAGCAGGGCACGCCGTTGATGCCGAGGCGCCGGGCGTAGACGTCGGAGGCCACGACCTCCTGGCGGCCCTCGTCGCTCATCAGGTAGCGGCGGGCGCGCAGCTCGTCGATCCCGGCGCGGCGGGCGCACTCGACCAGGATCTCGAGGTCGCCGATGTCGAGACCCTGCTCGAAATAGGCCTTGAACAATTCGGCCACGACCTCGTCCTGGAGGTCGTTCTTGGCGCTCCAATGGACCAGCCGGTGCGACAGCACGGTGTTGGGCGTGCGCCTGATCCGCGCGAACTGGAACTCGATGCCGGCCTCGCGGCCGCTTTCGGCGATCGCCTGGTAGATCTGGCGCGGCCGATCGCCGCCGCCGAACTTGGCGCGCACATAGTCGTCGCGCGTCATACCCTCGGCCGGCATGTCGGGATTGAGCTGAAAGGGCCGCCAGGCCACGGCTATGTCGGTGCGGCCGCTCTGCGCCAGGGCGCGCTCGAAGCGCCGCTTGCCGATGTAGCACCAGGGACAGATCGTGTCGGAAACGATGTCGACGTAAATCATGCGTCGAGCCTACGCCTTTCGCGCCGGTGCAGGAAGAGACCGGCCGCGGCGGCGATCGCCAGCGCCACCGAGGTCAGCCATGCAGCGGCCGGCCAGCCGCCCGCGACCACCAGGGTGGCGGTGATCGGCGGTCCCAGCAAGGCGCCGATATTGGAGCCCTGCATCAGCAGTCCGGTCGATGCGCCGACCAGCTCGGGCCGCGGCGCGTGGACGGGAAGCGCCGTGAACAGGGCGGCCGGCACGACGCCGATGACGGCCGAGTAGACGCCCGCCAGCACCAGCCGCAGCGGGTCGGGCACGCCGTCGACGAAGATCCCGGCGGCGCAGAGCGCCATCGAGACCGCCGCGCCCACGATCAGGACGACCCGGGGCACGCCGTGCCGCATCAGCCAGCCGGCCGCGAGGTTGCCGCCGACATTCACGATGGTGACCACGGCCGTGACGATGGCGGCCGTCGAGGTCGAGAAGCCCAGATGGTCGACCTGCAGGGTCGGCAGGAAGCCGATGACGGTGTACCATCAGCAGGAGTAGGCGCCGAAGCAGAGCGCAATGGCGAGCGGACCGCCGGCGCTCGCCACATCGGCCATTTCATGCAGCACCGGCCTTCGCTTGATGGGCAGGGGATCGAGCTCGTGACGCGGCAGGGCGCGCAGCAGCAGGGCCCCCAGCATGAGGGCGGAGGCAGCCGCGGCGACCAGCCAGGCGATGCGCCATGACGTGCCGGGCAGGACCACCGCTGCGATCAGCATCATCGAGCCGGCGCCCGCCGGCATGTAGACGGTCCACAGCGTCATCGCCAGGCGCTGGTCGGCCGGCCGGGCGACGCGCAGCAGCAGGGTCGGGATGGCGACCACGACGGCAATGAAGCCCAGCCCTTCGAAGAACCGGTCGACCAGCAGGGCGTCGACGCTGCCGGCGAAAGCGCCGAGCCCGCTCGCCGCGACCGAGAGCGCCGTGCCGAGCAGCACCAGCCGGCGATGGCCGAAACGATCAGCGCTGAGCGCGATCGCCATGCCGCCCAGCGCCGTGATCAGGTTGACGATCGACAAGAGCCAGCCGGCCTGGCCCAGGCTGGCGCCCAGCTCCGCGCGGATCGACGGGATCGACGGCGGTACCTTACCGACATGGAAAGCGGCCACGATGCCGGCCGCGACCAGCAGGCCGACCAGCCCCCAGGGCGTGCGCGATACTCGGTTCAGTACTGCACCCGTGTTTCCTCCGCGGAAGCCGCTCGCTAATAAGGCGGGGCATCAAACAGGGGAGCGTCCGCGATGTCCAAGCGATTCGACCTATCGGGCAAGGTGGCGCTGGTCACCGGCGCCTCGTCGGGTCTTGGCGTTCACTTCGCCCGCACGCTCGCCTCGGCGGGTGCATCGGTCGCGATTGCCGCCCGTCGCGTCGATCGCCTCGCGTCTCTGCACTCGGAACTGCAGAAGGCAGGCGGCAAGGCCTGCGCCGTCGAGCTCGATGTCCAATCGGGCAAGTCGGTGAATGCGGCGTTCGACGCCGCCGAAAAGGCGCTGGGCGCAATCGACATCGTGGTGAACAACGCCGGCATTTCCATCGTGAAGCCCGCGCTCGAGATGCCGGAGGAGGACTGGGACGCCGTCGTCGACACCAATCTGCGCGGCGCCTGGCTGGTGGCCCAGACGGCGGGCAAGCGCTGGGTAGCGGCCAAGCGGCCGGGCGCCATCGTCAACATCGCCTCGATCCTGGGGCTGCGCACGATCGGCCAGGTCGCGCCCTACAACGCGTCGAAGGCGGGCCTCATCCACCTGACCCAGGCGCTCGCCATGGAATGGGCGCGCTACAACATACGGGTCAATGCGATCTGCCCCGGCTACATCGAGACGGAGATGAACAGCGACTTCTGGAAGACGCCGGGCGGACAGCGCCTGATCGAGCGCATCCCCCAGCGCCGCATCGGCCAGCCCGAGCATCTCGACGGCGCGCTGCTGCTGCTGGCGTCGGACGCCGGTACCTTCATGACCGGAAGCGTGCTCACAGTGGACGGTGGCCACACGGTGAGCTCGCTGTAGCTACCACCCATTGATGCGGTCATACACGTCGACGACCGACTTGCCGCCGTCGAGTTCGCTGTCGACCACGTAGTAGCGATCGTACGCCGCCGCGGTGATGCAGGCGTGGTTGGGCAGGATGCGCACCCGCGAGCCGACCGGCAGGTTGCCGAAGGGGATCGGCTCATTGGCGCCGACGAAGCCATGCTCCTGCGAGCAGGCGATCACCGCCATGTCCTGGGCCGGCGCATCGACGATGGTGCCGTAGCCGACCTGCGGCTTGAATTCCTGGGCGCTGATGTCCTTGGAGAGCGCCAGAGCGCCAGCGTCTACAAGCACCTGGTTGCGGTGCGGATAGTGGCCGATTACCGAGGCCAGCACCGAGAGCGCGAGGTCGCCCGCGCTGCACGAGCCGATGAACGCCTGGTCGAGATCGTTGAAGACATAGACGCCGGGCCGCATCTCGGTGATGCCGGTGAAGTCGCGCGAGTGCATCGCGGTCGGCGTCGAGCCGGCGGAGACGATGGGGCAGGGAATGCCGTTGGCCCTGAGCTTCTCCGCCGCGCCCACGATCGCCTGGCGCTCCTGCTCAGCGACGGCCGCGATGCCGTCCGGTGTGTTGTGGTGATAGGAGTGGCCGGCATGGGTCATGACACCGGCCAGCTCGACACCAGGCGCCTTGTGCAGCACGCGGGCAATGTCGAGCAGGCCCGGCAATTCGGGGTAGGGCAGCCCCGCCCGTCCGCCACCGCTGTCGATCTCGATCAACACCGAGAAGGTCTCGCCTCCGGCGCTTTGGCCGCTCTGCGGCCAAAAGCGCCCAGTTGCCGCGGCGGCGACCGCCTGCGCAACAGCGAGATTGTCCGTCACCATCCGTAGGTTGATGCCTTGGCGGCGCAATTCGGCGATGGCTGGCAGCTTGGAGGGCACGACACCCACGCCATAAAGGATGTCGGTGAACCCGCCCTCGGCGAAATAGCGGGCCTCGGCCAGGGTCGACACGGTGATGCGGCCGTCATGGCCCTCGACCGCCCGGCGGCCGATCTCGATCGACTTCGCCGTCTTGAGGTGCGGGCGCAGCATGACGCCGGCATCGCGCAGCCGATCGCTCATGCGCTTGAGGTTGCGGTTGAGGATCGCGCGGTCGAGAATGAGGGCGGGCGTCGGCAGGTCGTCGATTGTCTGGGCGGACATGGTGCGATTCTAGCATGCCGATCGAAAACGAACGCAAATTTGTCCTGGAGGACGACGGCACGCTAGAGTCGCAGCTCGCGCAAGCGCCGGGCGTGACCAGGAGCCTCTTGCGGCAGGCCTATCTCGACGTGTCCGGCCTGCGCATCCGCGCCATCGAGAGCGCCGGCGCGAAGCGTCACGTCTTCACCTACAAGCGCGAGGTCGACGGCCAAGTGGTCGAAATCGAGACCGACATCAGCGCCCTGGATTTCGACCGCCTATGGTCGCAACGGCGCGAGATGCTGCAAAAGGCCCGCTATTCCTGGAACGACGGTCCGTTTCATTGGGACGTCGATTTCTTCAAGACCGATCAGGGCCGCACCTACTTCGCCCAGGCCGAAGTCGAGATGCCGGCCGACGACAAGGCGCCGCCGCCGCTTCCACCGCGGCTCGCCGGCCATCTGCTGGCCACGGCGCCCGCCGGCGATCCGCGCTTCTCCTCCAAGCGGCTCGCCGATCCGGCGCATGCCGAGGGGCTGCTGGCCGACATCCGCAAGAAGGAAAAAATAGAGTGAAGATCGCGCGCATCGACAGCCATTCGATCAAGGTGCCGTACACCTTCGGCGGCAGTCACCAGGGCGAGGGCCTACGCACCTGGACGACAAACAACATCCTGCTGGTGCGGGTCGAGACGGACACGGGCATCGTCGGCTGGGGGGAAGCGTTCTGCTATGCCTGCACCGATGCCGTGCGCGCGGCCTTGCACAACATGGTCGCCCCCCTTGCGATCGGCCGGGATGCGCGCGACATCACGAAGCTCAGTTACGACCTGCAGCAGAAGCTGCACCTGTTCGGCCGCTACTGCATTACGATCTTCGCCTTGTCGGGCCTCGACATCGCGCTATGGGACATCGCCGGCAAGGCGGCCAACCTGCCGCTGCACCGCCTGCTGGGCGGCGCCGGCCGCGACAGCCTGCCGGCCTATGCCAGCCTGCTGAAATACCGCGATCCCGAGAAGGTGGCGGCGCGGGCCAAGCAGGCGCTCGACCAGGGCTATCGTCACATCAAGCTGCACGAGACCGCGGAAGCCGAGGTGCGCGCGGCTCGGCTCGCGGTGGGCGACGGCGTGGCGATCATGGTCGATACCAACTGCCCGTGGACGCCCGAGCAGGCGCGTCACATGACCCTGAAGCTCCGGTCGTACGATCTGCATTGGCTCGAGGAGCCGATCTTCCCGCCTGAGGATTTTGCCGCCATCGCCCGGCTGCGCGCCGGCACGGGCGTGCCAATGGCGGCGGGCGAGAACAACTGCACGTCCTTCCAGTTCCGCGACATGTTCGCCGCCGGTGCTGTCGACTACGCTCAGCCCAGTGTCACCAAGCTGGGCGGCGTGACGGAATTCCTGAAGGTCGCGACATTGGCCGATGCCGCCGGCGTGACCTTGATGCCGCACTCGCCCTATTTCGGCCCGGGCTTTTTGGCCACCCTGCAGCTGATGGCGGCGCGCGGCGCGCCCGACGGCATGATCGAGCGCTATCACATGGATCTCGAGGCAAGCCTCTACGGCGAGCTGGTGACGCCAGTGAAGGGAGGATTCGCGGTGCCAACGGGACCTGGCCTGGGATGCGATCCCGATCCGGATGTCATCAAGACCTATTCGTCATCCTGAGCGCAGCGAAGGATCTCATGCTCGCGGCAAACGGCGATGAGATCCTTCGCTACGCTCAGGATGACTGAGGGCGAGGCCTGTTTCGCAGCACCTGGACGATCGACCATGGATCGGGAAGCTCGCCAACCGGGCAGTCGATCAGCATCGGGCCACCTCTCGCAATGCCGCGCGAGATCGCGGCGCCGAGTTCCTCGGGTGATTTCACCCTCTCCGATGCGATGCCGAAACTCTCGCCCAGCTTGACGAAATCCGGATTGCGCAGGTCGCTGGCGATGGTGCGGTTGTTGAAGGCCTGCTGCTGGATGCGCTTGACGTTGCCATAGGCGCCGTCGCTGAACACGACGGCGACGACGCCGATGCCGTGCTGCGCGGCCGTCGCCATCTCCATGGCGGTGAACAGGAAGCCGCCGTCGCCGCTGATCGACACGACCGGCGTGTCGGGCCTGGCGACTTTTACGCCGAGCGAGGTGGCGTAGCCCCAGCCCAGCGTGCCCTGGTAGCCGGGCGAGAGGAAGGTGCGCGGCTTGTAGGTCGGATAGGCGAGGCGGGCGACGTAGCCCATCTGCGTCAGCTCATCGACCAGGATGCCGTCCTCGGGCAGCGCCTTGCGAATGACTTCAAGATAGGCGATCTGCGGCGCGAGCTTGTCGCGCACGATCTTCATCGCCGCCGCCTTGGTCTCGGCCACTTCCTCGGCGCGGCCGTTGCGCTTGGCGTTGTGCTTGCCGAGCTTGCCGGCCAGCGCCTTCAGGGTCGCGGTCGCATCGCCCACGATGCCGATCTCCGGCCGACGCTGGCGGTCGAGCTCCTCGCTGTCGATGTCGATGCGGATGATTTTCAGCGCGTCGTCCAGGCCCCAATTCTGCTGCTGCGGCTGCAGGCGCGTGCCGACAGCCAGCACGACGTCGGCCTCGCCCCAGAAGCGGTAGCCGGCCGGCATGGTGACCGAGAGCTTGTGCCGGCCGTCCAGGACGCCCTGGCCCATGCGGCCGGTCATGACCGGTGCGTCCAGCATCTCGGCGATCGCCTGGACGTGCTCGCCGGCGCCCTGTGCACCGCCACCGACCACGATCAGCGGACGGTGCGCGCTGCCCAAAAGCCTGGCGGCACGTTCGACGGCGTCTTCGTCGACCGGGCAGGGATCGGCCTCTGCCGGCGTGCCGATCAACTCGACCGGCGCCTTGCGCGCCCAGGTATCCATGGCGCATTCCAGCCCGACCGGGCGGCGGCGGCCCGACAGCAGGCGACGGAACGCCTCGTTGATCAGGCCAGGCGCCTCGGCCGGCGCATGGATGCGGTCGGCCCACTTGGTGAGGCCGCGCATGATCGAGAGTTGGTCGGGCAGCTCGTGCAGCAGCCCGACATTGCGGCCGATCATGGCCTGCTGGATCTGGCCGGTGAGCGCCAGCACCGGCGCATTCACCGCATAGGCGGTCGACAGCGCCGCCGTGGTATTGAGGAAGCCCGGCCCCGGCACCACGACGTAGGCCGAGGGTTTGCCGCTCGCCATGGCGTAGCCCAGCGCCATGTAGGCGCAGGCCTGCTCGTGGCGGGCATGGATCGGCCGGATGGCGTTGGTGCGGTCGTAGAGCGCATCGAAGAACGCATCATTCTGGACGCCGGGCAGGCAGAAGATCGTGTCGATGCCGTTCACTTCCAGCATCGAGACGACGGCTTGGGCGGTGGTGAGGGTTTGCATGGCCAAGCCTATTCGTTTTGCGTCACCGCGGGAAATCTGAAAAATCAATCGAAGTGAAAAGTTCAGGCTGGCGGCGTCGATAGCTTCCATGCAACAGCTTGGCATTCACAGAGGAAGGCTGGCGTGGCGAAGCAAAGCCAAAGATTCCGCAGCGCGCGACCGACAATGCGAGTTCCCGGCGATGCCGTCGGGATTCAGGTGCCGATTGGGCGTATCGGCGCCAGCCGAAGCCATTGGCAGACGATCTTCGAGGGTCGGGACAAGCCCAGCCTCTATCGCCTCTACAACGGCGTCCCGGCCGATCCGGAAGATCCGGGCAACGCCATGATCGTCGAAGTCGACGGCGCCAAGCGCACGATCCAAGTGAGCGCCGGCACCTCGATCGACGTTTCCGGCAAGAAGATCTGCGTCAAGGCAGGAACCGGCGGCGACAGTCTCTTCGTGGAAGGCTGGTACGTCCTGGTTTCCTAGGCGACGCGCAGGCGTGCTAAATGCGGCGCTGTCCGGAGAGGCGTTTTTGCGTGGAGTATCGGTGATGGGCGCAAGTCGGATGCAATCGGGCTTCTTCATCGGCGTTGCGCGCGCCCGCTCTCTCGCCGCCGCGCTGGCCGCGTCGGCGGTACTCTGGACGGCTTCAACGACGGCACAGGTCCCCGCCAACATCGTCTCTCTGGACGGCGACCTCCTTCCCTATCTCCTTCGCTTTCAATTGCCAGCCGTCGCCGCGGCGGTGGCGAAAGGCGGCAAGATCCTGGCCGCCGGCGCGGTCGGCACGCGCCGCCTCGGCACCGATACGCCGGTCACGATCAACGACAGGTTTCACATCGGCTCCGACACCAAGGCGATGACATCGCTGCTGGCGGGCATGCTGGTCGAGGAGGGGAAGCTCCGCTGGAACACGACCGTGGGCGAGATCTATCCCGAGCTGGTCGGCAAGATGAGCAAGGGCGTGAAGGACATCACGCTCGAGCAGCTGCTGTCGCACACCAGCGGCATTGCCGGCGACAGCATGGAGCATGTGCCGCTGATCTCCTACTCGGTGACCGATGAGGCCGCCAATCTCGACGGCATGCGCTACACGCTCGTCACGCGCCTGCTGCCGCTGGCGCTGCACGCCCAGCCCGGCGAGCGTTTCGAATATTCCAACCTGGGCTACACGCTGGCCGGCGCGATGATGGAGAGGGTCACGGGCAAGACCTGGGAAGAGCTGGTCGTGGCCCGGATATTCGACCCGTTGAAGCTCAGCTCGGCCGGCTTCGGGCCGCAGTCGTCGCTCGGCAGGGTCGACGCGCCGCTCGGCCATGCGCCCGGCAAGGATGGAAAGATGCAGGCTTTCCTGGCCGGTCCATGGGGCGACAATCCGCTGGTGATCGGGCCCGCCGGCCTGGCCCACATGTCCGTCCTCGATTTCGCGACATGGGCGGCATGGAACGCCGCCCAGGGCCGTTACGGGCCACCGCTCGCCAAGCCCGAGACGATCGCCAAGCTGCAGGCGAAGGTGGTCGACATGCCGCCGAAACCGGACGCGCCAGTCGGCACGCCGTCGTCGGGCGGCTATGGCCTGGGATGGGGAACGGTTTCGCTGCCGTTTGCGCCGGAACCGCTGGTGTTCCATGGCGGCTCGAACAACATGAACCTCGCTTACATCGTGCTGCAGCCCAAGCAGGAACTCGGCTTGGTGACGATGACCAATATCAGCGGGCCGAAGGCGAACGAGGCCCTGATGGCCATCACCGAACTCCTCTACAAGCGCTTCGGCGCGGATCAGAATCGCGCGCCCCAGAAACCGTAAGTCTCTCCAGGGCCGGCGTCCGCTGCCGCCGCGCGGGCCGCCGATCCTGGTCGCTGTCGGCGAGAAGGGCGCGCCTGGGTGTGACGCGCTCGCCAGGCGAGAGGTGGATCCTTCACCCTCGCCGGATCGATCGCCTGGCGCGCGATCGACTCGCATTCCAAGTATCAAATTTGCCATACAAACGGCTATTGTGCAGTGACGTCTGAAAAAGGGCTTGAAATCGCGCCTTCAAGATGTGCAACCTGAGGTTAGTATTTCGGCGAATTTAGCTCAGTGCAGCTGAATCGTTTCGCCTGCTCCGCGCTGCGTTCTGCGGAACAAAAACAACTATTGCGTGTGTCCGTGATCTAGCGTAGAAGTGGCGCGCCGAGGGGCGAACGGTGCTGCGCGTTGTCATGCCGTTTCAATGTCTACTTAGCGGGGGCTATCACATGATCAGGAGTCTGTTGGCGATCGTTGCGATCGCGTTTGCCGTGGCGGCGTGCGATCAGTCGCCGCAACAAGCGAGCCCGGCGCCGCCGCCGGCACCGCTGCCGATGAAGTACTGGATGGTGTTCTTCGACACCAACAGCTCGACGTTGAACGACAAGGCGGCGTCGACCGTGGCGGAGGCCGCGGGCATCGCGAAGTCGATGGCGAATTCGACGGTGACGGTGACGGGCTTTACCGACACCG
>Ga0210387_10002056_pt1 | contig 15298 bp, 16 predicted proteins | sample IncBWC7OmetaG_FD_160108 | JGI IMG/M metagenome (GOLD analysis project Ga0210387, IMG submission 160108) | Forest soil microbial communities from Barre Woods Harvard Forest LTER site, Petersham, Massachusetts, United States - Inc-BW-C-7-O ...
CGTCGCGGCGGACGCGAGGTCGGTGCCAGCGGCGTGGAGGCGAGCGGAGAGGTCGGACTCGGCGGGTACGGCGGCTTCGGCGGCGGCGGACGGTGTTGGCGCGCGGTGGTCGGCGACGAGGTCGCAAACGGTCAGGTCTATCTCGTGACCGACGGCGGAAATCGTCGGCATGGGACACGCGGCGAGCGCACGGGCCACACGCTCGTCGTCGAAGGCCGAGAGATCGTCCTTGGCACCGCCGCCACGGCCGATGATGACCGTGTCGGCGTCCGCCCAGCGGGCGACAAGCGACAGCGCGGCGCACAATGCGTCCGGCGCGCCGGCGCCCTGAACGCGAGCGGCCACAACGACGACCTCGACCGATGGGGCCCGGCGCGCAACCACCGCGATCACGTCGCGAATGGCGGCGCCATCCGGGCTGGTGACGACCGCGATACGGCGAGGCCAGCGCGGGAGCGCACGCTTTCGCGCATCATCCAACAGACCATCTTTCTCGAGCGCTCGTAGGGCGCGTTCGACTGCGGCGCGACGGGCACCGGCGCCGAGGAGCTCGACGTCCATGACGGCGAACTGCATCTCGCCGCGCGCGGGATACACCGTCAGCTGACCGCGTACGGCGACTTGCCGGCCATCGGCCGGCGGCGTCTTCATGCGCACGGCCTCGCGCGACCAGACAACGCAGCGCAGCTGCGACGAGTCGTCGCGGAGCGTGAAGTACCAGTGGCCGCTACGGCTCGCCTTGAAATCGGATACTTCCCCCCGGACCCAGAGTGGGAGGACGGTACCCTCCAATACATCGCGCACGAGATACGTCAGGGCCGTAACAGTCGTCGCGGCCGAAGGCGTGGAGCCTGGCACGGGCGAGGAGAGTGCGGCCGCCGCGGCCGAGGAGGCATTGAACGCGGCGCTGTCGAGCGGAAAGAGATCGGCCTGAGCCTGGCGCGGTCGCATGGCGAAATTTACTGCCGGTGACCGGGCTTGCCCGTCATCGCCGCCGCGCGCACCGTGTTTTTGAGCAACATCGCGATCGTCATTGGCCCGACCCCGCCAGGCACGGGGGTAATCAATGACGCGACCTCACAAGTGCTCGGAAAATCGACATCGCCGACCAGGATGTAGCCCTGTTTTGCCCGACTGTCGGATACCCGGTTGATGCCGACGTCGATCACGACAGCGCCGGGGCGGACCATGTCACCGGTGATGAACCGCGGGCGGCCAATCGCGGCGATCAGAATGTCTGCGCGGCGGGTGTGCGAGGCGAGGTCGCGCGTCTTACTGTGGCAGACCGTGACAGTCGCGTCATCTTGGATCATGAGCGCCGCCATCGGGCGGCCGACGATCGTGCTGCGGCCGACGATCACGCATTCGGCGCCCTTTACCTCGACGTTCTTGCGGCGCAGCATCTCCATCACGCCCGCTGGTGTACACGGTGCGAATCCCGTGCGGTCGCCAATGAGCAGCTTACCCGCATTGATCGGATGAAAGCCATCGACGTCCTTCTCCGGGCGCATGCGGGCGATCACCGCTTGGTAATTGATATGCTTCGGGAGCGGTGACTGGATCAGGATTCCGTGGATCGACGCGTCGGCATTCAGGCGGTCCACGAGAGCCACGAGTTCGGCCTCCGTGGTTTCGGCCGGGAGACGGATGGTTTCGCCGTGCATGCCCGCTTCTTCGGTCGCCTTCCCTTTTGCGCGCACGTACACAGCACTCGCCGGGTCGTCACCGACCAGTACAACAGCGAGGCCCGGGGTTATGCCCTGGCGGACCAACGCCGCCGCTTCACGCGCGACATCTTCGCGAACATCGCGCGCGATTGCGACGCCATCGATCAACTCAGCGGGCAAAGTCGACTGCCCTCGTCTCACGGATCACTACGACTTTTATTTGACCCGGATATTGCAGCTCGGCCTCGATCCGACGGGCGATCTCCTCGGAGAGCGTCGTCATGCGAGCGTCGTCGACGTCTTCGGGCGTGACGACGACGCGAACCTCGCGGCCCGCCTGGATCGCGAACACCTTGTCGACGCCGCGGTACGATGACGCGATGCGTTCGATGCCCTCGAGGCGCTTGACATACGTCTCGAATGCTTCGCGCCGGGCGCCTGGACGGGAACCCGAGATCGCATCGGCCGCCTGCACGAGCACCGAGACTTCGGTCTCGTGAGGCACGTCGTCGTGATGCGCGGCGATGCAGTTCACCACCAACGGGTTTTCGCCGTACTTGGTGGCGACCTCGACGCCGAGTTGCACGTGCGTGCCCTCGTGTTCGTGTGTCAGTACCTTGCCGACATCGTGCAGGAGGGCGCCGCGTTTGGCGAGGGCGACATCCAGTCCGAGCTCGGCAGCCATGATGCCGGCGAGCCAGGCGACCTCCTTGGAGTGTTGGAGGATGTTCTGGCCGTAGCTCGTCCGCCAACGCATACGCCCGATCAGCTTGATCAGTTCCGGGTGGAGACCGCGGACGCCTGTCTCGTATGCGGCCTGCTCGCCCGTTTCGACGATCGCGGCGTCGACTTCGGTGCGCGCCTTGTTGACGACCTCTTCGATCCGGCCCGGGTGGATGCGGCCGTCGGCTACCAGCTTCTCGAGCGCCAGGCGCGCCACTTCTCGACGAACCGGGTCGAAGCACGAGACGACAACCGTGTCCGGGGTGTCGTCGATGATGACGTCAACGCCCGTTGCCAATTCAAACGCTCTGATATTGCGGCCTTCGCGACCGATAATACGACCCTTCATCTCATCGTTCGGGAGCGCGACGGCTGACGCCGTCGACTCGGCCGTGTGTTCGGCTGCGATCCGTTGGACAGCGAGCGCCACGATCTTCTTCGCTTCACGGTCGGCGGTACGTTTGGAGGACTCGCGGATCTCGCGCAACCGATTGGCCGCGGCTGCCTGCGCTTCCTCCTCCATCCGCTGCATCAGGAGCGCTTTGGCATCTTGGGCTGACATGCCAGCCAACTGCTCCAGGCGACGCCGCTCATCGGTGACGAGACGGTCGAGCTCGGCTTCACGCTCCTCAAGAACCTTCGAGCGGCGGCCGATGTCTGTGGTTTTGGTGCCGATCTCGCGGTCGCGCTGGTCGAGGACGTCGAACTTGCGATCGAGGACCGTCTCGCGCTCCTGCACGCGCTTCTCGTCGCGCTCGATCTCATCGCGACGGCGACGGGCTTCGACCTCCCACGCCTCGCGCTGCTTGATCAGCTCCTCTTTGCCGCTGACGAGCGCACTCTTGCGCAGGTTCTCGGCCTCTCGCTCGGCCTCTTCGATCGCACGGCGACGCACATCCTCGGCACCCGCCTTGGCCGCGGCTAAACGCTCGGCCTCAGCCGCCTGTCCTTGACGGCGCCCGGCCAAGAATGTGATCACGCAACCTGCAACGAGCACGGCCGCAAACGCGGCCAGGACGATGACCTGTGTTTCCATACGAATCTATACTCCAGCGCGGCTCGTTTACCGCCGCGGCGTAGACGTTGTTCAGGCGCGCTTTGCCGGTGGTAACCAATGGCGGACCTCGGCTCCCAACGACTCGATTTCAGCCGCGAGCGTTTCCGCCGCTCGATTGGCTTCGAACAGCTCGTTCGTAATCTGGAGCGCCGCGAGGATCGCGGCCTTTTGCGGCTCGACCATCGAACCGTGCATCACCGTCCGGATCGCGTTATCAACGTACTCGGCAACGCGACGCGTGTGCTCAGGGTCTGCCTCGGTCTTGATCGAATATTCATCACCGACGATCGTTACGCGAACGACGGTTTTTGTCATCGGCCACCCTCCTGTTGCTGACGGAGGAATCGCACGCGCTCCAACATATGTCTCGCCCTCCCGCGCGCGGCCTCCAATCGGGTGCGGAGATCCGTGTTCTCGGCCTCCAACTGCGCCACCCGCTCGGCCAACCCCTCGGTGTTCGTCGAGCCGGCGACCTCTATCGCTTTCACGCGCGACTCAGCCGTGAGCGCGCGCTTACGGAAGCTCGCCAGCTCGTCGCCTAAGTGGCGCACGAGCAGCGTCAGCTCGCGGAAAGCGAGGATCTCAGATCGCTCGTTGTCGGACACCGAGCTCCGTCTCTAACGTTCGCAACAGCTTACGTTGTCGCTCATCAACCTCTTTCTCGGTAAGAGTGCGCGTTGGGTGACGGAACGTCAACCGCCATGTAACGCTGCGATCTCCGGCGTCGATTCCTGGGCCTCGGTACTCGCTGACTAAGCGAATTTCTTCAAGCAGACCGCCCTCGGCTCTCAGCACGCGCTCCACCTCCCCCGCCCCGCCTTCCAAGCTGTCAGGCACGAGGAGGCTCACGTCCCGCTCCACGGCCGGGTACGATGGGGGCGCAACGTACTTTGGTGCGTGGCGCGCCAGCGCATCGGTCGCTTTCGCATAGGCATTGGCGCCTGGCTGCGCCACCGGATCAGTCGGCGTCGTCTCGAGCCACAATTCGATTCCATAGGCCGGGCGCGCCCAGGCTGGAGCGTCGAGTAGTACGCGAGTCACGATGCCGATGGCAAACCCACCGGCGTGGACCTTCCAGATCGCGACGTCCGAGGAGCCGGGGCGCATGCTGATCGGCGCACCCGGGAAGGCGAGCGATGCCAGACGTTCGGCAATGTCCTTGGCGTCCCACTCGTCGAAGGCCGGTGGATCGGGCTCCGTGAAGTGCGGCGGGCGGCGAGCCCCCATCATGAGCGCGGCGACGTGGGTCTGTTCGATCGGCCGGGGGCTCTCGTCGCGGAGAAAGACCGTACCTATCTCGAACAGCCGGAGATCACCTTGCTTCCGGTCGAGATTGTACTCGGCTCTCCGGGACAGCGGGCCCATGAGATTAGAACGCAAATAGGGCTCGCTATCGCCGAGCGGGTTTCGGAGACGCACGCCTTCGGGACCGGCGTCGGCAACGAACGAGAGGGGCCGCGCTTCCAAGAAGCCGAGGCCGACGAGGGCGTCCGTCAGGCGGCGCGTCGTGTCGAGCAGCGCCGGATCCGGGACGGCGCTCGGGCGGTATGGACGAAGGTCGCTCGGGAATGTCTCGTAGCCGCGCAGGCGCGCGACTTCTTCGATGAGATCGATCTCGCGCGCGATGTCCGAGCGGAACCATGGTGCGGTGACCGCCAGGTCGCCTTCGATCGGCACGGCCTCGAAGCCGACCGCATTGAGCAGGCGAGCCGACTCGGCCGACGGGATGTCGACGCCTAGTATCGTGCGCACCCGCGCGGTGCGGAGCGTCAGCTTGTGGCGCTCTCTCTCTGGCGCTGTCACCAGGGCCGGGGCGCCCGCGATGGCACCACCGCATAGCTCGAGGATGAGCTGGAGCGTGGTGCGATAGACATCGGCCGGCAGCTCTTGCGGCACGCCGCGTTCGTAGCGGTAGCTCGCATCGGTCGAGAGGCCGAGCGCGCGGGAGGTGCGACGGGTGCGGCGCGGATCGAACGTCGCGATTTCCAAGAAGACGTTGACGGTGTTGTCGCTGACTTCACTGGTGCGGCCGCCCATGATGCCGGCGAGCCCTTGGGCACGTTCGGCGTCCGCGATGACTACCATCTCCGGGTCGAGCGTCCGTGAGATCCCATCCAGTGTGACCAGCGATTCGCCCGCTTTGGCGCGACGAACTTGGACGACCCCTCCACGGAGGGCATCGAGATCGAACGCGTGCATCGGCTGGCCGAAGCCGTGCAGCATGTAGTTCGTGGCGTCGACGAGATTGTTGATCGCGCGGACGCCGACGGCGGTGAGGCGGTCCACCAGCCACTGGGGACTGGAGCCGATTTTGACGCCTCGGATCACGACGCCCATGTACGCCGGCGAGTCTGTCGCGTGGTCCACGACAACGCGAGCTCCCGCTGTCATGCCCGAGGCGAACGTCGGGATCGGCGCCGGGGCCTGAATGTCTATCACGGCGGGACTTTTGAGTTGCTTACCCGTCGCGGCAGCAATCTCTCGGGCCAGGCCTCGGTGCGACAGGAGATCTGGGCGGTTCGACAAGACATCGACTACGAGCCGGGTGTCGGCACCCTCGAGGACTTTCAGTAGCGGCGTGCCTGGTGCCGCCTCGGTCGAGAGGGGCAAGATCCCCTCGTGATCGGCGCCGAGGCCGAGCTCGCGCGACGAGCAGAGCATGCCGTTCGAGACGCGCCCGCGGATCTTGCGCTTCTCGATCTTGAGCCCGCCCGGCAAGGTGGCGCCGACCGGAGCGAACGGGTACTTCGTGCCGGCCGTGACGTTCGGCGCGCCGCAGATGACTTCGAGTGGTTCGGAACCACCCGCATCGACGGTGGTGAGCCAGAGATGATCGCTGTCCGGATGGCGTTCGGCCGTGAGCACCCGGCCGACGATGATCGATGAGAGATCGGCGCGCAGCGGCTCGACGGCATCGACGGTCGCCACGTGGCGCGTGATGAGATCCGCGAGTTGCCCGGGCGTGAGGCCCGTGTCGACGAACTGCGAGAGCCAGGACGTGGACGCGTTCATGTGGAGAGGGAGCCGAGGACGCGCACGTCCGTGTCGTAGAGGGCGCGGATGTCGGGAATGCCGTAGCGCAACTGCGCGACGCGGCCCGGGCCCATGCCGAAGGCCCAGCCCGAGTAGCGCTCGCTGTCGACGCCCGTGGCTTCGAGCACCGCGGGGTGGACCATTCCCGAGCCGAGAATCTCCATCCAGCCCGTGCCCTTGCAGGCCGCGCAGCCGGAGCCCTTACAGATCTGGCATTGCACGTCCATTTCGGCCGAGGGCTCCGTGAATGGGAAGAAGCTCGGGCGGAAGCGGGTGATGGCGGTGCCGAAGAATTCGCGGGCGAAGTGGGTCAGTGTGGCCTTGAGGTCGACGAAGCTCACGCCTTCGTCGATCGAGAGGCCTTCGACCTGCGCGAACCCTGGCGCGTGTGAGGCATCGAATGGATCGCGCCTGTATACGGTGCCAGGCACCAGCACTCGAATGGGGGGTGCCCAGCGTTGGAGCGTGCGGATCTGCACCGGTGACGTATGCGTGCGGAGGAGCACGTCATCAGACAAATAAATCGTGTCGTGCGCGTCCATCGCCGGGTGGTTCGGCGGGAAGTTGAGTGCGCCGAAGTTGTACCACTCCGTCTCGGCCTCAGGGCCCAAGGCGATCGTGAAGCCCAACTGGCGGAAGATCTGCTCGATCTCGTCGATGACGAGCGTCACCGGGTGGCGGCCGCCGCGCCACGTCTCGCGACCCGGCATGGTGAGATCGAGCGCGGGCGCTTCGCGCACGGCACTCGCTTCGAGCTCGGCGAGGCGCTCGGCGAGCGCTTCCGTGATGTGGGCCTTTACATCGTTCAGCGTCTTGCCGAACGCCCGCCGCTCCTCCGGCGGTAACGTCGGCAGCTTCGCCATGAACGCGTTGATCTCGCCGCTGGCGCGGCCGAGATAGCGCACGCGCGCGTCCTCGACCTCCGCCAACGACGAGGTCTGGTTGATCGCATCCAGCGCGATCGCTTCCCACTGCTGAAGGCTCGTCAGTTCTTGCATAGAGATAAGTAAAGGGGCGGCAGCGCCATCGCGCCGCCGCCCTTTTTCTGCTAGAGACCGCCCGAGTTTACGCGGCGGTCAGGGCGTTGCGGGCGCGCTCGGCGAGCGCGGTAAATGCTTGCGGGTCGCGGACCGCGAGATCGGCGAGGATCTTCCGGTCGACTTCGATGCCGGCCTTTTTGAGGCCGTTCATGAACACCGAATAGCTCATGTCGTTCTGATGGGCCGCGGCGTTGATCCGGGTGATCCACAGACGACGAAAATCGCGCTTCTTGTTCTTGCGATCGCGATACGCATAGCGCCAGCCGCGCTCGACGGTCTCCTTCGCGGCCTTCCAGAGCTTGGAGCGCCCGCCGAACGCACCGCGGGCGGCCTTCATGATCTGCTTTTTGCGCTTGAGTCGTACGACGTTCGATTTGACGCGAGGCATGTGAGCTCCTTACGCCTGAATGAGACGCTTAATGCGCAGCGCGTCGCCGTTCGGTGTAACGATCGTCGGGCGGCGCAGATTGCGCTTTCTCTTCGCGGACTTCTTGGTCAGAATGTGGCTCTTATACGCCTTCAGGCGGCGCACCTTCCCCGTCCCCGTGACGGAGAAGCGCTTCTTCGCGCCCTTGTGCGTTTTCATCTTCGGCATCGTCAGTCCCTATTTCGGCGTCAAGATCATGATCATCGACTTCCCTTCGAGCTTGGCGTCGCTCTCGACTTTGGCAATGTCGTTGAGCGCTGCCGCGACCCGGTCGACGACTTCCTTCCCCAACTCCGGGTGCGCGATCTGTCGGCCCCGGAACATCATCGTCACTTTCACTTTGTTGCCATCCTGCAAAAACTCGCGAGCGTGCCGCGTCTTCGTCTCGAAATCGTGGTCCTCGATGCCCGGCCGGTACTTCACCTCTTTGAGGTGAATGATGTGCTGCTTCTTTTTCGCCTGCCGAGCCATCTTCGCCTGCTCGAACTTGAACTTCCCGTAGTCCATGATGCGGGCGACGGGTGGCCGCGCTGTGGGTGCGACCTCGACCAGATCGAGTCCCTGCTCCTGTGCCGCTGAGAGCGCGGCATCCACATCCATGATTCCCAACTGGCTGCCGTCGGATCCAATCACGCGGATCGGACTGATGCGAATTTGCCGGTTGACGCGAACCCGCTTCGAATTGTCCTGAATAACTCCGTTCCCTCTAGTGAGAAAAGCAAAAAACAAACGCGAACCCACGTGGAGTTCGCGTAGATAGACAGCTCACGCCGCAGCGTGGGCCGTCGCCTAGACTGAACTCCTACAGCACCAAAAGGGCCGGAGGGTGAGCCCCGCACCGCGCGGGACTACTTAGCGTGTTGTTGCTGCAGAAGTTATGCCGTTTTGCCGGGAGAGTCAAGCGTATAGGTGTTTGCCTCGCGGCGGATCCGGCTCCAGGCCGTATACGCATCGTGAGGGAACACGACTAGCCAGCCCTCCTCGGCCGCCCGAGGCAGGATCCGTCGCTTGGTCTCTAGAGTCACGAGCGGCTCGACGTCGTAACCCATGATCCAGGGCAGCGGGAGGTGGGTGGTCGTTGGCACCAAGTCCGTGATAAAAAACGCCTTCTCGCCGCGGCTCTCGACCAGGATTCCCTGGAGGTGAGGCGTGTGGCCCGGGACAGGGATCGCGGTCACGCCCGGCACGATCTCGCGCTCGCCGCGCACGTAGTCGAATCGGCCCGCGGCTTCGACCGGAACGAAGTTGTCGTCGAAGTAGCTCCCCGCCGTGCGCTCGTTCGTGTGTGTGGCATAGTGATACTCGCCCTTTTGCACCACATAGCGCGCGTTGGGGAAGGTCAGCTTGATCTGGTCTCCATCTCGATACGTGTTGCCGCCGGCGTGATCGAAATGCAAGTGCGTGTTGATGACGAGCGCGACTTTTTCCGGCGGGAAACCTAGAGTCGAGAGACCGGCTTCGAGTTGAGTGCGGCCATCCGGCGTTCGCGAGTCGATGCCGTAGATGTCGTAGAACTTCTCGCTCTCCTTGTTGCCCACACCCGTCTCGATCACGATGGGACCGATGTCGTGCTCGATCACGAGGCTGCGCATGCACATCGGGATGCGATTGCGGTCGTCAGCCGGGAGCTTCTTCTCCCAGAGTGGCTTGGGAATGATTCCGAACATCGCGCCACCGTCGAGCCGTATGCCACCGGAGCGGAGCGAGTGGACACGCCAGGCGCCGAGTTGACGAGTTTCGATCTGCGGAACGGTCACGCGCTTTCCTCGTGCTGAACCTGAGTTGGGAGCGCCGAATGGCGCTTTGGGCGAGCGGGCGCAGGGAGCGCCAACAGGGATTGCACGTCACTCCACGTGATGATGCCTTGGCGGTCGGCATCGCGCAGCATGCGAATCAAGCAGCGCGCGGTTGCGACGGCGTCGCCGCCGGCGCGGTGCCGAGCGGTGATTTCGACGTCGTAGTGGTGGGCGACATGGTCGAGCGATCGGCGGCGCAGGTGCGGAAGCAATCGGCGGGCGAGGCGCACCGTGCACAGGCGCGGCGCTCGGAGTCGGCCGGCGCCGGCTCGCGCCAGCTCGGCCGAGAGAAAGCGCCAATCGAATTTCACGTTGTGGGCGACGAATACGTGACCATCCAATCGGCGCGCGACCTCTTGGGCGACGTCGGCGAACCGTGGGGCTTCGCTCAACGTCTCGGCCCAGATTCCCGTGAGGCGGGACACGAAGCGTGGGATCGGGCGTTGCGGATTGATCAGCGTCTCGTACACGTCATGGACCTGACCATCGCGCACAGTGACAATCGCGACTTCGATCACGCGGTCGGGGCCATGGCGGCCGCGCTCGGGTCGGCCACCTGTGGCCTCTACGTCGACGACTGCGTAGGAGAGGCCGCTGAGTGCAGAGGCGCCGTCGAGGGACGGAATGGAGCGAACCGAGACGTGCTTCCAAAGCCCGGTGACCAGATCGCGCGCGAACTCCGGGTGGCCGGCGAACAAGACGGCGGCCATGTGGTCGGCGACGACGTTCGGAAGGGCTGGAATGCCGCACGCATGGGCCAGTAGCTCCGAGGCAGGGGCTGGTCCCGCGGCCAGGTAAGCCGCAGCCTTAGCTCGCGTTAGCTCCACGAACGCCTCACGGGTGCAAGATAACGTGCAGGCTCGTAACTTGTGAATAATTTCACATGGCACGAGCAGCGAACCGACGCATTGCCGACTCCACTGTCCGGCGACTTTCGCTCTACCTCCGCTATCTCGAGGAGGTCGGCGGGCGCGGGTTGGCTACTATTTCCAGCGAAACGTTGGCGAAGCTGGGTGGGACGACGTCGGCGCAGGTTCGCAAAGATCTCTCGTTCTTCGGCTCGTTTGGCAAACGCGGCCTGGGATATCCGGTCCCGGAGCTCGTCTCGCGCCTGCGCGAGATCTTGGGACTCGGGCGCGAATGGCAAGTCGTCATCGTCGGCGCCGGCAAAATCGGCTCCGCTCTCGCCCAGTACTCCGGCTTTGGCCATCGCGGGTTCCGGGTCGTCGCCGTGTACGACAACAACCCCGCGAAGATCGGCACGCAATGGGACGGACACTCAGTGCGCGACATCGCGCAGCTGGTGAGCGATGCCGACGTCTTGCGACCCGACATCGCGGTGCTCGCCGTCCCTGGTGGTGCGGCACAGGAAACGGGCGAGCTTATCGTGCGGGCCGGGATTCACGGCATTTTGAATTTCGCGCCGATTCAGCTGCGCGTGCCGGATGACGTAATCGTGCGCGCGGTGAATATGGCGGCGGAGCTCGAAGTGCTCTCGTATGCGCTTGCTCACCGCGGCGAGCGTTAGCGCTTCATCCTTCTGAAGAGAGCGACGAACGCGGATGGCGTGAGCGTCTCTGGGCGTGACTCGGGGTCGATTCCGGTCGAGGAGAGTATGCGGTTGGCCTCGTCTGGCGGGACATTAGCGAGTGTGCGAATGACGCGGCGCATTTGCTTGCGGCGGAGGCCGAAGGCCGCGATCACCATCTCGGAGAAAGCCGATTGCTCGGATGGCGCGATCAGGGGCTCGGCGCGGGGCTCAAGGGCGAGGATCGCGGATTCGACTTTTGGAGGTGGGGAGAAAGCGGCCGCCGGTACTTTGGCCACGAGACGTGGGACCGCTAGGGCCTGGACGTTCACCGAGAGAGCGCCGTAGATCTTTGAGCCCGGTTCGGATACTACGCGTTCGGCCACCTCTTTTTGCACCAGAAATACCGAGCGCTCGGGCATCGGGGGCTCTAGTGCGTGGAAGAGAATTGGCGTCGTGATGTAATACGGGATGTTGCCGGCCAGCACGAATGGTGCGCCGCCGGCTGCGCCGGCGAGCGCGACATCGAGAACATCGGCCGCAACGACGGTGAGGCGTGGGTCTCCGGCGAAACGGGAGTGCAACTGCGCGACGAGCGTCGCATCGAGCTCTATGGCTACGACGCGGGCGGCGCGGGCGAGGAGGAGCTCGGTGAGGGCGCCGCGACCGGGGCCGATTTCGATGACTGTCTCGGCCCCTGTGAGTGCGAGGGCGTCTGCGATACGCGCGAGCGCGTGTCGATCGGTGAGAAAGTGCTGGCCGAGTCGGCGGCTCAACTGCGCAGGACGACCAGCGTCAGGTCGTCGCGCAATGGTACGTCTCCGCGGTGGCTCGTGACGCGCTCGTGGATGCGATCGACGATCTCGGCCGGCGGACGGTCGCGGTGTGCGAGCACGGTGTCGAGCACGGCTTGTTCGCCGAGGCGAACGTCGGCGCGGTTGCGGGCGTCGCTCACGCCGTCGGTGAAGAGGACCAGCAAGTCTTCGCGACGCGACCATGGGCGGGTGGCGCCGGACGGCGCGCCGATCCCCAGGCCAAGGGGCGGGTCGAGCGCGTCGAGGCGTTCGACGGTGCCGGAGCCGCGGACGATGAAGGCGTGAGGGTGGCCGGCGTTCGCGTAGCGCAACTCGCCACGCACGCGATCGACGACGCCGTAGAAGACCGTGATGAACATCTCGGTGCTGGAGAGCTCATCTTGGAGGGACAGCAAGAGAGAGCGAAGGGCTTCGGCTGGGTCCAGCGTTGTCTGGGCGTGGATGGCCGAGGCGCTCATGGCGAGGGCCATGATGAGCGCGGCGCGATAGCCGTGGCTCGAGACGTCGCCGATCATCGCGCCGGTGTTGCCGGCGCCGAGTCGGAACAGGTTGTAGAAATCGCCGCCCACGCTCTCGGCTGGCGAGACGCGCGCGGCAACGTCGGCTTCTGGAGCCACGGCGTTGACCGAGGGCAGCAAGTGCATCTGGAGGTCGTGCGCCAGCTGCATCTCTTGGACGAGGCGTTGCTGATTGAGCGAGGCACGTACCAAGCGAGTGTTCTGGATCGCGGTGCCGATCTGCGTGGCGATCGCGGCGACGAGCTTTTGGTCGCCGGCGCTGAACGGGTTGCCGGAGCCGCGGTCCGAGAGATTGACGACGCCGAGTGGCTCACCGCCGTCGGGGGCGGTCCACATGATCGGGACGGAGAGCATCATCCCGCGGCGGTAGCCGGCCTCGGCATCGCACGGCATTTCGTCGCCGTCGACGATCAGCGGGTGTTGCGTGCGGAAGACGCGCGCGGATACGCTGCACGGGTCTTCGGCCGCGATCGGCGGCGCGTCTTCGGCGCGGACGCCAATGGCAGCGACCACTTGCAGCGTGTCGGTGACGCGGTCGTGCACGAGGATCGAAGCCTTGCGCGCGCCGACCGTCTCGGAGATCTCCTTGAGGATCGTGGCCGCGGCTTCCTCAAGGCGCACCGTGCGGCCCAAGATCTCGCTGATCGTGTAGAGGAGGTTGATCTCCTCATAGCGCTCGGCCAGCTCGACAGCCGCGTGTTCGACTTCGGTGGCGGTCTTCAGGATCTGGGAGACGACTGGCGCCAGGAACCTGAGCAGCTGCTTCAATGGGAGATCGGCCGACTTCGCCGGGCCAACCACGAGCCAGGCACGCTTGGCGGACGGGACTCGCGCGATCAGCTGGTCGGGAGACAGCACGGCCGGCTCGGCGCTGACCGGCAACTGGTCCAACGGCGGCGGTGCGGGTGTCGACGGTGACGCGGCCAGGAGGACGAGTGGACGGGACGGGTCCGACTGCGTCCACACCGACGCGGCGCACTGGGTGCTGTCGGTGAAGGCCGTGAGGACGACCCCCAGATCCTGCTCTCTCACGGGCGCTTCAGCGTGAGGCGCACGACGTTGCCACCGTCGGTATAGCGCTCCACGCGGTCCATCAACTGGTGCATGAGATACAGGCCACGCCCGTCCTCGCGCACGACGTTCTCGGGCGTGGTCGGGTCGCGGGTGCAACGGTCGATGTCGAACCCGACACCCTCGTCGGTGATCTCGAGCACGAGGGCGGCTTTGTCGACGAGGGCGCGCACCCGGACGTGCTTCGCGCTGTCATCCGCGTTGCCACGCAGCATGGCGTTCGATAAGGCTTCCGAGAGCGCGACCGGGATGTTCAGCGAGCAGGCGCGCGCCGGAAAGTCGAGCTCGCGAATCTGACGACTCACGAGCTCCACGATCTGTTCGATTCTCCGGACATCATTCGGGACTTCCAGCTCGATCACGACGCGCATGGAATCGAGTGGATCCCGGGCGCGAGCCATCAAAAGCTTTGGAGCCCGCGTTCCCGCGTGTCGGCGATCTGAAACAACGTGTCGAGCTTCGTGAGCTCGAACAACGTCTTGAGGTCATCGTTCAAGTTCGCGAGCCGCAGCTCCCCGCCCTGCTCGCGAATCTTCTTGGACAGCGACACGAGCACGCCGAGCCCGGAGCTGTCGATGTAGCCGGTGCGCGTGAAGTCGATCAGAAACTTCCGCTCGCCCTTTTCCAGCTCATCGAGAACCTTCTGTTTCAGTTCCTGACGATTCCCCACGATTAACTGCCCCTCTACGTCGACCACAACAACCTCTCCGTGCTTCGTGATCGAAAAACTCATGTCGGCTCTCCCAACGTCGTGGCTTGCAGCGCGGTAATCGCCGCCACATTGATAATGTCATGCGGACCCGCCCCGCGCGAGAGATCGGAGCAGGGCCGCGCGAGTCCTTGCAAGATCGGCCCCACCGCGACGGCGGAGGCCAGGCGTTCGACCAGTTTGTAGGCAATGTTGCCGGCGTCGAGCGATGGAAACACGAGCACGTTCGCCGTGCCGGCGACCGGACCCCCATCGGCACCGACCTTGCGCCGCGCGACCTCGGGGACGAGGGCGGCGTCGGCCTGCAGCTCGCCGTCGATCGCCAGATCGGGGCGCCGTGCGTGCAGCAGCGCGACCGCGCGGCGGACGCGCTCGACGGATTTGCCGCCGGCGCTGCCGTGCGTGCTGTAGGAGAGGAATGCCACCTTTGGCACGTCGCCGACGATACGACGACGGTCGTCGGCCGCGGCCTCGGCCGAGTCGGCCAACTGGGCGTCGGTCGGTAGGGGGACGACGGCGCAGTCGGTGAACGTCAGGATCCGGCCGTCGGGCAGCACCATATAGAAGGCGCTCGAGACGGTCGTGACGTTTGGCGCCGGACCGATCATGCGGAGGGCGGCCCTGACGACATCGGCCGTCGTATTGACGGCGCCTGCCACGCAGCCATGGGCGTCGCCGGCCCTTACGAGGGCATCCGCGAAGTACAGAGGGGTGACGGCCAGCTTCTTGATTTCCTCTGGGGAGAGCTTCGCGGCGCGCGGGGATGCGGCGAGCCAGTCGGCGGCTTGCACGCGTCTCGGGTCTCGGCACGGGTCGATGGCGCGCGCCGCGCTGCGCGCGGCTGCGTGGGTGTCTCGGTGGGCCGGATCCAGGATCAGGATCGGTTCGACCACGTGCTCCGCGAGGAGTGTCCG
>Ga0210387_10002057_pt1 | contig 15296 bp, 14 predicted proteins | sample IncBWC7OmetaG_FD_160108 | JGI IMG/M metagenome (GOLD analysis project Ga0210387, IMG submission 160108) | Forest soil microbial communities from Barre Woods Harvard Forest LTER site, Petersham, Massachusetts, United States - Inc-BW-C-7-O ...
CGACATGGGGGACGGTCACGGCACCGCCGAGCGCAAACGCCTGAACGACGAGCTCGAGAACGTGCGCACGGAGCTGTCCGAGCTCAAGGCACGGCTGTCCAAAGTCGAGGCCGGGAAAGCCAAGCACGCGCCGACCGCGAAGGAAAAGAAGCCGAAACCGACGCCGCGCGCCGCCAAACGCCCGCGCAAAGGCCGGGCATGACTGACACGGAAGCAGAGCTGGTCCGCCTCGAGCGACGCGGCACGATCGCCATCGTGACCATCGATCGGCCCGATCGTATGAACGCGCTGTCGCGCGCCACGGTCACGCGCCTCGGCGCGATCGGCCGCGAGCTAAGAGGCGAAGCCAACGTGCGTGCCTGCGTGCTCACCGGCGCCGGAGACAAGGCGTTTTGCGCTGGCGCAGACTTGAAGGAGCGTCAGGGCATGTCGCGCGAACAAGTGCGCGAGGTGCTGAGCCTGTATCAGAGTGAGCTCGACTGGCTCTCGAGCTCCGATTTTCCGACCGTCGCGGCGATCAACGGTGTCGCCGTGGGTGGCGGCTTGGAGCTAGCGCTGGCCTGCGATCTGCGCAGCATGACCGAACATGCCACGCTCGGTTTACCGGAGACCGGGCTCGCGATCATTCCAGGTGCGGGCGGTACGCAGCGGCTGCCACGACTGATAGGTCCAGCGCGGGCGCTCGATCTCGTGCTCACCGCGCGCCGCGTCAGTGCGCAAGAAGCCCTGATTTTAGGCCTGATCAATCGACTCGTGCCCGAGGAGGAGTCAGTGCTCGAAGCGACGCTGAAGTGGCTGATTCCACTGGCTGACGGCGCTCCGATCGCGCAACGCGCCGCGCTGCATGCGGTGCGCGCCGCGGCGCGCCTGCCGCTCGACCAAGGCCTCGCCTTCGAGCGCGAGCAGTATGAGCACTGCCTCGTCAGCTTCGATCGCGAGGAGGCGCTGCTCGCCTTCGCCGAAAAGCGAAAGCCGCAATTTCAGGGCCGCTAACGCACGGACGCACTCCAGCATGGGGGCGTGGGCGCTTTCGCGTCGCAGAAGAGTCGCGATCCGACCCTGGCAAGCCGCCTTGCCCCCAAATCGGAGTTCGGAGCGGGCGCAGGCGGCGCGGGCGCGGACGGCGCGGGCGCTGCGTGACTGCAAAACAAATTTGAAGTTTGAACTTCAGATTTGAAATGAAATGGCTGCCCCGCGGCAGATCGAGCCGGAGCTCAGTTCAGACGCGCTGCGACTCGCACGCGCTGCGCTCAGACGTGTTGCGGCTCAGACGCGCTGCGACTCGCACACGCTGCGCTCAGACGCACGGCGCGGATGGCTGCGGCTCTGGCGCTCAGCGCGCGGCATGTACGAGCTATTTCCCGGACGCTGACGCGGGAGGCTCGACGATCGCCTTGGGCTTGCCTTTATCGACCTGCATGCGGACGTGAAAGAACTGTTTGACTGGGCGACGCGAGTCAGCGGTGTCACCCAGTCCCCACAGGCCGACTTGCAAATCGAGCGCGTCACCGATGGCCAGCGCTCGAACGCCTTTGAGCGGCCAGTTGCGGCTGAGCTTGACCGGTTTGTCGCCTTGAACGGCCTCTTCGCCGTCGCCCGCGCGTTCATCCCCGAAGCGCTCCGCCTCTGACTTGCCCTTGCGCAGCACCGAGCCCGCAAACGCCAACGGACCTGCCTTCGGCTTGGTGAGCGAGTGCGCCTTACCGTCGTCAGCGGTTGCGTCGACGCTCACCTTCACGCCCCAGCCGCCGCCCGTCTGCTCGGCAACGGTGCTGGCCAAGAACTTTACGCCCGCGACCGTGATCTTGAGGCCCTCGGGCGTAACGACGTACGTCACGTCGCGAGGCGCGTTCGGGTCGGGCTCGGTTTTCGCTTCTGCCTTGGGTGCGTCCGCGCTGGCAGCGCCATCACCGGCCGACGCGGGCTTGGCCGATTCAGGGGTCGGCGCTGCGCTCGACGTCGCAGGCGGAGCCGCACTATCCGCGGTCGGAGGTTCGACCGGTGGCGTCGCCTGTGCGCCAGAGCCACAAGCCCCAGCCGTTAGGGCGAGCACGACGGAAGCGGCGAATACCGAGCCAGCAAAGGAGCAAGTCTGCATGGCGCTGGACACTACTTCCGTCCGCGCGCCATGACAATCCAAGCCCCGAGCGAGCGCTCTAGCCGCGTGCCGCTTCGAACTCGCGTCGCACTTCACCGAGCAGCTTGGGATCCTCCAAGAGATCCAGCGCCGTGCGGGCGAGCGCCTTGGCCGCGACGAGCATGGTCGACATCCCGCGATCACTGGCCGCGCAGTCTGCGAAACGGTGCTCGTGGCACAGAGATTCGCCCTCATCGCAAATCGCGAGGTACGGATGAATCGACGGCAAATGCAGGCTTAGGTCGCCCATGTCCGTGGAGCCGGCGCCCACGCGAGCGTCCGTTTCACGGGCGTTGCGCCCGAGCGCCTCGAGCGCGACGCCGAAGCGGCGCGCCATCACCAGATTGTTTTGCATCTCGCGATAACCGCGCTTCTCTTCGAACGACACGGTCACGTCACCCGCTAAGGCAGCGCCTCGCGCGCAGCGCAGCACGATCTCCTTTACGCGCTCGAGCTCCGCCGAGGTCGTCGCGCGCAAGGTGAATTCCGAGGCCGCGTGCTCGACGATCACGTTCACGGCTTGGCCGCCGTTCGTGATGATGCCGTGCACACGCACGCCGTCCCGAAAGTGTACGCGTTGGGAATCAATCAGACGGAAGGTTTCCATGCATGCCGTGAGGGCGCTCTTGCCAGCGAACGGCGCCGCCGCGGCGTGCGCGGGAACCCCCTGGTACGTCATGGCGATGCGCATACTGCACAGCGCGGGATGCGCCAAAATATCGCGATCGAACGGGTGAAACATCATCGCCGCGTCGACGCCTTGAAAGACACCCGCTTCGAGCAGCTTGATCTTACCCCCGCCGCCTTCTTCCGCGGGCGTGCCGATGATCTCGACCGAGCCTTCGAAGTGCGCGGCTTGCTGTGCGAGCGCCAAGAAGGCACCGACCGCGCTGCCCGCGATCAGATTGTGACCACAGGCGTGACCGATTTCGGGCAATGCGTCGTATTCAGCTAAAATCGCGATTTTCGGCGAGCCACGACCGACGCGCGCACGAAAGGCGGTCGAAAGGCCGCCCACGCCGCGCTCCACGCTCGCGCCGAGTTTCTGTTCGAGGCACTCACCGAGCCAGGCACTCGCTTGCCGTTCCTCGAAGCACAGCTCGGGGTGCGCATGAATCCGGCGCGACAGCGCCGACAGCTCTGCGCCGAGCTCGTCCACGCACAGGTCCAGTGCCTTACGATCGAGCGCCATGCTAAGAGCATAGCTCAGAGATGAGTGGCTCTGTTGGACTGTGCCGAAAACCTGCGCAATATCGCGGCCATTGCGCGCTCGTCGTAGTGCTCGGCCTAACTTACGCGTGCAACCCGAAAGCGGCAGACCGAGCACCTGAGTTGGGTGACGCTGCGCGCACGAGTCCAGTCGGCTCGGCGTTGGCATCGGGGGCGTCGTCGCTCAGCGAGCCCGTACCGAACGCTGCCCCGAGCGCGAGCGCAGACGCAAAGCTGGTCGGCGAACCCGAGAAGATCGATTTTCAGGACGTAGCGATGGGCACGAACGTGCACTTCATCGCGTACACGAATCCGCAAGCGGACGCCGCGCAGATCAAGACCGCGATCACGCAGGCACTCGCGGAGATGCGACGGCTCGAAGGCTTGATGAGTGAGTGGCGTGACGACAGCGAGGTCGGGAAAATAAACCTGAACCCAGAGCAATGGGTCCCCGTCGGTCCGGAGACGTACAGCGTCATTTCTCGCGCGCTCGAGGAAGGCAAGGCATCAGGCGGCGCGTTCGACATCACTTTCCAGGCCATGAGCGACATTTGGAAATTTGGCAGCGCCGCCGACGCACAGCCAAAGGTGCCCACCAAAGCCGAAATCGAGAAGCGCCGGAAGCTAGTCGACTACCGCACGGTCGAGCTCGATCCGGCACAGCACGCGGTGCGCATCCCGAAGGGTCACAAGATCGGCCTGGGCGGCATTGCCAAGGGCTACATCGTGGATAGCGCAGCTGCTGTCTTGAAGCGCGCGAACATTCGAGATTTTTTGGTTCAAGCAGGTGGGGATCTATTCGGGTCCGGCAAAAAGCCGGACGGCTCGCCCTGGGTGAGCGGCATTCAAGATCCACGCGGACCGCAAGGCGCGTTCTTCGCCAGCATCGAGCTCAGCGATCACGCTTTCTCGACCGCAGGCGACTACGCGCGCTCGTACGTGATCGGCAATCGGCGCTACCACCACATCATCGATCCACACACCGGCTACCCCGCCACCGCGAGTCGCAGCGTGACGGTCTGGGCGGAAGATGCGACCACCGCCGACGCGATCGACGACGCGGTGTTCATCCTGGGTCCCGAGGCAGGCCTCAAGCTCGTCGAGGCCTCGCCGGGCGTGGGCGTGGTCATCGTCGACAAGAACAACAAGGTCTGGGTCAGTCCTCGCTTGGAGGGCAAAGTGCACCTCACGCGCCCACCAACCGACGGGATTTGAGCCCGGGAGGGTGAGCGCGGAGGCGCCCGAGAGCGCCGTACCTCGCAGCGACTCTCAGCGCGGGCGGCGGATGTACAGCTCGGGCGACGCGGGGCCACGCGTCGGCGCGCCGCGATTCTCACGCGGGGCCTGCGGGTTGGGCGAGCCTTGCGGACGAGCCGGGCCGCCGTCGAAACGACGCGGCGCGGGACCGCGGTCATCGAAGCGACGCACTGAAGGGCCGCGATCGCCGTCGAAGCGCGACGCGGGCTGAGCCGAGCCTTGACCCGGAGCGCGCGGGGGAGCCGCGCGGTCGTCGAAGCGCCGCGGTGCGGGGCCGCGATCGTTGCCACGCGGGCCGCTTTGAGCGGCCGAGCGAGGTGCGGGGCCGCGATCATTGCCGCGCGCTGGCCCACGATTGCCCTGAAAACGGCCACCGCGATCGTGAAACGAGCGCTCCGGCTCGGCCGGCAGTGCCGCGCGTGGACGCGCGTCATCGGCGTTCGGCTCGGGAGCGTCGAGCTTGCGAATCGGTGTGCGCGTCAGGCGCTCGATGTCACGCAGGTAACCGCGCTCTTCACGGCTGCACAGCGAGATCGCGATGCCGGCCGCGCCAGCGCGCGCCGTGCGACCGATGCGGTGCACGTAGCTCTCCGGGATGTTCGGCAGGTCGAAGTTGATGACGTGCGTGATGCCGTCTACGTCGATGCCGCGGGCCGCGATGTCCGTCGCGATCAGCACCTTCAGCCGACCGGTCTTGAAGTTGTCGAGCGCGCGTTGGCGAGCCCCTTGCGATTTATTGCCGTGAATCGCCTCCGAGGCGATTTCACCGCGCTCGAGCTCCTTTACCAGACGATTGGCGCCGTGCTTGGTGCGCGTGAATACGATCGCACGCTCCACCGCCGGGTCGCGCAGCACACGCTCCAGCACGCGGCGCTTCTCCGAATTTTCGACCATGTACACCGATTGCTCGATGCGTTCCGCCGTCGACGATACGGGCGCCACGTCGACGCGCACCGGGTTGACCAAGATCTCGCGCGACAGGCGCTCGATGTCGTTCGGCATGGTGGCCGAGAAAAACAGGGTCTGACGCTGCTTGGGGATTTTTGCGAGGATGCGCTTCACATCGGGCAAAAAGCCCATGTCGAGCATGCGGTCAGCTTCGTCGAGCACGAGGATTTCGACCTTGTCCAAGAACGCGAAGCCTTGGTTCATCAGATCGAGCAAGCGCCCGGGCGTTGCGACCAGCACGTCCAAACCGCGACCGAGCGTCGTGATCTGCGGGCCTTGGCCGACACCGCCGAAGACGACCGCGTACTTGAGGTTCGCGCCGCGACCGTAGGCGGCGAAGCTGTCGGCAATTTGCGCAGACAGCTCGCGAGTGGGCGACAGCACCAGCGCGCGCGGACGGCGAGCACTGCGCTCGAGCCCGGCTGCGACGAGCCGTTGGATCATGGGCAGCGCGAACGCGGCGGTTTTGCCGGTGCCGGTTTGGGCACAACCGAGGAGATCGCGACCCGCGAGCACGTGCGGGATGGCCTTCTGCTGGATCGGTGTGGGAGTGACGTAGCCTTCGGCGCTGAGCGCAGCGAGCAACGTCGAGTTGAGACCCAGATCAGAGAAAGCGAGCGGAGCGGCGGATGGAGTGACAGTTTCGTCGGACGAGCTCTGGCTCGCGACGGGATTCGTTGTTTGCAAAGTGACCTTTTCGGGGAGAAACCGGCGTCGCGTCGGGCGACCCGGATGCAGGGCTCACCTCGCCTGACAGCGCCGAATTTCGGCCTGCGGCTGGGTAGCTCTGCGCGTTACGAGGGGAGCGCGCGGGGCTCGTAAGCACCGCTGCGCACGACCGCCCTTCGTCGTAAGTGAAATTTCGGACTCGAAAGCCGCGTCGAGCAAGCCCGACGCTAGGGCGAAAACCGGGGCGACTGCCCGCGGCGACGCGCACTGTGACAGATTTCGGCTGGAGCGCAAGTGGGCTGCCCGGCGCCCGGGCTTCGCGCGGCCGCAAAGCAAAGGAAACCACCGCCGAGCGCAACGTGACACAATTGTCCGAGGATTCGGCAGATATGTCTTCCGATTTGCAATGCGCGCGCTGCGGCGCGCCGCTCGCGTTGCCGACTGACTTCGGGGTTTGGCAGGTGCGCTGTCAATATTGTGGCTTCGAGCATGAGCTCGCCGATCGACCCGCGCGCCAAGCCTACGCCGAGCAGCAACGCCAAGACGCAGCTCGCGCCGTCGAGGCGCAAGCCAGAGCGAGCGAAGCGGAGGGAGCACGGGCGAAGGCGCTGCGCGGCGGACGCACCGCGCTGTTCGGCGCGCTGGCGTTCGGCCTCGCACTGCTGGCCGGCATCACGGGAGTCGTGGCGTACGTCGTGGGCCACGTCACGGACGTAACAGTAGGCTCATTGGGGGGCGCGACGCCTGGCGCGCTGACTGCGCTCGCCAACAAAGCTGCGACCGAGGGCTGCCCCACGGTACTCGACGGACCGAGAGCTCAAAGCAACGACTACCAAGGCACGTTCTCGATCGTGAAGCGTGAGTGCATGCGCTTTCTTGCCGTGAGCTCGCCCGCGACACCGCTCACATTGCAAGTGACCGATCCCGCGGGCGCGGTCACCACGCGCTCTGCGCCCACGGGCACGCTCGACACGACGTTCTGTGCGAAGGAGAACGCCGATCACGTGGTCAAGATCAGCGGCGGCTCGGCATTCTGGCTCGAGGCGCGAACTTGTCCTCGCACGTTCGCGAACGACGCAGGCACGACCGGCATGACGCACGTCAGCGCGCGCTTGAAGCAACTCATGACCCACGGTTGCTACGAAGTAAGCTTGGCAGCTTCGACGTTTTCCGATGAGCGAAAGCTGACCACGCCACTCGGTGCGGGAATGTGCTTCGACGTGCTCGCAGCCACGGGCGTGGCGGACAATTTGATCCAGGCCAAGATCTCCACGCCGTTCGGTGAGACCATCGCGCCGCTTCCTGCGCCGGCAACGAATTTGGAAATTCCGTATTGCGCAACGGCTGCAGGACCACACACGGTCGAGCTCTCGCCCGGCATCGACGGACCGTTTTCGGTCGCGATCGCGATCTGCAATCGCAATGCGCTGCCGAAAGTGCTGCCCAAAGCGGCGAAATGAAGCGCGACGAAGAGTGAGCTCGGGGCCGATTGCTCGACCCCGAGTCTGAAGGCTACTTGCCCTTCTTCGCCACCTGCGCGCTGGCCTTGTTGGAGGCAGTCGCCTTCTTCTGGTCTTTGCTGGCCGTGTCTTGCTTCTTGGCCTTGTCTTTGGCCTTCGGAGATTTGTCACCCATGGGTACCGCCTGAGGTTCGAGCTCGGGATTTCGAGCTCGGGATTCGAGCTCGAGAGTGGCGGATGATAGGCGAAATCACCTCACCGCGGTAGGACACGTTTTATGGCATGCTGCTGGGCGGAGAGGCTCCGCCATGCAGATCGAACTCATCGCTACTGCGAGTGAAGATTCGGCATTCTTACCCAGGCTGGGCCTGGGCGTACTCGCATCGCTGACACCGCCGGAAGACGAGGTCATCTACACCGATGACCTGGTGAAGCCTTTCGATCTCGAGCGCGACGTGAAGGACGTCGATCTCGTCGGCATCAGCGTCGACAGCAAGACCGCGCGGCGCAGCTATGAAATCGCTTCCGCTTACCGCGCTCGTGGCGTCAAGGTGGTGCTCGGGGCATCCACCCGACGGCGGTGCCGGACGAAGCGCTCGGCTTTGCCGACTCGGTCGTGCTGAGCGAGGCCGAGGAGCTGTGGCCCGAAGTGCTCAAGGACTTCAAGAGAGGCGCGCTCAAGCCCATTTACCGCGGCGCGTTGCCCGACCTCGGCGGCAAACCGAACCCGCGTCGCGACCTATTCAAGTCCAAGAAATACATCCCGTTTCAAGTCGTGCAGACCATGCGCGGCTGCCCTTACCCGTGCGAGTTCTGCAGCGTGTCGACCGCCAACGGCACGACCATGCGCTTTCGCCCGGTGGATGAAGTGCTCGCCGAGCTGTCGTCGCTGAGTAAATTGATCCTCTTCGCGGACGACAACGTGATGATTCACCGAAAGTATTCGGCGGATCTGTTCACGCGCATGATCCCGCTGCAAAAACACTGGATCGGCCAATGCTCGCTGGCAGCCGTCAAGCGCATCGAGAACGTCAAACTAATGGCCGAGAGCGGCTGCAAGGCGCTGTTCATCGGCTTCGAGAGCATCGACGACAGCACGTTGCAACACACGGGCAAGCGTCAAAACCGACCGTCGCAATACCGTGAAGTGATGGACATGCTCCATGACCACGGCATCTCGACCTGGGGCAGTTTCGTGTTCGGGTTCGACACCGACGACAAGGAAGTGTTCGATCGCACCGTCGAGTTCGGCATCGACATGAAGTTGACGATGGCCCTGTATGCCATCCTCACACCGTACCCGGCGACCAAGCTGTACCGCCGCCTGCAGGCCGAAGGCCGGCTCACCGACGAACGCTGGTGGTTGCGCGGCGATCACGACGCAGGCTCGCCCTACTTCACGCCCACGGGTATGTCGCGTGAAGAGCTGCGTGAAGGCTGGCAGCGCGCTTGGCAGCGCTTCTACTCGCCGCGCGCGATTTGGGACCGTTGGACGGTCCGCAAGAGCTCCAGTTGGATCCAAACGCTGGGCTATCTGCCGCTCAACGTGATGCAAAACCGATTGGTGAAGTACAAGATCGTCGGCGGTTCACAGCGCTTCCGTTCCGCGCGTGATTTCGACCCGATGGCCACCGCGCTGAGCGCGCTCGCAAAGGCCGGGGAATCTCCGACCGCGCCAGGCCCCGAACCGGTCGTCCGCGGGCGCTCACTGCGTGTCGTCGGCAGTTGAGTCAGCGCGTCGGGTTTTTTTGACGCTTGCTGTTGCGCTTCATCTCCGCGATACGCGCAAGCTGTAGGATCAGCGCGTTGAGGCGTTCCGGGTCGACCGGTTTCATGAGCACGTAGTGATCGCCGACCCCCGCGCGGCCGACGAACGAGCTCGAGCCCGTCACGAGCAGGCAACCCACCGGGTCGGGTAACCGCGCGACCTTCTCCAACAACTCGGTGCCGGTCATGCCATGCATCGAATAGTCGCTACACACGACGTGAAATTGTCCGCCCTGGAGCATCGACAGCGCGCGCTCTGCCGAGCTGCACGTCGACACGTCAACGTCGAACTCGAGCGCAGCGGCCATGCTCTTCAGCACCGTCGCATCGTCGTCGACGAGGAGCACCTTGTAGCGGAGGGAAGAAGATTCGGGCATGACTCGGACACCGGCGCGAAGACCAGCTACGTCCACCGTTATACTTAGCAAGCTGGGTGCCAGTCGCGGTCATCGAGCGTAGACCGTGATTTCCGCGCCCGAATCACCCTGGTTGTTGAAGCGTCACCATAAGTCGCCGCCGCGAGTGCCCGGATTTGAGACGACGCAGCCGCATTCGCGGCTCAAATCGAGCCACGTGTAACGGCCGAGGTGGGACACCGCCTTACCCGTCAGCTCCAGCGCGCCCGCTTCCTTGTGCGCTCAATCGGCGTTCAGTTTTACGTCGACCCACACCGCGAGGGCAAGCACCACGCCGCGCGCAATGAATTTGATCTCCGGAGAGACTGCCATCAGCGTCATGCCATTGAGCAAGCTCGCCATGATCAGTGCACCGAACAACACGCCCGTCACGCTACCGCGACCGCCGCGCAGGCTCGTACCGCCGATCACGCAGGCCGCGACCGCGTCGAGCTCCATCAAGCTGCCGACGGTCGACGTCGACGCACCCGCGTACGCCGTCTGCATGAAGCCCGTCAGCGCGACCACGCCGCCCATCAACGCGAACGCGATGACCACGGTGCGTTGGATTGGTACGCCGGAGATGAACGCGGCTTCTTCATTGCTACCAATGGCGTACAGGTAACGACCGAAGGGCGTGTGCGCGGTGAGCACGTAGACGAACAACGCAAGCGTGCCCAAAATCAACGCAGGCAAAGGCAGCCCACGGTATTGATTGGTCACGACCACGAGCAGAAAAACCAGCTGCGCCGCGATAAACAAGGTCAAAAACGTGCGTTCCGTGTCCGGCACCTGAAAGCCGTATGACGCGCGCCGAGCCCGAGCGCGTAGCAACGACCAGCACAGCGCCGCGACCACCAGCGCCGCCAAGACGTAGCCCGCGATCGCGGGCAAGTAGTAGGTGGTGAGCAGCGAGTATAGATTGGCCTTGCCGCCTTCTGACACGGGCACCGTTTGGCCTTTGATCGTGAGCCAATGCAGCCCTTTGAACACGAGGAGGCCACCGAGGGTAATGATGAAGGCAGGGATCCGCTGACGCACGATCAGCGCGCCCATCGCCGACCAGACGACGACGCACGCTGCCATGCTCGCGAGCAACGCGAGCGGTGCCGGCGCGCCATGCGAAAAGACGAGCACGGCGGCGAGCGCCCCCGACAAACCGACGCCGCTACCCGCCGACAGATCGATCTGACCCGGCAAGAGCACGAGCAACATGCCGAGAGCGAGGCTGGCGGTGATGGAGAGCTCGATCAGGAGCAATGACAGATTGCGAGACGACAGGAAAACCGGGTGCTCGATGCCAAAAAACGCCCAAATGGCGGCCAGCGCGATGAGCATCGAATAGTCGCGGAGCGCGCTTTTCAGTGTAATTTTCATGATGGCTGCGCCAGCGTGGCGACCGAGCGTCGGCCGAGCGCGGCCGAAAGCAGACGTTCCTGCGTCGCTTCCGCGCGTGAAAAAGTGCCACCGAGGCGCCCCTCGGCGAGCATCACGATACGGTCGCTCATGCCCAGCAATTCCGGTAGCTCACTCGACACGAGCACGATCGCTTTTCCTTCCGCACAGAGTCGGTTGATCAATTCATAGACCTCGAGCTTGGCGCCGACGTCGATGCCGCGCGTGGGCTCGTCCAAGAGCAGCACCTTGGGCTCGGTCATGAGCGCCTTACCGATCACCACCTTCTGCTGGTTGCCACCGGACAACGTGCGGACGACGGTTTCTAGCCCGGGCGCCTTCACGCGCAACGAGGAGAACAACGCCTGGGATCGCGCGACCTCTGCGCTTTCGTCGAGCAGCCCGCCCTTCTGCAGCTGGGACAAGCTCGAGAGCGACAAATTGAAACCTATCGCCGACTCGAGGAACAACCCGTAGCGCTTGCGGTCCTCACTGACGAGCGCCAGCCCGGCTCTGAGCGCGTGGTGCGGATTCGTCGCTTTTAGCTCGATTTCTGCCAATTTCACGCGGCCGGCGAGACGCGCGCCCCAAGCACCGAACAGATGCAACAAGAGTTCGCTCCGGCCCGCGCCCATCAGCCCGCCGATGCCCAACACCTCACCCGCACGCACCTCGAAGCTCAAACCCGTGAGGCGTGGGGGCGCGCCACGGTGCGGCGCGACCGTGAGATCGGACACCGAAAGCAGCACCTCGCCGGTCGCGTTCGGACGACGCGGGAACAGCTCCGTAATCGGTCGTCCGACCATGTGCCGGATCACGGTCTCGGGTGAGGTGTCTTGGGTGGCCAGGGTGACGACGCTCTTACCATCGCGGAGCACCGTGATGCGGTCGGCGATAGCAAACACTTCCTCGAACTTGTGCGAAATGTAGATCGCCGCAATACCGCGCGCTTTGAGGTCTCGGACCACGTCGAGCAAACGTTGCACTTCGTCATCGCTCAGCGCAGCGGTCGGCTCATCCAAGATCAGCACCTTGGGATCTTTGCTCAGCGCTTTGGCGATCTCGACGAGCTGGCGCTCTGCGACGCCCAGATTTTTCACCTCCGCCGTCGGATCGAGCTCGATTTTAGCCATTTTTAGCACGCGCGCCGCCTGGGTGTAGACCGCGTCCCAGTCGATCAGGCCACGCCGCACGGGTGCGTGACCGAGGCACAGGTTCTCGGCCACGGTCATCTCCGGCACCAGCGCGAGCTCTTGATAGATGACCGCAATACCCGCAGCCTCGGCGTCGCGTGTGGAAGAAAACTTCACCTCTCGCCCTGCCGCGAGCAGCGTGCCCTCGTAGCTGCCGTGCACGTGAATGCCGGACAGCAATTTGATCAGCGTGGATTTACCGGCGCCATTTTCACCGCACAGCGCGTGCACTTCACCCGGCAATAGGTCGAAGCTCACCCCACCGAGCGCCGTCACCCCGGGGAAGCGCTTGACCAACTCGCGGGTCGCGAGCACCGGCGCATGCGCTGCGGCCAGCGCGCTCATGGCGCCGCGGGCCGCGCGCTGTCGGGCGCGCCTCGATACACTTCTTCATAACCGTGAAAACCGTCTTTGACCACGGTTTGAGCTAGATTCTCTTTGGTCACGGTCACGACCTCGGACAGCGCCGCCGGCACCAAAAGCTTGCCATTGTCCACACTTTGACGAGCAATCACTACGCCGTGTTGCGCGAGCTTCACCGCCATCTCCGCGGCGCTCTGGGCCAATGTTCGGAGCGGTTTGTAGATGGTCATCGACTGGGTGCCCGCGACGATGCGCTGACAAGCGACGAGCTCCGCGTCTTGCCCGGTGACCACTTTTTTCCCGGCGTAGCCCTCCTCGATCAGGGCTTGAATCGCGCCGCCCGCGGTGCCGTCATTGCTGGCCAAGACGCCGTCGAAGTCCGCGCCGTGCGCGGTGATGGCCGCGTTCATGATGCGCTTGGCCACCTCCGGCTTCCAGTCGTCTGCCCAGTCCTCATGCACGACTTGGATATCGCCGCGAGCAATGTACGGCCCGAGCACGTTGTCTTGACCCTGCTTGAAGAGCCGCGCATTGTTGTCGGTTTTCGAGCCGTAAATGCGCACGATTTTACCTTTCCCGGGTGTCGGCAAGTGACTCACCAGGTACTCGGCTTGGAGCTCTCCCACCTTGACGTTGTCGAAGCTCACGTACAAATCGAGATCGCTGTCGCGGATCAAACGATCATAGGCAATCACCGGGATGCCCGCGTCGTGCGCCATGCTCACGCCCTTGGCCATGGCCTTGCCGTCGTGCGGCACGATCACGAGCACGTCCACCTTGTTGGTGATGAGCTTCTCGACGTCGCCAATTTGCACCGTGTCGTCGCTGTCTGCGGCGAGGTCGAGCACGTCTGCGCCGAGCTCGCGCGCGCGCTTGACGAACATGTCACGGTCGCCTTGCCAACGTGCTTCCTTCAACGTGTCGAGCGACAGGCCAATCAGCGGCTTCCTGTGCGCGGCATGCGCGTCGTCCGCCGCGCGCCGCGAAAGCACGAGGCCAGTCACCACACTGAGCACGCAAGAAACGACGACCAAGAGCAGACGGCTGTTCATGAAACCCCAAACACGCCCAAATGAGCGCTTCGGTTTCTAACACGCGTCGCGCCCGGCCTTAACGCTGACCGATCCTCGACTAAAAAAGAGCTGTGCCGCGCCAATCGAGCGCGGCTGAATGATTTCCGTTTCAGCGCTTTGTGCGCGCACGTGAGTGGCGAAGCGGCGAGCTCAGGCCTCTTCTTGGTCGAACTCGCCCGCTTCGGGCAATTCGTCGAGGCCGACGCCGCCACGTACGGGAATCGCTCGCGCGTGGCCGACCTTCTCCAGCACGGTCGCGAGCCCCTGACGGTCGTCGACCGCGGGCAGGAAGCTGCGCGTGCCGTCCCACAGGTCGAGCGCGATGTACGGTAAATCAAGCACGATGCGATCGATTTGCGCCCACTTGAAGCGGCGCGCGCGCGGCCAGCCGAGGGCCACCACATCGCGAAAATCGACGCCGTCCCCACGCACGCGCACGCCGCGCATGTTGGTGCGCAGGAGCGACGAGACAGCGCCCATGAGCAAAAGGCCGGCACAGACGCGCGCGCTGACGAAGCCGCGCACACCGCGCTCCACGATGTTCACGTACAGCCAGCTATTGGAGGGGCTGTGCTCGGCCATGACCACGGCGGCCACGCCGCACAGCGCGACGAACAGATACAAAAGTGACGGAATTCGCGCGGCGAACGGCGGACCGAAGCTGCTCTCGGTCGGTCGATACGTCATATCAAAACCGGGCGGACGCGACGGACGAGCCATGCACATGGAACGTAACGCCGCCTCCAATCCTTGGAAAGCCTGCGCGCTTTCCAAAAGCGACGCGCCCGGACCCGCAATTTCTCGGCACTGGCGGATTTGCGGCCGCGCGCCTCGGTTGCCCGTTTCGTTTCAGATCTGAAGTTTAGACCTAAACATCAGATTTCGCGGCGCGGGGCGGGCTGAAGCCGCGTACCCGACGACTCGACCTTCAAGTCCGGCCGCGCCCGATTTCTCGTAACAATGCCGCTTTCCAGGAAACGCGCTATCTGAAACCCGGCGGGTCGAGCGACCGTCCGCGTTCGAGCCCCAACAAGCCAATGAGCCATCGCTGCGAAATTCGCGCGCCAACGTGTGCGTGATACGCAGCTCACTGAGCAAAGATGCCAACCTCGATCCTGCGCCGCGCACCTGGTTCTCCCGCCCTGCTCCCCAGTGTCGTGCGCCGCGTCGCGGACGCGATGCTCGCTGAGCTTGGGCTGGAGCGCGCCGAGCTCAGCGTGCTGCTCACGAACGACCAGGAAATTCACGCGCTGAACCTCGAGCACCGGGAAAAGGATCGCCCGACGGACGTGCTCGCCTTCCCGCTCGAAGAGGGCGAAGCGGTGGTCGGCGCGGGCGACGGCGTTCGCCTGCTCGGCGATGTCGTCATCTCGCTGGACACCGCAGCTCGTCAGGCGCGCGGTCGCAAACGTGAGCTTTTGCCGGAGGTC